>Ga0187855_10002484_pt1 | contig 13941 bp, 11 predicted proteins | sample June2016WEW_8_10_2_FD_132969 | JGI IMG/M metagenome (GOLD analysis project Ga0187855, IMG submission 132969) | Peatland microbial communities from SPRUCE experiment site at the Marcell Experimental Forest, Minnesota, USA - June2016WEW_8_10 | ecosystem: Environmental > Terrestrial > Soil >...
ACAGATCTGAATGATCGTTATCTAAGCTGGCTCAACGACCCAGAGGTGACGCGCTACACCGAGACCGGAATTTTTCCGTCAACCGCTGAAGATTTGGAAAACTATTACCGAAGCGTTACCGGTTCGAAGAGTGACGTAATACTGGCGGTGGTCGACAAGAAATCAGGGCGACACGTTGGCAATGTGAAGTTGGGGCCCATTCGTTGGGTTCACCGTGCGGCGACGTTCGGCATCCTGATTGGGGAAAAAGAATCGTGGGGCAAGGGTGTGGGACTGGAAGCTACGCAACTCATGGTGGAGTATGGCTTCAACCGGCTGAATCTTCATCGCATCAATCTGGGCGTGTTCGCTGAGCACGAGGCAGCCGTACGATGCTACGAGAAGGTTGGTTTTAAAGTAGAAGGGCGCCTTCGCGAAGATTTGTTTCAGGGCGGAGAGTACAAAGACCGGCTCTGGATGGGACTGTTGCGCTCTGAGTACAGTCGGACGACGGTCAGGAAGAGGAAATGAAAGCGCTGGTCGTGGGCGGTGGTTCGATTGGCCAACGGCATTTGCGGAACCTGAAGACGCTCGGCGCCCAGTCTCTGGGACTGGTCGAAACCGATGTCTCGCGTCGCCAGGCAGTTGCCGATGAACTTTCTGTAGTCGGTTTTTCGCGGTTGCAGGACGGATTGGATTGGGCTCCAAACCTCGTCATCGTGGCAACCCCGACTCACCTGCACGCCGAGCAGACCCTGGAAGTTGTTCGCGCAGGGTTTCCGGTTTTTGTAGAAAAGCCGCTTTCGCACACTGAGGCTGGACTCTCCGAGATCGCCCAACTGGTCGAGAGCAAGAAAATAATTTCTCTGGTGGGATGCAATATGCGTTTCCACCCCGGTCCGGTCAAGGTCAAGCAGTTACTCGACGAAGGGCGGTTGGGAAGGATATTGTTTGCGCGGGTCCACACCGGTTCCTACTTGCCGGACTGGCGTCCTAACACCGATTACCGCCGCAACTATTCTGCGCGAGTCGAGACCGGCGGAGGATGCATTTTGGATTGCATTCACGAGATTGACCTGGCGCGCTGGTACCTCGGCGAAGTCGACTCGGTTTTCTGTTCCGCGGGTCACCTGAGTTCGCTTGCGATTGAGACAGAAGATGTCGCGGTTCTCCTGTGCCGTCACGCGGGAGGAGCGATTTCGGAAATCCATTTAGACTACGTGCAGAGGACCTACGAGCGGGGCTGTCAAATTGCGGGAGAGCTCGGTTCCATTTTCTGGGACTTCAATGCGGGAGCAGTGCGTTGGTATGACGCTGCGAGCAGGGAATGGACGACGTTTCCACAACTCGAAACCTGGGAAATCAATCAGATGTACGTCGACGAGATGAAGCATTTCCTCGAATGTCTGGCGCAACAGCGGCCCACGACGCTGCCCATCCCCGAGGCGGCCGCTCTGATGCAGATCGTGTTTGCGGCGAAGCATTCTTCCGCCCAGGGGAAGACGATCTCCGTTGGAGCAGCGGTAAGAGGAGTAGCGGTAAAGTGAACATGGCTCTAATTCAGGCTCGGATGGGGTCGTCGCGGTTTCCGGGCAAGGTGCTCGAAGATCTAGCGGGGCACCCCATGATCTGGCATGTTGTGAATCGCACCCGTAGAGCGAAGAACATCGACAAAGTCGTAGTCGCGACCACGGACAGGGCAGTTGACGACCCTATCGCCCAGTTTTGCGAACGGGAAAATGTAGGCTGTTTCCGCGGCAGCGAACAGGATGTGCTGGACCGTTTTTACCAGGCGGCCAAGGCCAATCAGGCAGATGTCATCGTCCGCATCACGGCTGACTGTCCTCTGATCGACCCGGTCGTTATTGATAAAGTGCTGTCTCGTTTCGAACACGGTGATTGCGACTACGCATGCAACATCGAGCGTTACACCTATCCGGATGGCCTCGACACCGAAGTGTTTTCGTTCGCGGCGCTGGAGCGAGCCTGGCGCGAAGCCGGCAAGCCCTCCGAACGCGAGCACGTGACGCCTTACTTGCGTACGGACAAATTCCGGATCGCAAACGTGGAAAGCGAAATTCCGGTGTCCCCGGCGCAGTATCGGTGGACTGTAGATCATCCCGCGGACCTGGAATTCGTGCGGAAGGTGTATGCGGCATTTTCCCGGAACGGTGAATTCGGATTTCGCGAAGTATTTGATTTATTGAAGGAGAGGCCGGACTTGGCGACTATTCAGGCAGAAACCATAACCAACGAGGGGTACTACAAGAGTCTTTACGAGCAGGCGAAAGCTGGGGCGGCTCCAAAACGCCCGCTGGCGCAGTCCCAGGCGTGGCTCGAACGGTCGAAAAAAGTGATTCCGGGCTGCGCGCAAACGTTCAGCAAAGGATATACGCAGTACGTGCAGGGAGTGGCCCCAATCTTTCTGCAACGGGGGAAAGGCTGCCGTGTCTGGGATGTGGACGGCAACGAATACATCGACTACGTGCAGGGATTGCTGCCCAACATTCTCGGTTACGCGCACGAAGAAGTGAACGCGGCGGCGACGGCGCAGTTGGCCGAGGGACATAGTTTTTCTCTTCCGCATCCGCTGGAGGTGCAACTCGCGGAGCGGTTGACTCGGCTGATTCCCTGCGCCGAGATGGTGCGTTTTGGTAAGAACGGCTCGGATGTCACCTCGGGTGCGGTGCGAGCGGCGCGCGCCTTCACCGGTCGCGACCGCATCGCGTGCTGCGGTTACCACGGCTGGCAGGACTGGTATATCGGCTCAACCACCCGCAACGCAGGCGTGCCCAAGGCCGTGCGAGATCTGACGCATCCATTTGCTTACAACGATCTCGGAAGCCTGGAGAAACTCTTCACAGAATATCCTGGGGAATTTGCTGCGGTGATTATGGAGCCGGTGAATTTTGTGGAGCCTGCTCCAGGTTTCTTGCAGAACGTGAAGGACCTTGCGCATAAGCACGGGGCGCTACTGATCTTTGATGAAATTTGCGCCGGTTTCCACTTCGGTCTTGGAGGCGCTCAGAAACTCTATGGCGTGACCCCCGACCTGGCCTGCTTCGGCAAGGCCATGGGGAATGGATTTCCGATCTCCTGCGTACTCGGCCGTGCCGATATCATGCGCACCTTCGAGGAGATTTTCTACAGCTTCACTTTTGCAGGCGAGGTCGCGTCGATGGCCGCCGCGATGAAAGTGCTCGATATTCTCGAACAGACCGATGCTCTGGCGCGGCTGGAATCGAATGGTCGAATGCTGCAGGATGGAATCAATGCCATGGCAAGGGAGGCTGGACTCGGGCAGCGCATTTGCGCAGTTGGTCGCCCGCAATGGTCTCTGCTGAAATTCCGCGACCAGACCGGAACCGACAGTCCGCTCTTGAAAAACCTATTTCAGCAGGAAGCGGTGAAGCGAGGCGTGCTCGTGCTCGCGACGCACAACCTTACGGCTGCTCATGACTCCGCCGCGATCCATCAGACTTTGGAGATTTATGCGGAAGTCCTGAAGACCCTGGCATCGTGGCTCGAGGACTCCAATCCTGCGCGCTTCCTTGAAGGGCCGATGGCTCAACCTGTATTCCGGGTGCGATGAATCTTTTTTTTCGGGCGGATGCCAGTATCGCGATTGGAACTGGTCACGTCATGCGGTGCCTGGCGCTGGCCCAGGCGTGGCAGGACGCCGGTGGCCGCGCCGTATTCGCAATGTCGGAAGCTACACCGGCGATTCAAGCGCGGCTTACCGCCGAGTCATGCGAAGTCGTGTCCATTTCACACGCGGCAGGAACGGCTGATGATGCGAGTCAGACGATCGCCCTGGCGCGAGAACGGGCGGCCGCTTGGATCGTGGTGGATGGCTACCAGTTCACGGCGGACTATCAGCAAGCTCTGAAAGCCGCTGGATTTAAGGTTCTCTTCCTCGATGATTATGGCAGCGCGCGGCACTACTTCGCCGATGTGGTGCTGAATCAGAACGTGCATGCGAATGAGGAGATGTATGGGGCCCGCGAGTCTTATACGCGTCTCCTGCTGGGACCTCGCTATTGCCTGTTGCGGCGCGAATTCACTTCCTGGCGCGGTTGGAAGCGGAAGATCGTGCCAATCGGCAGGAAAGTCCTGGTTACGATGGGGGGCAGCGACCCGGGGAATCTCACCGCGAAGGTGATCGAAGCCTTGCGCCCACGGCCTGACATGCTGCCCGATCTCGAGGTGACGGTGGTGGTTGGAGGCAGCAATCCGCATTTCGAGAGCCTGCAGCGGTCGGCGTCGCAGGGTGGCGGCCGATTTCGGCTTCTGAAGAGCGTTGCGAATATGCCAGAACTGATGGCCCAGGCCGACCTAGCCGTCGCCGGAGCAGGCACGACTTGCTGGGAAATGTGCCTTCTCCAGTTGCCGCTGATATTGATCGACCTTGCCGATAATCAGAAACCGATCGCGCATGCGCTGGCCGCGCTAGGCGCGGCCGTCCACCTCGGAACCGCAGGAACCGTCACGGAGCAGCAAATTGCGAAACGGGTCACGAGTCTTCTGGCGTCCGAAGCCGAACGTGCGGCTTTGTCGCAACTCTGTGGCAAACTTGTGGACGGCCGCGGAACGGAGCGCGTGTTCGGCGAACTTACGTGCGGCTGAGGAAAACGATGCGCATTTTCTGTCTCTGCAATAACTGGCTGGGTTGGCAGGCTTTGAAGTGGTTAGGTCAACAAGGCGACGAAATTGTTGGGCTGGCCGTCCACCCCGACGCGCGCTCCAAGTATGGAGATGAGATTCGCCTCGAAGTCTCAAACACAAACTGTCTCGTGCTCGACGGTTCGCAATTAAGAGAACCCCGCGTCCTGAATCAGGTTCGGGATCTTCAGGCAGACATAGCTGTCTCCGTGTTGTTCGCGTACGTTTTGAGCGACGGCTTCATCGGTCTTTTCCCGCAAGGCTGCATCAACCTTCACCCGGCCCTGTTGCCCCACAACCGTGGGTGTTTCCCGAACGTCTGGAGCATCGTGACGAAGACTCCCGCCGGTGTGACACTTCACTATATCGACCGGGGCATTGACACCGGGGACGTGATCGCGCAGAAAGAAGTTGCAATCGAGATCACTGACACAGGTGCAAGCCTTTATCGCCGGCTCGAAGTCGAGGGACTGGAACTCTTCAAAGACACTTGGCCGTCCATCCGTGCGGGGAGCTGTTCGCGGACTGCGCAACCGGCGGGCTTGGGAAGTTACCATCGCGCGCGTGACGTCGAAAGTATCGATGAGATTGATTTGGAGAAATCGTATCGTGCAGAAGACTTGCTCAATGTGATCCGCGCGCGCACGTTCCCGCCTTATCGCGGCGCGTATTTTGTGCATGCCGGAAAGAAAGTTTATCTTCGATTGGATCTGAGTGAGGAAGATAGAGGGAACGAATCCGAGGTTCCTCGTGAATAGTGCGACGGGACCTGTACTACGAATCAACGGCCGGGCGATCGGTGCGGGCCATCCGGTCTACGTGATTGCCGAAGTGTCGGCAAATCATCATCAGGACTTCGAGCAGGCGGTCGGGATCATTCATGCTGCCCACAAAGCAGGTGCGGATGCGGTCAAGCTGCAGACCTACACCCCCGATACCATCACCATTGCCTGCGATCGGAAAGAGTTCCGCCTCGACAGCGGTACAATTTGGGATGGGCGCACTCTGTACGAACTCTACGGTCAAGCCTACACCCCGTGGGAGTGGCAGCCTCGCTTGAAGCGGGTGGCCAACGATCTGGGGCTGGATTTGTTCTCGACGCCTTTCGATGCCACCGCGGTTGATTTCCTCGAAGATATGGGAGTGCCGGCGCACAAGGTGGCATCGTTCGAATTGGTGGACATCCCGCTCATTCAGAAGATGGCGCGAACGGGCAAGCCGCTGATCATGTCCACGGGCATGGCTATGCTCGAGGAGATTGAAGAGGCGCTGCAGACAGCGCGGCAGGCGGGAGCGACGGAGATTGCTCTGCTGAAATGTACGAGCGCGTATCCCGCGACGGCGGAGGAGATGAATCTTCGCACCATTCCGGAACTAGCGCGACGTTTCGATGTCCCCGCGGGGCTGTCGGATCACACCATTTCTGATCACGGCATGGGGATTGCGGTTCCAGTAGCGGCGGTTGCGCTGGGTGCCTGCATCATCGAGAAGCATCTCACGTTGTCGCGGTCGGAGCCGGGGCCGGACAGCGCGTTCTCTTTGGAGCCGCATGAATTCAAGGCCATGGTGGATGCGGTTCGCGTGACGGAAAAGGCGTTGGGCAAAGTTTTTTTCGGATGCAGTGCGAAAGAGGCGAGCAGCAGGGTGTTCCGGCGCTCGCTGTTCGTGGTACAGGATGTGAAACGGGGCGATCTGTTCACGGCTGAAAATGTCCGCTCGATCCGTCCAGGGCCCGGGTTGCATACACGGCATCTCGCGGAAGTGTTAGGACGGCGCGCCGCCTGCGACATTGGGCGCGGAACTCCGCTGAGCTGGGAACTGGTCGAACCGGTCAACCCGCAATGAGTATCGTCAGTCCCTTCCTGAAGAAGGTGGTCTATCCCGCATTGTCAATGGCCGGAGTTTTTCATCGCACTTCTGCCCCAGGACTTGCAGTGCTCACGTATCACGGAGTGCTTCCGGAAGGATACGAACCCATCGATCCGGCGTTTGATGGGAACCTTATCAGGGCGGACGCGCTGCGCCTCCAACTGCGCCTGCTCAAAGCGCATTACAACGTGATTGCGCCCCAGGATGTGCTTGCCTGGCGCGAGCGGCGGGGCGAACTGCCATCGAGGGCGGTTCTGCTGACTTGTGACGACGGGCTGCTTAATTGTCTGACCGACATGTTGCCGGTTCTGCAGCAGGAGAAAGTGAGCTGCCTGTTCTTCGTTACCGGCGCTTCCACTGAAGAAGCGCTGACGATGCTGTGGTACGAAGACTTTTTTCTACTATTGCTCGGCGCGCCTGCCGGACACTTCGAGATTTCGTCCGAAGGAGTCTTGATTCAGGGTAACTTGGGGTCGCGCCAGCAGCGGCGTGCGATCTGGTGGGATTCGGTAAAGCGGCTCTCGCAAGTTGATTCGGGGAAACGCAAATTATTTCTGCACGCCGCACGGATTCAATTCGAAAACGCGGAGCGGGATTTGCGAGAGGTAAATTCAGCATCGTGCCGCCGGTTTGGATTGCTGACGCGGGCCGAACTCCTGCAACTGGCCTCTGCGGGAATGACTGTAGGCGCTCACACCCTGAGCCATCCCATGTTGTCGCAGTTGCCGCCCGAGGAGGCTTACATCGAAATCTCTGAGAGCCGGGTGAGACTTGAATCGGTTCTCGACCAACCGGTCTGGGCGTTTGCCTATCCCTTTGGAGACTCGCAGTCCGTCAACCCTCAGGTGCTGGCGATGGCAGAGAAGGCCGGATTCCAGGCCGCTTTCCTGAACTTTGGCGGTGGATTGGGCACGGACCTGCCGCCGTATGCGCTGCCGCGTGTGCATGTTACGGCGGGGATGAGCCTGGCTGAGTTCGAAGCTCACGTGTCCGGCTATTACGCGCGACTGCAGCGGGTCGCGGGCCGGGGCGCACAAAGCGTCGGAATGACGCAGGGTCAGGCTTCGCAATGATTGGCCGCAGCGCAGCAACGAATCTTCAGACCTACGACGCTCCAGAAGTTGCCGCACACTATGCGACGCTGGATTATTTGACGCCCTGCGAGCGCGTGCTGTTTGACTCGTACACTCCAGTGGGCTGCGCCATTCTCGATCTTGGCGTTGGGGGTGGAAGGACTACATCGTATCTTGCGAACCGAGCATCGCGCTATGTGGGCGTCGATTACGCACCGGCGATGGTCAAGGCTTGCGAGGCGAAGTTTCCGAACCTGAAGTTTCCAAACATGGAGTTTAGAGTGGGGGATGCGGCAGATCTGTCGGTTTTTTCCGACGCTTCGTTCGACGTTGTGATTTTCGCGTTCAACGGCATCGACTATGTGCTGCCGGAGCAAGCACGGCGAAGCTGTTTCGCGCACGTTCATCGCGTTCTTAAAGCCAACGGAGTCTTTATTTTTTCCTCACATAATCCCCGGGCGGTTGTGGTCCCGCCGCGGTGGAACCGAAAGCGGCTGGAGCAGACTGCGCGCCGATTCTCGTCGGATTCGAAGATTCTGTACTGGCTATGGTTGGTTCTTCTGACGGCGGTGCGATCGGCATTGGCGTACGCACAAGCAGCGGGAGCTACTTTGCTCCGCATCCTCAAAAGAATTCCGTCGGGCGCATTCTGGCGCGGCGAAGGAAGTCTGGTCGACTCCGCGCATGGTGGGTTGCTGACGCACTATTCGATCCCGAGTCGCGTGATCGCCGAGCTCGATTCTCCGCGTTTTCGGCCGGAGCGCATCCTTGGAGATGACTATCCGCGACCGAGCCATCCTTACGCCACAGATTGGTACTATTACGTATTCGTCAAACCTTGCGAGAAGCGGATCTAAACTTGCGACTTGTCCTGCTCAAGGAAATTCCCGAGGATCCCAATCTGCGCCAGCAGTGGAATGCGCTGGTGCAGCATGTGGATCGGCCGCAAGTCTTCTATACCTACGAGTGGTCGCTGGCGGTGCAACGCGCATATCACCGCACCCTGCGGCCTCTGCTTTTTCTGGCTTATGACGAGAGTCAATCCCTGTGCGGAGTGGCTTCGCTTGCGGCCAGTGGGGATGGGCGTCGCGTGTCTTTTCTGTGCGCCACCACCGGGGACTATTGCGATTTCATCGCCCCGCCGGAATGCAAAGATGCCTTGGTCGCGGTCGTGTTGGCCGAATTGAAGAAGCAAGGTCTCGGCGACATAACGCTTACGAATCTGCCCGCCGACTCTAATACGGTGGCCGCGATCCGGAAAGCCTCGGCGCAGATCGGCTACCGTTACTTCCCGCGCACGGCTTACCACTGTGCTCAGGTTTGCCTGGCGAAACTCGAGCGCCGGCCAGGGGAAGACAAGCCGTTATTGCCGCGGAAGAAAATGCTGCGCCGATTTCTGAATGCCATGGGACGCAAGGCTCCGGTGCGTCTCGACCACGCGCGCTCGTGGGATGCGGTCGAGCCTGTCTTGCCCCAGTTCATTCAGTCGCATGTGGCGCGATTTCTCGATACTGGGCGCATCAGCAACATGGCCCGTCCGGAGCGGCGTGTGTTTCTGGCGGAATTGGCCAAGTTACTTTCCGCGTCCGGTTGGTTGGCCTTGACCCGCATGATGTCGGGCAACGACTCTTTTGCCTGGAACTATGGATTCGAGTTTCAGGACACATGGTTTTGGTACCAGCCCACTTTCGACAGCGTCCTGGAGAAATACTCTCCGGGTTTTTGTCTGCTGGCCAAGCTGATCGAAGAAGCATCGAATAATCCTGCTTTGAGAACTATCGATCTGGGGCTGGGAGTGGAGGAGTATAAGGAACGGTTTGCCAATCAAAGCCGGGAAACTTTGTATGTGACTTTGACGACATCGCTTTCGCGATATGCCCGCGAGATAATGCGTTACCGCGCGGCAGAAAGCATCAAGACTCATCCCAGGCTGGAGGAGGGTGCGCGGGCCATCACCGCGCGGTGGCGCCAACTGAGAGAGCGCATCGGCCGCGACGGCTTTGCTGCCACGGCCCAGCGATTGGCCAAGCGGGCACGCGCATTCCTCTGGTCAGAGGACGAGGTTTATTTTTTTGAGTGGCAGGGACCCGTTCTTCACGATTCGAGCGAAACGTTAAAGCCCCTCGATCTGAATCTTCTGGCTTCGGCGACCTCGCAGTATGTCGACGACCCGTCAACGCTGGCCTACTTGTTGCGTTCCGCTTCGCGCCTGCGGGATGGGAACGCCGAAGGGTTTGGCTTAGTGGATGCAAGCGGGGCCGTGTTGCATGTTGCATGGGCCACAGCGTTCGACGAATTCTTTCTGTCGGAACTAAACGCTAAAGTTGATGGGCCATCGGCTGGCTGCGTGATGATTTTTGACTGCTGGACTCCGGTCTCGGCCCGCGGCCATGGATACTATGGGCGAACGGTGAGCCTGATCGCCAAGCGCGTGCGGGACAAGGGGGAAAGCCCCTGGATTTTCAGTGCGGCCAGCAACGTTGCGTCGATTCGAGGTTTGGAGAAAGCCGGATTTCAAAAGCGCTACTCGCTGGTTCGGCAACGGGCTTTCGGCTGGCAGAGGATCAAAGGTGAAACGCCGAAGATCGAGGAGCCGGTTGCGGAGGTGTCGGCCCGCGTTTGACGACGCGGCCGACTGGCATCATGCGAGTTCTCCTGCTGCAGCCTGAAGATTCGCCGGAACGAGGGCCCTGGTCACGACAGCGTTGGGACCTGATCGTCGACTTGGGAAAGTCTTCTCTGTTCTCCGTGGAAAGGTGGACCCGGCAATTCGGCTGTCCGGTGCTGCGCGCCGATTCCTTTCGCCATGGGATCGCCGACGCGAAACATGTGCGCGAGATGTTCTCCGCTGGCCGCAGCCGGCTGGCCGATGAAGAGGGAATCGACTGGTGGGACCTGATGTCGTTGCTGGTCGCACCTTACGCTCTGACCTTGCCCGCCCTGCTGTCGGTGGCGAAAGAGATTTCGGCGTCCGCTGAGCTCTGGACCACGCGCCCGGGAGGGATCGCAGGCATTGTGGCGATCGCGTTGAGCCGATCGCTCCAAAGCTTTGAACCGAGCGGTCTCGCGCGCTCCACTGCCCGCGCCATGCATTATGCTGGGCTGGTTCGACGTTTTTCGCCGGCCCAGTTTACAGAGATCTTTCTGGACAAATACGATTCCGGCTATCGGTGGCGCTCTCGGTTTACCTCGCGCCAGCCGCGTTGCGCCGAACCGGTAGTGCTGCTGCCCAGCGCCTACGCGAACGTTTCGCGCATGGCCGCAGCTTACGCGCGACAACTTCCAGATCAACCTTTCCTGATGGTTGCGACCCGGCGGAGCGCTCGGCAGTTCGTCGCGCCACCGAATGTTCAAGTGCGGGATCTGGCGGCTTATGCGGCAGCCGGTGCAGCCGGTGCGGAAGTTGCGTCTTTGACGGAACGCTGGATGAAGCTGAAAGCAGACTTGTGCGAATCTCCCGAGTTGCGGATGCTGGTGCAGGCGGGCCTTCTGAATTCTTTTCCAGATTGGATTCGCAATGGTATGAGTGCGCGTAATGCCTGGCGCGAAGTGCTTGAGCGCGAACCGGTCGAAGGAGTTCTGTGCGGCGATGACAGCAACTTGTATACCCGGCTGCCCGTCCTGCTCGCGGTCCGAAGAAAGATGAAGACCGTCGATTTCCATCACGGGGCACTCGATGGCCGGTATGCGTTAAAGGACTTGCCCTGCGATCTCTACCTGGCGAAGAACGAAATGGAACGCGACTATCTGATCAGGGTCTGTGATCTTCCGGCGGAGAAGGTCGTCCTCGGGGCGCCGCCGGAGAACGCTCCTTCGGCGACTGCAGCAGATCGTACGGGCCAGACGTCGGCGATTTTTTTCTCCGAGCCTTACGAACTTGCCGGATTGCGTGCAGACCAGGTCTATCGTGAACTGCTGCCTTCACTCTGTAGTGTGGCTCGGCAGAACGGGCGGGCAGTCACCATCAAGCTGCACCCGTTCGAGAGCCTCTCCCAGCGCCGTAGAATGGTCGACGACGTCCTGACTCCTGACGATCGCAATCTCGTGAGCGTGGTCGATGGTCCGCTTTCTTCCATGTTGATGGCGCAGGCGTGGTTCGGCATCACTGTCGAATCGACGACTGTGATCGACTGTCTGCGGAATGGCATTTGCTGCTTCCTCTGCGGTTGGATGTCGCTTTCGCCGTACGAGTACGCGCAGCAGTATGCCCGCTTTCGGATCGGAGAAGTGCTGCAGAACGCAGAGCAGCTTTTGGAAATTCCAAGCCGGCTGGCGGAATTTCAGAATCGGCCGCCGATGAAGTTGAATCTCTCGGCGACCGTCGATCCAGCGATGCTCAAACGTTGGCTGACCAAATCGCACGATACTGGCGACGCGAGACCGCCCGCATGAACGATCCACTCCTGAATCAACCGGTCGCGCAAGCCTCGGCGGAGGACGTGGCCGCTCGGACCCAGCAATTCCGCTCGCAAGTGGGACACATTTCGCGCCAGTCCGGAGTATTTTTCGCCGGAACGATTTTCACGGTTGCCTTCGGCTACGCCTTCAAGGTGTATCTCGCCCGGGTCCTGGGAGCAGAGGCGCTGGGCATCTACGCTCTCGGCATGACCCTGATCGGATTCATCGGCATTTTCAACACCTTGGGGCTGCCGCAATCGGCCGTGCGTTTTGTAGCCGCCTACCAGGCAGCAGGGAAGTTCAAGGAACTGCACGCGCTGCTGTGGCGCGGCGCTGGGCTGCTGCTGGCGGCGAATGTTGTGCTGGCAGCGGTCTTGCTGACCTTCGGCCGATTCCTCGCGATTCGCTTCTACCATTCTCCGGCGCTGGTGCAGTACCTGCCGTTATTCGCCTTGATGATGCTGGTCAGCCTTCTATCAGGCTTTTACGGCAAAGTGCTTGCGGGATACCGCGACTTACAGTTGAGAACATTGATTGTGAATTTTATCGGCAGTCCTCTAAACATGATCATAGCCGTCCTGCTGATCACAATGGGAAGGGGGCTTCGCGGCTATCTCTGGGCGCAGATTCTGAGCGGGGCGTTCGTCTGTCTAATGTTGTTGATTGCTGTGAGGAAGTTCACGCCGGATTCAGCGCGATTCTCCGGGCAGCGCGGTTCGCTTCCCGAGAAGGCGGTGTGGTCTTTCTCCGTAGCGATGTTGGGCATCGGCTTTCTCGAGTTCGCCATGACGCAGGTCGACAAGATTGCCCTGGGTTTCTACCGCGGGGCGCGCGACGTGGGCATCTATTCAGTGGCGGCGGCTGTAGTGGTATATGTTCCCCTGGTCTTGAGTTCGGTGAATCAGATATTTGCTCCCACGATTTCCGATCTGCACATACGCGGGGAGCGCGTTTTGCTGGCGCGTTTGTTTCAGTCACTAACCAAGTGGGTGATCGGGCTGACCATGCCGCTCGCGATCGTGATCGTGGTTTTTGCGCGCCCGTTCATGCGCATTTTCGGTCCTGATTTTGAGGCAGGTTGGCCGATTCTGATCATCGGGACGCTCGCGCAACTGGTAAACTGCGGAGTCGGTTCCGTGGGCTATCTTCTCCTGATGTCGGGCAACGAAAAGCGGCTGATCAAGGTGCAGATTGCGATGGCGGTCATGATGGTCGCGTGCTGTGCTGCTTTGGTTCCAATCTGGGGGATCGTGGGTGCGTCCGTTGCGGCGGCACTGACCAATGTTGGCATGAACGTCTGGAACCTGCTGGAGGTGCGCAAGGCTCTGGGGATTTCTCCCTACAATCGTGGCTATTTGCGTTTATTTCCGCCAACCGTGCTCACCCTGGCTGTAACCCTGGCGCTGAGAAAGTATTCGTACCTAGTTCATCGCGACTGGCTTGCCATCGGCATCGCCCTCGGGTTGGCTTATTGCATTTTCGCTGCGATTGTTCTCATGGGCGTGCTGGACGCCGATGATCGCCTCATCGCAACTGCGATCTGGTCGCGGATTCACGGCGCGTTCTCCCGCAACGGAGCGAGAGCATGACGGAGATCAGAGACGTGCAACTTCCGGCAGACTTGTGCGCGGCAGCCGAGAAGAAATTCGGGCATGTGTTTGCCAGCCTGGAGGAGTTGCTGATTTTTATCCTGCGCGACTTAGCGCGCTCCGAAGCCGACCGCTCTGACGAGGATGAGCAGCGGCTGGTTGAACAGAGGCTGCGCGAACTGGGCTATCTCTGAGCTCACTTCGACGACTTCGGCCTCGTCCGGCTCGTCGTCTCGAATCCACAAAAAGCATGGAGACTTTAGACACCGTCAATCGTGAAGGAAGAGAGCGGCTGTATCCTTCGCTGACCAATCCCAGTTGGCTCGTGCTGCGACGGCGGCGCGAGATCTTCCGGAAATGGCTGGCGCGCG
>Ga0187855_10002485_pt1 | contig 13937 bp, 9 predicted proteins | sample June2016WEW_8_10_2_FD_132969 | JGI IMG/M metagenome (GOLD analysis project Ga0187855, IMG submission 132969) | Peatland microbial communities from SPRUCE experiment site at the Marcell Experimental Forest, Minnesota, USA - June2016WEW_8_10 | ecosystem: Environmental > Terrestrial > Soil >...
GCGAACCCAGACGTTGGGAATGCCGGGCTGCGGGTGGACGTTGACGAAGGGACCGGCGGCGAAGGCGAAGAGGTAGGTGGGGATGGGTTCGGTTTCGGCGAACTGAGTTTCCTGGGAGACGCCGACGGTTGCGATGAGTGAAGGACGGGTGTTGGAGATGACGGCCCAGGCGGTGGGTGCGGTGATGGTGAGGGTGAAGCGGCCCTTCAGGTCGGGCTGATCGAAGCACGGGAAGGCCATGCTGGCGTCCATGGGGACGAATAGGGTGTAGAGGTATTCGCTGCCGTCGTCGTGATCTTCGAAGCGGGTGATGGCTTTGCCGGCGGGAGCGATGTTGGTGGTGAATTTAGTTTCGACGAGGTTTTGGCCGGTGCGAAGGGACGACGAGGGAAGGACGATGTGGCCGTTCTGGATCTCGGCGGGGATGGGCGTGCCGTTGAGCGCGATGCTGGAGAGCTGGCCGTCGCGGAAGTCGAGGAGGAGCGGGGTGGAGGCATCAGTAAGGTCGAAGCGAATCTGCCCGGTGGCATTGGTCGAGGGCGCGTGGGGGACGAGCACATAGCCGAGCTGGTAGTGGAGGTCGGAGACGCGGGCGGCGCGTTCCTGGGCGAGGGCGCGCGGGATGCCGTCGGGAATTTCGGCGGAGTGAGCAGCGGTGGTGAGTCCCACGATGGCCATGATGGCAGCTCGCGACAGGATGGCGGGGCGGAGTGTGGTTCGGGGCGCGGCTGGGGTGGTCAATTTTGATCGCCTAACGAGTGCAAATGCCTCACGGATTTGAAACGCCCTACGGAAAGATGCAGTGCTCTGGAACGCGGCGGACCGGTTCTTCCGCACTATAACCGCTGGCGGCTTTTATTTGTGACGGATGACAGCAGTTTCTTTGGTATTGGTCGGGCATCCCGGCGGAGGCAAGCGACATCCCGAGTTAGTTGCAGTTATTGCAGGGAGAGCCACTATGAATCTGCCGTCAGCCGAACTACTCCGCGAAGCGCGGAGAACGCAGCCTATCGTCCATTCAGGAAACAACCACCGCAGCGCCGGCCGAATGCTGGCGCTTTTATTTGTGGCGCTGTTGCTGTCCGCCGCGCCCGCGCTGCACGCCCAGTTTGGCGGCAGCCTCAACGGGACGGTGACCGACAGCACCGGCGCGGTGATTCCGGGCGCCACAGTGACGCTGACCAATCCCGCGAACCAGGCGGCGAAGACGACGACGACCAACGCGACCGGGTTCTACACGTTAACCGAGCTGTCGCCGGGGAACTACACGGTGAAGGTGACGGCGAACGGATTTAAAGAAGAGGACTACAGCGACGTCGCGATTACGGCCGAGCAGGCGCGTGGGCTGGACGTGAAGATGACGGTAGGCGCGGCGGCGCAGACAGTGACGGTGAACGGAAGCCTGACGCCGATTCTGAATACGACGGATGCGGCGACTTCGAGCACGATCAGCGCGGAGGATGTGACGCGGCTGCCGGCGTTCGGGCGCGATCCGTACGAGCTGCTGCGCACGGGGGTGGGGATTACGGGAGACAGCGCGCGATCGGGGAGCGGGGGCGCGATTGCGCTGCCGAACAACACGAGCCAGAACCAGTCGAACGTGGGAATTTTTCAGACGGAAAACCAGATTCAGATTTCGGCATCGGGGCAGAGGGTGACCTCGAACACCTACGAGATCGACGGGGTGACGGTGGACAGCCTGCTGCACGGCGGATCGACGATTGTGACGCCGAGCATCGAGTCGGTGGACCAGATCACGGTCCTTGCGTCGAACTACGATGCGACGCTGGGGCGCAGTGTGGGCGCGCACATCCTGACGGTGACGAAGGCCGGCAGCAACGACTATCACGGGAGCGCGTTCTTTCAGTACGACGAGCCGGGGCTGAATGCGTTCCAGCCGTATGGCGGGCCGACGAGCACGCCGGGAGTGTTCGCACCGGCGATTCGCGACGATCAGCAGCAGCGGGAGTGGGCGGCGAGCCTGGGCGGGAGAATCATTAAGGACAAGCTGTTTTGGTTCGGCAGCTACGAGGCGGTGAAGAGCACGCAGCAGTCGTTCAGCGAGACGTATGTGCCGACGCCAGGGTGGTACTCGGCGCTGGCGGCGGCGAGGCCAAGCGGGCTGGTGGCGGGGACGGTCGCGAAGCCGTCTGGGCAGGCCGTGGTACGCGCGGTGTTGCCAGGATCGTGCAGTGCGCTGCAGACCATCTGCAATCCGGTGGGCACGGGTTTCGACATTGGATCGTTTGGAGGGGCGGACGGGCAATATTTGCCGAATGTGAACGCGAATGGCACGGCGGCGAGCCCTAATCTTTATACGGGCGCGGGGCTAGATGGGGTCGCCGACGTGGAGTTCGCACAAATCCAGACGCCGAGCCAGTATCGCGGGACGCAGTTCCACGGGCGGGTGGACTGGTATCTCTCGCACAGAGACCAAATTTACGCGGGGTTCTTCACGCAGAAGCTGGACCAGTCATCGTTTGACTCGGCCGCGGGGGCTGCGCCGGACTCGAATCTGCCGTTCCGGCCTTTCAACCAGTCGGCGACGCCGGTGTGGATTCACACGTTTGGCCCGACGCTGATCAACGAGCTGCGGGCGAACTACACGCGGTTCGCGGATAACCAGATCGCCGACACGACGGGGCAGGTGAACTGGGGCGTCCCGGGAATTTACGCGCAGAACTACGGGTTTGGGTCGTTCCAGTTCAGCCAGCTGGCCTCACCGACGACGCCGTACATCGCCGCGGAGAACACGTACGAGATTCGCGACCTGGTAACGAAGGTGCTGGGGCCGATGTCGCTGCGGATGGGGCTGGTGATTCGCAGAGAACAGGACAACGACAACGACTCAGGGCTGGCGCGGCCGAACTACGCGTTCCAGGGAGTGTGGGATCTGGCCAACGATGCGCCGCTGTATGAAGGGATCGGAGCGAATCCGAACACGGGCGGCGTGGGCAATGTGCAGAGATATTTTCGGCGGACCTACTACGCGGGATTTGTGCAGGACGACTGGAAGGTGAAGCCGAATGCGACGATCAACCTGGGGATTCGCTACGAGTATTATGGCGGGCTGACGAACCAGGGATTCCCGATCAACAACATGGTGCTGGGAAGCGGGGCGGGCGATCAGATCATCAATTCGAGGCTGGCGCTGACGGGCACGCTGTATCCGGGAACGGGCGACGCGATCGCGCCGAAGATCGGGTTTGCGTGGCAGCCGTCCTCAGGGCCGCTGAGCGGAAAGCTGGTGGTACACGGCGGCGTGGGCGTGAGCTTCGACAATCTGGACGAGGAGCCAATTTCGCCGGCATATGAAAACGGGCCGGGGTATTTCGACTACGGGTTGTGCTGCGGAGGACTGCAGTCGACGAACCCGAATGCGACAGGGACGGGGATCGTTTTCGAGTTCGGGTCGAGCGACTCGCCGTTCAGCTATGCGCCGAATCCGAATCTGGCGGTGGGAACGAATCCGACGACAGGGACGCCGAACGCCTTCACGCCGCCGGGAGGAACACCGTCGACGCCACAGGTGGAGACGTACAGCATTTTGCCGGGGATGAAGCAGCCAACGCTGTACAACTTCTCGCTGGATAACCAGTGGGCGCTGCCATGGCAGATGGCGTTAACGGTGGGCTATCAGGGGTCGACGGGGTTTCACTTTCTGCGGCTGGTGGATCAGAACTTTTTGTATCCACAGTCGAACGGGACGTGTGCGACGGGCGGAGCGTGCACGCCGGGCGTGAACCAGACGCCGTTCTATGCGGCGTACGTGCCGACGTCGGATGTGCAGACGAGTTACAACGCTCTAAACGGGCACCTGGAGAAGCGGCTGCAACACGGGCTGGATTTCAGCGTGGTGTACACGTATTCGAAGAGCCTGGACAATGCGTCGGAAGAGGGTCCAGGGTTCGCGAGCAACCAGACGGATCCTGGTAATCCCAGGGCGGAATGGGGACCGTCGGATTTTGATTCGCGGCAACGATTCAGCACGCTCGGGACATGGACGCTGCCCAGCCCGGGAAAAAATGGACTGGTGAAGAATGTGCTTGGGAACTGGCAGGCGAACGGTGTCTACACCTGGCACACGGGTTATCCGTGGACGCCAGTGATCGGGGTGCCGACGGTGGCGCTGGTAAACGGCGCCGCGCAGATTTCACCGACGCGGCCGACGGGGTATGGGCCGAATTCCGGCGCGCCAGCTGGCGCTCTGGCGATGAACAACTGTGCCAACCACGTCTTCGTGCACGGGGGCAATTTTCCGGATGGCGGGGCGAACTATTTCGCTTATGGAACGCCAGGACCGCCGGGGATCGGGCGGAATTCGTTTAACGGCCCGTGTTACAAGGACCTGGACATGAGCTTTGCCAAGCAGGTGACGTTCAGCCTGCACGATCACCCGGCACTGTTCCGGTTCCAGGCGAACTTCTTCAACATCCTGAACCTGACGAATCTGCAGCCGATTGGGTTTGGGACGACCGAGGCGCTGATCTCGACGAACACGACGGCTGGGACGCACGTGAACAATCCGCTGTTTGGGTTGTCGCCGGGCGCGGACAGCGGGAGAGTGATTGAATTCTTTGGGAGGGTGCAGTTTTAACAGCAGGCCTGCAGCCTGCAGCCGGTAGCCGGTAGCTGGGAGCCGGGAGAGGCAGCCGGTAGGTAGGAAATGAGGAGGGTGCTCTGAGAGGAGCATCCTCTTTTTGTTCGCGGAATAGTGGATGCGGGACGTGGGGTATCGCGGGTAGAGGATAATTCTCTTCGGAGAATCTGCGATGAGACGGATGTTCTGTTTTGTGGTGGCGTATCTGCTGATGGGCAGTTGGGCGCAGGGGTTCGGGCAGGAGGCGGGTCAGCCGGAGACGATTGTGGTGGATGCGAAGGCGACGGGGACGCCGTTTCCGCATTTTTGGGAGGAAATGTTCGGGTCGGGGCGCGCGAATCTGTCGATGCGGCAGAGCTATCGCGACGATCTGGACCGCGTGCGGAAGGTGACAGACTTCCGCTACGTGCGATTCCACGCGATTCTCGACGATGAAAACGGGGTTTACAGCGAGGATGCGCAGGGAAACCCGGTCTACAACTGGTCGTACGTGGACCAGATTTACGACGGGCTGCTGGCGCACAGCATCCGGCCGTTTGTGGAGATCAGCTTTATGCCGAAGGCGTTGGCGCCGAATGCTTCCTATCACGCGTTTTGGTACAAGCCAATTCCCGCGCCGCCGGACAATTATGCGAAATGGGACGCGCTGATCACTGCGTTAGGGAAGCATCTGGTGGATCGGTACGGGGTGGATGAAGTGGCGCAGTGGTATTTCGAGGTGTGGAACGAGCCGAACATCGATTTCTGGATTGGGAAGCCGGCGCAGGAGACGTATTTCGAGTTGTACGACCACACGGCGCGGGCGCTGAAGGCGGCGAGCGACAAGATTCGCGTAGGCGGGCCGGCGACGGCGCAGGCGGCGTGGGTGGGGGACATGATCGCGCATGCGGTGCAGAACGACGTGCCGCTGGATTTTGTCTCGACACACGTGTACGGGAACGACTCGACGAAGGATGTGTTCCACGATGACAGACCGATGGCGCCGCACCAGATGGTGTGCGCGGCGGTGGACAAGGTGCATGAGGAGATCGCGAAGTCGGCGAAACCGCAGATCCCGCTGATCTGGAGCGAGTTCAACGCGACGTATATGAACGAGCAGCCGATCACGGATTCGATTTACATGGGGCCGTGGCTGGCGGACACGATTTCGAAGTGCGACGGGAAGACGCTGATGATGTCGTACTGGAGCTTCTCGGATGTGTTCGAGGAGCAGGGCGTGGTGAAGAGGCCGTTCTACGGGGGGTACGGGATTGTGGCGGAAGATGGGATTCCGAAGCCTGCGTATGACGTGTTCATGCTGCTGCATGAGCTGGGCGATGAGCGGCTGGAGGCACCGAAGGACGAAGCGCTGGTGACGCGGCGCAAGGATGGGACCATCGTGATTGCGGTATGGAATCTTGTGGAACCTAACGAACAAGGATCCGGTGCGGAGGGCGCGGACAAGACGGTGACATTCGACGTGTATGGAGTAGGACCTTTCCAGCCGCAGTCGCACCATGGCGTGGCGGCACTGGAGATCAAAACCACGCGCGCGGAGGTGCGGCGCGTGGATCAGACGCACGGCGACACTCTGGACGAGTGGAGGAGGATCGGGAGCCCGGCGTGGCCGACCGAGGACCAGATTGATCTTTTGCGAAAGACCTCAGAACTCGGGCCGCCGGAGGAGTTGCCGATTCACGGTCATCGGCTGACGTTGACGTTGCCGCCGATGGGGCTGGCGGTGGTGGAGATTAAATAGCTGGGAGCTGGGAGCAGGGATAAAAAGACGGCAGGCGGGGTCTTTTGGCGGGGGCTGTGGGTCTTTGGCTGGCAAAAGGGCAGGTCGCGGGGAAGGTGCGTCCATGATCCGTTGTCGCCGGTGGCTGGTGCTGTGCGGCGTGACGATGGGACTGATTCCTGCAGGGATGGCGCAGAGGAACCCACAGGGGAGTGGGGCTGCGTCCAGGAGTCCAGACGAGGCCATGCCGGTCTTCCATGCCAATGTGAACCTGGTGCTGGTGGATGTGCTTGTGCGGGACAAGGGGAAGCCGGTGCATGGGCTGAAGGCAGCGGAGTTTCACGTTCTGGAGGACGGGAAAGAACAGAGGGTCACCGCGTTCGAGGGACACACGGCGAAGGATCAGCCTGTAGCCGGGAGCCAGTAGCCAACATAAGACGGAAGTGTGGAGGGGGGCGATGGAGGAGCTACCCGCTGCCCTGCTGAAACATTTCGAGGAGAAGCTCGGCGGCCTGGCGGGCGTCGAAGCTGCGGAACTCCGGGGTGAGCTGGAGGGCAGTTGCTTTGGGCGCGAGGTTTTTGAGCGCCGCGAGGATCGTGGCGGAGGGCATCTGGGGCGTGCCGGGTCCGACCAGGATGAAGTCGACCGGGTGCACCGTGAGGAGGATTTTCGCGTCGTTAACCAGGCTCGCGGAGTGCACATCGTAGCCGTGCTGGCCGAGAACGACGCGGACGAAAGCGCCGAGGTCAGGGGAGCGGTCGACGACCAGCACACGATGGCCGGGCCGGTCGTTAACGGAGGGCGGTGAAGGCTGGCGGAGGAAGGAGACGACGGCTTCCTGCTCGGTGGGGTACGAGTGGACGATCGTGGAGAGCAGAGTGATCTCGAGGAGTTCGGTGATGAAGTGTGGCGGAGCGGCCAGGCGGACGTCGCCATTGCGCTTGCGGAGGTTGGCGGTGTAGCGGACGAGCAGTCCCATGCCGGAGCTGTCGAGGCGGGTGACGGCGGCGAGGTTGATGACGATGCGATGGAACTCGCGGATGACCCTGTCGAAGGCGGCTGCGAGGGCATTGAGTTCTTCGCCGAGCACGATGCGGCCGGTGCACTGAAGGATGAAGACGTTCCCACAAAAGCGCTCTTCGATCTGGAGGGGCATTGCGGCGGTCCTTGTTGGCGGCGGCGTGCGAGCCGGATGGAAGCCAAGGTATCACAGGGGATTTGGGCGGCGGCGCGGCTGGGGTGGTCAGCGAGGGGGCGCTCATTTGGAATATCCTCAGACGTATGGTTTTCCGATCAGTTCTCGCTGCGTGCAGTCTCGCGGCCGCTTTTGGTTTTTCTTCGCAGGCGCAGATGACCCCTCCGCGAACGCAGCAGAGTCCGGCTCCGGCCCAAACCGATCCCGCCCAGGCGACGCCGGGAGCGCCGACGCTCCACCTTCAGGATTTGCCGCCCGATCCGCACACGCCCACGCCGGCCGAAGCCGAGCAGCAGCGGCAACAGGCGGCTCTGAACGCGGCGATGCGCCTGGCGACGATGGAGGCGGGCTGGGGCCCGTCAATGGACAGCCCGGGACTTTCCATAGCATTGGCCGAGGTCAAGCGCACGAAGACGCCGGAGGGATCGACGCGGATTACTTATCAGATCACGGGCTCCGGGTTCGCGCCCGAAGAAAGGCTGCGGCTGGTGCGATGGCCGCTGAATTCTGAGGCGCAGACGCTGATGGGGGGCATCAAATTCGACGCGCAGGGCATCGCGGTGTGCTCCGCGGCGGCACCCGCTCAGGCCACGCCAGCATCGGCGACGGCCGATGCTGCAGCTCCGGCGAGTGGATTGAGCGCCGCGCCAACTCCGAGCGCGGGGAGCACGCCCGCGCCGGCCGCGCTTCCGCCGAGCTGCACGGACACGATGCAGCCGCAGCAGCCGGTCGAGCTGGCGGTGACGGTGGCGCCTGGAGAGGCGATCCGGGTCGCGGTGACGAGCGAGGACCGGAAGCACGGCGCGGCGAACAACACGATTCCGTTCCCGATTGCCAATACCGACAAGGGGTGCAAGCTGCAGGTGATTCTGGGCATGAAGGACGCGGCTCTGGTGCTGATCGAGGGCACAGGCTTCCCGCCGAACACTCCGCTGAAGCTCGACGCGGTCACGGGCGCGAACACCCGCGAGCTGCATCCGAAAGCCGCCGCCGATGGCAGGATCGTGGTTTCTCTGCTGACCGGAGCGAAGGGGCAAACCTCCGGGCAGACGACCGTCCGATTCGCGGGAGTGAACCACACGCCGAGCCTGCAGACGTCGACCACGCCGCCGCCGCCCGAACCCGATTGCGCGCCCGCGGTTAGTTTTCCGTGGGGCGCGGGGAGTTACAAAACGGAATAAGGCAGGGCACAGGGATCAGGCTTCCTGGGATGCGGAAAGTGACCAGAGCCATGCGTTTTCGGGGAGGGGTACATTCTTCGGCAAAGGGCGCAGCGGTTTGGCACTGACAACGGTCTATCTTTCCTGGGGACTTCCTGCGATACTTGATCGTGCCCGCCTGGTTCATCCAGCACACAATCCCAAAAAAGGTGACGCGAAAATGTCTGCAAAGTACATTTTTGTGACCGGCGGAGTTGTGTCCAGCCTCGGCAAGGGTCTGGCCGCAGCCTCGATCGGCTGTCTTCTGGAAAGCCGCGGCCTCAAAGTCAACCTGATGAAGTTCGATCCATATTTGAACGTGGATCCGGGGACGATGTCGCCGTTCCAGCACGGCGAGGTGTTCGTCACCGATGACGGCGCAGAAACGGACCTCGATCTCGGCCACTATGAACGCTTCACGCACGCCAAGTTAACCCGCGATAACAACCTGACGACGGGGCGGATCTACGAGCAGATCATCACCAAGGAGCGGCGCGGGGATTACCTGGGGAAGACCGTGCAGGTAATCCCGCACGTGACGAATGAGATTCGGAACGCGATGCGGAAAGTGGCGGCGGAGGGCGACGTCACGATTGTGGAGATTGGCGGGACGGTGGGCGACATCGAGTCGCTGCCGTTTCTGGAGGCGATCCGCCAGGTGCGGCAGGAGTTGGGGCGCGAGAACACCGTGTTTGTGCACGTCACGCTGGTGCCGTGGATCGGCGCGGCGCAGGAGCTGAAGACCAAGCCGACGCAGCACTCGGTGAAGGAACTGCTGTCGATCGGGATTCAACCGGATATTTTGCTGTGCCGGACGGATCGGTTCCTGCCGCGCGAGGTGAAGAGCAAGATTGCGCTGTTCTGCAACCTCGAGGATCAGGCCGTGATCACGGCGAAAGATGTGGAGTCGATCTACGAGGTGCCGCTGACGTTTGCGCAGGAAGGTGTGGATCGGCTGGCGCTGAAGTATCTGCACATCGAAACGCAGGAGCCGGACCTGAGCAAATGGTCCGACCTGGTGCGGCGGTGCTACAACCCCGTCGATGAAGTTTCGATCGCGATCGCCGGCAAGTACGTCGAGTACGAGGACAGTTACAAATCGCTGAAAGAGGCGCTGGTGCACGGCGCGCTCGCGCACAATCTGAAGCTGAGCGTGACCTGGGTCGAGGCGGAGGGCCTCGAAGAGGCGGGGTACGAGGAGCAACTGCGCGGGTTCGACGGGATTCTGGTGCCGGGCGGGTTCGGCAAGCGCGGGATCGAGGGGATGCTGAACGCGATTCGCTACGCGCGCGAGCGGGGGGTGCCTTATTTTGGGATTTGCCTCGGCATGCAGACGGCGTGCATCGAGTACGCGCGGAATGTGTGCGGTTTGGCGGGGGCTAATTCGAGCGAGTTCGATCCGGCCACGCCGCATCGAGTGATCTACAAGCTGCGCGAGCTGACCGGCGTGGAAGAAATGGGCGGGACGATGCGGCTGGGCGCGTGGACGTGCCTTCTGGAGCCGGGATCGCGGGCGGCGAAAGCGTACGGGAAGACGGAAATCAGCGAACGTCACCGCCACCGTTACGAATTCAATCGCGAATACGAGGCACTGCTGACGGGAGCAGGGCTGAACATAACGGGGACGACGCCGGACGGGACGTACGTGGAGATTGTGGAGATTCCCGGGCATCCGTTTTTCCTGGGCTGCCAGTTCCACCCGGAATTTAAGTCAAAGCCGCTCGAGCCGCACCCGTTGTTCATGAACTTTATCAAGGCGAGCTACGCGAATCGGGTGAAGGCGAAGCGGGCTGCGGCCTCGGCGGAGTTGCCGAAGGTGGTGGTGGGGCAAAGCTAATTGTCGCATTGCGGCAGGTTGCTACTGCAGGGTGCAAACGGCGGCTTCAGGCGAGAGCGATGCGCGCTTTGGGGTAGCGGGCGGTGAGCTCGCTTTGCAGCCGGGCCAGATCGCTCTGTTTGCCGTCGGGGATCAGCACAGCCTGATGGATGGGTATGGTTTGGGTCGGGCCGTAGGGGTTGGGGACGTAGCGCTCGAAGTTGAACATCGCGCTGCGCGGCTGGCGCTGGTCGATGACTGCTGAGATGAGGTTGTTGGTGCCGTTGAGCCAGGGCGTGAAGACGCCGTCGCAGAAGATGCCGTCGCGGCCGAAGTAAACTTCAGGATCGGCACGCAGGAGTTTGGCGCGCAGCTTATCGGCCTGGGAAGCACCGCCGCGACCGCTGAGGAGAACCACAGCGACGATGGCTCCACAAACGATGGCGATATACAGCGTTTTCCAGAGCCAGGAGCCGGGGCAGAAGACATAGACGCCGACGGCGATGCCGCCGATGGGCCAGAGGAGGCGGTGCCCGTCGCGCCGGAGGACGAAGGTGGGGGGCGTGGCCCTGAGGCGCTCGGCCTGGACGTTGCTCCAGGCGGCCCACTGCTCGGGCGAGTACTGCCAGTGGGCCCAGGGCTCGAGTTCGATCGCGGTGAGCGATTGATCGAGGCTGCGGTTGGCCCAGTAGAGGATAGGCAGAAAGATGATGCCCAAAAACGCGGTGAACCCGGCGATCATCAACGGGGCGAAGCGCACGTCGCCTGGGATCAGCAGGCCGGGGATCGCGAAGACAAGGATGACAATCGCGAAGACCTTGACCCACTTCAGAACTTTGTGACGGTTGGTGCTGACAAGCTTCGTGGCGTGGGGCAGAGATGTGGGCTTCGATTCTTTGGGTACGGCGACGGCATAGATGATCAGAATGAGGGCGAAGATGTCGATGACGATGACCGCGCCCATGGCGGAGAACTGGACGGCTTCGGACCTTCCCTGAGTAAGGTTGACGGCCGCGATGATGAGAGCGATCGCGCCGGCGATGGCGAGGAGGACGACAGCGATGGTGCGCAGGGCCGAGCGGCGGGAATACAGCGGGTTGTGTCGCCACGCCCCCCATGCGCTGAACAGGAAGACCACGGCGAAGATGAGCTGGAACATCGGCGACCTCGGGTAGATTTTGGCGTCGAAGACAGCGTTTCGACGGTGGCGGGCGTCCCCTGATTGTACGGAAACTTTAATCCGGAGGGGGGCGCGGCATAATCTAGTCTGCATGCCCCCGGTTTCCTCGCCTGCGCGCACCCGACCCTGGCTGTTGCCGGCCATTCTGGCCGCACTTTTGCTCGGCGTACTCTTTGGAGCGGCGATTCTTACCCTTTTTCTGCACGAGGCGAAGCGCGGCATCTGGGATCGCGTGGCCAGCGTGCTTAGCGCGCGCACGCTGCGCATCGATACGACGCAGCCGACGGTGGTGATGCAGGTGCGGCGGCTGTCACGGCTTGAATCGGTGGCGTTCACCATGGACAAGATGGTGTCGGGCGATCGCGAGGGGCGGATCCTGCCGGCGTTCCTGACCGGCGACCGGATTCTGCTCGAGGTGCACGGCGAGGCTATCGCCGGCGTCGACCTGGGCCAGCTCACTTCAACCGATGTCCGGGTCAGCGGGCACAGAGTCTACGTTCATCTGCCGCCGGCGCAGATATTCACGGTTGCGCTCGACGATCAGAAGACGCATGTCTACTCGCGTGCGACTGGGCTTCTGGTTCCCGTCGACCCCGCGCTCGAGGGCGAAGTGCGGGAGCAGGCGGTCGAGAACCTGCGCCAGTCCGCACTTGCCGCTGGGATTCTGGCGAAGGCGCAGCAGAACGCCTGCAGCACGGTGACGAAGCTGCTGCTGGGGCTGGGTTTTGAGGAAGCAGGTTGCAGTTGACAGGTTTCAGGTTACAGAAACGCTCAGCGACTCAGGCGCAGCACCTGTAACCTGCAACCCGAAACCTGTAACCTGTGTTTGTGAGCAAGGAGTTCGAGATCGGCCCGGTGCGCGTCGGTGGAGGCAGCCTCTTCCTCATCGCGGGGCCATGCGTGATTGAAAGCGAGGCGCATGTGCGCACCATGGCTGACGCGATCCAGCGCATCGCATCGGACCTGAATCTGCCGGTCATCTTCAAAGCGTCGTACGACAAGGCGAATCGGACGTCGGTCAAGAGTTTTCGCGGGCCGGGTCTGGTCGAGGGCACCGCGATCCTGCGGCGGCTGGCGGAGGCGACCGGACTGCCGGTGCTAACCGACGTCCACGAGCCCGCGCACTGCGAAATTGCGGCGGAAGGCGCGGATGTTTTGCAGATCCCCGCGTTTTTGTGCCGCCAGACGGACCTGCTGATCGCGGCGGGGCGGACGGGGCGCGCGATCAACGTGAAGAAGGGGCAGTTTGTCGCGCCGTGGGATATGCAGCACGCGGTCGAGAAGATCGCGAGCACGAGCAACACGCGGGTTTTCCTGACGGAGCGCGGGGCGACTTTCGGATACAACAACCTGGTAGTCGATATGCGGTCGCTGGCGATTATGCGCGGCCTTGCGCCGGTGGTTTTTGACGGGACGCATTCGGTGCAGATTCCTTCCGGGGCGAATGGCGTATCGGGCGGGCAGCCGGAGTTCATTCCTTTGCTGGCGCGCGCTGCGGTTGCGGCCGGAATCGACGGGATCTTCCTCGAAGTGCACGACAATCCTGCGCAGGCGAAGTCGGACGGGGCTAATGCGCTTGACCTGAAGGAACTAAAGCCGCTGCTCGAGACGCTGCTGGCGATCCATCAGGCGGCGGGCGTTCCGGTTTCCGCGTGAGGCACGAACGCCAAACGGCGATTCGCTGTTTGTCCGCGGCTCCCACAGCCGCTTTTTGCACCCGTGCGACAATAGCCTTGAAACGGACATGAATTCTTCAGCCGCAGTGGCACCCCCGTCAGCCACGGTTACGCCGGAGCTTCTGGCGCAGCACGGCATCACCCCGGATGAATATCGCCGCATCGAAGACGCGCTGGGCCGCACGCCGAGCCTGACCGAACTGGGCATCTACAGCGTGATGTGGAGCGAGCACTGCTCCTACAAATCCTCGAAGGTGCACCTGCGGCGGCTGCCGACGAAGAGCGAGCGCGTGGTGCAGGGGCCGGGCGAAAACGCGGGCATCATCGACGTGGGCGACGGCTGGGCGTGCGCGTTCAAGATCGAGTCGCACAATCATCCCTCGTATATCGAGCCGTATCAGGGAGCGGCGACCGGCGTGGGCGGGATTCTGCGCGATATTTTCACCATGGGCGCGCGGCCGCTGGCGGTGATGGACTCGCTCCGCTTCGGGCCTCTGGAGGCGAATGGCCAGACGCCGGAAGAGCTGGTCCGCAGGAACCACTCGATCGTTGA
>Ga0187855_10002486_pt1 | contig 13934 bp, 14 predicted proteins | sample June2016WEW_8_10_2_FD_132969 | JGI IMG/M metagenome (GOLD analysis project Ga0187855, IMG submission 132969) | Peatland microbial communities from SPRUCE experiment site at the Marcell Experimental Forest, Minnesota, USA - June2016WEW_8_10 | ecosystem: Environmental > Terrestrial > Soil >...
GGGGTCGACCAACTGTCGATCCCACTGACCGATGCACGGACCGCAGGCGTTGGCGAGGACGGTGGCGCCTATCGCGATGAGGTCGTCAAGGAATCCGTCGGGTTCGACGGTCGCGCGAATCTGTTCCGAACCGGGCGTGACGAGCAGTGGCGTCTTGGAGTGGAGTCCGAGGGCGCGCGCCCGTCGGGCGACCGAGGCCGCCCTGGCGATGTCCTCGTAAGACGAGTTCGTGCACGACCCCACCAGGGCGGCCGAGATCGACGTCGGGACATCGTGCTCGTGCGCCCACGAACCGACCGCACCAAGCGCGTGGCTGAGATCGGGCGTGTCGGGACCGTTGATGAGCGGACGCAGTTCGGAGAGGTCGATCTCGATGACCTGATCGAAGAAGCGCTGCGGATCGGCGTCGACCTCTTCGTCGGCGCGAAGGTCATCGGCCACGGCGTCGGCGGCGCTGGCGACGTCGGCACGGAACGTCGCGCGAAGGTACGAAGCGGTGTTGGCGTCGTAGGGGAAGATCGACGTCGTGGCCCCGATTTCGGCTCCCATGTTGCAGATCGTGGCCTTCCCGGTCGCGCTGATCGTGGCCGCACCCGGTCCGAAGTACTCGATAATCGCGTCGGTGCCACCGCTCACCGTGAGCAGGTCCGCCACGCGAAGGATCACGTCCTTCGGTGCCGACCAGCCCGAGAGCGCGCCCGTGAGGCGAACGCCGATCAGCCGCGGCCAGCGCAGGTTGAAGGGAAGTCCGGTCATCACGTCGATCGCGTCGCCGCCCCCGACACCGACCGCGACCATGCCCATCCCGCCGGCGTTGGGCGTGTGCGAGTCGGTGCCGATCATCATGCCGCCGGGAAAGGCGTAGTTCTCCAAGACGACCTGGTGGATGATGCCGGCGCCCGGTTCCCAGAATCCGATGCCGAACCTCGCGCACACTGAGCGCAAGAAGTCGTAGACCTCGGCGTTGGTGTCCTTGGCGGAGCGCAGATCGATCGCCGCGTTGGTGCGGGCGGTGATGAGGTGGTCACAGTGGACCGTCGTGGGCACCACGACTTCGTCGAGGCCGGCGGTCATGAACTGCAACGCCACGATCTGAGCGAGGGCGTCTTGGAGGGCGACTCGGTCGGGGTCGAGGTCGACGTAGGACTGGCCGCGCTGCGGTGGATCGATGTCACGGCGGCGAAGGTGACTCACCAGTACCTTCTCGGCCAAGGTGAGCGGGCGATTGAACAGGTCACGACCCCCGGCGACACGTTCGGCGATCGTGTCGTAGCGCGTGAGCGCCAGGGAACTGCTGGGGGAACGCTCGTCGTCGGAGCGGCCAGCTGGCGGCGTGGCGGTTGTCTCGTGTGTGTCCATCCGTGTCATCCTCCGGTTATCTCTTGACATCAAGATAAGATTATTCCCCCGATCTCTTGATGTCAAGATATAATCGGGTAGGCGGAACGATGGGGGAGATAGATGGAAGACGAAGTGGATCGCCTACTGCGAGGTTGGCGGCGCGTGTTGCCCGGGGTTGACGTCAGTCCCTTGGAGGTGCTCTCGCGGGTATCGCGCCTGGCACGGTACCTGGACCGCCAACGAGCCGTGATCTTCGCCCGCCACGACCTCGAGATCTGGAGCTTTGACGTGCTGTCGGCGCTTCGGCGTGCGATCTCTCCGGCGAATCTCTCGCCCGGACAACTACTGGCCCAAACACTCGTGACCTCGGGCACGATGACCAATCGACTCGACCGACTCGAGGAGCGCGGACTCGTACGTCGGCACCAAGATCCGGCGGACGCCCGGTCTGTGCGCGTGCAGATCACTGCGGCCGGTCGAAAGTGCGTCGATAGGGCGTTGGCCGATCTGGTGGAGCGCGAACACGCAATCCTGACGTCGCTCAGCGCTGAGGATCGCCAGGTACTTTCTTCGCTACTGCGTCGGGTGGTTGCTCCCTTCGACGAATGACCACGTTCCGTCGTCACGAATCGATCTTCACGGCACGTGACGCTCAGGGAGCCGGTTCGCGTTTGCTCAACCCCGGAAGGACTTCGTTCACCGTGACCGTGGAGAAGGAACTGGTACACACTTTCGTTGGTTCTCGAAACCGAGCGAAGAAATGTGAGGGTGAACCGAATCTGATGGTCAGGCCCGTGGCGATCTGGGCTTCACAGGTCGAGGCGGGCCGATACGAATCGCTCGGGAAGATCAGGAGCGACGTATTGGCCCGGCCGCCGTGCGCCTTCAATATGACGAAGTCGGTTTGCTCGTACGACATTTCTGCTGGCGGCCCGACGGGAGAATTCGCCGCTCCCGTGACTGGTTGGACGATGGGCGCCGCGTCGAGATAGCAGTTGCGCGATCCTCGATTCGTGAAGATCATCCCCGACGGGCCGATCGCCGCCTTCAAAGGCTTCCATCGGAAGGCGATCCTCACGTGGCGAGCGGTACAGATCGACAGGCCCTTATAGACGCCTGCCGCCAACTCGGGCACGGGCGTCCACAGTCGGCCGTTGCGAGTGCGGTACATCAGTGCACCGACCACCTGATCGATCGCACCGGTCGGACCGATCGTCGAAAGAGAGTTCGGCGCGCCTCCTTGCCCGTCGACACCGGTATGGCTCCACGTGGCGCCCCCGTTGAGGCTGTAGACGACGCCGCCGGAGGCGCCGCCGACTTCGCCGAAGAGTATCTGCTCGTTGCCACTCGGAACGAGGGTGGTGGCCTCGGTATCACCGTGTTGAACCCTGGTCCACGTCGCGCCGGCATCGTCGGTACGCCATAGGTTGCCCATGCCCTGATTCATTCCTTCGCCGAGAAAACACGAGAGGAGCCAGTGCCGCGCAGTGAACGTCACCAACTGATCGGAACCCAGAGCCGCGCAGGGGTCGTCGACGTGTCGCCACACGAGACCCGCGTCGCTCGCGATCGAGAGCGACAGACGACTGTGCTGACCGCCTCCGCCGGGTTCGCCCTCGCTGATGACGTACGTGTTCGGCGAAGGAGCGGCGAACAACTGGGCGTCTCGGTTGGCGACGTTGCTCATTCGAGGTATCCGGACCGTTCGCCACGGCGTCGTCGCGCCGATTCGATAGAGCGACATGTCGTTGGGACAACGATAGAAGTCGGTTTCTTGGTGCGGGTGCACGCAGACGTCGCTGACGACCGCGAGCGAGGACGACGTGGCCATAAGCGTCGGTGTGATGCCGGGCGATAACACCTTCGACCACGAGTCGCCGCCGTTGGTCGTTACGAAGATGGCGCCCGGTACCGCCTCGCCACTGGTGACGTATCCAACGAGCCGAGTGACGAAGTCGACGGTGGGCACGAGTGCTCCGCCGCTCTGATTGAACGACAGGTAGGGGAGAGGACCCTGCATCGTCCAGCTCGAGCCGGCGTTGGTTGTTCGAACGAGGTAGACCCACTTCGTCGGGTGAAACGAATCGTTCGCCACTACGCCGTATCCCAAGGTCGAAGTGACCATGTCGACCTGGTCGATCTGCGTACCGACTCCGTCCGACATATTGGTGATGGGCGCACCCCGGTGAACGGACGGGCTCGAGTGCGCCACGGCACCCGAACCGGGTGACGCCTCCGACACGACGCCCGCGATCGACGCGATGAGGGTGATCGACGCTATGAATGCCGTTCGGGTGCGCGCCATGGAGCACAACCTAACTTCGATCCGCGGACACCCCTCTTCGGTTCAGCCCCAGACCTCGTCAGCCACCTGTCGCACGAGTCGCAACTTCGCGACCTCTTCATCGAACGACAGGCTGTTGCCTTCGACGGTCGATGAGAATCCGCACTGCGGCGAGAGACACAGCTGGTCCAGCGGAACGAACTGGCTGGCCTCGTCGATTCGTCGTTTGATGTCATCGGCGCTCTCGAGCGTGCCGTTCTTCGTCGTGATGAGCCCGAGGACGACCGTCTTGCCCTTGGGCACGAAGCGCAGTGGCTCGAATCCGCCCGAGCGATCGTCGTCGTACTCGAGGAAGAAACCGTCGACGTCGAGTTCGCTGAAGAGCGCCTCGGCGACGAAGTCGTAGCCGCCCTCGGCGGCCCAGTAGGACTGGAAGTTCCCGCGACAGGAGTGCGTGGTGACGGACATTCCCTCTGGCCGTCCCGCGATGGCGGCGTTGATCTGCTTGATGTAGCGCAGGTGCTGGTGTTCGGCGTCATCGCCGCGCTGCGAGATCATCTCGCGCTGGGCTGGATCGTTCAGATAGGCGAGCGACGTGTCGTCGAGTTGGAGGTACGTGCAGCCGAGTTCGCCGAGCCGACGAACCTCTTCGGCGTAGGCGGCGCTGAGGTCGTCCCAGAACTCATCGACGGTCGCGTACACGCTCGGGTCGATTGCGGCGGCACCGCCTCGATAGTGCACCATGCTCGGAGAGGGAATCGTCAGTTTGGGGACGGCCGTCGTGGTGACGGACTTCAGGTATTCGAAGGCGTCGGCGAAGATGGTGTCCTCGAGTCGCACCGGTCCGTCGACCCGAAGCGCCGCCGACGTGAATGAGGTCGAGCCCGTCGCGTTCTTAAAGGCCACCTGTAGTTGCTCATCGGTCTTAGAGATTCCACCCAGCTGGTAGATGAAGTCCATGTGCCACGACGTGCGTCGGAACTCACCGTCGGTCGCGCTCTGATATCCCAGTTCTTCCTGCAATGCCACCGCGTCGCGGACGGCGATGTCTTCGATGGCTCGCAACGCCTCGGCGTCGATCTCGCCGTCCGCGAAGGACTTTCGTGCCGCCAACAGTTCCGGTGGTCGCAATAGGCTCCCGACGTGATCGGCGCGGAATGGCGGACTGGTTCGCTGGGTCATGTCGAAAACTGTACCGGTTGGCCCTTCGTCAACGACGAGGGGACGGGCACTCGAACCACTCGGGCTCCGCTCTCCACGGCCAAAAGAAATGCGGCCCGCATGATGAGTACGGGCCGCTCTACGACAGTACCGCGCCGCCGACGTTCGCGGTCACGGTCGCTTGTCGCGGCGGACGTATTCGATGGTCATCTCGTCAAGCACCTCTTCGTCTCCGATCATGTCGATTCGCGTGACGCGGCCCGCCGACACCGTGAACTCGAACACGACCTTCGGCGTGCCCCCCTGGGCCCAGACGAGCCCCGCGAGTCCGTCGAGCAGTGCAGTGCGCGCGGACTGCGCACCTCCGGAGAATCTGGTCGCGACGTCGAACGGGCCGTCCTTGCGTTCGGGCGCACCAAGGGCGACGGCGGCCGCGTCGGCCACGAGTTCCACATCAGGACTGAGAAGGGAGAGCAGCGATTGGAAGTCGCCACTCCTCGATGCGACCAGGAATGCCTCGACGACCTCGCGTTGGCGTTTCGGATCGGCCGTCGGGTCATCGGCGGTTCGGACGCGCCGTCGGGCTCGGCTCGCGAGCTGTCGGCAGGCGTCTGCGGACTTGCCCAGGACCTCGGAAATCTCGTCGAAGGAGACCGAGAACATGTCGTGGAGCACGAAGCAGATTCGTTCGGCGGGCGAGAGCATCTCAAGAACGACGAGCAGGGCGAGACCCATGGAGTCGGCGAGGACCGCCTGATCCTCAGGTGTCACGGCCGTGCGGTCAACGAGTCGCTCGATCGTCGCCGAAGGGTCACCGATCGCTTCGGTGGGGCGCCGCTGACGAGTGCGCAGGGCGTTCAAACACGTTCGTGCGACGACCGTGGTCAACCAGCCCGTAACGTTCTCGATCTCATCGGCCTTTGACGCCGCGATACGGAGCCAGGCGTCCTGCAGCGCGTCGTCGACGTCCTGGGTGTTGCCGAGGATCCGGAACGCCACGGCGCGCAGGTGGGGTCGATTGGCTTCGAACTGTTGAGCCAGAAAAACTTCGTCGCTCACTAGTCACACTCCTCGGGGCTACGGTGTCATTCATATTGACCCACGACCGTGGCGAAATGTGACAAGAGGAGATTCATGCCCCCACAACTGAACACCGTGCTCTATCCCGTAAGGGACCTCGACCAGGCGAAGGCCACGTTCACCGCGTTGTTCGGCGTCGAGCCTCACGTCGATTCGAAGTTCTACGTCGGCTATCAGGTCGACGGCCACGAAATCGGCCTCGTCCCGAACGGTCACGACCAGGGCATGACCGGTCCGGAGCCCTACTACGACGTCGAGGACATCAACGCCTCGCTCGCGGCGCTGACGGGCGCGGGCGCCGCGGTACTGCAAGAGCCGACCGACGTCGCAGCTGGACTGCTCGTGGCGAAGGTCCGTGACACCGATGGCAATCTCATCGGCGTGAAACAGCTGCCGAAGTCCTAGTAGATGGTCGTGCGCAGCCTCCTCCGTAGACCAGCGTGAGCGTCTGAGAACACTGATTGGACTCACAAGTGCGGGTGGTACATTCGCAACAAATCTCGCTCGCAAAGAGGGCCAACCATGATCCAACCTTCGGTCTCGGAATCGCGTGACATCGACGCTCCCGCCGCTCGAATCTTCTCGGTGGTGTCCAATCCGGCCATGCACCCGGAAGTGGACGGGTCGGGAATGCTGCGTTCCAGCGTCGACAACAAACCGGTCGCCCAAGTCGGCGACGTCTTTTACATAAACATGATCCACTGGCACTTGGGCGGCTACGTGATGGCGAACCACGTTGTCCAGTTCGAGCAGGATCGGTTCATCGCGTGGGAGCCCGTCGTGTACTCGTACGAAAACCCTGAGTACGAGCAATCGGTCGGGCACCCCGGACTTCGTAATTGGGGATGGCAGTTAGAACCGTTGACGGACGACCGCACTCGGGTCACCGCGTTCTTCGAAGGGAGTCGACTACCCGAAGAACTGCGCAGATTCATCGAGAATGGTGAGTTTTGGCGACCGGCGATGGCGACCAGCTTGGACAACCTCGAGCAGATCGTGACCCAGCCCGACGCAGAGTCTCGAGGGGCGAACTCGGCGACCGCGGCACCGTTCGTCGAGCTCTTCAAGAACGAATGAGTTCAAATGTGATCAAAGCCGAAAGGCGGCCCGCACTATTGGGTGCGGTCCGTCGATTGGGGTCCTTCGAGTGGAGCTAGTTCGGCTTTAAGGCACTATGGGTGGAGCCCATCAAAAGAGGTAGGTCAGATTCACATAAACCCGGGTTCGACACCACGTGGACCCGGGTTTGTTCGACTCGCGCCGATACAGTATTGACGGATGGATATGGAAAAGCCAGAGCACTACGTTCGTCCGGCTGACACGTCGGAACCAGCGACGACCAGTTGGTGGCATCGGATCTATCGACGCTTCGCCCACTTCATGGTTGAAAAACCGCGCTCGCAGACTCCACCGAGCGTTCATCCTCAAAGCGGCTTCAACGCTAACGGAGAGCGACACAGCTGACTAAATTCACTGTTCGGTTTGAAGGTCGGATACGCACCATAATGGCGCGGGGTTGCCGCACCATGATGGTGCCTTAAAGCCGAACTAGCGAGTGGAGGTGCGGGGATTCGAACCCCGGTCCAACAGCTTCTTGGTGAACATTCTCCGAGCGCAGCTAACAGGGGATTGTAGGGAGCGTCACTACTGCCAGCACCGATGACGCTCCGTAGTTAGCTAAATTGTCCCGCCGGAACCACTAACGAACTCTGACGGTAAGCCCCACTTCATGACACCCGATATCTAGACCGCAGGGCTGGGTCTAGGCGGATGTTGCTACCTAAGCAGCAAGCACAAGCGAAGGCTTGGCGTTTATTTATTGTTTCCGGCTCTTTAACGTGGTTCCGGAGACCACGGCTCGCTTCTTTCACCTCGACGACCATTGTCGAGACCATTCACCCCCTCGTCACTTCTCAACCCATTTGGTTGAAGTGCCAGTCTACCGGTGAATGTCGATGTTTCGTATTAGGCGAACTTCTCACTGTGGCGCGCCGCGCGCGCCATGTCACGCTCGGCGTCGCGCTTGGCGATGGCCTGTCGACGGTCCTGGGACTTCTTACCCTTAGCGAGCGCCAGTTCGACCTTGGCCTTGCCGTCCTTGAAGTACAACTTCAACGGGACCATCGTGTACGGCTCGGTGCGCGTCTCGTGCAGCCATTCGTCGAGTTCGTGGCGATGCGCTAAGAGCTTGCGACGCCGATCGGGGTCGTGACTGCCGAATCCGGTCGCGTAGACCCACGGGGGCACGTGCATCTGGTACAGCCACAGTTCGGTGTCGTCGAAGCGGGCGTAGCTCTCGGCGATCTGGGCCTTGCCCTGGCGCAGCGACTTGACCTCGGAGCCGCTGAGCATGATGCCGCACTCGAGGGTCTCGATGATCTCGTAGTCGTAGCGGGCGCGACGATTCGTGGCGACCACCCGGTCGCCGGTCGCGTCGACCCTCTTTTGGGCGCGCTTTTCTTGGACTTGCTTGGCTCGAGCCACGCGTCCAGCGTAGTGAGAGGTGTTCGATTCGGCGGTGCGACGTCGATAAAGTGCGCGTGTGCTCAAACTCGGTCGCACTCATCGAGATGCCGTCGTCGCCACGTGCATTCGCGCGCTGCCCAACGAGGGATGCGGCCTGCTGCTCGGGCGCGACGACGGAACGGTCACCGACGTACTGCCCAGTGCGAACGTCGCCGATTCGGCGAAGCTCTACGAGATCGACCCCGCGGTAGTCCTGCGGGCCTACCGGCGAAGCGACGACGAGGGCCTGTCGGTCCTGGGGGTGTTTCACTCCCACACGCACTCCGGGGCCTATCCGAGCCCGACCGACGTCGCCCAGGCGCCCGATCCTGAGTGGCACTACGTGCTCGTCTCGTTGCGGGAGGTCCCAACGGAACTTCGTAGTTTTCACATCGTTGACGGGGCGATCGACGAAGAGGAGATCTCCGCCTAGCCCTATAAGGAAGCCTTTCGAAGTCAAAAATCGATGCCGCCCGTCACGGGTCGACCACGGGCTAGTAATGTCGACTTGGTTAGTCAGGAATCAACCAAACCGGAAGAGACGAGATGACGGCACTAGTTCGAATTCCCACGGTCCTGCGACCGGCCATGGGCGGCGACACCTCGGTCGCGGTAGAGGGCTCCACGGTCGGCGAGGTCCTCAATCAGCTCACGACGAATCACCCCGACGTGAAGGGTCAGCTGCTCAACAGCGACGGGACCCTGCACCGCTTCTTGAACGTCTACGTGAACGACGACGACGTGCGCTACTTGGGCGGCGTCGACGCCCCCGTCACGAACGGTGACGAAATCACGTTGCTGCCCGCCGTCGCCGGAGGCACGTTGTAGTGACGCGCTTCGCGTCGGTGCTCGATCTCATCGGCCAGACGCCCATCATCGACGTCAGCGCGCTCTCACCCAAGCCCAACGTCACGATCCTGGCGAAACTCGAAGGCCGCAACCCGGCCGGTTCGGTGAAGGACCGCGTCGCGCTCTCGCTCGTCGACGCCGCCGAACGTGACGGACTGTTGATCCCGGGTAAGCCGGACCAGGTCCTCCTGGAACCGTCCTCGGGCAACACCGGTATCGCGCTCGCCATGGTCTGTCGACTCCGCGGCTATCACCTCAAGGTGGTGCTGCCCTCGAACGTCTCGCCCGAACGTCGACAGCTCCTCCTCGCCTGGGGCGCCGAGATCATCGACTCGCCCGGGGCTGAGGGCTCCAACGGTGCGGTGCGGCTCGCCCAGTCGCTCAGCGCGGACAACCCCGAGTGGACGTTCCTCTACCAGTACGCCAACCCGGCCAATCCCGAAGCGCACTACCGGCACACCGGCCCCGAGATCCTCACCGACGTGCCCGAGATCACGCACTTCGTCGCCGGTCTCGGGACCTCGGGCACGCTGATGGGCGTCGGACGGTTCCTCCGTGAACACCGACCCGACGTGCGGATCTGGGCCGTCGAACCGCCGGCCGGCGAGATCGTCGACGGGCTGCGCAACCTCGACGACGGCTACATCCCGCCGATCTTCACCGATAACGACGGCGCGCGACTGCTCGATCGCCGCGTGGTCGTTCGTCCCCGGGAGTCGGTCGAGTGGACCCGACGCTTCACCGAGGTCGGACTGTTCGTCGGACTCTCCTCCGGGGCCATCATGGCCGGCGCGGTCAAGTGCGCGAACACGATTCCCGATGAGCAGACCGCGACGATCGTGACCATCGTGGCCGACGACGGTTGGAAGTATCTCTCGACCGGCGCCTGGAGCGACGACATCGACGACGTCGTCGAGCGCGCCAAGTCGATCATCTACTTCTAAGAATCTTTCCGCCGAGAACCTCAGGTACCGTTGGGGGACCAATCATCGTGAGGAGTCCCATGTCACCGCAGCGCGCCGACGGACGCGGTCCCGATCAGGCCCGGCCCCTCAGTTTCGTCCGCGACTTCACCGCGATGGCGGCCGGGTCGGTGCTCGTGAGCTTCGGTCGCACCGTGGTCTTGTGCACGGCGTCGGTCGAAGAGGACGTCCCGCGCTGGCTGCGCGGCACCGGCAAGGGATGGGTCACCGCCGAGTACTCGATGTTGCCCGGCTCGACTCCCGAGCGCGCGAGTCGTGAGGCAGCCCGCGGCAAGCAGTCCGGCCGCACCCAAGAGATCCAGCGACTGATCGGACGTTCGCTCCGCACCGTCACCCGACTGGATCTGCTCCCCGACGTGCAGATCACCGTCGACTGCGACGTCCTCCAGGCCGACGGCGGCACGCGCACCGCGTCGATCTGCGGGGGCTACGTCGCACTGCACGACGCGATCACCCGCCTGGTCCAGCAGGGCACGGTGCGCGAGCACGCCCTGAGTGACCTGGTGGCCGCGATCTCGGTGGGGATCGTCGACGGCGTGGCGCTCCTCGACCTGCCCTACGAGGAGGACTCGAGAGCCGACACCGACATGAACGTCGTCATGACCGGCGCCGGTCGTTTCGTCGAGGTGCAGGGGACGGCCGAGCAGGAGGCCTTCACCCGCGCGGAGTTGGACCAGCTCCTCGACCTCGCCGCGGCGGGCATCGCGTCCATCCACGAAGCGCAGCGATTGGTCCTGGCGAGTCCACCGTCACCTCGTCCGTGACGACCTTCGTCCTCGCGACGGCGAATCGGCACAAGGTCGACGAGATGCGCGCCGTATTGACGCCGCTCGGCGTGACGTTGCTCGATCGTCCCGAAGACGTCGCCGAGGTCGACGAGACCGGCGAGACGCTCGAAGAGAACGCGTTGTTGAAGGCTCGCGCGCTGGTCGAGGCGACCGGTGACGCCGCGATCGCCGACGACACCGGACTGTTCGTCGACGCGCTCGACGGACGACCCGGCGTGCGCAGCGCGCGCTACGCCGGCGACGCCGCCAGCGATGACGAGAACGTGACCAAACTGTTGGACGAGTTGCGCGACGTCGACCAGCGCCGAGCGCGATTCGTCACCGTGATCGCCGTGGCCTATCCCGACGGCACCGAGTTCAACGTCGAGGGCGAACTCAGTGGCGTGATCGCCCTCGCACGCGCCGGTGACCAGGGTTTTGGTTACGATCCGGTCTTCGTGCCCGATGGCGATGGTCGCACCCTGGCCGAGCTGACTATGAGTGAGAAGAACGAACGCTCGCACCGCGCCCGTGCGCTGCGCGCGCTGGGCGAAGAACTCGCCCGAAGATAAGTCCGTTCACGAACTTTTCACCTTAGGGTGGTGACGTGATGGACCAAGAACTGCCCATGTTTCCCTTGGGTATGGTCATCTTCCCGCACCAGGTCGTGGGACTGTGCGTCTTCGAATCGCGCTACCACCAGATGCTCCACGACGTCGAGACCGAGCAACGATTCGGGACCTGTTTGATCGCGCGCGGCTCTGAGGTCGGCGGCTTCGATGAGCGCACGTCGGTCGGCACCCTGATGCAGATCCTGGGCGCGCAGGTGCTGCCCAACGGACAGACCGTCGTCATGGCCGAGGGCGTCGAATGCTTCGAGGTGGCGAGTTGGCTTAGTGACGACCCCTACCCGCGCGCGCTCGTCACCGACCGCTGCTGCGACGAGGACGTCGTGATGACGGCCCTGCTCAAGTCGACCGAGTCGGCGGTCCGCGCGATTCGAGCGCTGCAGAGCGAACTCTTCGCCGACGAGTGTCTCAAGTGGAACTGCGAGATGGACCCCGACCCCTGGGTCCGCAGCTGGCAGTTGTGCTCCATGACGCCGATGTCGACGCTCGATCAGTTCAAGGTGCTCAGTACGAGTGACCCCAACGATCGACTTCGACTCGTCGCCGAGATCTGTTGCGAACGATACGGGGACTACCAGCGGATGGTGGCGATCGACTCGTCACCGAGTCCGTTGGACTAGCGCAGCTCCAGCAGGTCGACCACGAAGATCAACGTCTCGCCGGGCGCGATGACGCCACCGGCACCCTGGTTGCCGTAACCGAGGCGGGCCGGGATCACGAGTCGACGTCGTCCACCGACCTTCATTCCGACGACGCCCTGGTCCCAACCCTTGATGACGTGACCGGCACCGAGGGGAAAGACGAACGGCTCGCCACGGTTCCACGACGCGTCGAACTCTTCGCCGCTTGACACGCCGACGCCCACGTAGTGGACGACGGCACTGTGACCGGCGGTCGCTTCGGCGCCCGTGCCAACGATGAGGTCCTCGACGATGAGGTCATCGGGCGCGGGACCGAGGTGTGGGTCGACGAGGGGCTTCTCTGACACGAGACGAAACTCTATCGGCGACGCTCGCGGCCACCACCGACGACGCGAACGTTACGGGCCTCACGGCCCTTGGGACCGTTGGCCTCTTCGAAGGTGATCTTTTGGCCTTGGGCGAGTGACTTGAAGCCATCGCCCACGATGTTGGAGAAGTGGATGAACAGGTCGTCACCCTTGTCATCGCTGGCGAATCCAAAGCCCTTCGCGTCGTTGAAGAAGCTCACGACGGCTTCGCTGCCGCGAGCCGTGTTCGGACCTCTCGTGAAGTGTGCATTGCGCACACTCGAGCGATCGGCCCGTGGCGCGCGGTCGGTGAAGACTCGCTCCGTCCGTGGTGAACGGTCCGTTCGTTCGACCCGTGGCGCCCGGTCGGCGAATGTGCGCTCGACGCGCGGTGCCCGCTCCGGGCGATCGGAGAAACCTCTCGCGGGACGGGACTCTGCGCTGCGCTCCGGTCGCGGGCGATCGGAGAAACTGCGATCGCTGCGGGCACCGCGTTCGAAGCCTCGCGGACCGTGTTCGCGTGCGCGAGGAGTCGGGCGCTCCGAGCGGCCCTTGCCGCCGCGGTCGTCTAGACGCTCCGCGGCCACGGCGTCATCGACGGCTCCGAGGCGAATGGGGAGCGCGTCCTCGCGAGGCTCGATCGACGTTTCGAGGCCGAGGGCCTTCTGCAGACGCTTGACCTGCCCGATGACGTCTTCGCCCACCAGCGAGATGACGGCGCCCGTGGCGCCGGCGCGACCGGTGCGGCCGGAACGGTGCAGATAGTCGGTCGCTTGCGCCGGCGGGTCATAGTGAATGACCACGGGGAGCAGTTCAATGTGGATCCCCCGCGCGGCGACGTCGGTCGCCACCAGGACCTGGACCTGACCGTTCTTCACGCTGCGCAGCGCTCGTTCGCGCTGGGCCTGGGAGCGGTCGCCGTGCAGGGGCACGGCCGAGATGCCGCGCTCTTCGAGTTGCCGCGCCAGTCGGTCCGCGCCGTGCTTGGTGCGGGTGAACACGAGGGCGCGCTCGTACTCTTCGACGATGTCGGCGGTGATCTGGGGACGCTGTTCGCGCGCCACTCGCCAGAAGTAGTGGTCGACGTCGTTCGGGGCCTCATCGCCCACGACGTCGTGGACCGCGGCGTCATTAGTGAACTCTCGAACGAGTGACTTGACGTCCGGTCCCATCGTGGCCGAGAACAGCATGACGTGACGATCGCGAGGCGTGGCGCCGACGATTCGACGTACGCACGGCAAGAATCCCATGTCCGCCATGCGGTCGGCTTCGTCGACGACGACGGTCGCGACCGACGAGAGGTCGAGGGCGCCCTGTTCGAGCATGTCCTCGAGGCGACCGGGGCAC
>Ga0187855_10002487_pt1 | contig 13933 bp, 12 predicted proteins | sample June2016WEW_8_10_2_FD_132969 | JGI IMG/M metagenome (GOLD analysis project Ga0187855, IMG submission 132969) | Peatland microbial communities from SPRUCE experiment site at the Marcell Experimental Forest, Minnesota, USA - June2016WEW_8_10 | ecosystem: Environmental > Terrestrial > Soil >...
ACAATCGGCCGCAGCTAACCAAGCTGCCCCACAATGGCACCTGGGCCTTGCGTACACATACGCTCAGATTCCACCCGTACTGTTGATGAATCGCGCCGGTCTCCACTTTCTTGTCGCGCACCCGGTACCGCCATCTATGCATTCTCCGTGTTCTACGCTTTATACAAGGGCTATGACGTGAAAGCCGCGCTGAAGATCCCTTTCATCGCCTTCACTTTCGAGGCCAAAGACCGCCAGAAGCCGACGAAATCTGGTGCGCCCCGGAGGTAACCGGGTCGTCAGAACCCGAACTCATGACCTCCTGGCGATTAAGGTGGTTTTTGTGGGGACCCCTCGTGGAAATCCAACGAAATCCATCCTACCGCGAAGGCACGGTGTTCCGGGCTTATAATCACGGCGATGGGCAACTCTCCTTCGCCGCATGACGCAGACCGGTCCCCTCTTCGCCTGGACCGGCAGAACCCCTACCTCCGCATTCATGCTGTCAACATCTTTGTGCGGGATCAGGATCGAAGCCTGGAATTCTATCGCGATCAGCTCGGCTTCGACCTGGCCTTCGACGCCCGGCTGCCTTCCGGGGGCCGCTGGGTGGCCGTCGCCCCTCCCGACGGCACAGCCGTGCTCACGCTGGTAGCGCCCAAGCCCGATTCCAAGGAGTACGGTCTCATCGGGCGAGCCACGCAAATTGTGTTTGTCACCGAAGACGTGACTGCCAAGTTCCTCGAATGGCGGCGGCGCGGGGTTCGCTTCGTTCACACGCCGCGCCTGCGGCGAGTGCAGTATGAGCGGCGGGCGTCGGCCGACGGTGCGACTGTCCCCGCAATGCCGGCCGGCGAGGAGACGCCGGTTTGGGGCGGAGTGTTCACGCGCTTCAAAGATCTGGACGGGAACTCGTTCGCGCTGGTGGGCTTCGACGAGGTGAGCCGGGAAGTCGAAGCGCAGCGCCGCGCGACTGCCGCAAAGTTGGAATCGGAACGCCGCGCCGCACAGGAACTGGAAATCGCCAAACAGGTGCAGGCGAGGCTTTTCCCCCAAACGCTGCCGCCCGTCAGTAGCCTCGAGTACGCGGGTGCTTGCATTCAGGCGCGCCAGGTCGGCGGCGATTACTACGATTTCCTCAATCTCAGCCGAGAACGGCTCGGGCTGGTGATCGGCGACATTTCAGGGAAAGGAATCGCCGCCGCTCTTTTGATGGCCAATCTGCAGGCCAATCTGCGCAGCCAGTGCGCCACCGTTTCCGGCCGGCCGCGGAGCTTCCTGCGATCGGTGAACCAGCTCTTTTACGAGAATACGACCGACAGCGCCTATGCCACCCTCTTCTTTGCCGAATATGACGACAAACGGCGGCGGTTGCGTTACGCCAATTGTGGGCATCTCTGCGCTCTTCTGCTCCGCAACGACGATACTCTGGAACGGCTCGATTCCACAGGCACCGTGCTGGGACTCTTCAAAGAATGGGACTGCTCGATCGGGGAACGCCGGCTCTTCTTTGGAGACACACTCGCGCTCTACACGGACGGCGTGACCGAAGCGTTCAGCGATGCCGGAGAAGAATTCGGAGAGCACCGCCTGATCGCAGCGCTGCGGCGGCATCGGAAACTTCCTTCACAGGCCCTGCTTACATCGATTCTGGATGAGGTTCAGCGGTTCAGCTCCCGTGAGCAGCACGACGATATCACGCTGGTAGTCGCCAGGTGCACAGGAAATTGAGGGCGCAGAAAGGTCCCCAACCGCGGCCAGGACGATTCCAGATATTCCTATACGCGTGGCGATCGGCCCTTGAGATCCTTGAGCATCGCCGAACGGAGAATCTGGTTCAGACGGCCATGGTAACCCGCGCCCTGGGACCTGAGCCAAGCCAGTACATCCGCGTCGATGCGCACGGTCAACTGGCGCTTGACGGGTCTGTAGAGACCGCCCCGTACCGCGTCGACCCAGAAACCGGCCGGCTTCGCCGGGATGTCGCTGTAATCGATCTTCTCGTCAGGCATCTCAGCCAACGCCGCGAGTTCCGCCTTCTGCTTGCGGGTCAGCGGCGCGGGATCCCTTGGATCTAGCTGCATGCTGACGATATGCTCTTTTTTCTTGCGCATTGGCCCTCCTTGCCGAAATCAGGCGGATCACTTCTCCATCTTCATCGCGCACCGTGTAGACCACGGCCAGGAGCGCCGGCCCCACGATCCCGATAGTGATCCAGCGATCTTCACCGTAGTCCTCCTGGTCGTCATACTGCTCGATTCTGCTGCGGTCGAGGAACACGCGCGCGGCCCCCTCGAAGCTCACGCGGTGTTTGCGCTGGTTCGTCGGGTTCTTGTACTCATCCCATGAGAATCGCAATTGCGGTGCACCACTCTCGTGTAGCTACTCTATTGTAGCTCGAAACTAGCGCAAGGAGCGGTTACTGGACCCCGCCCAGAGGTCCACGCATGGAAAAGGAAAAAAGAGTAAAGGAAATTCACTCCCCTACGCACCGCAGGCCGACGCTGCTGTAACGGAGGCCCGGCACGAGCCTGATACGGCCCGACACGCGCGCGTCCCTCGGATCAATGCTCCAGGAGCCGCCGCGCAGCGCTCGATTCCTCCCGGATATGGGTCCCACCGGATCGACGGCTGAACTCGGCGCGTAGTTCGCATGCGAAAAGTCGTAGACCGCCGCAATCATGGCGGCGACCGGCCGTTGGAGACTGCCGGCCTGGCGGGCTTCGCGCGTGGATCCGCTGGTGGCGCTGCGATATGAATAAGCGAGTTGACAGACGACGGCGTCTGTCCCCCCTGACGCTCAAGGCATGTACTGCTTCGCAGATAGGTAACAGGCATGTGGGGCAGACGCTTTCGCCTGCCAACCGACAATCCCCGTCCGAGCCTGCCGCATGCCTGCGCCGCGACTACAATAAGGAGCGGTGCCATCATGACCCTCACTCGCCGCGACTTTCTGGCCGCCTCCGCCCTGGTCCCATTGGCCGCCTCCGGGGCGGCCCCCATCGAAGACTCCATACAGGCAAAAGCGCAGCCGTTCGACCTGCGCAGCGTGCGCCTGCTAGAAGGTCCGCTGCTCGATTGCATGCATCGCAATCGCGAGTTCCTGCGCGGCCTGGAAACCGACCGGTTGCTGCACACCTTCCGTCTCACCGCCGGCCTCGCCTCCTCGGCCGATCCACTGGGCGGCTGGGAGAAGCCCGACGTGGAATTACGCGGCCATTTCACCGGTCACTTTCTTTCGGCCTGCGCGCGAATGTCCGCCAGCGCCGGCGACGAGATGCTGCGCGACAAAGCTAACCTGGTCGTCGCGGAACTCGCGAAGTGCCAGAAGGCCAATGGCAACGGCTATCTGAGCGCATTTCCGCCGGAGCTTTTCGATCGCCTGAAAGCCGGCCGCAAAGTTTGGGCGCCCTGGTACACGCTGCACAAGATCATGGCCGGCCTGCTCGACCTATATGTCTTGACGGGCAACCAGCAGGCGCTCGACGTGCTGCGCGGCATGGCCGGATGGACCAAGCGGTGGACCGATTCGCTCAGCGACGAACACATGGCCCGCGTGCTGCAAACAGAGTTCGGCGGCGCCAACGAAGTGCTCTACAACCTCTACGCCGTCACGGGCGTGAAGGAGTACGCGGAGACTGCGCACCGCTTCGATCACGAGCGCATCTTCGCGCCGCTGGCGGAAGGACGCGACGAATTGAAGGGGCTGCACGTGAACACGCAGATCCCCAAAATCATCGGCGCGGCCCGCCGCTACGAGCTGACGGGCGAGGTGCGCTATCGCCGCATCGCGGAGTTCTTCTGGACGCAAGTCACCCAGCACAGGGCCTATGCGACGGGTGGCACCAGCAATGACGAACACTGGCGGTCGGACCCGGACAAACTGGCCGCGGAACTCAGTTCCACGACGCAGGAGTGCTGTTGCACTTACAACATGCTGAAGCTGACGCGCCATCTGTTTCAGTGGGCGCCCGAGGCGCGCTACTTCGAGTACTATGAGCGCGCGTTTTTCAACGGCATTCTCGGCACCATGAATCCGGCCAACGGCCTGACGATGTACTATGTGCCGCTGGAATCCGGATACTGGAAGGTGTTCGCCAGCCCGCGGGGCTCGTTCTGGTGCTGCACGGGGACAGGCGTGGAGTCCTTTTCCAAGCTGGCGGACAGCATCTACTTTCACGATGCCAACGGCGTGTATGTAAACCTGTTTGTGGCGTCGGAACTGGATTGGGCGGAGAAACGTTTCCGGCTGCGGCAGGACACGGCATTTCCCGAAAGCGGGGAAACGCGCCTGCGGATTCTGTCGGACAAACCCGTGCGGCTGGCGCTGCGCATCCGGGAGCCTTGTTGGACCGAGGGCAAGATGGCCGTTACGGTAAACGGACGTCCGGCCGCCGGCGCGCGCGCGAGCGGCTACTTGGCCGTCACTCGCGATTGGAAAAACGGCGACGAGATTCGCGTGACCCTGCCGATGAACCTGCGCGCCGAACCGATGCCGGACGATCATACGTTGCAAGCCTTTCGGTACGGCCCGGTCGTGCTGGCGGGGGAACTCGGCAACGAAGGCTTGACCAAGGAGATGATGCAGGGAGGCGACAACCCGCCGGATCAGGGCCGACCGGCGCCGGCGCCCGAATTCCAGGCTGCCTCGAGCGATCCTGGATCGTGGATCGAGCCGGTGGCAGGGCAGCCGCTGACGTTCACGACCAAAGGGCAAAGCCGCGATATCCGGATGGTGCCGTTGAACCGGCTGTTCGATCAGCGATATGGCGTGTACTGGCGCGTGAAGACGAAGCCGGCGTAGGGGGCCGCGCCGCCCCTACTTCACCTTCTTCGCCTTCTGATCCGCACCACCCTGGTGGAGAATCAGACCGTCCTTCTGGAATGTGATCTGGGCATCCACCGCCTTGAGGAAGAACTCCGATTCCGACTCCGCGAAGATTTCAAAGCGCGGCTGCCCGGTCGCCTGCACGAACAACCGCGATCCTTCGCGCGTCACCGTGATCTTGAAGGTTGGCGTCATCTCGTATTCGCCCACGTATCGTTCCAGCACGGCTGCATCCACCGGCACTTCTTTTTGCTCGTGGTAGGCGGTTACCGGATAGCGGCTCTCCAGGATGTGCAGGCCCAGGTCGTCGTTGTCCACGAACGTGTTGCATAGCACCACCACGCCTTCCTTCTTCGCCGGGTTGAATCCCACGAACGAGCGGTAGCCGAACGTGCCGCCGTTGTGCCACCAGATCCGCGTGTCGAACTTGGTATAGACATGCCACGCCATACCGATCTCCAGATTTTGCACGCCTGTTTCCTTCGTCACGGAGCGCATGCGTCGCATAGCGGACTTGAGCGGTGTATCCGTCAACTCCAGGTTCGCCGCGACGAACTTCAGCATATCGTTCACCGTGGAGCGCACCGCGCCGCAGCCCGCCAGCACCGCGAAATCCCAGTTCTTGACGGGCTTGAGCGAGGCGTCGTATCCCGGCGCGAGACGCTTCTTCTGCGCCTCGGACAGCGTGATCGAAGTGCTGCTCATTCCCAACGGTTCGAATATCCGCCGCCGCAGCAGTTCCTCGTAACTCATGCCCGCCTTGAGGGCCAACGCATGACCCAACAGACCGACCGCCAGGTTGGAATATTCATACTTCTCGCCGGGATCTCGCGTCAGCGTGTAGTGCGAAAGAAAGTCGTATAGTTTCGCGGCATCGTAGTCCACATACGGATTGGCCGGATCGGCGGGCTTTATGTTATTAGGCAGACGCGGCAGCCCGGAGACCTGCATCGAGAGATCCATCAAGGTGATCTGGCGGCCGTTGCGGCTGGGCACCTTCACCGTGGCGGGGAGAAACTTCGAAACCGGATCGTCCGGCTTCACTTCGCCCTTCTCGATCATGTCGGCGAGGATCAGCGAGGTGAAGACCTTGGTGACCGAGCCGATCTCGTACACCGTGTCGCCGTCCGGCTGTTGCGTGCCTTCGAGCGACACTTTGCCGTTGGCTATTACCTGGCGCTCCTTTTCGCCGACGACGCCGGTAATAATGCCCACGGCCTTGCGGCTCTCGACGCGGTTGGCCATGATCGAGCGGATTTCGGCGATGTCCGCCGCCCGCAGACTAATAGTGGACACCAGCGCCATCCAGATCCATCGGGATTTCATGTCCTCAAGCTATCACCGATTCCATGGCCCGCGTGACGCGCCACGCTGTAAAGATTGATTGGCGGGACTGAAGTCCCGCTGCAAGCTGAAGCCTGCGCCACGTCAAGAGGCGGCCACCAAGGTCGTCTGCAATTCCGGTATCTCGATCTCAATACGCGTGCCGCGTCCGGGCTGGCTGTCGATGTGCATCCTGTGGTCGTTGCCGAACAGCACCTTCAGGCGCTCGCTGACATTGCTCACGCCGATGCCTTGCTCCAGCAGCGTCGCCAGCTTGGATTCGGGTATGCCGACGCCATCGTCCTCGACGCTCAACAGCAGCCGCGAGTCCACCCGCCGGCTGCGCAGCCGGATGGTGCCGCCTTCCACCTTGCTGCTCAAGCCGTGCTTGACGCAGTTCTCGATGAGCGGCTGCAGCAGCATGCTCGGCACGAGCATGTCGAGCGTGCCGGCGTCCACTTCCTTTTCGAACCGCAGTTTGTCGCCGAAGCGCACGACTTCGATCGCCAGGTAGTCGTCTATGAAGCTGATCTCCTCCCGCAGTGCGCTGAAGTTCTCATGTTTCCGCAGCAGCCGCCGCAGGATGTTCGAAAGCTTCAGCACCATCACGCGCGCTTGGTTCGGATCCGTGCGAATCAGGGACGAAACGGAGTTCAGCGTATTGAAGAGAAAGTGAGGATTAATCTGGCTGGTGAGCGCTTCCAGCCGGGCTTGGATCAAGTGCCTTTGCTGCTCTTCGAGCTTACCTTCGTTGCGGGTGTTATTCCAGATCTTGAGCGGCAGTGTAACGGAAAAGAGCGTGGTCACATAAACGGCCACCCACACCAGGAAATTCGGATTCTCCGGATGCAGGTAAAAGATCATGGGCCCGCGCGTGCCCGTCCTGGCGCCGAACGCCTGGCCCAGCGTCTGCCGCAGGAATTCGGCGAAGAGAATGACGATGAAGAAAGCGAAGTTGAAAGCCGTCCGGCGGTCGAAGCGGCGCTGCCTGAAAAAGCGCCAGAGGTTCAGGTCGAAGAACGGGCTGAAGCGCCAGATATCCTCGGGATCGGCGGCGCAATCGCGCAGCAGGCCGCCCAACACGCCCAGTCCCGCCAGCAACGGCATGGTGAGATATTCGCGATGGATCATGGCGGGAATTGAGATCAGAATGCCGGACGTCAGCCCCGTCACATAACCGCCCAGCAGGCCCGCCAACAGGCTGCCTTCCAGTCCGAGATCCACGGCTTGATAACTCCTGCTCACCACGCGCGTGGCCACACTCGCTCCGAACACGCCGGAGAACCAGAGGGATAGTTTCACGCGCTGGGCCATGGTGCGGCTTTCGCGCATCAGCATGCGCTTGACGGCGCTCCAGCGCACCAGGATGCTGGCCAGCGAGGCCACCACGCCTAGTTTCACCAGCAGCGTGACCAGGTAAGAGTCCGCCATGGATGCTCGCAGATCATTATAATAGAAGCATCAGAACGGCTGACAGAGAGCGAATGCACACGCCCCCCGCGCTGCGGCTGCATAAGGCCGCCGAAGCAGATTTTCCAACCCGATTTGGACGCTTCCGGATCTATGGATTCGAAGGCCGCTACCAGGACCGCCTGGAGGAGGCCGTGGTTCTGGAGATGGGGGAAGTCGCGCGTGGAGCGCTCGCGCCGCTCGTGCGTATTCACTCCCAGTGTCTGACCGGCGATGTCTTCCATAGCCTGCGCTGCGATTGCCGGGCGCAGCTTGAACTGGCCCTCCACATGATCGCGGACGAGGGCCGCGGGCTGCTGATTTACGAGCATCAGGAGGGCCGCGGCATCGGTCTGCTCAACAAGCTGCGGGCCTACGAACTACAGGATCACGGCGCCGACACGGTGGAGGCCAACGAGCGCCTGGGCTTCGAGTCCGATATGCGCCATTACGAGCTGCCCGGAGAGATTCTGCGCTACTTCGGACTCGCGAGCATACGGCTGCTATCGAACAACCCCGACAAAGTGGCCGCCATGGAAGCCGCCGGAATCCGGGTGCAAGAGCGGGTACCCTGCATCGTGCCGGCGATGGTTTCGACAGAGTCGTATCTGCGGACGAAAAAAGAGAAGATGGGGCACCTGCTGGAAGGATTTTAGCGCGTTCGGCGAACTGAAGTGCGCCGCTTGAGTTTCTACATTTCCCTGAAGAGAAAGAGCGGCTCCGTGGCACTGTTGAACGGTGGGGTGGGGCAGGCGGTTTCGCCTGCCAACGGCGAACTGAAGTTCGCCGCGGCAAGCTGAAGCTTGCGCCACGTCATTCGGCGATGCCAAACAGATGTTTGGCGCCGCGCACGATCAGCATATCGCCGGCGAACGCCGGGGTCGCCAGAATGGGCTCGCCGAATCGGATTCTTCGACAGTAATTCGTACTGATCTCCCGCCTTGACCACGTACACATCGCCATCTTCGCTGCTGATGTATAGCTTGCCGGCCGCGGCGACCGGCGAGGCCACGAACGAGCCGCCTTCTCCCACGCGTTGCTGATACACGCGCGTCCCGGTCTTGGCGTCGTACGCCGTCAAGATGCCGTTGTTGCTGACCGTATAAAGATGCTCCCCTAAGACGAGCGGCGAAGGCAGATACACGCCGCCGCGCTGCTTGCTCCAGGCGATGGCATCGCTCGATTCCTTGCCATCCTTAAGAGTCAGGTCGCCAGTCGATCCCACCCTGATCGCATAGATCGGCTGCACGGGCGGATAGCCCGCAGTTACAAAGATCAGGCCTTGACTAGACACCGGCGTGGTACACGTAACCTCGGAATTCGGACCCAGCGTCCAGAGTTGTTTGCCGGTATCGGCGTCGTAACCGCGAATGGCTTTAGAGCCGTTGGTGGCCAGTTCGGCATGGTCCTTAGCCTGCACCACGGTAGGCGTGCCCCACGACGGAATCTCCGCGCGCGCGGTGCGCCACAATTCGTGGCCGTCCTTCAAATCGAACGCGGCGATGAACGAGTCTTTTTGACGGTCGCACTGCAGGACTACCATGTTCTTATAAATCACTGGCGAGCTCGCCGCGCCCCACTCCGAATCCGGATCGAAGAACCATCCTGCATTCTGCAGACCGACGTCTTTCTTCCAGAGCAGCTTCCCGGCGGTGGAATAGGCGTACAAGCCTTCCGAACCGAAGTACGCTACCACCCCTTTCCATCCGTCGCCGGCGAGGGCGAGGCTTGCGACGACTTGGGGTGCCGCTTGGTCTTCGGTACGCCTTCGTGGGCGGTCTGTTCCCAGAGGATCTTACCGGTCTTGCTGTCGATGGCCAGCACCTTCCACTGGTGCGGCGAGCTGTCGTTGACCGGATCGGTATCGCCGTAGAGGCCGGTACGAAACGTCTGTTTGGGATCGCTCGAAACGGCCGTCGTCACGAAGATCTGGCCGCCCCACACGACCGGCGACGAGTCGGCCAGCTCGGGGATCTCGACCGTCCAGGCGACATTGGACGCATCCCAGTGTACCGGGGGCTTGGCGCCGTCGCCGACGCCCGAGGCCGAAGGACCGCGAACTGCGGCCATTCGCCCGCAAACGCCGCGCCCACACCGGCGGCAGCCACCATCGCCCATGACCAAACGCTCGCCCGTCTCATTGCGCCACCGCCTTCTTGAATTTGATGTCCCTCCCGCCCTGCTTCAACGTGAAGCTGGCGGCGGAGTCGAAATCGATTTCCAGGTGCGCCGGCGCGAACTCGAAGACCGTCGGGCTCTTCGGCTTGGGTGCGAATTCCGGCTGCCCGGTCGCCTGCATATACAGCTTGCCTTCTTTGACAAACACCTTGATATCGAGCGGAAACTGGTCCGTTTTTTAGGTGCCTGCGTAGGAGTCGAGCACCTTCGCATCCACCTGAAGGGCAGCCGCGGGTTCGTGCGCGCCGCCCTTCTTCAGCAATTCGGCAATGGCGCCAGCCTGTTTATCGCCGAGCGCCCCCTCATAGGCGCTATCCAACGCCTTCTGGCTGGGCTTGGACTTCTCGATAACCATTTGCACCAGATCGGCTTGTCCGGACTCCACCACGGCCCTAAGCTGCTCGTCGGCATTGCCGCCCCTGGCGATCAGCATCTTCGCCACACCGTAGTGTTTGCGCTCCAGCACGAATTCCAACATGGACGCTTTGTAGAACGTGTCGCGCACGTCGCCATTGGCGCCCTTGTCGAGCAGGTACTGGACCACCGCCTCGTGGCCGTTCCTGGCCGCCAGATAGAGCGGCGTCTGCCCGTAAGAGGTCTTCGCCTCGATGGCCGACCCCTTTTCGATCAACGATTTAACGGCGGCCAGATCTCCCCTGCGCGCGGCTTCCAGCAGCTCGTCATTGGCATCCCCGGCAAAGAGCGCCAGAGCCATCGCCAAGACCAGCCAGGCTATTCGGTGCATGACAGCCCCCCTTGGCGTAGTGTACGACATCGGACGGGAAGAGGGACCAACGTGCGAACGGGCGGGAACGGGATGGGATTTCTACCCCTCCCCCTGTGCCAGGCGGTATAATCAGATGGTAAACTACTATATTGTAGGATAGAGCGGCATCCGGGCGGCATCGGGATGACGCGATTCGACGCGGGACCCCGTATCCAGCCTCTGGCCGCTTCCGTAGGAGGTCGACGAATGGAGAAGATCTGGCTCGATAGCTACGGCCACGGCGTGCCGGCCGAGATCGACATGAACGAGTACACGTCGCTCAACGATGTACTCGCGAAAAGCTGCCGCAAATTCGCGGATCGCCCGGCCTTCCAAAATCTGGGCGCGACCATCACGTATGCGGACCTCGATCGTCTGAGCCGCGACTTCGCGGCCTGGCTGCAAAGCCGGGGGTTGCGGAAGGGATCGCGCGTCGCGTTGATGATGCCCAATCTTCTCCAGTATCCCATCGCATTGTTTGGCGTCTTGCGCGCGGGAATGATAGTGGTCAACGTGAATCCTCTCTACACTCCACGCGAACTGGAGCATCAGCTCAAGGACTCGGGCGCGGAGGCCATTGTCATCCTGGAAAACTTCGCGCATGTCCTGGAAAAGGCGCTGGCGCACACCGCGGTCAAGCACGTGGTGACCACGCAGGTCGGCGACATGCTGCCAATCCCCCGGCGCTTTGTGGTGAATTTCGCCGTCAAGCACGTGAAGAAGATGGTGCCGAAATGGAATATCGCGAACACCATCGACTTTCGGACGGCGCTCAACCGCGGCGCGATGGCCCGGCTGGACGAACCGGTCGCGCAACAGGGCGATATTGCGTTGCTACAGTACACGGGCGGCACGACCGGAAATTCCAAAGGGGCGATGCTGACGCACGGCAACCTGATCGCCAACTTACAGCAGGCGAGCGCGTGGTGCGAGGGGGCCCTCATCGAAGGGCAGGAAGTAATGGTTTCCGCCCTGCCGCTCTACCATGTTTTCTGTTTGACGACCAACTGCATGCTGGGCATGAAGCTGGGCGCAGTGAATCTGCTCATCACGAACCCGAAGGATATGCCCGGCTTCGTGAAGGAGTTGGAGCAAGCGCATTTCACAGTGATGACCGGCGTCAATACCCTTTTCAACGGATTGCTGAATGCGCCGGGTTTCGCCAAGACCGATTTCAGGCACCTGAAATTTGTGCTTGGAGGCGGCGCCGCGGTCCACCGCGCGGTGGGAGAGCGCTGGGAGGCGGTGACCGGCCGCCCGCTGCTGCAGGGGTACGGATTGACGGAAGCCTCGCCCTTCGTCTCCTGCAATCCGTTGCACGCGGGATACAACGAGACCATCGGCCTGCCCCTGCCCTCCACCGACGTCGCCATCCTGGACGACGCGGGAAGAGAACTGGCGACGGGAAGCGAAGGCGAGATCTGTCTGCGAGGCCCGCAGGTGATGCTGGGCTATTGGCAACTGCCCGGGGAAACCGCGAACGCCTTCACCCCCGATGGCTGGCTGCGCACCGGCGATGTCGGGGTCATGGACGAACGCGGCTACATGCGCATCACGGACCGGAAGAAGGACATGATCCTGGTGTCCGGCTTCAACGTCTATCCGAATGAAATCGAGAACGTCATTGCGGGCGTGCCGGGAGTGGTCGAGTGCGGAGTGATCGGAGTGCCGGACGACGTCAAGGGAGAAGTGGTCAAGGCGTTTGTCGTGTCGGAAGACCCGAACCTGTCGCGCGACCAGATCGTGGCCTACTGCCGTCAGAACCTGACCAGTTACAAAGTGCCCAAGCTGGTGGAGTTTCGCAGCGAACTGCCGAAGACGCCGGTCGGCAAGATCCTGCGCCGCGAGCTGCGGGCGACGGCGATCGCGGCAGCAGCCGCATCGGTCGGCGGCGGCGACGCCGGAGTTCCGGCTCCGGTGGCGCAGCTTTAACGTGGCATCGCTCTGGTGGCGCGTGGCGCACGCTTCAGCGTGCTGCGGCGAGCTTCAGCTCGCCGAATTTCGACCGTGGGCTGAAGCCCAGGGCAGCACACGGCCAGCTCCACTCGCCCGCTCACCGGCGCGTCGGGACGTTATAGAGAAACGTGAATTGCAGCCGGATCACGCTGCCCGCGTATTCCGTGGGGAGCGGCGGAAGGGGATTGGAGGCGCTGATGCCGGCCACGGCGGCGCGGTCCAGTGCTTCCGCGCCGGAAGGCATCACGATCACCATCTTTGGGATGCTTCCGTCCTTGCTGATGGCGAACTGGATTTGCACTTTCCCTCGGGCCCCCAACTTGGCGCTTTCCGGATAAACCGCGAACCAATTGCGCCGCACATTGGCCAGGACCTGCATCAGGTACGGCCGGAAGTCCACGCCCATGGGATCGCTGAGCAACTGCAATGCGCTGCCGGGGCGGCCCGGTGAGGGCGCCATCCGGATTCCTGGGCCGGGGGCGAAGCTGGCATCGGGCGAATCGTCGCCCACCGTCAGGCCGCCATCCGAACCGCCGTGCGCGAGGCTCTTGATCGCGCCTTGAACGGAAGTGTCCGGAACCGCAATTCTTCCCCTACCGCCCGAGGGAGGCGGAGCGGTGGGGGTCTCGAAGGCTAGCTTGGGCTTCTCTTCGGGCTGGATCTGCGGGGGCGCCGCTGTGGCGACCTGCGGACCGGGCGGCAATGCGCGGGGAGGCTGCGGCTCACGGGTCCCGGTATCGATGCGGGGCGGCTCCGGCAGAGGAGGGGGAGCGGGCGGCGGCGCTTGCGCCGGCGTGCCCCGGGGCACCGGAGGCCGCGTGGCCGATGGTGAAGGCGGAATCCGAACACGGGGGCGCGGCTCCAGGGCCTGAGCCGTCATTTCCTTGCTGATTTTGCCCTTGGTGGGCGCCTTTTGCGTCAATTCGGTAAGCGGCTCAATCAGCGGAGTGACGCGGGTTTCGCGGCGGGGCGGGGAGACCAAGCTGCGAGGCATAAGGATCAGCGCCACGATCGCCAGGACATGCACCGCCACCGATAGCAGGCGCGCCTCGCGGCTGCGCGAGCGATCCTGCCCCCAGTCGGTCAACAGAAGATGCAGTTCCGGCTCGTTTTCCACAGATGGCTGGACTAGCTGCCCGGGGTGCAAACCGCTCCCTGACGGTCGCGGCTCTGTAACGTCAGTAAGAGGCATTTTAGGGCGTCTGCCACGGCCTGCTAGGGTTTCCATCCTCCCGCCAAAGACTTAGAGACGATTTCCGCGTGTTCCTTAATTTTATCAACAATCGCCAAAGCGACCTGCAGTGTTAGACGCGCTGCGGTCCCCGAAGTTTTCGGGGGATTTCGGGTCTCGACGCTCTCCAGGAAGGCGTCGAACTGCAATTGGAGGGGCTCGGCTTTGGTCACCGGCACCGGCTCAAAAGAGATTTGGCGGTTTTCATCCACCGAAAGTAACA
>Ga0187855_10002489_pt1 | contig 13915 bp, 12 predicted proteins | sample June2016WEW_8_10_2_FD_132969 | JGI IMG/M metagenome (GOLD analysis project Ga0187855, IMG submission 132969) | Peatland microbial communities from SPRUCE experiment site at the Marcell Experimental Forest, Minnesota, USA - June2016WEW_8_10 | ecosystem: Environmental > Terrestrial > Soil >...
AAGATCGAAGAGGGCTACGACATCGTGAGTGGGTGGCGCAGCCACCGCATCGACAATTTGTTGCTGCGGAAGATCCCTTCCCGCTGTGCCAATTGGCTGATGGCCAAGCTCAGCGGGGTCGACATCCACGACTTTGGGACAACCTTCAAGGCGTACCGGGGCGACCTGCTGCGACAACTACCGCTCTATGGCGAAATGCACCGTTTCATTCCGGCTTTGGCATCGGCCTACGGAGCCTCGATCTGTGAAATCCCCATTCAAAACAACCATCGGAAGCACGGCGAATCGCACTACAACATTTCTCGTACGTTCCGGGTATTTTTCGATCTCATGACGATCCGATTTCTTCTGCGCTACATGTCGCGCCCGCTCCACTTCTTCGGCCGGCTGGGCGTGATCAACATGGGTCTAGGATCGGCGGTTGCACTCTGGCTGCTGGTATGGAAGGTCCTTACACGGACCGACGTCGTGCAGCAACATGGGTTGCTGCTGGTCTTTGCGGCCGTGCTGATCCTAGTAGGGATCCAACTGGTGGCGCTCGGACTTCTCGGGGAGTTGGAAGTGTGGCAGTACTTCAATCCATCCGCGCGAAGACCTTACGCCGTGTCTGAGGTACGTGATCTGCAGGCCAACCTGAGAGTTCCCCTTACGTCAGAGTTGGGTTCATGAGCATGCAACGAGGTCCCCGTAGCACGCGCGTTCGCGCCGCAAACCGGAGCATCTGTGCTGAGTGATGTTCAATATCGTTGCGTTGGCCGGTATCGGGAAGCCGTGATTGTACTCCTACTGACGGTCCTGGCATTCTCAGTTCGCCTCTACCGCGTCGACTTTAACAGCCTGTCCGAAGACGAGGTGGCCAAATGGGCGGCCGTTCAAGAGTATCGACACGGACACTTTGTCGGCGTCAATAGCGAGCACCCGATGCTGCCGAAGATGCTGGCTTGGGCCAGTCTGGCAGCGGGTGAACGATGGGGCCGAGTGGCCGCGACGCATGGCTGGTCCTCGCTAAACCCTGAGGGCTGGCTTCGTCTGCCCAACGTGCTATTGGGTGCCGCCAGCACCGCAATCCTTTATTTGCTTTGCCGTCAAATGATGGGTGTTGCCGGGTCTTTTGCGGCGAGTTTCTTCTGGGCAGTTGCGCCCTTGCCAGTGGCGTTGAATCGGCTTACGAAGGAGGAAACGCCGCTCACGTTTTTCACACTACTGGCTTGTTATTTCTACTGTCGCGCCCAACAGGCAGATGCGGGCCGGACTGCACGGCGATGGTACGACCTGAGCGCAATCGGCTTTGGCCTGGGTCTTGCCTCGCAGTACATTCTTCACCTTCTTGGCTTGAATGCACTCGCCTGGTTTCTTGCCGGAAGAATGGGGCTGAATCGCAAGCCGTCTCAATTCCGCTATAGACGGTTTTTCCTCGTGATGTTCCTCACCTTTGTTGTGGTGAACCCGGTCATTCTCTCTCCGGCCAACTTCAATGCCATCGTGCATTGGCTCCATCATGACGGGGTCAAGCACAGTGGCTACGATTTCGACGGCAGGCTATATATGAACTTCCCCTCGCGTCTGCTTGCTGGAGTGCCGTGGTTCTACTATCTCTGGCTGGTGCTGGCAAAGACACCGATTCCAATCCTCATGGCCATCATTGTTGGCTCGGCACTGCTTTTGCGAGATCGCCGGACACTCGCGTCGTGCTTTTTTCTATCGCTCGGGGTCGTTCAATTAGTCGGGCTCTCTGTCAGTGGAGCCAAGTGGATCCGATATTCACTTCCGCTCCTGCCCTTCCTCTACCTGGCAGGCGGATATGCGGTTCAACAAACACTGAAGGCCGCGAAAGGAAAAGTCCTGTCCCAGGCCCTTGTGGGTCTTGCCGCCGTCATTTTGCTGGGATGGCCGCTCCTTGAATTGCAGTCTTGGGCGCCCTACTATTCCTTCTACCTGAACTCAATTGGCGGAGAGAAGCAGAACATTACACGCTACTTTGCACCGGATGAGGTGTCCGAGTTTGACACGCATGAGGTAGCAAAAAAGGTGTGTCCGTTCGCGCCCGCTGCGGCGACGGTAGCAACCGCAAGACCGATGAGCATGGCGTATTACCTGCAGGCCTGCGGGCGCGCGGACCTTCAGATTGTGCCGCTTTACGACACGCATTATGCACCGCGAGACGGAGATCTGATCGTGCTTGAGCCTTCGCGCCGTTTTTTTGAGACGCAGAGATTTTTCGATGCTTTGGGAAACTCTGGGATGCCCCACAGTGAAGTCCGTGTCGGACCGGTTCTCGCGAGCACCATTTATCTCTTCGACCCCTCAGCGCCAGGACCAAAAAGCGGTAAGGAAGAGTTGATGCTAACTCAGTTGCGGGGCGCGCCACCTCGGTTCGAGAACGATGCTCAAGAAACCGCATCGACAAACACGAGCAGGTTTGGATTCTCAGATCTCACTAGGAGACTCATACAATGACTCCGCTTTACCACGCGAGGAAATCTGATGGGCGCTGGTTTGTGCGCGCATTCGCTTTGTTGATTATCGGCTTCCCGGCAGTTGCACAGCAGGGAAATGTATCTGCACCTCTGAGCGCTGATGAAGTGATGAGACGTGTCGTAGAGACGAACGAAGTGCGTGCCAAAGCACTCGAAAGCTACTCCAGTGTTCGCAGCTATCACCTGGAGTGCCACTGTCTGTCACATAAGAAGGCCGACATGGTCGTACGCACTGACTACCAGGCACCGAATAACAAAGAGTTCACGATCTTGTCAGAGAGTGGTTCCGGCACGGTGCGGGACCGTGTGTTCAAGAAACTCCTGGAGGCGGAACAGGAGTCGATGCGGGATGAGAATCAGCAGCGTTCGGCGATCACGCCCGAGAACTATACATTTCAAGTGTCTGATTACGAGAAGACCGATACGGACGAATTCTATGTGCTCGATGCGCAGCCGCGAAGCAAGAACAAGTTTATGTTTCGAGGCCACATTTGGGTGAATGCAAAAGACTTCGCCATAACTCGAGTCGAAGGCGAGCCGGCTGTCAACCCTTCCTGGTGGACTGTCAAAACTGACTTCAAGCGTCGCTACCAGAAAGTCGGCAACTTCTGGTTGCCGGAATCCAATGAGAGCGAAACGAAGGTGCGCGTTTTCGGCACAGCGGTTCTAAGCATTGAATATCGCGATTACCAGATCACGCAGGCTGGAGGCGCAACACTAGCCTCGCCCCACAGCGAAGCACTAGCAGCTATAGTAGTCGAAGAGTTTTAAAGGCAAACCCATGTCCTTGCCTACCGTTGCGCCACCGAAACCAATCGCGCCAGTGAGCACTTCGCCCGCCACTTCCAAACAGCTCCGAAAATGGATTGGGCCGCTGGCCCTGGGACTCATACTTCTTCTGATACCGGCGCCTTCCGGCCTGACCGCGACAGCGTGGCATTACTTCGCACTATTCGCCGCTGTCATTGCCGCCCTCATTACCGAACCGCTGCCCGGCGCAGCCATCGGTTTTATCGGCGTTACAGTTGCCGCCGCGCTACTGTTGGTTGGGAAAACGCCGGCCGACGCCACCAAATGGGCTCTCTCGGGATTCTCCAATGATGCGGTATGGCTCATTTTTGCCGCCAACATGTTCGCGCTGGGATATGAAGCCACCGGTCTTGGCCGGCGCATCGCGTTGCTGCTGGTCAAGGCACTGGGCCGCCGAACCCTTGGTCTCGGTTATGCCATCGCGCTCTCCGATCTCTTTCTTGCTCCGGTGATGCCGTCCAATACCGCGCGCAGCGGTGGCACGGTGTATCCCATCGTAAAGAACATCCCACCGCTCTATGGTTCGTTTCCCAACAATAGCCCGCGAAAAATCGGCGGATACCTGCTGTGGACCGGCTTTGCCACCACCTGCGTCACCAGTTCCATGTTTTTGACCGCGCTCGCGCCCAACCTGCTGGCAGTGGAAATTGCACGCAAGGTCGCGCACGTGGATATCTCGTGGGGCTTGTGGGCGCTGGGCTTTCTGCCGGTCGGGATCCTGTTGTTCGCAGCGACACCGTTGCTTGCCTATTTCCTTTATCCGCCCGAGGTCAAGCGTGGCGACGAGGTTGCACGCTGGGCGGCCGGCGAGCTCATCAGCATGGGACGGATCACTCGCCCTGAAGTGACCATGGGTTTGCTGGCCGTGGCAGCGCTGGTCGGCTGGATCGGCGGCAGCCGCTGGACAAGCCCGGTCACCGTCGCTCTGGCTGTAATCTCCGTGATGCTGCTCGCCAGGGTGGTTGCCTGGAATGACATCCTTGCTAATAAACAGGCCTGGAGCGTCCTGGTCTGGTTTGCCACGTTAGTTGCGATGGCTGAAGGGCTCGGCAATGTTGGCTTCCTCGCCTGGTTCGGCTCCCGGGTAGCTACTTACATGACCCGCGTTCCACTGGTTCCCATGTTGATCGCGGTCGTCACAATCTTCTTCGTCATCCACTATCTGTTTGCCAGCATCACGGCGCAGACGACCGCGCTGCTGCCCGTTTTCCTGCTAGCCGTCCTGTCGGTGCCGGGCGTTCCTGCCAGGGCCATCACCCTTGTTCTGGTTTACTCGCTGGGTTTGATGGGCGTCCTTACTCCCTACGCCAGTGGACCTGCGCCAATCTGGTATAGCAGCGGCTACATCCCCACCAAAGACTTCTGGCGACTGGGCGCCACCATGGGAGCGCTGTACCTGGCCGTGCTGCTGGCACTCGGCTTGCCATTTGCAATCAACTTCCTGCACTGACGGTGCGTTGTCGCCGGGCGTTCGTGCAATCTCACGTTGGTCGGCGCAGATGGGATACTTCAGCAATCCCGGGGAACAGAACCCGCAAAGAATGCGCCGACTCTCCTCCATTTCTCTTTCCTGAACACAGTTGAGAGCACCGTAGTCAAAGCAGAAATAGCGCACCGATCGAGGGTGCAAGGGATCCGGTCCACGGCTGTCGACCTTTGATGTTTTCGACTTCGACACATTGCGTATCAGTCCGTGCCCAGACCCCGCATCTGGTCATGACCTTTTGAAGGCAGCTGCCCTCATGTGGGCACACGCAATGCGATTTCAATGGTCCAAATCCTTCGCCTACAAGAAGTTGCACTTGGCCCTGGAAATGCTTTTATCAAATGCGTTATGGCAACCTGTGACCACCCTTCTGACTTAGTTCATCGCATTGCATACCCGTCTCTCGGGAGACCGGAGTTGCGAACTCATTGGCAGCTTCCAGCGTTATTGCCGGAGGAGGAAAAACGGTCATCTGCCTCTTCCAGCCTGCAAGGAGTAGAAGCTGGCGACTTATTTCGCGAAAGTCTGATTGCATCGGGGAAGTCACGACGGCGAAATCCATGGGCGACAGTTGGAGCGCTGGGCTTCCAGTTGCTCCTCTTACTAGCGTTAGTTGCCATTCCGCTGTTTCACACGGATCCGCTGCCCAAGAGAGAGACGCTGACGATGTTATATCTGCAGCCGCCAGCGGACGCGGGTGGTAATGCCACGAAGCTTCGAGCACCCAAGCCCGCGTCCACATACACTCCGGCTAGCACTGGCATTACGGCGCCAGTGCATGAAATGCAAGAAGCGCCACCACCTCCGGTCGGCACAACGGGTGGAGTGGTCGGCGGAGTTCCGGGTGGAGTGTTCAGCGAAGTGCTGGGCAGCGCGCGAAGCGTGCCCATCGTTGCGAAAACGCCCGAGCCGATGCCGACTAAGAGAATCCGTGTCGCCTCCCGGGTAGCCGAGGCGAACCTGATCCACGACGTTTCACCGCAGTATCCGCCGGAGGCTGGTCGGGCGCGCATTGAAGGAACTGTCGTGCTGCTGGCCGTGATCGGCACGGATGGTAGCGTGAAGGATATGCGAGTCGAGAGTGGTTTACCACTACTCGCGCAAGCCGCTATGGATGCGGTGAAACAATGGCGTTACAAGCCGTACATGGTAAACGGTGAACCAGTTGAAGTTGACTCCCGGATCACAATCAACTTCACCCTTTCCGCAAGCTAGGAGTGTCGACGATGCAGAACAATTCACACACCTCACCTAATAGGCCTTTGGAAGTGCTGCTGAAACTAACACACATATTGGTATTGATTGCGCTGGGCGGAGTAATCCTTGTAGTACCGGTGTCCGCGCAGTCTACTGAAGCGGCAAATACAAACACTGGAAGCATCCTAGGCACGGTGGTCGATACCAGTGACGATCCGGTTCCCGATGCCACTGTAGTCCTTCAAGGGCCAACCGGCGATAGTCACAAAGTCATAACCAGAGACGATGGATCCTTTGCATTCCACAATGTCACGGCGGGAATTGCCTACCAGGTTACCATCACTGCTGAAGGCTTTGCAGAGTGGAACTCGTCCATAACAGTCGAACCCGGGCAAGAGAAAACTATCACCGACATCAAACTCCGCATCTTGGCTGTGCAGCGGGCAGTTACTGTGAGTTATTCCGAAAAGGAGGTTGCTGCGCAACAGTTCAAAGCTGAAGAACAGCAGCGCGTTCTCCGTTTTATACCGAATCTTTATGTGACCTACGAACCTCATCCCGAGCCTCTCACCACGGGGATGAAGTTCCACCTGGCATACAAGAGTCTCACCAGTCCAGTTTTCTTCGGCCGCGTGGTTGGGTGGGCCGGCGTCGAGCAAGCTGCTGACACCCCCGGTCAGTGGCGGCAGGGTGCAGAAGGATATGGCAAGAGGGTGGGGGCTGGCTTCGCTGACGCCACTACCGCAGGCCTAATCGGCAACGCCATTCTGCCCTCACTCCTGCATCAGGACCCTCGCTACTTCTACCAGGGCGCCGGTACAAAGAAGTCGCGGGCTCTCCATGCCGTCTTAGCTACAGTTATCTGTAAGGGAGACAATGGAGCGTGGCAACCGAATTATTCTGCCTGGGGTGGCAGTCTAATCTCATATTCCATTTCCACCGCGTACTACCCCAGTGCGGATCGCAATGCTGAGCATGTATTCAGAGGTTTTGGGATTGACATCGGTCTACACGTCGCGGGCAGTTTGGCCCAAGAGTTTATTTTGAGCAAATTCACAAGCAAGGGTAAGCACTAATCGGAGGAAGCCGTTTAGCTCTGTCTCATTCATCACGACTTCGATGGAGAGATTTCCTCGCTTGGGGATCCTTCGAATTACCGTGGGTCAACGCTTCAACCCAAGGAATGTGCAGAACAATCTGTGCTCCTCCAACCTGGACGAAGTGCGAGAGAGGATTCGGCGACGATCTTACGTCCTTTACGAACTCCTCAGAAAAGAATATGGCGACGCGACTTCGACGATCGGCTCAAAGCTGAATCGGAGGTGACTGGAAAAGCCGATCCGCAATGACCTGCAGACGGCCACCGCAAGTGCGTTTATGCCGGCCTGTCGGAGGCGGTGACCTGGGGCGACAATTGCGATGCGCGTGGTTCGGCTCTCCCCCATCGCGCCAAAAGGCCACACGCATCGCACGCCCCTCCGACAGCTCTGCGAATGGCAAGTAAACGTGTAACGATGGGAGCAGATTGTCATGCCCCGAGGGCGTCCTGTCGATTTCCGATGACCCAATCCAGTGTCACGTAGCCTGCCCGGTTACGGTCAATGCCTCAATACGGGCAGCCTCCAGAAGAATCGCCCATGCTTGTGTAATTGCTGAAAAGCCGCTTACAGTAAGCCTGCTTTGGAGACCGGCTTGCGATCACCTGGTTGGAGTGGTCTCGTGCATTAGCCACTTTCAGAAGGGCAACAAACCAGATAAAGCGAGCAGGTTCTATGAATGGACTCAGGAAGTTCTCAGCGTTGTGGCTGGTCCTAGCTGTAATATGCCTGGTTCGGCCATGCCTTGTTCGGGGGCAGTCGAATGCGTTTACCGAAGAGGCCAACATTCATTTCGGTACTACTGTGCAGCCTCGTGTCTGCGATGAATCCGTACCTGACGACAGTGTCAAAGCAGCTCTCGGATTAGTTTGCCTTCGAGAGCGGCTTGGAACTCGGAACATCATGGTGCGGAATGCCGTCGTTATCGGCTTCGTTGGAGGGTTCGTTGGGCGCGATGACTTGAACCATCCTGAGGTGCAGTTCGCCGCACTGCTGCGTGAGAGTTATCCATCAGTTGTGCACGCGGAAGTGTTCGCGAACCACGACGGCAAGCGGGCTCTTCGGCGAGTGCTGGAGTTGTTAGACACCGATGGAGATGGCGAGCTCAATGCCAATGAAAAAGAAAGCGCGAGCATCATTATCTATGGCCACAGTTGGGGTGCTTCGCAAGCGGTCACGTTGGCCCGTGATTTGGGACGCTTGGGTATTCCGGTATCACTCACGATCCAGGTGGACAGCGTCCATAAACCAGGCCATGAGGATACGGTAATCCCCTCCAACGTTCGGAACGCCGTCAACTTTTATCAGACCAGAGGTCTCATTCACGGGCGGTCACGTATTCGAGCGGCTGATCCGGAGCGCACGAAGATCATCGGCAACTTTGAGATGACGTACCGTGATCGCCGAATCAATTGTGACAACTATCCCTGGCTTGCCCGCCACCTGAACCGGCCACATCACGAAATCGAGAATGATCCTCGGGTGTGGGGGCAGATTGCGTCGCTGGTCGACTCAGAACTGTTGACAGGAACGTCGGCGGTTGAAGCATTCTTGCCGTCCTTTCCGCTGTCACTAAATAGGACCGACGATGCAGCCCATTTCTAGTTGCTGGCACGTCCGATGTCTGCGAGGCCGGCGGAGGCAATCTCGTAATGGCAATTCTGAAGAAAGGAACAACCGAGAATGAGCAGCACAAACCGCACTCTATTAATTCACGAGAAGCACGAGGAGCCTGAATTTCGTCGTGTGCTCATGAAATGGGTCACAGTCACTGACACTCAGGGAAATCGACGGCCTCAGATGCACTGGTGGCGTAACTGCGGCTGGGACTAACTTCGGCTTGCTGCCCGAATTCGGTCAGTGCCCTTGGCGGGTCACTTGATGTCTGTGTCGGAGCTTCCGATCCAATTGGTAGACAGGTATTTTCATCCACTTACAACTGGCCGCTTCTGGCAGCCAGATTGCGAATACGAAGTGCGCGCTTCAAATTGCTCCAGGGGAGTAGGCCATGCTCGGAGAACTGATGAACATCCCGACTGACACACTCATTGACATGCTGTACATAATCCTTGCCGGTGACTTCGCTATCACTGCAACCGATGCGACGGAACTCGAACAAATTCAACGCGAGTTGCAACGTAGAGGCGGGGAGCAACGCTGGAGCTTTCAATGTTAACTGAGAGAAGCGTGCATCAGTTTTTGGATGAGTCTTGAACCACGACGAAGGCGGACGCTTGCTGAACCCTAAAGTGTCAGAAGAGCGCAAAGACGAGTAAGGAATGGAAAATGACCTCACTAACAGGAACTGAAGAACTAGCCGGACCACTGAGCGCCGAAGGGATTGCACGATCAACCGTTGCAGGTGCGCCGCTAGGCGCCCAGGAGCTGAATAGAATCGATGCTTTTTGGCGCGCGTGCAAATACCTTGCTCTAGGAATGATCTACCTTCAGGCGAATCCTCTCTTACGGGAGCCCCTAAAACCAGAACATATCAAGAGCCGACTGCTCGGCCATTGGGGCTCAAGCCCAGGGCTCGCCTTCATCTACACCCATCTGAGTCGTCTTATAAAGAGAGACGACCTCGAGATGATTTTTCTGGCAGGCCCAGGACACGGGGCGCCGGGAGTTTTAGCGCCTATATATCTGGAAGGCACGTACAGTGAAATCTATCCGGAGAAAAGCAAGGATGAGAAAGGCCTGCAAGAGTTCTTCAAGCAGTTCTCATTCCCCGGCGGTATTGGCAGCCACTGTACTCCAGAAACGCCGGGTTCGATTCATGAAGGAGGTGAACTGGGATATGTCCTCTCGCACGCTTGTGGAGCCGCGTTTGACAATCCCGACCTGATCGTGGCGGCAGTCGTGGGTGACGGCGAAGCCGAGACCGGCCCGCTGGCGACCTCATGGCACATCAGCAAGTTTCTGAATCCAATCCGCGATGGGGCTGTGTTACCCATACTTCATCTTAACGGATACAAGATCAACAACCCGACCTTGCTGGCACGGATCACTCACCAAGAACTGGAAGACTTGTTACGCGGGTATGGCTGGAATCCCTACTTCGTGGAGGGGTCTGAACACGACAGCATGCATCAGGCGATGGCCGCCACGCTGGAGCGTTGCATTGCCGACATTAAGACCCATCAGGAAGGATGCCGGAAGACGGGCGTTGCCACGCGGCCACGCTGGCCGATGGTGGTGTTGCGTTCACCAAAGGGTTGGGGCGCACCCGTGGAAGTGGACGGGCATCGGATTGAAGGCTTCTGGCGCTCGCACCAGGTTCCGTTGGCAGACGTCAAGACTAAACCGGAACACCTGCGCATTCTTGAGAACTGGATGCGGTCATTCAAACCGGAAGAACTGTTCGACGAGTATGGCAGGGTGTTACCGGAACTCGCCGAAATTATGCCGTCAGGCCGGCGCCGCATGAGCGCCAGTCCGCACGCGAATGCAGAGCTCAGGAAAAAACTGCGGTTGCCCGAGTTCCGCGATTATGCCGTCAAGATCGACCGCCCGGGAAATACAGAAGTAGAGAACGTCCCGCCACTGGGACGTTTTCTGCGCGATGTCATGAAGTGGAATATGGACAGCTTTCGAGTGTTCGCGCCAGACGAGAACACGTCCAACAAGCTTGACGCGATTTATGAGGTCTCGAAGAAATTCTGGATCGCTGAAAGTTCCCCTGAGGACCGTGATGGAACAGAACTAGCTTCGGACGGACGCGTTGTCGAAATGTTGAGCGAGCACACGATGGAAGGCATGCTCGAAGGCTACTTGCTTACGGGTCGCAACGGCTTTCTATCGTCTTATGAAGCTTTTGTGCACGTGATCGACTCGATGTTCAATCAGCATGCCAAATGGTTGTCGATCTGCAATCATTTATCTTGGCGCCGCAAGATCGCATCGCTGAACCTTCTCATTACCTCAACCGTGTGGCGTCAGGATCACAATGGCTTTACGCACCAGGATCCGGGATTTCTGGATGTAGTGCTCAACAAGAGTGCCGCAGTAACCCGCATCTACCTCCCGCCGGATGCCAATTGTCTGTTGTCCGTAGCAGATCATTGTCTGCGCTCGGAAAACTACATCAACGTAATTGTCTCGGACAAGCAGAAGCATCTGCAGTACCTGGATATTGATGCTGCCATTACGCACTGCACAAAGGGTATCGGTATCTGGAATTGGGCCAGTAATGATGAAGGCCAGGAACCCGATGTTGTTTTTGCTGCCGCCGGCGACATCCCCACCCAGGAAGCATTGGCTGCCACAGCGCTGCTCAGAGAACGGTTTCCTGACTTGAAAATCCGATTCATTAACGTGGTTGACTTGTTCAAGCTGCAACCTCGCAACGAACATCCACATGGCTTGACGGATGGAGATTTCGATTCGCTGTTTACGGCCGACAAGCCGATCATCTTCAACTTCCATGGCTATCCCTGGCTGATTCACCGTCTCGCCTATCGGCGCACAAACCACCGGAATTTGCATGTCCGCGGCTACAAAGAGAAGGGCAATATCAATACGCCGATGGAACTGGCAATTAACAACCAGACGGACCGGTTCAGTCTCGCCATCGATGCCATTGACCGCGTTCCGAAACTGCAGCGGATTGGGGCGCATGCTAAAGAGGAGTTTCGCGACAGCCAGATTGCATGCCGGCACCATGCTTACGAGCACGGAATCGACAGCCCTGAGATTAGCGGTTGGAAGTGGCCTTACGACAAGAAGTGAGCTGGGGGGAATCGTACCGCTGGCCATGCGTGGCGGTCCGCTGTGGGTACCGCGCTGCTATCGCGCGAGTCGTAGGAATTGTGCAAGAGTTGCAGCTCGATCTGGCAAATCGATTCGAGCTTGGAGGAAGGATGGATCGTTTGTTTATTCTAAAAAACCGTAGGAACAGTTACTTCGTCGGACACGCGCTCATCAGAGTCTGGGCACTATTGTTCTGCTCCAGCCTAGGCGCATTGGCTCAGAGCACCGCTCCCCCAGTAAACGCGAGTGCACCAGTCAGCATTCGGGCCACTCATCTTCTGGGTTTGAAAAACACAAAGAGCAACTGCAACGGAACTCTGTCCATTCAAGGCGATGCGTTGCAATTTCAGCAAGGCGGGAAGCCCGGCGCAGAGGTAAAAATCACTTCTATCCAGGCTGTTTTTCAGGGTGCAGAAAGCAAGCAGGTCGGCGGATTGCCGATGAAGTTGGGCAAGGCTGCGGCTCCGTACGGCGGTGGTCGGGTCGTTAGTCTCTTAGCCCATAAAAAGTACGACACTCTGACCCTGGAATATGTGGACAGTAATGGAGGACTTCACGGTGCGATCTTCCAACTAAGCAAGGGACAAGGCGAACTCGTAACGAATTTACTAAAGGCTCGGGGCGTATCTCCTAGTTCTGGCGAATACCAGACCACAAAACAAAGCACTGCAGAGGTCATGGATGAAAACAATTAGACGGAGTTCATCGATCATTTCTGTAGCAGCAATAGTGGCGGTCATGGTTGCATTTCCGGCTTGGCTACCTGCCCAAACTGCCGCGGTGAAATCCTCCGATGCAAGTAGCTGCTCCGCTATGCAATGGAGCGTGCAAGTCGACAGGGTCAACACCGGCGACCTGGAGGTCGCGTATTCCTTCCAGGTCGCGATCTATGAGAACCTCCTGAAAGAATTGAGCAAGACAAAGCAATTCACGCAGGTGTTTCGCGACGGCGATCGTAAGGCTAGCGACGTTCCGAACTTGCTGGTTTTGCAAACAACTGTTGAGAAATACACGCCTGGGAGCGAAACGCGCCGTGCAGTGACCACCGTGAGCGGCGCCACAAAACTAACGGTGCGGAGTCAGATCGTCACTCGCGAGGGCAAAATCGTTCTCGAGCGTAGGGTCAATGGGAACGTGCGCTTATTCGGCAGCAATTTGCGGGCTACTCACAACTTGGCCCGCAATATAGCCAAAGCGATCAAACAATCACGATGGGATGTGGGCTAGGGCACCAATCCTCGGAAAATCCTGAAGGAGTCGATCATGATTACTAACGCCGCCGCAAAGCGGCAAGGAGTGCCGGATACTGAGAAACTCAGCGCCAAGTACGGATGTGGTCCCGTGCACTTCTCCGGAACGGACGAAGCACTGTATGAACGGCACTTGCTGTTTGACAGTGGCGTCGATCTAGCGGCCGCGACGGCGCGTGATCGGTTCGAGGCCCTTGCGCGGTCGGTGCGTGACGTTCTATCTCAGCGATGGCTCTTAACCGAGAAGACCTACGAAGAACGAAATCCTAAGCGGCTCTACTATCTCTCGATGGAGTTTCTCATCGGCCGCTCACTCGCAAACAACGTTGTGAATCTTCTGCTCTCTCCGCTGACGAACCAGTTCATCGAGGACAAGAAACTCAATCTCCTCGAGATTTTGGAGCAGGAGCCCGATGCGGGACTCGGCAACGGCGGCCTTGGACGCCTGGCGGCCTGCTTCATTGAATCTGCCGCGACCCTGCAGCTACCGGCCATGGGGTACGGACTGCGATATGAATACGGCATCTTCAGGCAGTCGATCCAGAACGGATGGCAACAGGAAACGCCGGATAACTGGCTCCGTTCTCCCGATCCGTGGGAGATCGCTCGTCCGAACGAGAAGGTGGAAGTCAGCGTGGGTTGCTCGTTCGAGCTCAGCGGAGGCAGCCTGCGCCCGGTACCGGGTCGCCCAACGACTCTGATCGGCATCCCATTTGACCGTCCCGTGATCGGGTACGGTGGTTCCACGATCAACACGCTTCGACTCTGGGCGGCGGCAGCGCCCGACTACTTCAAGTTTGAAGAGTTCTCGCACGGCGATTTCGTAGAAGCATTTACTCAGACCCTTGG
>Ga0187855_10002491_pt1 | contig 13913 bp, 10 predicted proteins | sample June2016WEW_8_10_2_FD_132969 | JGI IMG/M metagenome (GOLD analysis project Ga0187855, IMG submission 132969) | Peatland microbial communities from SPRUCE experiment site at the Marcell Experimental Forest, Minnesota, USA - June2016WEW_8_10 | ecosystem: Environmental > Terrestrial > Soil >...
GATGTCGCGGTTCTCGAAACGGAAGCGCGGTTCGCCGGCGAGGTGAGCAAGGTTGTCGAGATCGCCGGTAGCGAGGTTGTCGACGCCGAGGACAGAATGGCCATCACGTAACAAGCGGTCAGTTAGGTGAGAGCCAAGGAATCCGGCTGCGCCGGTAACGAGGACTTGCATAGGCAAAGAATCACGCTCCAGGCTGAGAAGGGTTCGATCGATAGTAGAGTTTATGAGAAAACATCCCTCGGGGTCTAAAGACCTGCCCTAGGTCTTCGCCTTTCTGGGTTTGCCGTCCTGAGCCTGGTACTTTGCCGAGCGGCCGACACTGACGTAGGTGAAGGCGTGCTTCTGCATTTCTTCCGGCTTATAAAGGTTTCGCCCGTCGATGACGATGGGAAAATGCAGAGCGCGGTTCAGGCGCGGCAGGTCGATTTTGGCAAACTCTTTCCAGTCGGTGAGAATCAGGACCGCGTCAGCATCTTTCGCGGCCTGGTAAAGATCGCCGGCATACTTCATGTTTTCGGCAGGGGGAAGCACTTCTTTGGCGCGCTCCATGGCCGCCGGATCATATGCCGTGACGGAAGCGCCGGCGCGCAGCGCCCTGCGGATAATGTCGATGGCGGGCGACTCGCGAATATCGTCGGTGTCGCCTTTGAAGGCCAGGCCGAGGGCTGCGAGCTTCTTGCCGCGCAGAGTCCACAGCGCGGAAAGCACCTTGTTGAAGAAGACCTCGCGCTGGGTTTCGTTGATTTTGCGCACTTCTTGCAGCAATTGGAAGTCGATGCCGCGCTGCTGCGCGACCCAGTGAAAGGCAGCCACATCTTTGGGAAAGCACGACCCTCCGTAACCCAGGCCGGCACGCAGGAAGCGGGGTCCGATGCGGCTATCGAGACCCATGCCCGCAGCAATGTCTTCAATATCCGCGTCGACATCTTCGGCAAGATTGGCGACCGCGTTGATGAAGGAGATTTTCAGCGCCAGAAAGGCATTGGAGGCGTGCTTGATGATCTCTGCGCTCTGTGCCGAGGTGACGAGCAGGCGCGCGGGATGCTTCTCGCTGCATTGTCCTGGAAATGCGCCTTTTTTTGCGTAGTAACTGCCACTGGTCAGAGGGTCGTAGATGCGCCGCAGCACCTCGGCCGAGCGTTCATTGCCCGCGCCGACGACGATGCGATCGGGGTGCAGAAAATCTGCAACCGCGGTGCCCTCGCGCAGAAATTCAGGGTTGGAAACGACATCGAAGTTCCTGGGATCGACTCCATGGCGGTGCAAAACCCGCCGGATCCAGTCATTGGTGTAGACGGGCACGGTGCTTTTTTCCACGATCACCTTGTAACGGGCGATGCAGCGCGCAATCTCGGAGACGACAGCCTCGACGTAGGACAAATCGGCGGCTCCGGTGTCGCCTTGCGGCGTGCCGACGGCGATAAAAACCGCCTCGCTTTTTTCCACCGCCTCAGCCAGGTTGGTGGTAAAGACAACGTCACGCCCGCGATGCCGCGCCAGCAGGTCGGAAAGGTGAGCTTCGAATATCGGCACTCCCCCCTGGCAGAGGTGCTTGACTCTGGCTTCGTCGTTGTCGACGCAAACCACCTTGTGACCCATGTCGGCAAAACAGGCTGCCGCCACAAGCCCCACGTAACCGGACCCGATCACACAGATCGAAACAGGATTTGCCATGTGCTGATGCTGTCTCCGTTGCGGCTTGTGCCGGCGTTTTCTTCCCCTGCCTGGTTGTTGCCTCAGAACGGTCGCTACCAGGGGCGCGAATTAGCGGCCTTTTGCGGGCCGGATGCCGGCGTAACTTCATTCTATCGTTGATAGCCTGATTCGATCTCCGGTGCAATGACACGTTCGTCTGATCGATGATTGCTGCGCGCGCTGGGCTAGAATAGATGAAGGCCAACAGGCATAATTCTTTTGCGCATGAGGCGCAAATCGGCAAGGAGTTTCTCACTTTTATGGCGATTCCCGCCACACAGCTTCGCCCGGGCATGATCATCAAGCATAACGACCAGATACACCAGGTCTTCAAAGTCGAGCACCGGACGCCGGGCAACCTGCGTGCGTTTATCCAAGCCAAGCTGCGCAATCTGAAGTCGGGCGCGATGTTCGAGCACCGGTTCCGCTCGGCCGACGCCATCGAGAAGGTTGTAGTTGACGAAATTCCTATGGAGTTTCTCTACGCCGACGGCGACGATTACTACTTCATGAATCCCGTGGACTACGAGCAGACGGTTCTGAAAGGCGCCACACTCGGTGACGCCGTGGAATATCTGACCCCAAATCTGCAGATCAGAGTGAGCTACCATGACGGCCAGGCCATCGGCATCGAACTGCCTACATTTGTCGAGCTGACAGTGGTGGAGACCGAGCCGGGCCTCAAGTCGGCGACGGCATCGTCGGTCACCAAGCCGGCAAAGACCGAGACTGGTTTGATCGTGCAGGTGCCGCCCTTCATCAACGAGGGTGAAAAGATTCGCGTGGATACCAGCGAAGGCGCTTATCTGAGCCGGGCGTAAGAGGAGCGATGTTAGGCGATGAATCGCAATTATCTTCAGCAGCTTGCTGAGTTGAGGCTCAAGGAAGCCAGGGCTTTGCTGGCTGCTGAACTTCCAGATGGCGCATACTACCTCGCAGGATATGCGGTCGAGTGTGCTCTGAAAGCCTGCATTGCTAAGATGACACAGCAGCATGATTTCCCCGATAAGAAACTTGCAGACAAGAGCTACACACATGACGTCGAAAGGCTACTGGACGCTGCCGGTCTCTCTGAATCGCTGAAAAACGACCTTGCTAAGAACGAGGAGTTAGAACTCGACTGGGAAACGGTTCGAGAATGGTCGGAGCAGAGTCGGTACGACTTGTTCGTCGGTGATCCGGGCGGCGGCTTGGTTACTGCGCAGTTGTTGATAGAAGGAGTGGAATCGGAAAAAGGTGGAGTGTTGCGATGGATCAGCCGATCCTGGTGAATTTCGACATCGAAAATGGAAAAGAAGTCGTCGATGCGCTCGATCGGGACGGCAAGACTCCGAACGTCGCTCTATGGGCAAAGCTTCCGGATTACGAGAATTGGAGGCTAGTGATTGCCTCCGATCGCCTCGATCAATCGTCGTCGCGGTCAGGCTACAGCGAAATCAACGCCGCTCTGAAGAAGGCCGGGATTCCGATCCACAGAAAGCCTTCGATTTTTCTTAGGTCGATGAACAAGCCGTTCATCCAGGCCTTGCGCCAAGCCTTCGCATCTGCGAAGGACACTTACGGAATGCGCCTCGGAGGCCAAACATTCGGCGATCAATATCTTGAGGATGCATTCGTCTATCGTATCCGTTGAGCCGTGCGGAAAAGGGATGTAAGCCCATTCCTCACCTGCCAGCTACGTGGCGTTCGGGCGAGAGGGAGTTATTCATGTCCAGGTCTTTGCTCGTTGTTCTCGCCTCCTGCATCTCTGCCGCTCTTTGGTGCGGTTGTTCCCTTGGAAAAGCAAGCACGGCATTCGCGCAACAAACGGGGTCCGGGGATGACGCTGCATCCGCCGCGGCGCGCTGGTTAAGTGAGAATAGCCAGCGCCTTTCGCCGGATCAGGCGGAATTGCTGCGGCGGGCTCAGGCAACGCTGCTGGGCAACGTCGTCTCTCTTCCTGCCTGGGCGCCTTACCGCGGCGTGGAACCATCACTCATCAACTACAAAGGTATCTGGAACTGGGATTCCGCTTTCCACGCCATGGCCATCTCTGAATGGGACAGCGCATTGGCCAGGGAGCAATTCAACATCCTCTTCAGCCACCAGCTCGCGAGCGGAGCGCTGCCTGACGTGGTGTGGGCGAAGGGAGGAATGGTCACCACCATCACCAAGCCGCCGGTGATGGCGTGGGCCATCGCAGTCGTCGACCATCGCTCTCCAGACACGGAGTACCTGCGCAAGATGTATCCCAAGCTCGCGCATCTCGGTGAGTTCTTTCTTCGAGAACGAGGCGGAGCGGCAGACGGACTCTTTTACTATGCCGGGGCCGACACGGGTGAGGATTCCGGATGGGATGATTCCATTCGCTGGGATGATGGCTACCGCAAATCGAAGAGCAACGAACATCGTTTGTGGGCCATCGATCTGAATTGCTACATGGTGATGCACTATCGCGCCATGGCTTATATTGCCGGCCGGCTCGGCCTCTCGCAGGATGAAGATGCGTGGAAGAAGGCCGCAGCTGAGCTTGCGTCGCGCATCAACGAGAAGCTCTGGGACGACAAGCTTGGATTCTACGTTGACCGCGATCGCGTTACCGGCAAGGACGGTCCGGCTCTTTCGCCCGCCGGCTTTATGCCGCTGTTTGTCCGCATCGCGAGCCCCGAAAGGGCGGCACGCATGGAAAAACTAGCCGCAGATCCAGAGAAGTTTTTCCCGGGTATGCCGACGGCGGCCTACGATACCCCCGGCTTCCAAAGCCACGGCTACTGGCGCGGTTCCACCTGGATGAACACCTCATACTTCGCGCTGAAGGGCCTCGATCAGTATGGGTACACGGAGACCGCCGAGGCCATGAGATCGCAGCTGCTGGGTCATGTAGCACGCGATCGGTCCACGATATGGGAGTATTACGATTCGAAGGACGGCGCTGGCGCCGGAGCCAAGGGACTGGGGTGGTCGGCCGCATTCACCATAGCTTTCCTGCTGGATTGGAACAATGACAACCTGACCTGGCTTTTCTGAACCGGGGAGCCGCAACGGGAGTCGCCAGGGGGTTGAAGACCGCGGAGAAGGTCTCCCCGGGGGGGACGGAAAGACCGTGACCTCCGTTTTTGGCGAATATCTCCTCGCTCAGTAAGCGACTCGGCGATTTGGCATGAGCGGAGCACCAATCTCGACGTGCGATCCTTAAGACCCCGTGCAGGGCGCCCCTATTCCATCCGCAACGCCTGCATAGGATCGATGGAGGCGGCGCGGCGTGCGGGAATAAGAGCCGCGATCAAACCGAAGACCGCGAGCAAAGCACAGACGGACAGGATTGTAATTGGGTCGTGCTGGCCGACCCCAAACAAGAACGACTTGAGCAGCCGCGTCGCGATCCATGTGCACGCGAGTCCCAGGCCGAGCCCCCAAACCACCAGCACCGTCGCGTTTTTCAAGATGAGCAGCAACACGTCGCGCCTCTTCGCTCCTAGCGCCATGCGTATACCCACCTCGTGCGTACGCCGATTCACTGAGAATCTCATCAACCCCGACAACCCCACCAGCGCCATGATCAACGCGATCCCGGCAAACACCGTCAGAAGTGAGGTCTGAAAACGTCGCCGCGCGGTGGCGATCGAAGCCAGGTCTCCCATCGTATGAATATCTGTCGCCGCGAGATTCGGGTCAATCGACTTCAGCGTCATCCGAATCTCATTCGCGACGGTAGCGGGCGGAAGCGTCGATCGCACGGCAATCGCATCGCCCGCATCGTAGCTCGCGTGGTACATCTGCAGTTGCGGCTCTTCTTCAAGGCTGGTATGGCGCACATCCTCGACAACCCCCACCACGGTCCACCAGCGCGCCTGCTTCGGATCGCCGGTGATGCGGCCCCCAATGGGATTACGGTTCGGGAAAAACGTTTCCGCAAATTTCTCGTTGATGATCACCGGGCGGTTGGTCGTGAGGGAGGCATCGGCATCGGTAAAGTATCGCCCGGCAACAAGAGGAATCTTCATCGCCGCAAAGTAATGCGGCGTAACCTCACGCCCCTCCGATAGCTGGGTATCCGTGTTCGCATAACCGTCGATCCAAACAAAGCCGAGGCTCTCCCCATTAGTCAGCGGCAGGTAATTCACTGATCCTGCCGCCTGCACCCCAGGCAGTGCCTCAAGTTTCGCTATCAGCTCCTTGTGGAAGGCGACACGCTGCTCCGGCTTGCTGTAGCGCTGGTCCAGGCTCACATGGAACGTCACGGCAGACCGGGTAAACCCTGTGTCAACTGATTCGACATTAATATAGCTGCGGATCAGCAGTCCCGCTCCCGCCAGCAGCACCACGACGATTGCCGTCTGCGCAACAATCAACGCGCTCTGCAACTGGCTGTGCCCAGCGGACCTTCCGCGCGTGGCGTGCGATTTCAGAAACTCAGTCAATTCCGTCCGCGAAGCTCCGATCGCAGGCATCAGTCCCGCCAGCAGACTCGTCAAAAGCGACCCACCGATGGCAACCAGAAATACCCGTGTGTCGAGAGACGCTTCATTCAGTCGCGGAATATTTCCCGGGTCGAGCTTCGGTAGCGAGCGGAGAAAGAGCACTGCCAGCAACATGCCCACTGCACATCCGCCAACGCCAACCAGCATCGATTCGGTCAACAACTGCCTCGCCATGCGGCCGCGGCCCGCCCCCAGCGCGGCACGTACTCCCAGCTCGCGCGCCCTTTCAGCGCCACGCGCAAGCATGAGGTTGGCCACATTCCCGCAGGCAATCAGCAGCACCAGGCCAACCGCAGCCAGCAGCAGCCGCATCAACGGACGCACCGGCCCAATGGAGACTCCGGTGAAACTCTCGACGAGCGCGCCCCATTCGCGCGGGAGACCCTCATCTCTCGGATCAGGCAAGTATTCCTTATCGAGCCGCGCCATGATGCCGGCCATCTCTGCCTGCGCCTGATGAATCGACACGCCGGAGCGGAGCCGCGCCAACGAAACATTGTTCCCAATGCCTCGGGACACCCTGGCCTGTGAGCTAAGCGCCAGAGGGACCCAGATCTGCGTCGACTTGATATGCGAATCTCCATAGGGAAGATCGGACTTGAAGGGATACTCAAACTCCGGCCGCATCACTCCGACAATCTGATAATTCGCGCCGTCCATCTGAATGGAGCGGTCGAGCACGTCCGGCCTCGCTCCGAACATTGAAACCCAAAGCGAATGGCTGATTACGGCAACCTTTGCATGTGCCGGAAGATCGTCTTCCCCGGCAAAGGTGCGTCCAAGCTCGGGCATCGCCTGCAGAGTCGAGAAAAAGTGGTCGTCGACACGCGCGCCCCCGATACGCTGCGTTGTGCCCTGCTGCGCTACGCTGAATTCAGCTTGCTCGAAGTTGCCCATGTCCGCATACGACTTGGCCTCGCGCTTGAGATCGTAGATGTCACCGTAGCTGGGGCACACGACCTCTGCAGGAATCTTGAGGGCGGGATTCGGCGAAAACAGATAGACCAGCCGTTCGGGGTCACCATAGGGCAGCGATCGAATCAGCACCGCGTTCACCAGGCTGAAGATGGCCGTGCATGCGCCGATGCCAAGCCCGAGCGTGAGAACTGCCGTCAGGCTGAAGCCCAGGCTCTTGCTCAATGTGCGCAGGCCGTAGCGCAGGTCCTGCATAGCTTGTTCTATCCATAACAGAGAGCGTTCGTCGCGATGTGCCTGTTTTGCCTGTTCCACGCCGCCGTAAGCGCGTCGCGCGGCTAGACGGGCTTCTTCCGGCACCATCCCGCGGCGTTCGAAATCGTCGGCCATCAGTGTGAGATGAGATGCCACTTCGCGCGCAAGCTCCTCTTCGGCGCGCTGATTGGCAAGCAGGCCGCGGAGCCTAGCGACGATTCTTCTCCAACGCGCCATCGTTACTGTTCCTCCGCGAGCAGCTTTTCGACCACGCCGGCCATCTCGCGCCAGCGTGCGGTTTCCTCATCGAGCGCCTTCAACCCCGCCTTGGTGATGGTGTAATACTTCGCCTCGCGACTGTTTTCCGTCTTGCCCCAGGCGCCGCGCGTCCAGCCGTGTTGTTCAATCCTCACCAGAGCCGGATAAATGGTGCCCTGGTTAAGATTCAAGGCGTCCTGCGACACCTGTTGCAGCCTGTTGGCGATGCCATAGGCATGTTGCCGGCCCATGGTGGCAAGGGTGCGGAGGATCATGAGGTCGAGAGTCCCTTGCAAAATCGGGGTGGGCATTTTCTTCACTTGGCGTTCAAGTGAACATGTTTTCACTTGGATGTCAAGTGGAATCAGCAGGACGAGGATTGAGGTGCGACTTCGTTTCCGAACCAGGGAAAAATCCCGCTTGACAGATCGCGCGCCTTATGTGTTACCGTGAGTAACATTATGGAAAGTAACACTCAAAGAGGCCATGACCCGGCGGAGCTGGGCGAACTGGAACGGGGCATTCTCTCGATTGTGTGGCGGCTGGGTACGGTGACCGCCGAGCAGGTGCGGGAGGAATTGAGCCGGCCGCTGAAGGATTCGACAGTGCGCACGGTGCTGCGCCGCCTTGAAGAAAAGGGCTACCTTGCGCATTCGATGGAAAATCGCACATTCGTCTACCGTCCCGCCGAGACGCGGCAGCGGGTAGCGGGACGCGCGGCAAAACGGATTGTCGACTGGTTCTGCGAGGGGTCCGTCGAAGCTCTGCTGGTGGGAATGGTGGATTCAAAGGTTCTGGATGGCGCCGAATTGCAGCGGCTGGCAGCGCGGATTGCGGCGGAACAAGAGCGCAGGGCGCGCAAGAGAGAGAAACAAAGCTAATCAGGGCCGGAGATCAGGTGTTCGCTCGGGATGACAACTATATTTGGGAGGTTGGTCCATGATGGCAGCGTTGGTTGAAGCGGCGGTGCGGTCACTGATGCTGGCCGGGGTTGGGTGGGCAGGGCTGAGCGCTTTCCGCGTGCGCAACGTGCCGGCGCAAAAATGGACTTGGGCAGCCGTGCTGGGCAGCGCATTCCTGATGCCGGTGCTGCTTCCGGTTGCGGCGCGATGGCAGAAGTTTCCGTCGGCGACCTTGGTGGTGCCGCGGCAATGGGTGGAGTCATCGACAACATACCGCGCAGTCGAACCGCCGACGGCGCCTCAAAAGGTCGAACTCTATGAGCAGGTGCAGGCTCCTGCAAAACCGGCCGCTGTGGCTCAGATGTCTTCAGGAGATCGCATGCTGCTCACCGCCGCTGCGGCCGAACAACCAGGGAGCGACGGACCAACATTCAGTACTGCGACTCAACCGGGTTCCCCGCTCAGCGAAATTAATTTCGCGAGCCTTGCGGTATGGCTCTACCTGGTTGTAGCCGGTGCGCTGCTGATGCGCCTGCTGTATGGTGTCGGATTCGCATTTCGTCTGTGGCGCGCGGCTCAACCGGTAACCACGGGCACGGCTTTGCGCCTCGGCGCAGGGATCGATTTGCGGTTCAGCCAAAGGGTTTCTTCTCCTGTGACCATCGGCTCAGGTGTCGTGCTTCCTGCCGACTACACCGATTGGGGCGATGAAAAACTGCGCATCGTTGTGGCTCACGAGCGCTCGCACATCGAGCAGGGCGATTTCTATCTCCAGATGCTGGCCGCTTTTTATGCGGCTGTTGTCTGGTTCAGCCCCCTGGGATGGTGGCTGAAGCGTAGACTCTACGATCTTGGCGAAACGATCAGCGATCACTCGGGCCTGGAAGAGGCCGCAGACCGCTGCTCATACGCTCAGATTCTCCTTGAATTCGCGGCTGCGCCGCGCACAACCGTGATGGGGGTTGCCATGGCTCGTCAAAGCAGGATTTCTCGCCGGATCGAATCGCTACTCAATGAGAACGCACTCCGCCAGGCGTTCACCGTAAGCCGGCGCACGCTCGCCACCGCCCTGCTCGTGCCCGCGGTGCTGTTTGCGGCAACCGCATTTGTGCACGTAACGGCCACAGCACAAGCGCCGCAGCAAGCCGCGCCCACCCAGAGCCAAACTCCGGCCACAGGTCCATCAAGTTCTGAACCCGCGCAACCTGCCGATGATGCAACCCCGGCTGAGACCGCCGCACCTGAGGCAACGCTGGCTTCGCCGCAAGCCGAGCCCACGCCGTTACCCAGTCCCGCTGCAGCGCCTGCACCCGCGCCGCCTGTGCACGTCGAGGTTCCTGCCGTTCATGTCAACGTGCCTGCGATCCATATCAATGTGCCGGCGCAACACATCGAAGTTCCGGCTATCCACGTAGAGGTGCCGGCTCAAAAGGTCGATGTGCCGGCACAACATATCGATGTCCCGGCCCAGCATGTGGACGTGCCCGCTGTGCATGTGAATGTGCCGGGGCAGCATATCGACGTACCCGCCATCCATGTAAACGTACCGGCACAGCACATAGACGTGCCGGCGATTCATATCGATGTGCCCCCGTCGGGAACGCCGGGCAGCTCCGATGGTCGCGCCGCGAATGGTCCTGGCGGCGAGTTGCTTGCCATGCTCAATGGTTTCGGGCACGCGCTGTTTCAGCGAGCCAGCTTGGCCGCCATTGAAAACGGCTCTGGGGAGCCGCAGGCCACATTCGACCGGAATCTATCGTTCAACGGTAAGCTCGATCTCTCGGTCGGCACCGGTTCGGGCAACATCACACTCACGCAGGGACCGGCTAACCAGCTGCGGATCCACGGCATTGTGAGGGGAAATCAGAAGGCCGATCCAGCGCAGGTGGAGCAGATCGCGGCCAATCCTCCGATCGAGCAGGAAGGAAACACGATCCGCATCGGCGGCCACAACGAGAAGCTCGAAAACATCAGCATCGACTACGAGATTGAGGCGCCGGTCGAGTCGGCGGTCAATGCCGCTTCCGGTTCCGGAAACATTACCGACAACGGCGTTGGTCAGGAAGCCAAACTGATCACCGGCTCAGGCAACATTCAGGCCAAAGGAATTCAGGGCGGATTCAAGGCCCAGACCGGTTCCGGCAATATCGAAATCGACGGCACCGGACAGGGCGAGTCGAAGGCCCAGACCGGCTCGGGCAACATCGATCTGAAGGGCGTGCAGGGAGCGCTCATGGCACAGACCGGCTCGGGCAGCATCAAGGCAGAGGGAAAGCCCACTTCTGCCTGGAAGCTGCAGGCGGGATCGGGCGACATTGAGCTGGCGACCGGCAGTGCACCCGTGAATCTCGATGCGTCCACGGGATCCGGCGAGATCAAGACGAATCGCTCTGAGGGGATGGAAAGCTCCTCCGATCACCACCACGTTCGCGCACAACTGAACGGTGGCGGACCTGAATTAAAGGCCGAGACGGGCTCAGGCGATATTCGTATCGATTGAGCGATTCATTGTCATGCGGCCGCTCAAACTGGCGGCGCACCGGCACTTTTGATCCAGCCCTAGGCTCGCGCCTGGGGCTGCCGTTTTGTGGCCGCTTACGCAGGCTGGCGCGAAATAGCCCGCTCCCAGTGCACCGCAGATGAGAGCCCCGGGGCTGTGGCGAGCGCGAGTTTCGGCTTTACAGTTGCCCGCCTTTCAGAATCCGGAGTAGTCTGAGTGCTCCCCTGATTTCTCTCGGCGTTAGCGCTGCTGCACATTCGATTCGAATCTTCCGAAATTCCGCTTTTCACGGGCCCTGAGATCGGGCCCATCACGGCGGGAATCGCCGAAATCGATCGTCGTGTGCCGCGGGGCTGTGCACCCAGGCAAGGAACAACTTAGAAAGCGAGAGGCCCAATGAAAATTGCAGGTTGTCTGATCCCCGCGATTGCCGGCATGCTGGCAATCGCCGCTTCCACCTCAGCCCAAAGCGTCCCGGCCACCGCCAGCATCGGTGGGGGTCACACGATCATCCCCAAATCAAGTCAGTTCACCGCCGCGGATAGTGGGACCCGCTCGCACACCAACGTGCGCATCTTCGTGCCCGACGGGCTCAGCTCCTACCCCAGCGAACTGCCGCCGGTCGCCGGGTACGGGTTTGAGACACCGGCCTCGCTCGCCTGCATCTACGGTTTGGTCCCGCCTGTCCAGGGCTGCAACCCGAATGCGACCACGACCAACCCTGCGGGCGGAAGCAGAGCGATAGCGATCGTCGATGCCTATGACGACCCAACCGCAGCCTCCGATCTGGCCATTTACTCCACGCAGTTTGGCCTGCCGCCAGCCAATTTGAAGGTCGTCTACGCCAGCGGATCAGAACCCGCGCAAGATCCCACCGGCGGTTGGGAGTTGGAGGAATCGCTAGATATCGAAATGGCTCACGCCATGGCGCCGGGCGCGACCATTTACCTCGTCGAAGCCAATTCCGATTACGACACTGACCTCTACCCTGCAGTGGTCGTGGGCGCCAGCCTTGTCTCTTGCGGGAAGCCTGCCTGCGCTCACGGAGGGCGTGGCCGAGGCGAGGTTTCGATGAGCTGGGCGGGTGGCGAATACAGCGCGGAAAGCTCCTCCGATGGTTTCTTCCAGTACCCTGGCGTGGTTTTTGTCTCAGGCGCCGGAGACGATCCCGGAACCTACTATCCCTGCGCTTCTCCGAATGTGGTCTGCGTCGGCGGAACTGTGGCTGCCCGCAGCATCCTGACCGGGAATTTCCTTTACGAAGTTGCCTGGATGGATGCCGGCGGCGGATTCAGCTACTACGAAAACCGCCCTCCCTATCAAGACTCGATTCGCAACGTCGTGGGGGCGACCCGCGGGACGCCCGATGTCTCCTTTGACGCCGGCGGCGTAAACTCCGGAGTCTGGATTTATGACAGCAACGATTACGAAGGTGGGCCGGGCGGATGGTTCATCGCCTATGGGACCAGTGTCGGCACGCCCGCCATCGCAGCCATTATCAACGGCGCCGGCCGCTTTCACGAGTCGTCCGCAGAGGAACTTCGGGTGATTTATTCCTCCGGCCGCGGCTTCACTGACCTCGAGAGGGGATACTGCGGTCCTTACGACAGCTTCGCGGCATCGCCAGGCTGGGATTTCTGCACCGGAGTCGGCAGTCCCTGGGGCTACGAAGGCAAGTAGCTGCGGATTTTCAGGGGCTATTACGTCTGCCTGCCCAGGCATTGTGCGGCACCGCGCCTCGAGACTCGGTCCGCACAATTCCGCTCCAGACACAAAGCAACGACGTTCTACTCTGGCAGCTTAACCAGTCTGGCTTCGAGCAGAGCTTCGATCACTTTGAGCGCTTCCAGGGCCGATTCCGAGACCGGCTCGTCGACCTGGACCACGGCGAGAGCCTTGACAGGTTTTGCTCCAGCGCGTTCGCGGCCTAATGCGAAGTTGGCGATGTTGACGCCCTGCTGGCCGAGAATGGTGCCGATGCGGCCGATAACGCCGGGGACATCGAAGTTGCGGCAGACCACGAGGGCGCCCTCGAGCGGCGCTTCGACGTCGATGCCGTCGAAGGCAAGCAGGCGCGGTTCCTCGCCGTGAATGACGGTCGCACTGGCGCGGCTTTCGCCCGCAGCGGTGTGAAGCACGATGGTCAGCACCGTGGCCGCCCCGCCGCGATGGCTCTCTTCTTTTTCCTCGTGTACGCGGATGCCGCGCTCCGCGGCGACGGCGGCCGCATTGATGCGGTTCACATTTTCAGAGCCTTGCAGCAACCCCGCGATCGCAGCGTTGCGAATCAGCTCGGTTTTGGCTTCGGCCAGCGCGCCACCGTAAACCAGCGCGATCGATTCGATGCCTCCCTTGCCAGCCTGCGCGAGGAACGATCCCAAACGTCCAGCGAGATCGATGTACGGCGCGAGCTTGACATATTCCTCGTGGCTGAGTGAAGGCAGGTTGACGGCGTTCTGCACCACACCGAGCTTGAGATACTCGCGCACTTGCTGAGCGATCTGAACGCCGACGGCTTCCTGCGCTTCGCCAGTTGACCCTGCGATGTGAGGCGTGAGGATGACGTTTTCGAGTTCGAAGTAAGGCGACTCTTTGGGGGGTTCGACTGCGAAGACATCGAGTGCCGCTCCGGCCACCTGACCGTTTTTGAGCGCTGCAACGAGATCCGCATCGACGACCAGTTCGCCGCGCGCGCAGTTGATGATGCGCACGCCTTTTTTCATCGTGGCCAGGGTCTTGGCATTGATGATGCCTTGCGTCTGCGGCGTGAGGCCGACGTGGAGCGTAAGATAATCCGCCTTCGCGAAGAGTTCCTCAACCGAAACCAGAAGAATACCGTTCTCGCGGGCTACTGCCGCAGAGACAAAGGGATCGGACCCGATGATTTCCATGCCGAAGCCGCGGGCGCGGCGGGCCACCTCGAGGCCA
>Ga0187855_10002497_pt1 | contig 13889 bp, 9 predicted proteins | sample June2016WEW_8_10_2_FD_132969 | JGI IMG/M metagenome (GOLD analysis project Ga0187855, IMG submission 132969) | Peatland microbial communities from SPRUCE experiment site at the Marcell Experimental Forest, Minnesota, USA - June2016WEW_8_10 | ecosystem: Environmental > Terrestrial > Soil >...
CGCGCCGGTGCCGCAGCCGAGCGCCTGCGCGAGGTCGGCGAGCTGCTGGTTCTGCGCGAGCTTGTCTTTGCCGGCGGAGGCGACGTTGAGGATTTTGCCGCGCAGCGGCAGGATCGCCTGGCTTGCGCGATCGCGCGCCTGCTTGGCCGAGCCGCCGGCGGAATCGCCCTCGACGACGAAAATCTCCGAGCCCTCGGCCGCGCTGTTGGTGCAGTCGGCGAGCTTCCCCGGCAGCCGGAGCTTGCGCACTGCGGTCTTGCGCGCGATGTCCTTTTCCTGGCGGCGGCGAATGCGCTCCTCGGCGCGCTCGACCACGAAGTCGAGGAGCTTGTTGGCCTGCGCCGGATTGCCGGCGAGCCAGTGATCGAACGGGTCCTTGATCGTCTGCTCGACGATCTTTTGCGCTTCGGCGGTGGCGAGGCGATCCTTGGTCTGGCCCTGGAATTCCGGCTCGCGAATGAACACCGACAGCATGGCGGCGGCGCCTGTCATCACGTCGTCAGAGGTGATGGAGGCCGCGCGCTTGCCTTGGCCGACGCGCTCGGCGTGGTCCTTCAGCCCGCGGGTGAGCGCGGCGCGCAAGCCGGATTCGTGGGTGCCGCCGTCGGGCGTCGGGATGGTGTTGCAATAGGAATTGAGGAAGCCGTCGGCGTCGGCGGTCCAGGCGACCGCCCATTGCGCCGCGCCGTGGGTGCCGGTCTTGCCGGTGCTGCCGGTAAAAATGTCGGCCACTAGTGTGGCGCTGACGAGCGTTTCGGTCAGATAATCCGTCAGCCCGTCGGCGAAGTGAAACGTCGCCTTTTCCGGCACGCCGTCTGTGCCGCGCAACAGCTCCGGCGCACACGCCCAGCGGATTTCGACGCCGCCGAACAGGTACGCCTTCGAGCGCGTCATCTTGAAGACGCGTTCGGGCTGGAAATGCGCCTTGGCGCCGAAAATCTCCGGATCAGGCCGGAAGCGTATGCGCGTGCCGCGGCGGTTCGGCGCCTTGCCGGCTTCCTGCAATTTGCCCTTCGGCTTGCCGCGCTCGAAGGCCATGCGGTAGAGCCGCTGCCCGCGCGCGACCTCGACCTCCATGCGTTCGGACAGCGCGTTGGCGACCGACACCCCGACACCGTGCAGGCCGCCGGAAGTCTCATAGACGTCGGAGTCGAATTTGCCGCCGGCGTGCAGCGTGCACATGATCACTTCGAGCGCCGACTTGTTCTTGAATTTCGGGTGCGGATCGACCGGAATGCCGCGGCCGTTGTCGGTGACGGTGACAAAGCCGTCCGCCGCCATCTCGACCTCGATCCAGTCGGCATGGCCGGCGAGCGCCTCGTCCATGGAATTGTCGATCACCTCGGCGAACAGGTGATGCAGCGCCTTCTCGTCGGTGCCGCCGATATACATGCCGGGGCGGCGGCGTACCGGCTCGAGCCCCTCGAGAACCTCGATGTGGCGCGCGGTATAGGCCGCCTCCGCCGCCGAACCGCGCAAGGGGGCGCCGCCGGCGCGGCGTCCGCCGCCGCGCCGAGTTCCCGGCGGGTTGGCGAACAGGTCGGGCGTATCGGACGTTTTTGGCGTTTTCGCTGTCTTTCCCACGGCCGTTTCCATGTGGAGACTTGATCGTCGGCGTACAACGGGCGACGAATCAGCCTTCGACTATGCCATTTGCCCGGCAAAGCATGAACGGGCCGGCAACGCGAACAAGTCCTGGCCGGCCACCCAGATTGACGCTTGCCCGCCCGGGCCCTATATCGCCGCCAATGACAAGGTCTTCCATGACCATTGCTGGCGCTTTTCGCCGTCGCCGTCGCCGTTTTGTCACGGCACGAGCGCGCGTTCGCGCGTAAAAAATCGTGCCGCCGGCGCCGCGGCACCGCCTTCCCCAAAAACCTTCCCGCGGACGCTGGCTTTGTGCTTCAAGCCCCAACAATCGTATCGAGGGTTGAACGATGCCTGCGGAAAAAAGAAAGGCCAGAATCGGCGTGCTCGGCGCCTCCGGCTATACCGGTGCGGAACTGGTGCGGCTGCTCATTCGCCATCCGCGCGTAGAGATCGTGCTGCTCACGGCCGATCGCCGGGCCGGCAAGGCGATGGCGGACGTGTTTCCGCAATTCCTGCCCTACACCTTGCCGACGTTGTCGGCGCTCGATGCCGCCGATTGGCAAGCGCTCGGACTTGATCTTGCGTTCTGCGCGCTGCCGCACGGCACGACGCAGACTGTGATCAAGGATCTGCTGGCGCGGGCGCCGGCCATCAAGGTCGTCGATCTTTCGGCCGACTTCCGTCTCGCCGATCCGGCGGCTTATGCGCGCTGGTACGGCCATGCCCACGCCGCGCCGGAGCTGCAAAAGCACGCGGTCTACGGCCTGACCGAAATCTATCGGCGTGAGATCAAGGCGGCGCGGCTCGTCGCCAATCCCGGCTGTTACACGAGCTGCGCGGAGCTGGCGTTGATCCCGCTGTTGAAGGCGAACGCGATCGATGCCGACGAGATCGTCATCGACGCCAAATCGGGCGTCACCGGAGCGGGCAGGGCGGCGCGCGAGGATTTGCTGTTTCCGGAAGTATCCGAAGGCTTTCACGCCTACGGCGTCGGCCACCACCGCCACATGGCCGAGCTCGACCAGGAATTTTCCCGGGTCGCCGGCCGCGAGGTGATCGTCAGCTTCACGCCGCATCTCGTGCCGATGAACCGCGGCATCCTTTCGACCATTTACGTCCGCGGCGTCAAGGCGTCGGCGCAGGACCTTCATGCGCTGCTTTTAAAGTCTTACGCGAGGGAGCCGTTCGTGCATGTGCTGCCGTTCGGTGCGCTGCCGCAGACCCGCCACGTGCGCGGCTGCAACATGACCTTCATCGGCGCCGCCGCCGATCGCGTCGCCGGCCGCGCCATCATCGGGTCGGCGCTCGACAATCTGACCAAGGGCGCGTCCGGCCAGGCGGTGCAGAACATGAACCTTATGCTCGGCGTCCCCGAGACCATGGGGTTGGAGCAGGTCGCGCTGTTTCCGTGAGGCGCGCGCGGGGCCGATCCCCGCGCGGCTCAGATCAGCTTGAATATCGCCAACACGTAAACGCGCTGGCGCCCCGGTCCGCGCCTTCAGTCCCGCACTTTGGCGCTGATTTCCGCTTGGCGCCTCAGGCCTTGACCCTCACGTAGCTTCCCGGCGCATCCTCGATCGGCTTGAGCTTGCCGCCGCCGGGGATCCGCGCGGGCACTTCGGTCGGATCCTGCTGTTTGATCCAGGCGAACCAGTCCGGCCACCACGAGCCGGGATGCTCCTTCGCCGTGGCGAGCCAGGCCTCGACGTTGGCGCTGCGCGGCCTTGGGCCGGTCCAATACTGATATTTCTTCTTGTCGGGCGGGTTGACGATGCCGGCGATATGGCCGGAGCCGGTGACCACGAACCGCACTGTGCCGCCGAAGAATTTCGAGGCGAGCATGACCGATTTGGCCGGCGCGATGTGGTCTTCGCGGGTCGCCAGATTGTAGATCGGTATTTTGATCGAGCGCACATCGATCGGCGTGTTGCCGATCATCATTTCACCGCGCGCCAGTTTGTTGTCGAGGTAGCAATTGCGCATATAGAACGAATGATTGGCGGCCGGCAGTCGCGTGGAGTCGGAATTCCAATACAAAAGATCGAACGGGAATGGCGCCTTGCCCTTCAGGTAATTGTTGATGAAGTAAGGCCAGACCAGATCGTTGGAGCGCAGCATGTTGAAGACAGTGGCCATCGACCCGCCGTCGAGATAGCCGCGCTCGGCCATGCGCTGCTCGATAGCCTTGATCTGCTCCTCGTCGATGAAGACCTTGAGATCGCCGGCATTGGTGAAGTCTATTTGGGAGGCGAACAGCGTTGCCGACATGATGCGCTCGTCGTGCCACGCCGCCATGGCGGCGAGCGCGACGGTGAGCATGGTGCCGCCGACGCAATAGCCGGCCGCGTGCACCTTGTCCTCGCCGGTCGCCTCCTTGATCACGTCGAGCGCCGCGAGCGGTCCCTCGCGCACGTAATCCTCGAAGGTCTTTTGCGCCAGCCGCGCATCCGGGTTGACCCAGGAGATGCAGAAAACCGTCAGTCCCTGGTCGACGCACCATTTGATGAAGGATTTTTCCGACGTGAGGTCGAGCACGTAGAATTTGTTGATCCAGGGCGGCACGATCAGCAGCGGGCGCTTGCGCACCTTCTCTGTCGTCGGCGCATATTGGATGAGCTGCATCAGGTCGTTCTGGAAGATGACCTTGCCGGGCGTGGTCGCAAGATTGCGTCCGACCTCGAACATCGAGGCATCGGACTGCCGGATCTTTAGGTGGCCGCCGCCGGCGGCGATGTCCTCGGCCAGCATATGCATGCCGCGAACCAGATTTTCGGCGTTGCTGGTAAGCGTCTCGCGCAGCAGTTCGGGATTGGTCAGCACGAAATTCGACGGCGACAGGGCATTGGTGATCTGCCGAACGTAGAAATCGGCTTTCTGTTTGGTGTGCGGATCGAGGCCGGCGGCGTCGCTGACCAGCTTGTTGGCCCAGTCGGTGGTGAGCAGATAGACTTGCCTGAGGAAGTCGAAGAACTGGTTCGAGGCCCACTCCGGGTCGGTAAAGCGCTTGTCATTGGCCGCGGGCGCGGCGACCGGCGGTGCCGGTTCGCCGGCGAGCCGCTTGACTGCCGCTCCCCACAGATCGAGGTAGGCTTTGCCGAGCCGGGTCTGCAGCTCGACGGTGCGCTGCGGATCGGCCAGCCAGTATTCCGCGACCTGGCCCAATGTCTTGACTACTTCGGCGACTTCATCGGCGGCGGTGCCGTCGGCGTTGCGGCCTTGTTCGCGCGGCTTGAGGTAAGCCGCGAGCGCCCGGCCGCCCTCTTCAACGAGGCGCGCCAGATTGCGCGAAAACGCCTCGACGTCGACGGTTCCGACCTTCATCGGTTCTTGCGATGGAGCCCGCACGAGCGTTCCTCACCTTCCGTAAGGGCGATATAATTCGCCCCTTACGGTTGAAATGGCCTGCTCAGATCGCGCGCGCAAGGCGGGGCTGGTTTTCTGTCTCTAAGGCCAGCCACGCGGTCCGCGTCGATCCGGTTGGACCTTGTTTCCACCATATTAGCGCGTTATCGGCATGACTTGTGTGTTCTTTAAGTTGATATTTGTAAACTATTGCGGCGCTAACTATTTCGGTCGAGCTCCAGGTACGGCGCCGGCACGGCCTGCCGCAATCGAGCCGGCGGGATCGAGACGAGGGGCCTTGTGGGGGGTACAGCGGGGACCAGCGTGAACGGCGAGCGTAGTGTGACGAGGCTTGTGCTTGGGGCGTTGGCGATAGCCGCCTCGGCGGCTTTTCTTGTATCCGGCTGCACCGAGGCCTTTTTTCCGGCCGTCCACGACATGCCGGCGCCGCGGGCCGATACCCCGCTCACCCCCGACCAGGTCAAGCAGGCGACCGACGCGCTGACCTCCGAGCGCGACCGCTTGAACACCCAGACACAGGCCAATGGTCAGCCGGGTGCGACGGCCAGTGTCCCCGTAGCGGTGCAGCAAAAACCACCCTCGTCGACGCAACCTGCCGCCGCTCAGGCCGGCGCCACGCAGACCGCTGGTGCCGACCCCAAGCCGTGATAAAAGTGTAGAAGGTCGTCTAGCCGACGCGCCGGGGCTCTCATGGAAGAATTTTATCGCATCCGGCGGCTGCCGCCTTACGTGTTCGAGCAGGTCAACCGCGCCAAGGCGGTCGCCCGCAATGGCGGCGCCGACATCATCGATCTCGGCATGGGCAATCCGGACCTGCCGGCGCCTGCGCATGTGGTCGAGAAGCTCAAGGAGACCATCGGCAAGGCACGCACCGACCGCTATTCGGCTTCCAAGGGCATCCCCGGGCTCCGCCGCGCGCAGGCCGCCTATTATGCCCGCCGCTTCAGCGTGAAGCTCAATCCGGAAACGCAGGTCGTTACCACGCTCGGCTCTAAGGAAGGCTTCGCCAACGTCGCGCAGGCGATCACCGCCCCGGGCGATCTCATCATCGTTCCCAACCCGACCTATCCGATCCACGCCTTCGGCTTCCTGATGGCGGGCGGCGCCATCCGTTCGGTGGCGGTCGAAGCCAACGACGCCTTTTTCAGCGCGCTCGAACGCGCGATGATGCATTCGATCCCGAAGCCGATCGCCGTCGTCACCTGCTATCCGTCGAATCCGACGGCTTGCGTTGCGAACCTCGACTTCTATCGCGAGCTCATCGCGTTTGCGAAGAAGCACAGCCTCCTGGTGTTGTCGGATCTCGCTTATGCCGAGGTCTATTTCGATGACAATCCGCCGCCCTCGGTTCTGCAGGTTCCCGGCGCCATGGACGTTGCCGTCGAATTTACTTCGATGTCGAAAACCTATTCGATGCCGGGCTGGCGCATCGGCTTTGCCGTCGGCAACGAGCGTATCATCGCGGCGCTGGCGCGGGTGAAATCCTATCTCGACTACGGCGCCTTTACGCCGATCCAGGTCGCCGCCACAGCGGCGCTCAACGGTCCCGACGATTGCATCCACGAGATGCGCGCGATCTACCGGCGCCGGCGCGACGCACTGGTGGACTCGTTCGGCCGCGCCGGCTGGCGGGTGCCGCCGCCGCGGGCCTCGATGTTCGCCTGGGCGCCGATTCCCGAACCTTTCCAGCCGCTCGGCAGCGTTGAGTTCTCGACCCTGCTGGTCGAGAAAGCCGGCGTCGCGGTGTCGCCGGGAGCCGGCTTCGGCGAGAACGGCGAAGACCATGTCCGCATCGCCTTGGTCGAGAACGAGCAGCGCATCCGCCAGGCCGCCCGCAACATCCGGCGCTTTCTTGAAACCGGGCCGGAAATGCTGCACAACGTCGTGCCCCTCGCGACGCGACGTTAGTCGCGCCACGCTCTTTCATCCCAGGTTAGCGACGTTTATGGCCGAGCCGTTGAAAGTCGGGCTTGCCGGATTGGGGACTGTCGGCACGGCCGTCGTCCAGCTCTTGGAGCATGGCCGCGACAAGCTCACGGCGCGCTGCGGCCGGGCGATCGAGGTCGTCGCCGTCAGCGCCCGGTCGCGAGGGAAGAAGCGCGCTATCGACCCGAAGAAATTCCGCTGGATCGCCGATCCGGTGGCGCTGGCCTGCGATCCGGCGATCGACGTCCTGGTCGAGCTGATCGGCGGGGTAGGGGACCCGGCCAAGCCCGCCGTGGAGACCGCGCTGGCCGCCGGCAAGCCGGTGGTGACCGCCAACAAGGCGCTGCTCGCCGGGTATGGTCACGAGCTTGCCATGCTGGCGGAACGTCACCGCGTCGCGCTTAATTTCGAGGCGTCGGTCGCCGGCGGCATCCCGATCGTGAAGACGCTGCGCGAGGGGCTCGACGGCGATTCACTGATGCGCGTCTATGGCATTCTCAACGGCACTTGCAATTACATCCTCTCGCGCATGGAGCATGACCGCCTCGCCTTCGATGAGTGCCTGTGCGAGGCCCAACGCCTCGGCTATGCCGAAGCCGATCCGTCTTTCGATGTCGAAGGCCACGACACCGCGCAAAAGCTTGCCATCCTGGCGAGCCTGGCTTTCGGTACCAAGGTCGATCCCGACGCGGTCTACACGGAGGGCATCTCCTCGATCACGCTCGCCGATCTCGACGCCGCCGGCGAGCTTGGCTACCGCGTCAAGCTGTTGGGGGTGGCGGTGCGCACCGAGGCTGGCATCGAGCAGCGGGTGCATCCGACCATGGTGCCGAAGGAATCCGCCATCGCCCAGGTCATGGGCGTGACCAATGCGGTGACGGTCGATGCCCAGGATCTGGCGCCGATCACGCTGGTTGGTCCCGGCGCCGGCGGTATGGCGACCGCTTCGGCGGTCGTATCCGATCTCGCCGACATTGCGCGCGGGGTGCGCACACCGCCGTTCGGACGTCCGGCCGCGCGCATGACGGCGGTCCGCAAGGCGCCGATGCAGCGCCACGAGGGCGGCTATTACATCCGCTTGCTGGCGCGCGACCGTCCCGGCAGCGCCGCAACCATCGCGCGGCGGCTGGCGCAGCAGCAGATTTCGCTCGAATCGATCGTTCAGCGCCACGAACTTCGGCCGCAAGTCGCCGGCCAGCCGGGTCGCTCCGGCGAGCCGGTGCCGGTCATCCTGATCACCTACGCGACCACCGAGGACGCGGTGCGCAAGGCGCTCGCCGCGGTGCGCCGCGACCGTGTAATCTCGGGACGGCCGCAGGTGATCCGGATCGAGAAGAATTAGAGCGAGTGCGCTGGAATTGCAGGAAAAAAAACATGGCGTCCATAACCGTTCCACATAACCTCATGCTGGAGCGCATTCTCGCGCTCGAGATCGTGCGCGTGACGGAGCGCGCGGCGGTCAATGCGGCGAGGTTGCGCGGCCGCGGCGACGAAAAAGCCGCCGACCAGGCCGCGGTCGACGCCATGCGGCGCGAGCTCAACAAGCTGCCGATCGACGGCACGGTCGTGATCGGGGAAGGCGAGATGGACGAAGCGCCGATGCTGTTCATCGGCGAGAAAGTCGGCGCCAAAGGCGGGTTCAAAGTCGACGTTGCGGTCGATCCGCTGGAGGGCACGACGCTGTGCGCCAAGAACATGCCGGGCGCCATCGCCACGATCGCGATAGCCGAGGAGGGCACGCTCCTGCATGCGCCCGACATCTATATGGACAAGATCGCGGTCGGTCCGGGCTATCCGAGAGGCGTGGTCGATCTCGACGCCGCGGCCGAGGAAAACATCCTCAATCTGGCCAAGGCCAAAGGGGTGCCGCCGCAAGCCATCACTGCCATGATTCTCGACCGCCCGCGCCACGCCGATCTGATTGCGGCGGTGCGCAAGGCCGGCGCCGCGGTCAGCCTGATCACCGACGGCGACGTCGCCGGCGTCATCCACACCGCCGAGCCGGAGAAGACCGGCATCGACATTTGCCTCGGCATCGGCGGCGCGCCCGAGGGCGTGCTGGCGGCGGCGGCGCTGCGCTGCATCGGCGGCCAGATGCAATGCCGCCTCGTGGTCGACACCGAAGAGAAGCGCGCGCGTGCCGCCAAGATGGGCATCAAAGACCCGCGCAAGAAATATCAGATCGAGGACATGGTGCGCGGCGACTGCCTGTTCGCCGCGACCGGCATCACTGACAGCCCGATGCTGCACGGGGTCAAGTTTCGCGAAGGCATTATCGAGACGCAAACCGTGGTCATGCGCTCGGTCAGCGGCACCGTGCGCTGGATCAGGGCCGAGCACCGGCAGCTGGAAAAATTCGAGTAGAACGCGGCGGTCGTTTGCACGCAAAACGTGACGTTGCCGGATCGGCAGCATCGGTTTGATAGCGGCGGCCCATTCAAAATCGCCGGGGGCGCGGCGCGTGATCCGAGGCTCCCGTTGGCAACTCGGATCATGGGCAGGGCGGCAACATCAACCCCAAAGTGCCGATAGCGGTAGATGCCTGCTGTGAGGCCTCGATGATGGCCTCTGCTCATCCGGCACGAAGCAGCGCCAGCATGATGCCGCCCGAAATCGCGGTTCCGAATACCCCCGCGAGGTTTGGGCCCATGGCCTGATAGATCAGGTAATTTCTCTTGTCTTCTTGTTGCGCCACGACAGCCGAGACGCGGGCGGCAATCGGCACCGAGGCGATCCCGGCGGAGCCGATCAGCGGATTGATCTTCTTGGTGAGGAAGATGTTCATGATCTTTGCGGTGAGCACGCCTGAGGCCGTACCGACCACGAAGGCGACGAGGCCGAGAAAAACGATTTGCAGCGTCTTCACGGTGAGAAACGAATCGGCTGACATTGTCGAACCGATCGCGACGGTCAGAACGATCGTGACCACGTTCATGATGCCGTTCGCGGCGGTTTTAGACAAACGCTCCACCACGCCGACTTCCTTTAGCAGATTACCGAGCGCCAGCATTGTTATAAGAGGCGCCACCGGCGGAAGGAACAGATTGACGATGACCGCCATGACGATCGGGAAGGCGACTTTTTCCAGCTTGCCAACTTGGCGTGGTTGCTCCATCCGGATCAGCCGCTCTTCCTTGGTGGTGAGAAGTCGCATGACGGGCGGCTGGATCAGCGGCATCAACGCCATATAGGAATAGGCCGCGACCGAAATCTGCGGCAGCAGATGGGGCGCGAGCGTGACGGTGACGAAGATGGCCATTGGACCGTCAGCGCCGCCGATGATGCCGATCGCTCCCGATTCCTGAATGCTGAAGCCCCACAACTTGGCGCCGACCAGCGCGACGAATATGCCGAGGTGCGCTCCGGCGCCCAGGATCACCAGCCGGGGATTGGCTATCATCGGGCCGAAATCCGTCATTGCGCCGACGCCGAGGAAAATCAGCGGCGGCAGGATGAGAAGGTTCACGCCCTGATAGGCGTAGTGGAAAAGGCCACCCTGCCTGATCAGGTCGGAGCCCGGAACGTTGGCGACGATGCACGCAAAGCCGATGCCGATCAGCAGGTAGGGTTCGAAATGCTTGGCTATGGCGAGGTAAATCATCGTGCAGCCGACCGCGATCATGACCAAGTTGCCCCACCACAGCTCCTGGAGGCCGGTCTGCTTGAGCAACGCTCCGAGGAAGAGAATGAACTGGTCGTGCATGTCCTAACCCTCTCCAGGAAATGTTCGGTGCAGCGCCCTACTCTTGGATCGGCTCCTTCACGCCTGGCTTCGCTATTCGGTCAAGCCAGGGAAGGGCAGCCAGGACAAACCCGATCGCGGCAATCACCACGAAGCTCAGGAAAAAATCGATCAGGCTGAGCATGAGAGCGCCTTGAAGGGTGTCAGGAATGAGCATTTGCAATTCTCCTCAGTCGCGGCGCCTGTATCACTGTCGGCCAGCACCTTCTCGACCTGTATCAGCTTTTCGGCCTTCACGCCGGTGCACGCCGGCCGCGCGGTGGATCGGCTCCAGAAACGGCAGCTGGAACGGCGTTCGCACTTCCTCGCGGGTCCAATTGGGGCGGACTTGGCCAACGCAGGCGTTGGAAAAAGACAACGCTTGCGCGAGAGACATTCAGTTTGCCCCCAATCACAATCGCAATACAGGCAGGATACCGATTGACCATCCGGCGGAACGACAGGGCATGCCGCAGAAGCCGTCGAATTCTCGGCCGGCGGGCAATTCCACGCTCACCATAAGGCGGCGAAATTGGTTCCTCCTTGACTCAAGTCAAGCCGACCTGCCGATTGCGGGCTAAGTTAAGGTGCGTCAGACTGGCATTTAGGCCGGTTTGTTTCACATCACCGGGCGCGCCGGGCGAGATTCACAGGGCGGCATTTATCAGGTGACAAATCGATCATGCAGGATGCGCCGATTGCGATGGCGCGAAAAGGGGCAGCTATGGATTTCGAGCTGAACGCGGAGCAGCGGCAGATTCAGGATACGGCCAAGCGGTTTGCCGCCGAGGAAATCGCGCCGACGATCGAGGAGGAAGAGCGTCAGCACGCGTTCAAGCCCGAACGCGTCGCCAAGATGGGCGAGCTCGGTTTCTTCTCCTGCGCGTTGTCGGAACAACTGGGCGGCAGCGGCATGGGATTCATGGAATCGGTGCTGATGGCCGAACAGATCGCCAGGGTCTCGGCCTCCTGGCGTTTGCCCTTCAATATGCAGAACTTGGGGCCGGCGCTCACGGTCGCCAAGTTCGGCACGCCGGAGCAGAAGAAGAAATACGTACCCGGCTGGGTCGCCGGTACGCAGCTCGGATTTTTTGCCATGACAGAGCCCAATACCGGCTCCGACGTGGCGAGCATGAGAACCCACGCCATCAACAAGGGTGACCATTTCGAGATCAACGGCAACAAGATGTGGATCTCGCAGGCGCATGTTGGCGATGCCGGGTTGCTCTACGCCTATACGGACAAGGCCAAGGGTAACAAGGGCATGACCGCCTTCATCATCGAGCCGAAGAAGATGAAAGGTTGCACGGCGCGGGCGATCGAAACCAAGCTCGGCCTGCATTGCGCCCCGACCGGGGAATTCGTCTTCGAAGGCATGCAGGTGCCGAAGGAGAATGTGCTCGGCCAAGTCGGCGATGGCTTCCGGGTGTGCATGTGGCAGCTCAACCAGACCCGGATCGGCTGTGCCGCCGGTGCCTTGGGTGTTGCAGGCGGGGCGCTCGATCTTGCCATCAAGTACGCCAACGAGCGCACCCAGTTCGGCAAGGCCATTTCCCAGCATCAGATGATTCAGGCGCAGATCGCCGAAATGGTGGTCGAGCATCATGCAGCGCAAATGCTGGTCTACCGCGCCGCCTGGCTGAAGGATCAGGGCAAGCCGAACCAGTACGAGACGTCGGTTGCCAAGCTCGCCGCCTCTGAAGCGGCGGTTCATGCGGCCAACGAATGCATGAAGATTTTCGGCAGCTATGGCTTCTCGACCGAATACCCGGCCGAGCGCTTCTATCGCGATGCCAAGTCGCTACAGGTGGTCGAAGGCACGTCCAACATCCAAAAGATCATCATCTCCGGCATGGCTTGCGGCTTTACGCCGAACCGAGAATAGTTTCGCCCATGAGACTGATTTGGACGTTACGTCGCGCCGTGCCCGTGCCGGGCATGGCGACGTAGGGGAGTTGGGAATGAGACCCTATTTTGAGACGATGCCGAGCTTCGGCAAGGAGCTCAAAGAGAACCGCATCACCCGCACGCAGGAAAGCCGTGCCAAACTTGAGGCCGTCGAGGCCGAGATCGCCGCCTTGTACAAGGCGCGCCAGGACGTCGGCGTCCCGGCAGCCGAGATCAACAAGCGCGGTTCGCTGACGGTGTGGCAGCGCATCGAATACCTCGTCGACAAAGGCACCTTCCTGCCGCTGCACAGCCTCTACAATCCAGCAGACAACGAAGAAGGCACCACCAACGTCGTCGACGGTCTCGGCAAGATCGGCGGCCGCTGGGCCGTCATCATCGGCTTCGACAACAAATTGCTGGCCGGCGCCTGGATCCCCGGTCAGCCGGAGAACATCCTGCGGGTGACCAACATCGCCAAGCGCCTGCATATCCCGCTGGTCTGGCTGGTCCAGTGCAGCGGCGTCAAAATGACCGACCAGGAGAAGTTCTACGCCGACCGCCGCGGCAGCGGCACCTGCTTTTACCGTCACGCTGAACTGGAGCAGATGGGGATTCCCATCCTTGCCGGCATCTACGGGACCAATCCGGCCGGCGGCGGCTACCAGAGCATCAGTCCCACCATCCTGCTCGCCCACAAGGACGCCAACATGGCGGTCGGCGGGGTCGGTATCGTATCGGGGATGTCGCCCAAGGGCGGCTTCGACGTGGCCGGCCTGGAGGAATTGATCGCCAAAACGCGCGACATGCGCGGGCAGGCGCCGGGCCAAGTCGAGACCCATTACGCCGCGACCGGTTTCTTCACCCGCGTGTTTGAGAAGGAAACCGAGGTTCTCGACGGCATCAAGGAATACATGCGGGCGATTCCCGCTTACGACCCGATGTTCTTCCGCGTCGCCGAGCCGAAAGAGCCGCGGCTTGCGGCCAACGAACTCTACCATCTACTGCCGGCCAACCAGAAGGAGGGCTATGTCTTCGACGAAATCCTCGCCCGCTTGGTCGACGGCAGCGAACACATGGAGTTCCGCCCCGATTATGGGCCCGAGATTTACACCGGCCTGGTCAAGATCGACGGCATGCTGATCGGCGCCATCGGCAACCGCCAGGGACTGCTGCCCAAGGGCTATCCCGAATACGCCGACTACCCCGGCATCGGCGGCAAGCTCTACCGCCAGGGGCTGATCAAGATGAACGAGTTCGTGACACTGTGCGGGCGCGACCGGTTGCCGATCGTCTGGTTCCAAGACACCTCCGGCATCGACGTCGGCGACATCGCGGAGCGGGCCGAACTGCTAGGCCTCGGTCAATCGCTGATCTATTCGATTCAGCAGACCGACGTGCC
>Ga0187855_10002499_pt1 | contig 13882 bp, 14 predicted proteins | sample June2016WEW_8_10_2_FD_132969 | JGI IMG/M metagenome (GOLD analysis project Ga0187855, IMG submission 132969) | Peatland microbial communities from SPRUCE experiment site at the Marcell Experimental Forest, Minnesota, USA - June2016WEW_8_10 | ecosystem: Environmental > Terrestrial > Soil >...
ATGTGCTCGCCTACCGCGACACGCTCCAGGGTCAGTTCGCCGGCCTGCTCGGTGACGGCGATCAAGGTGAAGTCGGTGGTGCCGCCGCCGATATCGACCACCAGGATCAGGTCGCCGACGGTGACGCGCTCGCGCCAGTCGGGATGTCGCTCGATCCAGGCGTAGAAGGCGGCTTGCGGCTCTTCGAGCAGGGTGACATTTTGATAGCCGGCCTGTTCGGCGGCCTTCAGGGTCAAGTCGCGGGCCACCGCATCGAAGGAGGCGGGCACCGTCACCAAGACATGCTGCTGGGTGAACGGGGCGTCGGGCATCTTGCTATCCCAGGCGCGCCGCAGGTGGTCCAGATAGCGTCGGCTGGCTTCCACGGGGGAATATTTGGGCACGCCCTCGGGCGCGCGGAAGGGCAGGATGGGCGCGGTGCGGTCCACGCCGCCGTGCGAAAGCCACGACTTGGCGGAAGAAACCAGCCGGCCGACATTCTCGACGCCGCGCTTCTGGGCGAGGCGGCCGGCAACGGTTTCGGGCTGCGGATCCCACGGCAGAGCCGTCGCGCCCGCGGCGAAATCCGTGGCGCTGGGCACGTACAGGAACGAGGGCAACAGGTCTTCGTCGCGGACCTCGGAAGGGTTGACCAACTGGGGGATGCCCAGCAGTTCCACTTTGGGCAGGGCGAACGGGTCGGCATCCGGATGGTTCTCCACATAAGAGAGCGCGGAGTTGGTGGTGCCGAGGTCGATGCCGATCACATAGCGGGGTTCCATCTTGGTTACGCCGGCGTGCTATTCGATTTCGATTTCGGCAGGCGCGATAATGGTCGCGTCCTGCTTGGGGTTGAGGGCCGGCAGATCCACCTTGGCGGCGCGCCAGCCTTTGTGGCGCAGGGTTCCGCCTTCCGGCTTGGTGGCCGGCACGTTGCCGATGAACTTAACGGCGACGGGATCGGCGTTAGCCGGACGGGTGTATGCGCCTTCCACGCCGTCGATGACGGGCTGAAGGCTGAGATAGCGGGTGAGGGAGTCGCGCGCCTGGTCGTGCAGGCTGCGCACGGCGGCGCCGATCTGCTCGTCGTCGAAAGAGGCTATGTCTTCCATCAGGAAATCGAGCAGGCGCGAATCGCGCTGCAGGATGGCGAGGAGCTGCAAGGCGTAGGCTGGGTTGGGGGGCGGCGGCTCCGCCTTCACCGGCGCAACCGGGCGGGAGGGCGCCGCGGGCTTGATTTCCGGCGGCAGGGGATTGCCGAACAGGATGGCGAAGAAGGCGCGGAAAGCTAACAAAATGCGGCTCAAGTGTTGTGCTCCAAGTACTTAGGATAACATCCGCCCGCCGCGGCGCGCCGCGTTCAGGAGAGCAGGGCCACGCGCAGCTTTTCGAGCTGCCGGCGGGCGATGTCCGCCCAGTTGCCGGCGCTATCGATCTTCAGATAGGACTTCCAATGGTGCACGGCCCGCAACACGTCGCCGCGCCGTTCGCACAGCAGAGCCAGGTTGAAGTGGGCGTCGCCATAGCGCGGATTGATGCGGAGTGCGGTTTCGTAGCATTCCTGGGCTCTGGACAGATCCCCGCGCTCGTCGTAGAGGTTGCCCAGATTGAAGTGCGCCAGGGGATATTGCGGATCGGCCTCCAGGGCGCGGTTGTAGTAGTTCTCGGCTTCCTTGAATTGGCGCAACCGGTAACGAATGGTGCCCAGATTGACCAGCGCGCCGGCAGCTTGCGGGTTGAATTCGACGGCCTGCAGATAGGCCTCTACCGCCTCTTCGATCGGCGCACCCGTTTCTTCCAGAAGAAGCCCCTTTTGAAAACAGGCTTCGGAATCGCGCTCGCGCGGCGGCGGGGGCGGCTGAGGGGGAAGGGCCTGCACGCTGGCTAATTCGGCAGTATCGAAATCGAATAGGATTTGCCCGGTCATGGCCATCATATTCCGACCGGCTACGCGTACGGCGATGTGGCGGCCGTCGGAAAAGATCTTCAGTTCGGCGAGCGGATCGTGTACTTCGGAAAGCCGCTGCTTCAAGGAATCGAGTGCCAGGCCGATCTTGCGCAGGGGGATGCGGCGGGCGCGCAATTCGCCGATGGCGCGCAGGGCGATGAGTTCGCGGAAGGAATAGGTGGCCGCCGCCGGGACCAGGCCATGGCGCTCCCAACTCCGCAACTGCCGCTCGGAAAGATGGAGCATGCGGCGAACCTCGGCGCGCTCATACTGGTGCTTCGGCGCGATGGCAGGCACGGGGGGATTTTAGCATGAAGCGAGCGCGGCGGGCCTTATGCCGGGTGGGGTTCCACCACGACGGCGGTGCCGTAGGCAAGCACTTCGGTGACCCCGCTCATGATCTCGGTGGCATCGTAGCGCGCGCCTATGACCGCGTTTGCGCCCACCGCGGCGGCATGGTTCAACATCAGCTCGAAAGCGTGTTGGCGGGTTTTCTCGCAAAGGTTCGAAAGCAGCGTGATGTCGCCTCCAACCAGCGTTTGTAAACCGGCGCCGATGGTGCCGAAGACGGAACGCGAGCGCACCACGATACCTCGGACGACGCCCAGGTTGCGCACGATCTTGAAACCATCCAGGGTGAACGCCGTGGTGACCATGTATTCGGGCACGAAGGTGGATTGCGGAATGTCAACTGGATCTGCCATGAATTTATCTTAATCGACATTTGTCCATTCGTAGGCGCGTTTTGAGGTTCAAAAGGCCGGTTGTCCCCCACGCCTACGGAATAAACCCGTGCTCAATCGTTAGTACTGCCTAACCTGTAGAACCGGGTAAACCAATTGGAGGGTTGTCAATGCCGGGAGCAGGCCTTAAACTAAGTTTGTCATGCTAGAACGCCTAGAACTACTCAAGAAGGGTTTCGCATTTCCGGTCCAAGCGGCTGGATCGTTTTGGAGGGACGAGTCCGGCCAGGATCTGATCGAATACACGTTGTTACTGGCATTTGTCGCCCTGTCCTCCGCCGCGCTTTTCACCAATGCCGGCACGAGCGTCAGCAAGGTGTGGAGTTCGGCAAACACAACCCTGAGCACGGCCGCCCTCAAAGCCGCGAGCTAGGTCTTCCGGGGCCCGGCCGTGAGGCCCAAATGGTGGCCCGCGCCTGCGGAAGAAATACAGCTCGTCACCGATAAACTCAGCGAATCCGTCTGCCCTGCTCCGAATGTCGTTTTGGTCAACTGCCTGAAGGTCCGATCAGCACCTGGCTCGGTTTCCCGCCGGGCTTCCGCACTCCTACGCAGAACGCCAATTCAACTCCAATAATCAGTTGACCGTCGAGAGCGGCGAGTACGACGCGGAGGGGAACTCACAGCCGTGGGAGGGCCTACCAGCAACACGGCATGCCCCGGCGCCGCTATTTCCCGGCCCGGACCTCGTTCAGTAGATTGGGGCGCCGGTCGAGCCCCATGCATCGCGCGACAACGGCATTCCAGCCGGGCGCGGAAGCCTACTGCATTTTGCCGCTTGACTTTTTCATTCAATAGTACTAATTCTTTAGTATGCGTCCTGCAAGCAAGACCCTCACCGATCAGGAACTCGAGATTATGAAGGTAGTCTGGGAACGCCAGACGACCACGGTCCGCGACGTTTACGAAGCCCTGCTAGAGCGCCGCAAGGTGGCCTACACCACCGTCATGACCATGATGAAGATCCTGGAACAGAAGGGCTACCTCATCCGCAATCAGGTGGACCGGGCCTACGTCTACCGGCCGGCGGAGCCGAAGAACCGGGTGATCCGCGCCATGGTGCGGGATTTCGTGAATCGCGTTTTCAACGGTTCGGCGGAGCCTTTGCTGGTGCACCTGATCGAAGACCGGCAGCTTTCCGACGAGGAAATCGAGGAACTGCGGCGGCTGATCGGAGGCCGGCCGTGAGCGCCGCGCATTGGATCGCCAACCTGGCTGCCTGGAGCGCACAGACGGCGGCGCTGGTGATGGCCGGAAGCCTGGCGGCATGGGCCTTCCGGCTGCGCGCGCCGCGGGTCAAGCTGGCCTACTGGCAGGTTTTGCTGATCCTCTGCCTGTTGCTTCCTGCCGTGGAGCCGTGGCGACGCGCGGCGGACTCGGACATTGAAATCGCAACCACTGTTGCCACACCCGCGCGGTCGCACGTCGCGCCGCCGATTTCCTTGCCGTGGCGCGATGGCCTGCTCATCGTGCTGGCCAGCGGTTGCGTGGTGCGGGCGTTATGGCTGGCGGTGGGATTCGGCAAGCTGCACCGCTGGCGGCGGGATACGCCGGTATACTCGCCACTGCCCGCAGGACTGGACAGGCAACGCGCGGCCCTCGCGCCGCAGACCGAGTTCCGGCTGTCGGCGGCGGTGGGCAGTCCCGTCACCTTCGGGCTGACGCGGCCATTGGTGGTACTCCCCGGCGGTTTCGCCGAACTGCCGGAAGATATCCAGGAAGCCATCGTCTGCCATGAATTGCTGCACGTGCGCCGCCGCGATTGGGTGGTGACCGTGGCGGAGCAAGCCGTGCGCGCCGTGCTTTGGTTTCATCCGGCCGTCTGGTGGCTGACCGGCCAAACGCAACTGGCGCGCGAGCAGACCGTGGATGGCGACGTGGTCGCGATTACCGGGAATCGCGAACAGTATTTGAACGCGCTGCTGGCGATGGCCGGCAATCGGCCGGCATTGGATCTGGCGCCGGCGGCCTTGTTCTTGCGAAGGCGTCATTTGAAGAATCGAGTAGCAATGCTCTTGAAGGAGGTTAGGATGTCGAAACGTACGCTTATATCTTTCTGCGCTACCAGTGCCGCGGTATTGTTCGCCGCGGGTTGGCTCGCGCTCCACACATTTCCGTTGCAGGCGGCTCCCGTTCCCCAGGAGGGGGGACAGTCGAACCTGTTGCACAGCGTTGCGCCGAACTATCCGCAGGCGGCGCGAGAGAAGCACATCGAGGGCGCGGTGGTATTGGAAGTCCACATCGACGCCGCGGGCCGCGTCTCCGACGCGAAAGTGTTGAGCGGCGCGGAGGAACTGCGCAGCGCGGCGCTGGCGGCGATCTTGCAATGGCACTACAATCCGCAGGCGATGACGCTGCCGACGGCCACACAAGTGACCATGAACTTCAAACTGCCGAACGGCGCGGCGGATTCCAAGCTGCCGTTTGCATTGCCGCCCGATTTTCACGGAACGCTGAAGAGCATCCAGATCGAAGGCCTCACCGCGGCGGCGCGCGATGAATTACTGTCGCGGCTGCCGGCGCACGAAGGGGATGCCGTGAACGCCGACGCCATGGCTTCACTGGAGAAGGCCGTGCGCGATTTCGACGAGCATCTGAAGGTGGCGCTGAGTCCCGACGAGCCGCACACGCTACGCATCTTCCTGGCTCCGGCAAGCGGGCCGGGAGCCATGAAAATCCGCGTCGGCGGGAACGTGCAGCAGGCTAAGCTGGTGACGAAAGTCAGCCCAATCTATCCGGCGGAGGCCAAGGCGCAGGGGCTTGAGGGCCTTGTCAGGCTGGAGGCCATCCTGGGCAAAGACGGCGCGGTGGAGCATCTCGAAGTGCTCAGCGGCGACCCGATACTGGCCGCCGCGGCGATCGATGCCGTGCGGCAATGGCATTATCAAACCACGCTTTTGAACGGCGATCCGGTAGAGGTGGTGACGGAAGTCATGGTCAATTTCACGCTGGCCAAGTGACTCGGAGAAGCAATCCAAGCGCGGCATCACCGCTTGTAGATGGTGCCGCCCTTCATCACGAACGTGACGTTCTGCAATGTGCCGATGTCCTGTAGCGGATCGCCGGGCACGGCGACGATATCCGCGAAGTAGCCTGGCTTCAGCGCGCCGATCTGATCCTGCCAGCCGAGCAGCCGGGCCCCGTTCAAAGTCCCGGCCTGTAGCGCGGCCAGCGGCGACATCCCGTATTTCACCATCAGCACAAATTCGCGCGCTTGCGTGCCATGCGGAAATGGACCGACATCGGAACCCATGGCCATCGGCACGCCGGCGGCGAGTTGCTTGCGGAATTCGCGGGCGTGGTATTCGAGCATACGGCGCTCGCTATCGGCCTGCCGCGGAGATGCGGCGTGGCCGGCGAAGTATTCGACGATGGCAAAGGTGGGCACGGCGAAGATCTGTTTCTCGTGCATGATGCGCATGGTTTCATCGCTGAGCTGGAAGGCATGATCTACGGAAACCACGCCGGCGCGCGCGGCATACAGCGTGCCCGGTTCTCCGGTGGCGTGTACGGCCACGCGTTTTCCCACGCGCGCGGCTTCCTCCACGGCGGCCCGCAACTCGGCTTCCGTGTATTGATACGGCGTGGTGAACGTGCCATCGCGCAGCGCGTCGCGGCCGGTTTCGTAGATTTTGGTGAAGTCGGCGCCTTCCTTATATTGACCGCGCATTACACCGATCAGTTCGGCGGCATTGTTGGCCCAAGTCGCGTTGGGCAGCACATGTTGGGCGGGGTTGTAGCCGATGGCGTCTTCATGTCCACCCAGGATATCGACGGCGTTGCCGCTGACGCGCAGGCGCGGTCCGGGCACCATGCCCTGGTCGATGGCGTTGCGCACGGCGGTATCGGCCGGACCGGCGCCCTCGGTCCCCATATCGCGCTCGGCCGTGAAGCCGGCCATCAAATCGGCCTTGGCGGCGAGCACCGCCAGGATGGTCCGCTGCGGCACGGATTCTTCGACCGTCTGCAGGTCCTCGGCGCCCGGGTGCAAAAACAGGTGAACGTGTGCGTCGATCAAGCCCGGCAGTAGAGTGCGATCGCCCAATTCGACCACTTCGGCGCCGGACGGATGGGTAACCGCCGCGCCCACCTGCACGATGCGCTCCCCCGTGATGAGTACCTCGCCGGGCTGGAGCATTTTGCCGGATTCGACGTCCAGCACGCGGGCGGCGCGCAAGACGATGGCAATCGGCGTCTGGCCAAAAGCGGCCCCGGCCAGCAGCAGCGCGGCGCAGAATCGGAGTGAGGTCATGATGCGATGTTACTCCAGGGGCTTCTCCGCCACCAAGCGCTCCTGGCGGGTTTTTTCGGCGGGATGCCAGTCCGAAAATGTATCGACGTCTTCGAAACGCAAGATGCGGAACGGCAGAAACAGTTTCAGAAGCAGGTTGTGACGGTCGCTGCTGTTTTCGTAAACGAAGATACCGCCGGGCGCCAGGGCGCGCCGGATGCGCTCGGCGTCGCGGGAGTCCGGCGACCGGACATAGGTCATCACGATCAGGTCCCACTGCGCCGCGCCAAGATCGAACTGCTCGTCGCCGGCCACCACCGCGCGGATCTTTACGCCGGCCTTCGCGGCATTAGCCTGCGCGAGCCGCACCGCGACGTCGGATGGATCGAAGCCCGTAACCTCCCATCCCCGGGTAGCGAGGAACACGGCGTTGCGGCCCTGCCCCATGCCGAAATCGAGGGCCCTGCCGGGCTTGCGATCGAGGATGGCGCTCGCCAATAGCGCGTTGGGGGTCTGGACAAAGATGGGATCATGCCCGCCGTAGACTTTGTTCCAAAGCACCTTTGCGCCATCGGGGTTTGTAAAAGCGAGATGGCCGAGGCGATCCATTTCACGCGCGGCCTCCGCGGGCGGCATCCCCTTGTGAATCAACTCCGCGCGATACGGCCGCAGCAGATCGGCCGGTTTGCTGTTGGGCGGTTGCGCACTCAGCCATGCGAGGAACGCTTTCCACTGGGCGTCCGGGCCGGGCTGCGCGCAGAGCGCCGCGGCCATGGGAAGCAGCCAGATCCAGCGCCTCATCGCAGCAGCACTTTCAGCGCGCTTTTCTGCGCGGCGCACGCGAAGGCGCGCGGAGCGTCGGCGAGCGGCATTTCCGCCGAGATCATTTCCTCCACGGGAATGAGGTTGCGGCTGAGCAGGCCGAGCGCCGGTTCGAACCGCCCGCAGCGCGAGCCCACCAGCGTGATCTCGTTGACGATGACGGGCGCGGTGTCCACGCCCACCAGGCCATGCACGGTCGATTTCAGGATCAGAGTGCCGCGCGGGCGCACCATACGGACGGCCTGGCGGAGACCTTCGGCCGATCCGGTGGCGTCCACCACCCAGTCGTAAGCCATTCCGGGGAGCGCCGCGCCAACCCTCTCGGTGACCACGCCGGCGCGGCTGGCGATCTGCATTTTTTCGGCGTGCCGGCCGAACTGGTGAACGCGATGGCCGTAAGCATTCAGCACCAGCGCGATCAGCAGTCCGAGCTTGCCATCGCCCAGGACCGCGACTTGGGCGGAGCATGGCAGCGCGACTTGATCCAGGATTTCGCAAGCGGCTGCCAGCGGCTCCACAAACACGGCGCGGGCGGTGGGGAGCGCGTCGGGAAGAGCGTGCAGATTGCGTTCGGGCAGCGTCAGGAACTCGCGAAACGCGCCGGGATGGTTGACGATGCCGAGCACAGTGCGTTGCGGGCAGTGCCGGCCAAGGCCGCGCCGGCACCACTCGCAGGCGCCGCAGGCCAGGCTAATCTCGCCCACTACGCGGCGGCCTACCCAGGCGGGCGAATCCGCCTCGACAACTTCGCCCACGAACTCATGGCCGGGCGTGCCGCTAAAGCCATAGTAGCCGCGCTGCAGTTCCAGGTCGGTATTGCAGATGCCGCCGCAAAGCAGGCGGATCAGGGCGAAACCCGCGGGCCGGTGAGGCGGCGGCTCATCGCGCAATTCCACGCGTCCGTTTTCAAGGTGTACGGCGAGCATGTGCTAGTCCATGCACTCGCCATCGCAGAGCCGCAAGATGGTGTTGATGAAGGCCTTCAACTCGGCGCAGGCTCTGGCGGCAATCGTAAGATCGTTGTCGCGCAAGGTTCTCCCGGCGTCGCGCGCCTTGGAGTAGGATCTCCCGCTTTTTCCCGCCTCAAAGGTCTCACGAATCCAGGCCGAGGGGGGCTTTGTATGGTTCACCATTTCCGGTATTGCCGATGGCGCGCGACGATTGTGCCTGGCCAGACGCTGAATGTCATCCCAATACGGGAGCAGCCAGGCTTTGAACTCGTACTGTGCGGTATGTGCAAAAAATCGTTCGTTTGGCCCCACCCATTCGTGCATCTTCCGCTTCGCATCGGCGGCGTCGACGAAGTCGCGGTTTCCCGTGCAGACATCGGTCAGCGCAATGACCGCCTTGGCTCCGGTACGCAAGTGTCGCTCGACATCCCGTCTGAGCTTGTCTCCTTTCCCTAAGCGGCCATCGTATGGGTCCGGATCGAGGCGGGGCATCCCGCCGGCTAGCCGTCTCCCCAGAAACTGGCGCAGCGCCGGCAGAAAGGCTTCTTCGGTCTTCCCTTCGATCAGGAGCACGATCTTCATGCGCGGCCACCCATCCGTCCCCTGCGCCACACCTCATCGAGTGAGTATTCCGCGAGCCATTCGTCCAGGTTGAGTTTGTCCGCCCAAGTCAGCTTGGCCATGCCGTCATCCGTGGCGTCCATGACGACGACTTCTGAAGGCTTGAGAAATCGGACCAGCCGATCGGAATGCGTGGCGATCACCAATTGAGTGCGCGTGGAAGCCTCGCGGAAAAGATCCGATAACAAGCTCAGGAGCTCAGGATGCAGGCTGACTTCAGGTTCGTCGATCAAGGTCAACGCAGTAAGGCCGGGGCTCTGCAATAGAGTCGCCAGCCACAAGAATCGCAGCATGCCTTCGGAAAGCTGATTCGTGTAAAGCGGCTTAGAGAGGTTCTTGTCTCTCCAACTCATGGCTAGGGTCCCAGCCGCGACCGGAGGGAACTCCAGCCGCTCAAAGCCCTGGAACGCGGTGTGCAGCGCATCCTCAATAGATTCGAAACGGTCCCTATCCGTTTCCCGCAAGTAGTATAGGCATGAGACCAGGTCCTCGCCGTTCTTTCCGGGGAGCGTTGCAGGGCGCATTGGCTGGGGAAGGCGCACCGGCGAGCGAGGGTCCACGTTCAACACGTGGTAGCTCGTGGATGAGGCGAGCCTTTGACGGAATTCCTCCGGCTCCCTGTACATTTTTGGAACTTGCGAGAGCGAGGTTTCAAGCAGGTCGTGCGACCAAGCCGGCTGTGCCAGGCGCTGTTCGTCCTCTTTGAAGTATCGTATCGATGGACCGCGAGCCGTGATGTACATAAACGGCGGAGGCTCTGGCCGTCGCTGTTGGCTCAGCGTCTCCCCGTCGATGCTGTATCCCAGACCTTGGGGCGTCAGGCGCAGTGAATAGCACAGCGGAGGGTGCTGCTCCACGCTCATCGAGATTTCAAAAGCCAGTCCATCCGCCCGATCGTAGGTTGTTAGGCCAGGCAGTCCTCCCAGTTCGCTTATCGAGACGTTGAGCGAGCCTTGGGCTGAACGGGCCAGCAGCCACAGCGCGTCTAACACCGATGTTTTGCCGATTCCGTTGGCTCCGATCAAGACGGAAAGGGGTCGAAGTTCAAGCTGTACATCGGCCAGCCGGCGGAAACCCTTGATGGAGATGTCTTGAAATCTGCCCACGCCTCGATAGTATAACGGTACAGGCAGGCTACGTCACCCCGGCCGCTATAATTGGATTTACGATGCCCGCTGAACTGATCTGCTTCGAGGAGCGCTGCCGCGCGCGCTTCCCGATCACCGAGGTGATCTATAACTGCCCGCACTGCGGCGGTTTACTGGAAGTTTGCTATCCGCCCGCGGCGGAGACGCCTGGCGCGTTGAAGCGGACCTGGCGCGAGCGGCGTACTTCCAATGCACCCCTCGATCAAAGCGGCGTCTGGCGGTATCGCGAGATCATCCCGTTTCTGGAATCGTATGAGGCGGTGGTCACCCTACGCGAAGGCCATACGCCGCTATTGCCCGCTCCGCCCGCGGCCTCGTACGGCGGATTGGACGCGCTCACGTTCAAGCACCAGGGATTCAATCCTACGGGTTCCTTCAAAGACAACGGGATGACCTGCGGCGTGGCGCAGGCGCTGAGGTTGGGAATGGCGCGCGTGGCGTGCGTATCCACCGGGAATACATCGGCTTCCATGGCGGCCTACGCCAGCGCCGCGGGACTCGCGCCGATCGTCTTCATCCCGCACGGCAACATCTCATACGGTAAACTCGCCCAGGCGCTCGAGTACGGCGCGGAGACTTTACAGGTAGAAGCTAACTTCGACCAGATCCTGGCGCTGGTGCGCACGCTCTCCGAGCGGCTGGGGATCTACCTGCTGAACTCCATCAATCCGTTCCGCATCGAGGGACAGAAGACCATCATTGTCGAGATGCTGGACCAGCGCGACTGGAGCCCGCCCGATTGGATCGTGCTGCCCGGAGGCAATCTGGGGAACACGGCTGCCTTCGGCAAAGCGCTGCGGGAATTGCATGCGCAGGGATTCATTACGCGGATGCCGCGCCTGGCCGTGATTCAGGCGGAGGGTGCGGCGCCGTTTTACGACCTCATGCGAGCGCCCGCGGACGGCTTCCATGCGGTGACCCGCCCGGAGACCCTGGCCACGGCCATCAAGATCGGCGATCCGGTATCTTGGCCCAAGGCTTTGCGCGAGGTGGCGTGCTCCGGCGGCGTGGTGGAGAAAGTCAGCGAACAGGAAATCGCGGACGCCAAAGCGGTGATCGGCCGATGCGGGATCGGCTGCGAGCCGGCCTCGGCCGCCACTCTGGCGGGTATCCGCAAGCTGACGGCGGCCGGCGTCATGCCCGCGGACGCCGATGTGGTGGCGGTGCTAACGGGCAACCTGTTGAAGGACCCCGACTATATTTACCGTTATCACACCGGGAAGCTGCAGACTGCCGGTGGCGCCCAAATCCATCCGCGATTTGGCAATCAACCCACCGTGGTACCCAACGATGCGGAAGGCATTGCCGCCATCTTGCAGAGATGAAAAGGCTTATACCAGGCGGCTAAGGACGGGCGCCGCGCCCGCCCTTGCCTAAAACGGTCGCGACCTGGGCGGCCAGTGCATCGTAGGCCATGGCGCCGGGGTGATACAGGCGCACGCTGCCCGCTCCATCCAACAGAACCAGGGTAGGGGTGGTGCTGCATCCATATCGTTCGAAATTCGCGGTGCTGAGCGGGACCGGCATATTGCCAAGCGCTGCGTAATACTGCCGCCGAACCTGATCGATATAGAGCGTTTCCGCTTCCGGAGCGGCGTCGCCGGCGGGCGTGTAGCCGTAGACCTGGGTGGGCCCGACCAGGACCAGGCCCCGCGGCCCAAAGGTCGCCATCAAGTGCGCCAGGATGGGCACTTCCGCTTTGCAGTCGCCGCACCAGTGCGCCCAGAAAAAGAGCAGCACGGGATGCCCTTTCAACTCGGCCAGCGCTAGCGGCCGCGTTCCCAGCCAGTGGCTTACATCCAGGGTGGGCGCGGGCTTTCCCTCCAGGCTGAGCAGGTTGACGTTCTTTTGTATCCGGGCGGCGATGGGCGAGCCATTCCAGGTGGCTGACTCGGTCTTAAGGTAGGCCATGGCCTCGGCCCGGCGTCCGCGCGCCGCCAGCACCAGCGCATGGACCTCGATGGCGGCCCCCATCGCGGTAACCAGCGGCGCGCCGCCCTTTCCGGTACGCTTAAGCAGGTCCATCGATAGCTGCTGCGTCTCGTTGGCGCAGGCGTCCGCACGATCGTAAAGCTTGTTGTCCAGCAGGCCGCGCGCCATCCAGGAGAGCGCTTCCAGCATTTCCTCGGTCACGCCCGCGGCGGCGCGATAGGATTGAATCTGGCGCTCGGCCAGGGTGAAGTTTCGGGCGTCCACCGAAGCGCGCACATCGCCTACAATATTGCCGCCAGCCGCCAGCAGGATGCCGCCCAGGAATGCCGCAAGTCCGGCCGCGCGCACGAGGATCATGAAGCCTGCGCGGCGGGTTGCTCGCGCAGCAGGTTCAGGAAGGCCTGCGCGGCCAGGTTAAATCTTTTGCGCTTGCGGTGCACGATACCCAGGGGGCGCAGCAATTCGGGAGCATGCAGGGGCACGGAAATCAGACGTCCCTGCGCGATCTCGGTTTGCATGGTGAGCTCCGGCAGAATGCTGATCCCGGAACCCAGGGCCACCGCTTCCTTAATGGTTTGAATATTGTCGAATTGCATCACCTGGTTCACTTCCACGCCATGATCCCGGAAGAAGCGGTCCAATTCGCGGCGGATCAGGAGGTCCTCATCGAAACCGATGAAATCCTGGCCATTAAGGTCCTCGGGCTGCAGCATGGTTTTGACTGCCAGCCGATGCGAGGGCGCCACCGCCACGGCCATGCGCTCCTTGCGCCACGGAATGACCGCCAACTCGCGTTTTGCCACGGGATAGCTGACCAATCCCAGGTCCGCGTGATCGCCCAGAACGGCCTCGTAGATTTTGTCCGGACGCAGGTAGTCGACATGCAACTGAGCTTGCGGATGGCGGCGTTCGAACTCCAAGCGCAAGCGGGACATCTCCGACAGGCCGATCGAGTAAATAGAGGCCACGCGTACGGCGCCCTCGGCTTCCCCCTTGAGGCCATCGAGTGCCACCAGAAACTGCTCTTCCCGGCGCAGGACATCGCGGCAAAAGTCGGCATAGAGTTTGCCGGCTTCGGTCAGCGCCAGCGGCCGGGTACTGCGGTCCACCAGCGGCAACCCTAGACGGCGCTCTACCTCCTGGACGTGTTGAGTTGCGGCGGACTGGCTGATGCCGGAGTGGGCGGCGGCCTTGCTGATGCTCTTGGTCTGGGCGATTTCCTTGAAGAGTCTGGCCTCGGAGAGTTGCAAACATCAACATTGTAACATAAGTCCAGCTTATGACCTGAAGTTGGCGGAGGCGGCAAAAATGGGGGTGTTGATTCCGCGCCGGCCGGCGACCGCTGGCTTGTTATCGGAAACCAGAGCGGTACCTCCGGCATATCTCGCAATATCCCCGCGCCGATGGCGGTCACGGCATTGTAGAAATAATATTGCCTCTGATTTGAATTATTTAGCGCACATGGCTCACGAATTCCGGTCGGCGATGCCGCTATTTTGAAGACAGAA
>Ga0187855_10002500_pt1 | contig 13879 bp, 10 predicted proteins | sample June2016WEW_8_10_2_FD_132969 | JGI IMG/M metagenome (GOLD analysis project Ga0187855, IMG submission 132969) | Peatland microbial communities from SPRUCE experiment site at the Marcell Experimental Forest, Minnesota, USA - June2016WEW_8_10 | ecosystem: Environmental > Terrestrial > Soil >...
ATCGGCGGCGATCCGCGCGGCGGCCTGGCGGCAGGACTCGACAAGCCCCTGATCGAGGTCGAGCTTGGAGGTGGCCATGATTCGAGGTTACTGGAAATACCCCACGATTCGGGCTGCGAAGGGCAGGAGATACCATGGCACGCTAGCCTCGCTTGCAAGAGTGTTTGAGCGGGAGGGGGGCCTGGCCCCCCTCCCGACCTCCCCCCGGTGTCAAGCGAGTGTCTCCCTCCGCCCTTCCCTTCACCCCACGAGTGCGCGAGTGGTTCGAAGCGGCCTTCGCGAAGCCCACCCCGGCGCAGGCACAGGCGTGGCCGGTGATCGCCAGCGGCGAGCACGTGCTGGTGTCGGCACCGACTGGCTCGGGCAAGACGCTCGCGGCGTTCCTCTGGGGTCTCGACCGGCTGGCGGCAGAGCCCTCCTCCGAGCGTGGCACCCGCCTGGTGTATGTGTCCCCGCTGAAGGCGCTCTCCTACGACATCGAGCGCAACCTACGGGCACCCCTGAAGGGCATCTGCGGAGCGGCGGTCGGGTCTCACCCGGTCGGAGCGGAAATCACGGTGGGGATCCGCACCGGCGACACCCCCCAGCGCGAGCGCCGGCAGATGCTTAAAGAACCGCCCGACATCCTGATCACGACCCCGGAGTCGCTGTATCTGATGCTGACCTCTCGCGCGCGCGAGACCCTTCGAGGTGCTGAATGGGTGATCGTGGACGAGATCCACGCGGTGGCGGCGACCAAGCGAGGCGCGCACCTCGCGCTGACGCTGGAGCGCCTCGATGCGCTCGTCCGCGAAGCGGGCCACCGCGAGCCGCAGCGGATCGGGTTGTCGGCGACGCAGACCCCGCTGGCGGAGGTGGGGCGCTTCCTGGTGGGGCCGCGGCGAGAGTGCAGGATCGTCGATGCCAGCGCTCCCAAGCCGCTGGATGTGAAGGTGCAGGTGCCGGTCGAGTCGATGACGGACCTGCACGGCGTCATCCATGGGGACTCCGACCAGCCGTTACACGGCTCGATCTGGCCGGCGATCTACCCCGAGCTGCTGCGCCTGATCCGAGAGCACAACTCGACGATCGTGTTCGTCAACAACCGTCGCTCCTCCGAGCGGCTGGCGCTGCGCCTCAACGAGCTGGCGGCGGCGGAGGAGGGAGTGGGGGAAGAAGAATGGGAGAAGGCCCAAGCGGCGGCGACCACGGCGGACGGCAGACCGAAGGCGCCACCGCGCGAGATCGCCCGCGCCCACCACGGCTCGCTCGCCAGGGAGGAGCGCTTGGTGGTGGAGGAGCTGCTGAAGGCGGGGGAGATACCCTGCATCGTGGCGACCTCCAGCCTCGAGCTGGGGATCGACATGGGCGCTGTCGATCTCGTGCTGCAGGTCGAGTCTCCCAAGTCGGTGGCGGCCGGCCTGCAGCGGATCGGGCGGGCTGGACACGGCGTGGGGGAGGTCTCACGGGGGCGGATCTTCCCCAAGTTCCGCGCCGACCTGCTGGAGTGCGCCGTGCTGGTGAGGCGAATGCACGAAGGGGCGATCGAGCCGACGGTGGTGCCTCGCAACCCGCTTGACGTGCTGGCGCAGCAGATTGTCGCGATGGCCGCCAGCGAGGAGGAGCTGGCGGTGGACGAGCTGTACGAGCGGGTGACGCGCACCTACTCCTACGGTGAGCTGCCGCGCCGGCAGCTGGAGGGCGTGCTGGACATGCTTGACGGGCGCTACCCCTCATCGGAGTTCGGCGAGCTGCGCCCGCGGATCGTGTGGGACCGTCTGGCCGGCACGATCCGCCCGCGCAAAGGCGCGCGCGCGTTGGCGGTGGCCAACGCGGGCACGATCCCCGACCGCGGGCTGTACCTGGTGACCCTCCCAGATGGGCGCCGGGTGGGGGAGCTCGACGAGGAGATGGTGTACGAGGCGCGGCCCGGGCAGGTGTTCCTGCTGGGGGCCTCGGCGTGGCGGATCGAGGAGATCGGACGCGACCGCGTGATCGTCACCCCGGCGCCGGGCGCGCCGGGGGCGGTGCCGTTCTGGAAGGGCGAGGGAGTGGGTCGGCCCAAAGAGCTGGGGGAGGCGATTGGGGCGTTCGCGCGCTGGGCGGTGGGGCAGTCGGCGGAGGTGCTGGAGCGCGAGTACGACCTCGACGCCCGCGCGGCGAGCAACCTCCTGGAGTACCTGCGCGAGCAGCAGGACGCCACGCGCGTGCTGCCCAGCGACCGCGCGATCGTGGTGGAGCGCTTCCGCGACGAGATCGGCGATTGGAGGGTGTGTGTGCTCTCCCCCTTCGGCGGGCGCATCCACGCGGCGTGGAGCCTCGCGCTCTCGGCGCGGATCCGCGAGCGTTTGGGCCTCGAGGCGGACTCGATCTTCTCCGACGACGGGATCATCGTGCACCTCCCGGAGAGCGACGAGCTGGACGGCGCGCAGGCGCTCGAGTTGGTGCTGATCGAGCCGGATGAAGTCGAGGACCTGATCGTCGGGGAGCTTGGCGGCTCGGCGCTGTTCGGCGCGCGCTTCCGCGAGGCGGCCGGTAGGGCGCTGCTGATCCCGCGGGCCTACCCCGGCAGGCGCACCCCCCTGTGGCAGCAGCGGCTGAAGGCGCAGACGCTGCTGGAGGTTGCCCGCCGCTACGAGGACTTCCCGATCGTGCTGGAGGCCTACCGGGAGTGTCTGCGTGACGTGCTCGACCTGCCCGGGCTCACCGAGCTGCTGGGCAGGCTGCACCGCCGTGAGCTGAGCGTGGTGGAGGTGGAGACGGCCACGGCCTCCCCGTTTGCCTCCTCGCTGCTGTTCGATTACGTCGCCACGTATATGTACGAGGGGGACGCTCCCAACGCGGAGCGCCGCGCGGCCGCGCTGTCGCTCGATCGGGATCTGCTGCGCGAGCTGTTGGGGCAGGAGGAGTTGCGCGAGCTGCTCGATCGCGGGGCGCTGGAGCAGCTCGAAGCGCAGCTGCAGCGCCGCGACGCGCAACTGCGGGCGGCCAACCGCGACGAGCTGCACGACGCGCTGCGTCTGCTCGGCGACCTCAACGTCGGGGAGGCGGCGGAGCGTGTCTTGGAGGGCATCGATGCGCCGGCGCTGCTGGCGGCGCTCGAGCGCGAGCGCCGGGCGGTGCGGGTGCGGGTGGGCGGCGAGGAGCGCTATATCGACGCCGCTGACGTTGGGCTCTATCGCGACGCGCTGGGCACGGTCCCGCCAGGCGGCCTGCCAGATGCCTTCCTGGCGGACGTGCCCGACGCCCTGGGTCGGCTGCTGCGCCGTTATGCGGCGACGCATGGCCCGTTTACGAGTGAGCAGCCGCGGGCGCGCTACGGCCTTGGCGTTGCGGTGGTGGAGGCGGGGCTGCGCGAGCTGGAGCGATCCGGGACACTCGTGCGCGGTGAGCTGCATCCCGATCCGGCCTCGCTGCGTCACGATGCGTCTTTGGCTGCGCCTGATTGGCGAGAGTGGTGTGACGTCGAGGTGCTGCGGCGCCTGCGGCGGGCCTCGCTCGCGGCGCTGCGCCACGAGATCGAGCCGGCCGAGCAACGCGCGTTTGCGGCGTTTTTGCCGGCATGGCAGGGGATCGACCGTCACGCCGCGGCGGGGGCGGGCGTGGAGCGCCTGCGCGAGGCGCTCCTACCGTTGCAGGGTCTCGCGCTGACGCCCCGCACGTGGGAGCAGGAGGTGCTGCCGCGGCGGGTGGGCGCGTACTCGACGACGTGGATGGATGAGCTGTGCGCCGGTGGTGAGCTGGTGTGGGTGGGTGCGGGGGCGCTTGGACGCACAGACGGCCGCGTGGCGCTGTACTTCCGCGAGGACGTGGGGCTGCTCGGCCCGCCGCCGCGCCACGGATCGCTGCCGCAAGATAGCGACGGACACGCGCGCGTACGCGCGCGTCTAATAGAAGAGCCGTGTTTCTTCACCGACCTTCTGGCTGACGTGGAGCTGGCCGCACCGGAGCTGGGGGGGGCGCTGTGGGATCTAGTGTGGGCCGGCGAGGTGACCAACGACGCGTTCGCCCCGCTGCGCTCACCGCGCCCGGCACCGAAGACCGCCGTCGCCACCCCGCCCAATCTGATCCCGCAGCCGGGTGTCGGCGAGCGAGCTGCGTCGGGGCTGCCGAGCGCTCGATCTGGCATGCCCCGCCGTCGAGGTCGCTTCGCTGGGCGGCGGTCTGCTGCCGGCGGTGGACGGACCGGCCACCCGCCCGGGCGCTGGTCGCTGACGGCGCCCCTGTTCGCGGGTTGCGTGGAGGGGCCGGCCGCGGGCGACCGGGATCGGCCGGACGCCAGCCGGCGCCTGGACGCCAACCAGCGCCTGCGCGCCCAGGCGGAACTGCTGCTGGAGCGCCACGGGATCCTCACTCGCGAGCTGGTGCGCGCGGAGGGAGTGTCGGGTGGCTTCGCGGCCCTCTACCCCGAGCTGTGCCGCCTGGAGACCTTGGGCGTCGCGCGCCGTGGCTACTTCGTCGAGGGCATGGGCGGTGCGCAGTTCGCGCTCTCCGGCGCCGTCGAGCGCCTGCGCGCTCAGCGTGAGGATAGGGATCCCGCCCGCCCACCCAGCTGCCTGGTGCTCGCGGCGACCGATCCGGCACAGCCGTACGGGGCCGCCCTGTCATGGCCGGGTCAGAGACATGCGCAGAAGACGCCCCGACCGTCCCCGCCGCGGGCGCCGGGCGCGAGCGTGGTGCTGGTGGATGCGCAGCCGGTGCTCTACCTGGAGCGCGGGGGTCGCGGGCTGAGGGTGCTGGCTCGGCGGGACGCGGAGGACGCTCGCATCGAGCAGGCGCTGGAGGCGCTCGCTGAGCACGCGCGCGCCGATCGGCTGCCGGCCAGGGTCGCGCTCGAGCGGGTGGATGGCGAGCCGGTTCTGGGCTCGTCTTGGGAGGCGGTGCTCGAACGTGCCGGCTTCCGCGTAGGGCCGCGCCGCGTGGAGCTCGCCGGTCGCTAGCGGCTTGGGTCGCGCTGCGTTGAGCTCGCCGGGCCAGCCTACCTGGGGTGCGAATGACGCGCGCCGTCCCAGCGGTGCCCCACCAAGATGCACGGTGCGCCCTATCGCGCTATAAACCGTCGAAAGCATCTATTCGGACAGATTGGCAATCCGGCCAATCGGTGGGCTTCCAGGAGCGATGGGAAACGTCAGATAGATCCCGGAATTTTTAACTTGCAATCTTTGGGCAATCCTGTATGGTCGGAAGCGTGGGGATGACTGGAACCGAGAGGGAGCTGAGTGCGATGTATCGGCGGTTGCCGCACGGACCCCACGGCATGGGGCGCGATGCGGTCGCCCGTCACCAGCGGGCGCGGTTGTTCGGGGCGATGATCGAGGCGGTTCACCGCCAGGGCTACAAGGCCACCACGGTGGCACACGTGATCGCCTTGGCGGGCGTCTCGCGGCGAGCCTTCTACGAGCAGTTCGCCAACAAGGAGGACTGCTTCCTGGGCACCTACGACATCGCGGTGGCACGCGCCAAGCGCAGGATGATGGATGGGTGGATGATGGAGCGCGGTTGGGCCAACCGCGTGCACAGAGCTTGCCAGGCGTTTGTGGAAGACGCGTGCAGGAACGTCAAGTCAACGCGCCTGGTTTTGATTGAGGGGCTTGGCCTCGGGGTGAAGAGTCGCGAACGGTTGATGCGCTCGGCGGTCGCCTTCGAGCGGGTGCTGGCAGACGGGTTTAGAGCGGCGCCTGACGGCGTTCAGCTCCCGCCGCTGGGGCCGAAGGCGATCGTCGGGGGCGGGCGTTACATGATGTTCGACCGGCTGCGCACCGACCGTGCGGCGGAGCTGCCGATGCTGACCGACGAACTGCTGGACTGGATCAGCGCCTACCGCTCGCCGGCTGCGCGGATCGGGGTGTCGCGCACGCCGCCCCCGCACCGGCCGGCCGAGCCGGCGCGCTTCCTGGAAAGCGACGAGAAACGCGCCCGGGTGCTCGGCGCGGTGGTGCACCTTACGCTCGACGAGGGCTATCGGGAGTTGACCGATCCGCAAATCGCGCAGTTCGCCGGGATGTCGACGGAATCGTTCCACAAATACTTTCCCAGCAAGCGGGAGTGCTTCCTCGCCGCGCTGGAGGAATTCGTGGACGAAACGATTGAGGTGATCTCTGCGGCGGCGGCTCGCGCGAACAACTGGCCGGAGGCGGCGTATCTCGGTGTGAAAGCCGGCATCGAGCACTTCGTCGTGCACCCGGGCCTCACGCGCATGGCTTTCGAGGACATTTTTGAGGTGGGGCCCGCGGTCACCGACAGCATTGGCTCCTCGCTGAGCAAGCTTTCTCGCCTGCTGCAGGAGAACTCGCCCGAACCGCGTCGCGCGCCGCTGCTCGCCCACGAGGCCGTGGCCGGCGCGATGTGGGCGATCATCGGCAACTACGCGGTGCGCAAGCGGGTGCGGTATCTGCCCTCGCTGACCGATCACCTCGCGTTCGTGGTGCTTGCGCCCTACGTCGGGCCGAAGGCGGCGGGGCAGACGATCGACGCCACCCGTAGAAGCCTCGCTCGCGACGAGCGGGTGTAGCTAGCCCGCAGCGCCTATCCTGAGCTGGCGATGGGTGTCCCCGGCTCCAGCACAATGCCGCGTAGAGTCGGGCACAAGGGCGCTGCCCACCTGGCCCCGGGCAATACGTTCGCGAGCTTCGAGGCGGCGATGCGGGCGGGCGTGGACATGATCGAGTTTGACGTCCTCAGCGAGCACCCGGATGGCAGCGGGCGGCTACTGCTGGCCCATGATTACGAGGCGCTCCGCGGCCCGCCGCCGCCGCTGACGTTGCGCGAGGGTCTCGAGCACCTTGCCAGCGAGGCATATGCGGGCGTGGAGCTCGACGTGGACGTGAAGCTGCCGGGCTATGGGGAGCGTGTGGTGAGGGAGCTGCGTGAGACCGGTCTGATAGAGCGCTCGCTGGTGAGCAGCACCTACCCGGAGGAGCTCGACGCGATGCGTGCGATCGAGCCCTCGCTGCGCGTCGGCTGGTCGGTGCCGCGCGCGCGCCGCGACTACACGGAGGATCGGCTGATGGCGATTCCGGCCCTGGTGATGCTCGCAGGCTATCGTGCCTGGCTGCCGGGGCGCGCGCGTGCGGCCTTGCGGGCGGGTCGCTTTGACGCGATCATGGCTCACTGGCGGGTGGTGACCTCGGCACTGGTGAGTGCCGTGTCGGCTGCGGGCGGGGACCTGTATGTGTGGACCGTCGACGACGCCGCGCAGATGGCCCGTCTGGCGAGGATGGGTGTCGATGGGATCATCACCAACGACCCGCGTCTCTTTGTGCCATTCACTGAGTGAGACGCTACCTCAGGGTGGATGCTTCGTTTTGGGACCCAAACCCTTCATTTTGTAAAGTGGTATAGGGCCTTTTCAAAGACATTTACACCCCCCCTCGCTTCGCCTCTCCACTTGCCTGGCCTTTCCCCTGGCCTGGCTTCGCCTCTCCACGCGCCTGGCCTTCCCCCTCGCTTGGCCTGGCCTCTCACTCGCCTGGCCTTTCCCCTGGCCTTTCCCCTCGCCTGGCCTTTCCCCTGGCCTTTCCCCTGGCCTTTCCCCTCGCCTGGCCTTTCCCCTCGCCTGGCCGCCTCTCCACTCGCCTGGCCTCTCCCCTCGCCCGCCCGCCGGCCCTCAGGGCAGCACACATGCCGCCGCGCTGAACCCCTTTGGTTCGGCGCCGGCGAGACTCTTGTGTCCGGCCGTGGTGGGGACGCTCACGAGGTGAACCGCCCGGCCGTTGCGGCGCCATTGGAATTCAACCTGACCGCGCAACGTATAGGCGCTAGGGGTAGGCTTGAATTCGAAGGTGCGCCCCGCCTGGCGGGTGGAGGCGGCGGAGCCGATCGGCACGAAGCCGGAATCGGCGCTCTTGCCGAGGTCTGCCCACTGCTTGGTGGTTGCGTCGAGCGACTGCACGAGGAAGCGGATGTACATCGCGTCGCGTGGATGCCCGTCGCTGGGCATCGAGCCGCGAATACCGATTGTGTTGGGGTGGTGGGGCGCGTTGCAGACGTCGACGGTCGCCCACAGTTCGGGGGACTTCGCCAGTGGCGTGAACAAAGATCGGGCGAACGCGCCGGTCACTGCCACGGGCGCCGCCCCCGCAGCCAGCGCCGCCACGAGCACCCCGGCCACGAGCGGCGCCAGGGCAATCCTCCGCAATGAGACCATCATGTGAAGATAGCGCCGCCGGGATGGCGGGTCGCTGGTAGCGGGAGGTGTGATATCCACTTTGGCGATGCGGGCGCCAAGCTCAGCGGAGATCGTGGAGCTGCTGGGTCGCGTGCCCGTGTTCTCGACGCTCGAGGAAACGGACCTCCAGCGCATCGCCCAGCTGGCGGTGCCCCGGAGCTTCGAGACCGGCCAGGTGGTGTTCCGCGAGGGGGATCGGAGCGACACCTGCTACGTCGTGCACTTCGGGCGCGCCCGGGCCGTGCATGATCACGGCGACGGGCGCACGATCACACTGGCGACGTTCGGCCCGGGAGACATTTTCGGGGAGCTGGCGCTGTTCGAGGATGAGCGCCGCTCGGCGACCGTGGAGGCGCTGGAGCCGACAAGCGTGTTGGCTGTGCTGGGCCCAGACATGCGCCGCCTGATGGCGGAACACCCCCAGATCGCGATGCGGCTGCTGATCGCGCTCGCGCGGCGCCTGCGGGAGAGTAACGAGCGCCTCGCGCGCCGTTCCTTCCAGACGGTTCAGAGCCGAGTCGCCTCGGCGCTGAGCGAGCTGGTGGCACAGGAGCAGGAGCAGGCGTTGGCAGAGGCGCAGACTTCTTCAGCGGCCCCAGGGGATCCCCGCGAGGGTATCCCGGTGTTTGCCACCCAGGCCGATCTGGCGAAGCTGGCGGGCAGTTCGCGGGAGTCTGCGAGCCGCTTCCTCGCGGTGCTGGAGCGAGCGGGGGTCATCTCTCAGGGCAGGGGACGACTGGTGGTGCACGACCCCGAGGCGTTGCGTGCGTATGTCTTCTGAGCGACGGCCGGCGAGGCCGCAGGAGCGCTCGGCGGGTGGCGCGGTGGTGCACGACGGGCAGCTGCTGGTGATCGTGCCGTGCCGGCGCGCCGCTGACGGCGCGCGCGTGCTGGGACTGCCAAAGGGTCACATCGATCCCGGCGAGACGCCCTTGCAGGCGGCTCTGCGCGAGGTGCGCGAGGAGACCGGGGTGGAGGCGGAGCTGGTGGAGGAGCTGGGTGAGGTTCGCTACTGGTACCGGCGCGGCGGCCGCACCGTGCCGAAGTCGGTCGTCTTCTACCTGCTTCGCTACCTCGCCGGAGATACGGCCGATCATGACGACGAGGTCGAGGAGGTGCGCTGGATTCCGCTGGCGCAGGCGTGCACCGAACTCACCTATCAGGGCGAACGCGAGATGGCCGTGCGCGCGCGCACGGCCTTGGATCCGTAGAGGGGGCGCAGCCGGCCGCCAGGCCGGCGACCGGGCGGGCGGGGTCATCATCGTTTCAGATAGCCTGCTCTGTCGTGCAGGTACTCAACTTCTATTCCACGATCTTCGCCGACGAGCTCAAGCGGGGCCGCAAGACGGCCACGATCCGCTTGGGCGACAAGTCGGGCAAGTACCGCAAGAACCAGCTGGTGCTGGTGACGATCGGCTACCAGTATTCCCCCCGTGAGCGGATCTTCGAGGCCGTCATCGACCAGGTTGAGGTGATGAAGCTCGCGGATCTCTCCCCGCGCGACATCAAGCACGACAACCCGGAGTTCCGCCGCCACGAGGAGCTGATCAACTTCCTCGAGCAGATCTATGGCCGTTCCGTCTCACCGGAGGACACCGTCACCGTGGTGCGCTTTTCGCAGATCCTCGAGAACCCCAGCGGGATGACCGAGGCGATGAAGGGCTTCGGCGGCGCCCAGAACTGACGAGGCGGCCGATGGCGCTTCGCTCGACCGCCTCTATTGGCGAAAAGAGGCTGGGCAATTGGCACTCTGAGTAAGAAAGTGCCAGCAGGCGCTTGAATTGCTGCCGCGGTCGGGTATAGTGGCGGTACAGTTGGCACTCCACCAAGGCGAGTGCCAAAACCAGGGGCCGAACCACCAGTTTGGGGGCCCCGCGATTGAACTCTCTAGATAGTGGAGGTCTCATCAATATGAAGCTCAAGCCCCTGGGCGATCGCCTGATCGTGCGGGCGATCGAGGAGGAGGAGAAGACCGCCAGCGGTCTCGTGCTCCCCGATACAGCCAAGGAGAAGCCGCAGAAGGGCAAGGTCCTCGCTGTCGGCGACGGCCGGCTCGACGACGATGGCAAGCGCATCCCGCTCGATGTCAAGAAGGACGACGAAGTCCTCTACAGCAAGTACGGCGGGACCGAGATCAAGATCGATGGAGAGGATCTGCTCGTGCTGCGCGAGTCGGATGTCCTCGCCAAGGTCGCATAAGGAGATTTGAAAGAGATGGCACACAAGGAGATCAAGTACGACGCCGAAGCGCGCAAGTCGCTGGAGGCGGGCGTGGACGCCGTGGCCAACGCGGTCAAGGTCACGCTGGGCCCGAAGGGCCGCTATGTAGTGCTGGACAAGAAGTTCGGCGCCCCCACGATCACCAACGACGGCGTGACGATCGCTCGCGAGATCGAGGTCGAGGACGTCTTCGAGAACCAGGGCGCCCAGCTGGTGCGCGAGGTGGCAACCGCCACCAACGACGTGGCCGGGGACGGCACCACCACCGCGACCGTGCTGGCCCAGGCGATCGTGCGCCAGGGGCTGAAGAACGTCGCGGCCGGCGCCAACCCGTTGGCGCTCAAGCGGGGCATCGAGAAGGCTGTGGACCAGGTGGTCGCCAGCATCAAATCGCAGGCCAAGGAGGTCTCCGGCAAGGAGCAGATCGCCCGCGTGGCGACGATCTCGGCCGGCGACGAAGAGATCGGCGACGTGATCGCCGATGCGATCGAGAAGGTCGGTAAGGACGGCGTGGTGAACGTCGAGGAGGGCCAGACGTTCGGTATGGACCTCGAGTTCACCGAGGGGATGCAGTTCGACAAGGGCTACATCTCCCCGTACATGGTCACCGACCAGGATCGCATGGAGGCGACGCTGGAGGACCCCTACATCCTGATCGCCAACCAGAAGATCGGCTCGGTCAGGGACGTGCTGCCGGTGCTGGAGGCCGTGATCCAGAGCGGCAAGCCGCTGCTGATCATCGCCGAGGACGTCGAGGGCGAGTCGCTGGCGACGTTGGTCGTCAACAAGCTGCGCGGGACGTTCACTGGTGTGGCTGTGAAGGCTCCGGGCTTCGGCGATCGCCGTAAGCGGATGCTGGAGGACATTGCGATCCTCACGAACGCCGAGGTGATCACCGAGGAGATGGGCCTGAAGCTCGAGAACACGCAGGTCTCACAGCTCGGGCGGGCTCGTCGTGTGGTCGTGGCCAAGGACAACACCACGATCGTCGACGGCGCCGGTGATGCCGCGGCGATCAAGGGGCGCATCAACCAGATCAAAAACGAGATCGAGAACACCGACTCGGACTTCGATCGGGAGAAGCTCCAGGAACGCCTGGCGAAGCTGTCCGGCGGCGTGGCGGTCGTGAAGGTGGGCGCGGCCACGGAGACGGAGATGAAGGAGAAGAAGCACCGCGTCGAGGATGCCCTGCAGGCCACACGGGCGGCGCTGGAGGAGGGCATCGTGCCCGGTGGCGGCGTCGCGCTGCTACAGGCATCGGCCTCGATCAGCTCCAACGGTGCCGCTGCCGGCGCTGAGGACGACGATGAAAAAACCGGCGGGCGCATCGTGCTGCGGGCGCTCGAGGAGCCGCTGCGTCAGCTCGCCGAGAACGCGGGCCTCGAGGGCTCCGTGGTCGTCAACGACGTGCGCAAGGCCAAGAAAGGCCACGGCCTCAACGCGGCCACCAACGAGATCGTCGATCTCGTGGCCGCTGGCGTGATCGATCCGGCGATGGTCACCCGCTCGGCGCTGCAGAACGCGGCGTCGATCGCCAAGAACATCCTCACCACGGAGGCGATCGTGGCGGAGGTGCCGGAGAAGGAATCCGGCGGCGGCGGTGGTGGCGGCGGCATGCCGGATATGAGCGGGATGATGTAACTGAGGACCGGCAGCAGGATGTAAGCCAGGGGCTCGGCGTCATGCCGGGCCCCTGGCGCGTTTTAGGCCCCTGGCTATTCGACCGCCGCGATCGACCGCGATGGCTCGCCCACATACTTTGCCGTGGGCCTGATCAGCTTGCCTTCGCGCTTCTGCTCGAGAATGTGCGCCGACCATCCCGCCACCCGCGCGCAGGTGAACATCGGCGTGAACAGCTCCGAGGGCACTTCCGCGAGGTCGAGCACGACGGCCGACCAGAACTCGACATTGGTGGCGAGGACGCGGTCGGGCTTGCGCGCGTGCAGCTCCGCGAGGGCGGCCTGCTCGAGTGCCTCGGCGACCTCGAAGCGGGGCGAGCGCAATTCGGCGGCGGTGCGGCGCAGGACCCGCGCGCGAGGGTCTTCGGCGCGGTAGATGCGGTGTCCGAAGCCCATCAGCCGATCGCCGCGGTCGAGTGCGTCCTTCACCCAGCGCTCCGCGTCGCCCATGCGTTCGACTTCCTCGAGCATCTTCAGCACGCGCGATGGTGCCCCACCGTGGAGCGGGCCGGAGAGTGCTCCCACCGCTGCCGACAGCGCGGCCGCCACATCGGCACCGGTGGAGGCGGTGATGCGCGCAACGAAGGTGGAGGCGTTGACCCCGTGCTCGGCGGCGGAGACCCAGTAGGCGTCGATCGCCTTCACGTGGTCGGGGTTGGCCTCTCCGCGCCAGCGGAGTAGGAAACGCTCGGGGATTGAGCGGGCGCGGTCGATCTCATCCTGGGGTACCGGCGGCTGTCCGACGTCGCGCGCGGACTGGGCGACGAACGAGAGCGCCATCACCGAGGCGCGCGCGAGGTTGTCGCGGGCCTGCTCGTCGGAGATGTCGATCAGCTGGCCGAAGCCCCACTCCGGCGCGAGCATCGCGAGCCCGGCCTGCACGTCGACACGAGGGTCGCCCGAGCGCACCGTCAGTGGGTGCGGTTCGGCGGGGGGCAGCCCTGGTTTGAAATGACCGTCCACCAGTAGGCCCCACACCTGCTCGTAGGGGACGGCCCCCACCAGATCCTCGATGTCCACGCCGCGGTAGCGCAGCGCGCCTCCTGCTTTGTCGGGCTCGGCGATCTCGGTCGCGAAGGCGACCACGCCTTCAAGGCCCGCTTGGACCTCCGGTGCTGCTGTCTGAACCGCGCTCATGGCACTCGCTTTCTGGGCTGGCTGCTTGACGGGTGGCTGCCTTGTGGGCAGATCCATATGATGACTGACACATCGAGGCGAGGAGGCAGAGGTGTCCGACAGCGATCTGATGTTGCGCTCCGCGATCGAGTTGGCGGGCATGGTGCGTGCCGGGGAGCTCTCCGCACGCGAGCTGGTGCAGGTCTCACTCGATCGCATCGAGGAGCTCAACCCGAAGATCAATGCGTTCGTGCAGGTCGACGGCGAGCGCGCGCTGGCGGCGGCCGATGAGGTGAAGCCCGGCGACAGACGCCCGTTCGCGGGAGTGCCGATCGCGATCAAGAACCTCCGTGCGGTCGAGGGCCTGCGCTTCACCTACGGCTGCTCGTTGATGAGCGACTTCGTGGCCAGCTACGACCACAACGTCACCCGTCGCATGAAGAACGCCGGCTTCATCGTGGTTGGCACCACCACGCTGCCCGAGTACGGCATCCTCCCAACCAGCGAGGCGCGCCTGTTTGGCCCCACTCGCAACCCCTGGGACCTGGAGCGGACTCCCGGTGGGTCCTCCGGCGGGTCGGCGGCGGCGGTCGCCGCGGGGATGGTGCCGATCGCGCACGGCAGCGACGGCGGCGGCTCGATCCGCATTCCCGCGGCCTGCTGCGGCCTGGTGGGGCTGAAGCCTCAGCGCGGGCGGATCTCCTCGGCGCCCGAGCTG
>Ga0187855_10002502_pt1 | contig 13877 bp, 6 predicted proteins | sample June2016WEW_8_10_2_FD_132969 | JGI IMG/M metagenome (GOLD analysis project Ga0187855, IMG submission 132969) | Peatland microbial communities from SPRUCE experiment site at the Marcell Experimental Forest, Minnesota, USA - June2016WEW_8_10 | ecosystem: Environmental > Terrestrial > Soil >...
CCGAAGCCGCGAAGGAATTTCTTGTGCGGCGGCTGACCTTTTAGATTGCGGAAGCGCGCAACGTAGATGCCGACCGGCTTCACCGGAGCGCCAAGTGTGTGTTTTCTGCCAGCCGCCGGGAACTCGCCACTGCCGCCGCCGCTCCGCACGTGTGCCGTGAGGTAGTGGCCAAGCACGCCGCTGGAATTCGCCAAGCCGTTGGGATATTCGCGGGTAGCGGAATTGAGCAGGATGCGAACCGATTCTTGCGATTGGGCGCATAGAATCACCACGCGTGCGTTCAGTTCGTGCGATTGCCGCGTGACGCGGTCGACGTAAAGCAAGCCGCGTGCCCGATTTGTCGCCGGATCCATCAGAACCTTGTGGACCATGGCGTTGGAAATCAGCGTGCATTTCCCGGTGTTGAGCGCATCGGGAACCGTGGTGAACGCGGCGTTGAAATAGGAATGCGTCACGCATCCACGCTCGCACGGACCGCAGTAATGGCATGGTCCGCGTCCATTGATCGGACGCGTGAGGTTGGCGGAGCGCGCGAGCGTAACGGTACGCCCAAGTTTTGCCTTCACGCGCTCGCGGAAGATCGATTCCTGACAGGTGAGCGGCATGGGCCGTTGGAATTGCCCATCTGGCAGGTGCTCCAGTCCTTCCGACATTCCGGTGATGCCTACATACTTCTCGACGAGGTCGTAGTAGGGCGCGATGTCGCTGTAGCTGATCGGCCAATCTTCGCCATAGCCGTCCTGTGAAGCGGCTTTGAAATCGGCATCGCTGAAGCGCAGGCTGACGCGGCCCCAAACGTTGGTGCGCCCGCCGGTCATGCGCAGCCGTCCCATCCAGTTGAAGGGCTTGTCGGCAGGCGTTGTGTATGGTTCATCGAAATCGTTGATGAACCAGTCTTGCGTGTACTCGTTGCAGACGTCGAATACGGACTGGATGGGCCGAGTCTTGCGAACGATCTCCTTCGCCATGCTGCGATATTTCAGCTCGAAAGCCGGCTTGTGCTCGGTAAAATTGCTGTCGGACTGTGGGCGGCCCGCCTCCACGATGGCGACCTTCAGGCCGGCTTCGGCGAGGCGCTTCGCAGCCCAGCCGCCCGAGGCGCCGGAGCCAACCACGAGAACGTCAAATGTGGAGTTTTTCTCAGCAGGCATTTTGGTCGCGGAGGGTTTGCATGGTCATGGGGCGCAAAAGATGCTAGCAAGTGGATGGAGCAAGGTCAAAGAAAAGAACGAGCCGGATATTCGGACGAGAAATTTGACGGAAAAGGCCGCAGGCTCCGCGGACTCCGCCCTGTGCTACGCGCCTTGCGCTACCGTTGGTTGGCAGGGTCTAGAGAAGGCTTTTACTTTCTGGGTTTGTGGGGCTTGGGGCAAGTGGTAACATCACGGCCGAAATTGACCTTGGTTAAATCGGTTGAGCGATACTTGAAGAGGGTGCAGGTGGCGGAGATCGACACGCGACAAGACTTGCAGAAGCAGCCGACGTTGAGCCGGCGCGAGATCGTTCAGAAATTGCTGAGCGGGATGGCGGCCGCAGGGGCGTTGCCGCTGATCGCTTCCTCGCATCCGATTTATCGGCACCTGACCGCAGGCCTTATGTTCGACCGCGCCGGGGAAATGCGGGATGCTCCAGACTGGCAGCCTTTGTTTCTGAACGCCGCGCAGGATAAAACGCTTGCGGCTCTTTCCGAAGTCATAGTGCCGGGTTCTGCCACCGCAAGCGTCGATCGGTTCATCGATTTGCTGCTGAGTGTGGCCACCGCCCAAGACCAGCGGGAATTTGTTGCTTCGCTCGCGGCGATCGAGGAAGAAGCGACGAAGCGGCTCGCGCGGGGCTTCGCCCTGTTGAGCCCGAGCGACCAGGAAACCTTGCTCACCGACTTCTCTAAACAGGAAGGTCACCGCGAGCAGTTTTACAATTTGAAAGCGTGGATTGTCGGGGCGTACTATTCGTCCGAACAAGGCATGCGCGAACTGGGCTGGAACGGCAACTACGTGTTTGAGAGCTACTCCGGCTGCGAGCATGGCGATGAGCAGCACTAGCTTTCTGACGGCTTTTGGAATCGCAAGAATTGGGACAACGGAGAGAATAAAATGAAGATGGATGCTGCCAGCCGCAGGGAGTTTCTTCGCACCGTTGCCATGGGTAGTGCGGGCCTGGCGCTGTCGAGCCGACTATCCGCGGCCGGCAAGAAATCGGTTCTGCTTTTCACCAAGTCGTCCGGATGGGAACACGATGTGGTGAAGACGACCCCGGGAAACCCGAGCGTCGTGGAGCGGTGTGTGCGCGGTTTGTCGGCGAAGTATGGATTCGAGGTCAACGCCACCAAAGACGGGCGCATTTTTGACTCACCCGAGCTTCACTCGTATGCGGCCGTGTTTTTCTTCACGACGGGCGATCTGACGACCCCTGGCACCGACAAACAGCCACCCATGACGGCCGCTGGCAAGCAGGCGTTGCTGGACGCAGTGCACGGCGGGCTCGGTTTTGTGGGGTCGCACGCGGCCGCTGACACATTTCATACTCCGCCGGACACGGAAGACCTTGCGAATCGATACATCGCTCATGGGGAACAGAGCGATCCGTACCTGCGGATGCTGGGCGGCGAGTTCATCATCCACGGGCACGATCCGCGGTTGCAGACGACGGACGTGATCATAAACGACCCGAAGTTTCCGGGGCTGGAAGGCGTGAGTTCGCCGGCAAGCTTTACCGACGAATGGTATTCGCTGAAGGACTTCATGCCGGACATTCATGTGATCCTGACGCTGGATACCAAGGGCATGAAAGGCGAGCCGTACCAGCGGCCTCCCTATCCGATGACGTGGGCGCGGATGCATGGCAAGGGCCGCGTCTTTTATACCGCGATGGGCGATCGCCCGGAAAATTGGGAGATTCCCTTTATGGTGAATGTGGTTGGCGGAGGAATCCGCTGGGCAATCGGCGATGCCAACGCAAAGCTGGATCACAATATTATGCAAGCGGCGCCGGGCTATGCCGTGATCCCGCCGAAGTATCCTCCGGCGGCAAAATAGCGGCTTCTACCGCGTGGCGCGCAAACTCGCGTTGCCCAGTTGCGTCGCAGCAAAGAAACGCGTCTCCTATCACGTTGAACCGTGGCTATTGGTTCCCGCCGTTGGGTAGACTGCCTGGAGTTCTCCGAATCTCAAGAGCGACGACCGGAGAGCCATCGCAGGGAATGTTGGTCAGAAAACGAAGCGTACCCGCACTATCCTCGAAGGCTAGCCCTGATTGCGTGGAAGCGCCTCGGAAGGTTCCCCAGGATCTGGGTACGGATGCGACGCATCCTGGCGTCCAGACCTGTGGCTTGGGCGGCTTCGGGGCGGCCGCGTACATCCTGAAGGAAATCAGGCCAAGAGTCACAAGAACGACGATCAGCATTATCTGAATTGGTTTTTTCAAGGTATATCCCTCCGATTCGATCGGTCGATCCTACGCCAAAAACCGCCCGCCTCCCTTCGAACCTCAGGGTAAACGGAAAGCGGCGGATGTAATTGCACAACCTGAAGAGACGAGCGACACAGGCTGACGCGCAATGATTCTGGCCTGGCGCTTGTCTGAGTTCGAGACGTGAGTCCAGGCGCTGGACTTGCGACGCCGCGTTCGTCGCCCCGCTCACGCGTAATCGCTGCAAACACAGGGCTTCTGCGGAGAGGCTTTGGTATCTCAACTGCCATAACCAGCTATAGGCAGGGGTTTCAGCTACCTGCGGCTCGGGGATTTCAGTTCCACCGCGAAACGAAAAGGGCCATGAGCCAAAGATGGTTTTGTAGGCTCCCGTTGACGCCGACTTTGTCGCAAGGCCCCAGCCGGCGTTCGTCACATTCCGCATAAGGATGAGGTCTTGCAAATGGCATTTGCGCACAACGGAAATTTGGGATCTGCTTCTCGCAAAAGTCCTACCATCTCGCATCTGTTTTTGACTGCCATCGAAACTTCTGTGCACGCTGATGCCGATGGATCACGTGCCGCAAAGATAGGCGGATGGTTCTTGAGATTCGCAGCGCTGGCGGTGTTGGCGCTTCTGATACCGCGAATTTCGTTCGCCACTGGACTCTCATTCCAAGGTGTCGTCTCCGCGCTGAGCACCGGTTCGGTGACGCTTAGCTTGCCGGCGGACATGACCGTCGATACGGCCGGAAATGTCTACATCGCGGATACCGGCGACAACCAGATCGTGAAGGTTACTCCGCAAGGCGCTGCGTCTGTGTTCGCGATCAGCGGTTTGGGGACGGCACTGAACTCCCCGACGGGCGTTGCCATCGATGGTTCGGGCAATTTGTACATCGCCGATTCGGGGAACAATCGCGTCGTGGAAGTTACCCCGGCGGGAAGCGGATCCGTCGTGGATACCAGCGCTGTGACGATGAATTCGCCGCGAGGCGTGGCGCTGGACCCATCGGGAGACATTTTTATTGCGGATACCGGAAACAACCGGATCGTGGAAGTGCCCGCAGGAGGCGCCGCCGCGGTCTTCAGCATCACCGGGCTGGGCACGGCTCTCAGTGCTCCGACCGGCGTGGCGGTGGATGCATCGGGAAATCTTTACATCGCCGATTCTGCGAACAACCGCATCGTGACTGTGACCGCCGGCGGGACCGCGGGTTCGGTTCTCACGATCAACGGCCTGGGCACGGCTCTGAGCAATCCCACAGGCGTGGCTGTCGATAGCGTGGGGAATGTCTATATCGCGGATACAAGTAATAGCCGTGCAGTCACGGTGGACGCGAGCGGGAATGGTTCCGTTGTGAACACCGGCTCCGTGACTCTAGGGCAGCCAAAAGGAATCGCCGTAGACATTTCCGGCATCCTCTATATCGCGGATACCAGCCATAGCCGCGCTGTCGCCGTGGCGATGTCGGCGGTCGGATTTGGCCATGCTCAAATGGGAACGTCCAGCGCGATCACATTGACACTGCCCTTCAGCATTGGATCCACGACGCTGGGCGCGGTGAAGGCTTTCACTTTTGGCGCGCAGAGCCTCGACTTCACGGTGGCCAGCGGAAATACGTGCACCTCGGGAATATCGGATACCAGTTGCTCGGTAAATATTCAGTATTTGCCTACGGCTCCCGGTTTGCGCCGTGGCGCGGTCGTGCTCTACGACACCGCCACTCCCCCAAATCCGATGCTTACGGTGCCGCTGTATGCGTTCAGCGATTCACCGTTAGCGGCGATGTCCCCGAACGTAGCGACCGTAGTGAACACAGGAGGGGTAACCACCAGCTTTCCGTTCCAACTGGCGATCGACGGAGTGGGAAACATTTATTCCGGCAACTATGAAGGCGCTAATGTCGTGGAGGTCCCGGCTGGCGGCGGAAGCGCGTCAGTGGTCAACACCGGTGGCGAGACGTTGCAATACCCAACGGGCGTGGCATTGGATGGGGCCGGCAATCTTTTCATTGCAGACAATGTCGCGAATCAGATTTTCGTGGTGACGCCGGGTGGGGCTGGTTCGGCGCTGAGCATCAATGGCCTGAGCACGCCGATCAACGGACCCACGGAGCTGGCCTTTGACGCAGCTGGCAATCTCTATATCGCGGATTGGCTGAACGGCAGGATTGTGAAAGTGTCATCCCTGGCGGTAGCTGGATCGACTTCGGCCGGCAACGGCACCGTCATTAGTACCGGAAGCTATTCATTCCCCGGCGGCACCCTGACTGGCGTTGCGGTGGACCTCGCCGGAACCATTTATATCGCCGACCGGTCCAACAATCGAGTGGTACAGGTAACAGCGTCGGGCGTGGCTTCGCTGTTGGCACCTTCCGGCATCACGTTCAACAATCCCCAAGGTGTAGGAGTGGACGGAATGGGGAATATCTACGTCGCGGATTCGGGCGACAACCAAATCGTGCAGATAACGACGGCGGGCGTTGCGTCTGTGGTGCAAGTGCCGGGCCTGACGAACCCTTCCGCGCTCAGCGATCCGTTTGGGGTCAGCGTCGATGCGAGCGGCGACGTGTTTATTCCTGATTCGGTCAATAATCGCATCGTGAAGGTGGACGTCACGGGGGGAAATCTCAGCTTTCCGACAACTACTGTGGGTTCAACCAGCAGCGCGGAGACGGTCACGGTGACGAACCTGGGCAACGAATCGCTGGTTCTAGCCGCGGCCCCGACATACACGCCTAACTTCTCGGAGAATGGCGGCGATACGAGTTTGTGCGCGCTGAACACTTCGGTTGCGCCGGGGACGACGTGCGACGTGTCGGTGGAGTTCACGCCGCAAAGCGCGGGAAGTCTCGCCGCCAACATCGTGGTGACGGACAATCAACGGAACGCCAGCAATTCCACGCAGCAGATCGCGGTCAGCGGAACCGGCGTTATCGTACCGATTACACCCACGATCGACTGGACGCAACCTTCACCGATTACTTATGGCACCAATTTGAGCGGAGTCTTGAATGCCTCGGCGATGAATGGGTCGGCGACCGTGGCTGGGAGTTTCACGTATACGGCTACGCCGCAGGGCGGGAGCGCGAACGCGGTGACCGCCGCGACCGTACTGGGCGTGGGCAGCTACACGCTCACGGCGGCATTTACGCCAACGGACACGACCCACTACAACTCGGCAAGCGGCAGCGTAACACTGACGGTTGGCAAAGCAACTCCGGCGATTCTGCTGAGCTCATCGGCAACCTCCGTGCCGCTGAATACGGCGGTCACGTTTACGGCTCGGCTGTCGTTCTCGACGGGAACGCCGACTGGATCAGTGAGTTTTTACGATGGATCGACCTTGCAGGGTACTGGAACGCTCGCTCAGGGCGTGGCGACTTACACGGCCGCGAGTTTAACGGTGGGAACGCACTTGATCACAGCCGCCTACGGTGGAGACGGTAGCTTTTTGGCGGTTACCAGCGCGGTCTTGACGGAATCGGTTGGCAGAACTGCGTCGAGCGTCACGCTGACGTCCTCGGCAAGTTCGGTGATCGTGACAACCGCCGTGACCTTCAAGGCGACTGTCGCTGCTTCCACCGGCACGCCGAGTGGATCGGTCAGCTTCTACGATGGAACCACATTGCTTGGTTCGGAGGCGCTTGCCCAGGATACCGCGACCTATACGACGTCGACCCTGGCGACCGGTACGCACTCGATCACGGCGGTCTACGGCGGAGATAGCACGTTCGCGCCAGCGACCAGCACGGCGCTGACGGAAATCGTGGAGGATTTCACTTTGGTCGTCTCAAGCGGGATGTCAATGGTGTCGCCCGGAGAAACCGCCAGCTACGGGCTAAAGGTGAATCCCGCAGGTGGTTCGACACTGCCAGCCGCAGTGACGTTGACTGTGAGCGGCGTGCCAACGGGTGCGGTGTCCACGATTACGCCGGCAACGGTGGCCGCCGGAACTGGTCCGGCAAGCGTCGCGCTGGCGGTGCAAGTGCCGAGCCAGACGGCGTCCCTTGGTCGCAGCGAACTACTGGCATTCAAGCTTTCGCCCATGATGGTGGGAATGCTACTGCTGCCCTTCGGCGGGAGGATTCGGCGAGCGGCTGGCAAGCACGGACGCGCCGCGGCATTGCTGCTGTTCGCGGTGGTGGTAATCCCCTTGGCGGGACTCGCCGGCTGCGCGTCTCACAACACCAGTTCCCTGGCCACCCAGCAGCAGAGTTACACGCTGACCGTGACGGCGACTTCGGGAACCGTCTCGCACTCTGTGACGCTTAAGCTGATCGTGCAATAGAGCGTCCGAGAAATCTCGGACTCTGCTGGATGGCGACGAAGAACTAAAAATCGGGTTGTTTGCCGATCTAAGGGATCAATCTCCAGCTATTTCCTGCTCCTGTGATTGCCAGCTATCGGTGGCCAATCGGGATTGTACGAGTTCGGGTGGGATTTCCGCGTGTTCGTTGCGCAACTGCGCTTCGAGGGCCGCGAGTTGAGCCTCGATGTCTTGTTGCACCTTGCGCTTGCGGATGACTTCTTCGCGATAACGTCGCAGGAAATAGTCGATGGTCTCGACGCGGATCCTGATGGAGCCGGAAGGCTTGTTTTCGTCGAGGTCCTTGAAGCAGAAGTAAGGGGTGCCGGATTGCTCGATGATGCCTTCGACGACACCGTAGATAGGCGCGTCGTGTCCACATTTGAAGCTGGAAATTTCGAGAGCCACCAGATTGGGATGGCGAGCCGCGAACTTGGCGGCCCAAACTTTGTGGTTGGTACTGCAGGAATACGAGTTCTTCCAGGCGTCGGTGATGTCGAGCGGGCTGGTGATTACGCCGGCCCTTACCTCTTCGCCAAAAAGCCTTTCGAGCAAGTCCTCGTCGAGCGGCAGCGTATTCTGAGAAAAGATGGGGTAACCGAGCTTCTGGAATTCTTCGAGGATCTCGTGATTGAGTCCGGGATCGTGGTGATAGGGACGCGCGAGCATGACGATGCCGATGCGGTCTTCGCGCTCGAGCTGGTCGAGAACCTGGCGCGCGCGCTTGCGAATGTTGTCCTCGTAGTCTTTCAGTGCGGCAAATCCTGATTCCACGGCGCGCTGGTTTTCTTCGGGAGAGAGGCCAAGGACCGGCTGCCACACCTGCAGCATCTGGTAGGCGAATAGTTTGCGATCCGCGAAATTGAGGACCGGATCGATGTATTTCAGGTTGGCTTCGCCGAAGACGTCGTTCTCTTTGGTGAAAGCGGCCTTCACGGTTTCGGGAGTAGCGGTCACGGTGGGGCAAGCGTTTGCGCCGACAATTTTCACCAAGGGGGAATGCAGAACGTCGTACATGGGGAAGAAGATCGCGTCGAGCGGCTTCTTGCGATGCTTCTCCTGGATCAGGTTGTAGACGTGGGATATTCCGATTTTCGCGGGGAAGCAGGGGTCGATTGCGCCGCGGCTGGCGCCCGCGCGATACAGCTCGGAACTCGTGTAGTCGGAATAGATGATGTTCTCCGGCTGGAGGCCCAAGCTTTCAAAGTAGGCATTGAACAGCGGTGCGTACGTGTAGATATTCAGCACGCGCGGAATGCCGATGCGGACTTTGCTGCGATTCTGCATGAGGGCGACGCGCTGCTTCACCGATTGAGTCCAGGCGCGGGTAGGAATCGGGTCAGAAACATTCTTAGCGTTCGTGGGACGGAAGACTTCCTTCGAGGCCACGTCCACAAAATTCGGATGCTGGTCGCGAATTTTGTCCAGGCCGGCTTTGATGTCTTTCATTTCGCTAAGGTCTTCGACGGTTCCTTTTTCGCAGGTGGCGATAATCAGCCGCTGCTCGCCGGTCATTAGAGGAACCTTGGTGATGCGCTCGAGGGGCACCAGGTTTTTCACGGGCTCGGTCCGGACGTCAATGAACGTGCGCAAGCAGTTGTTTTTGCAGAAATAGCAGCGGGTCGCTTCGTTGCGGGTGGTGCGGTATTCGATCTTGCGGACGGCATCGAGCCCGACGAACGTGGATTGCAGTCCGTTTCGCCACAAACGGAGCGATTCCTGTGCTGCCCCGATGGCGCCGGATTCTCCGCAGTGCTCGTGCACGATGATTTCCGGCTGCTTGCCGGAGGCACGAAAACTGTTGCGGATAAAATCCACTTCGGCCTTGACCACGGCGAGATTGTTTTGCGTTCCGCCCTGCAAGACAAAGCGCGTACCCAGCGCGGCAAGGTTGGGGATGCTGGCGACATATAGGAAGACGTTCTTGGGCAGCACGGCTGCGAGGCCAGCCAGGATTTCTTCGGCCTGCCAGCCCTGACGCTGGAAATTCACAATGTCGGATTGCATGAAAACGGCACAGCCATATCCGAAGACGGGCATAGCCTGCGCGGAAAAAGCCAGGTCGGCGAACTGATTGACGTTGAGCCCGAAGCCTTCGGCGGTGGATTGGAGGAAGTATCCGTTTCCCGCGGAGCATTGCGTATTGAGCTTGAAGTCTTTTACCCGGCCGTTATGGAGGATGATGATTTTGATGTCCTGGCCGCCGACGTCGACGATCACGTGCGGGTCTTCGTAAAATTTCAGGGCGGATTCGGTGTGGGCTACGGTTTCCACCAAGGCGACGTCGGCCTTCAGAACGTCTTTCAGAATGTCCTTGGCGTAACCGGTAGTGGCGACGCCCAGCACCTCCAGTTTGGCATTCTGCGACTCGACCTGGCCGCGGATGCTCTCGAACATCTCAATGGTGTCCTGGATGGGATTCCCGTTTGAGAGCTGATAGGACTTGCAGACGATGTCGCCTTTTTCGTCGAGGAGAACCGCTTTGGTTGACGTCGATCCACCGTCAATGCCGATGAATCCGCCTATGGTGCTGCCTTTCTGAAGAGCCACAGGCGTGAACTTCTTGCGACGATAGGATTCACGGAAAACGTCGAGCTCGGAGGGATCGCTGACCAGGCCTTTCCCACCAGCCTTCGCTTTTTCCTCCTGCCGGCCGAACTCGATATAGCGAACGAGCTCGTTGTAGCCGCGATAGCAGCCGATGCAATCGTCTTCGCTGCGGCCAAATTGAACGGCGCCGAGTGCCGCGAAGTATTGCGCGTTCTGCGGAACTTTGATCAGATCTTCCGGCTTCGAGCCGTCGGGAACCGCGACCTTGCGCTCCTGCCACATGCGCGGGATGTTCGCCTGCCAGGCTTCGCGCATGCCGCGAATAAAGCTGTTGGGGCCGCCGAGGAGGAGCACGTGGGGCCGTAGAGTGTGGCCGCGAGTCAGCACGCTGAGATTCTGGAGCACGATGGCTTCAAACAGCGACGCCATGAGCTCATCCGGCGGCGTCCCCACCTTTTGCAAGCCGTTGATGTCGGTTTCGGCGAACACGCCGCACTTGCCGGCAACCTTGTGGAGCTTGATTCCCTTGTATTGCAGTTCGGACAGCTGCTGGGTGGGAATCTTCAGCTTGGCATTAATTTTATCGATGACCGCGCCGGTGCCCCCCGCGCACTTGTCGTTCATCGAGGGAATTTTTTTCTTACGCCCGGTCTCTTCGTCATCCTTGAAAACGATGATCTTGGCGTCTTGACCGCCGAGTTCGATGACCGAATAGACCTCGGGATGCAGTTTCTCGACAGCCAGGGAAACGGCGGTAACCTCTTGCACGAATTTGGCGCCGACCTGGTCGGAAATTGCGCCACCGCCAGAGCCGGTCACGAACATTCGAGTATTGTGCCGATCAATACCCACTTCGGCTTCCATGCGTTTGAGGAATTCCAGCGTCTTCTCGGGCTGCTTGGTCTCGTGGCGCTGGTAGTCTTGCCACAAGACCTGGTCGGTCGATTGGTCGACCACGACTGCCTTGACCGTGGTTGAGCCGACGTCAAGCCCCACCAAGAACTTGGTGACGTGATCGTGGGGCTTGTGCGCGTGAGGAACTTGCTGCAGTTGCGGGCGAAGCGGAGCAATCTGAACTAACTGCGAAACCTTGTGGTCGTGCATTGCTTCCTTTCTATCCAGAAAGTCCACGCCAACTCATATCGGGCTTTTTTCGGCCAAATACGCGGTATCCGTGCAAGAAGCAACTGCTCTGCCCTCTAAGGGCTCCAAATTTCTATGAAAATGGTTTTCAGTCGCCGGAAGCCGCTGGAATCGCGACGCCTGTTGCGCGCGACCGCTTCCAGAACCGCGTGTCGCGGTTAATCCGATCGTTGACGTGCAGGATAAATTGAGCGGCTGTGCCCGCGACCCCTTCGCGGTGAGGCACGTGATAGAAGGGGCGCTTCAGCTCGGGATGCTCGTCCATATAGCTACGGATTTCCTGAAGAGTCTTGCCCGTCGACTTGAGGCATTGCTCGAATTCCGCCTTGGCCTTGACCTTGGCTTCACCGAGGGCCATCTGGACGCGGCTGTGCGCGTTCACTTCGCCTTCGCCGGAAGTCTCGATGGGCAGGAAGATCATGTCCTTGAATTTGTTGATTACGGCGGACTGCACTCCGTCGGACTGCGAGGAAGGCATGCAGCCGAAGGGCTTCAACGCCAGCACCATGTGGCAGAGTTTGTGGATGGTGTAATAAACGTTCTTTCCGACTTCGAGATGTCCTTCTCCACCGCGAGCGAACTGGTTGTAAAAGGGATGCGCCAATTCGGCCAACTCGGTCTGAGGCACCAAGTGGTGGCTAATTCCACCCAGTTGCCGGATGGTGCGATGATAGAAAAAGTTCCACATGCGCTGGCCGGCGCCGATTCCCCACAGCTTCTTGTGCAATCCGATGTAGTTGGCGAACTGCTTTTTGGTCTCGTACCATTTTGGGTTGGAATGCGGGCGATTTACCGGCCATTTCGCTATGGCGTGGGCTTTCGCCTGGTACATCAAGTAGGCGACCCAAGTAGCGATGGGCTCAACCAGGACTTGCGCGCCCTCGCGCTCCAAGAAATCAAACATGTGGAAATTGCCGTCGCCTTCAGTGAGCTGGGCCCAAAATTCACCCGTGATCTTGACTACCGGTTTGACGCGGGTGCGGTCGACTTCGATGGCGTTCAGCTTTTCGCGCGCGTTCTGCAAGGCATGCAAGTAATCCTTGCCCCACATGTGCTCGTGCCATTTGCCGAACACGTTAAAGGTGTTACGCAGGATCTTATTGCTCTTGAATTTAGGCTTGGCCCAGTCGGGCGCCACTTTTTCGATCTCGAAGGCTTTGCGATTCTTGAGGTCCTCGCACAACCCATCCACCATCTCGCGAAAGACGCGATCGGCCTCGCCTTTGTTCACTTCAAAGGGACGGATTTGATAGACGAGGTCGTTGATCACATCGCCCAAGTGCATGGCGTTCAGCATTCCGAAGCCGAAATCGATCGTGAATTTCAGCCCCGGCTCTCCGGACTCGGCCTTGATTCCGTCGCTGTCCTTGAACAACAGCACGCGGAAGCCGTCGAAGCCCGCATTCTTCAGCGCGAAGCGATATTCGGCCTCATACATTCCGAATCGGCACGGGCCGCAGGAACCCGCCGTGAAGAAGACGTAGTTGTCCAAAATATGCTGGCGTGAGAGACCCTCTTTCTCCAGGAATTGGAGATACTGCACGAGGTTGCCGACGGTGAAGTACGTCGGATTACATTGGCCGTTGTTGCCGAATTCCTTTCCCGTCTGGAAGCCGGCGACGTCCGGGACAGGAAGCTTCTCGCAGTTGTAACCGCAACCCTGGAACACGGCGCGAATCAGGTCTTCGTGCTTCCAAGTGAAGCCGCCAAACAAAATGGTGACCCGGTTTCGCTCTTCGGCTGTGAAGGCGCGCTCGACCGGGCGGTGGAAATGCTTGCCCTGGTCCAGGCCGGCCATTTTGCGCAGGCGCGCGCGCTCTGCTTCTAGGCGCTGCTTGATTTCCGATTCATTCCCAATTTGAACGAGATTCGACGCCATACACTCCTCCCTTGTCGTGGATTCTGCATGTGGTTGAAGGTGAATTTTGGAGCGGTGCTGGAATTGGGTGGACGAAAGTCAGGCTGGGAAGGCGGTGACTTCCTCAAACGCGAACACACTGCGAGTGCGGGACACGAAGTCCGGACAATTGCTTCCGGTCTACGAACCAACACCATCCAAACTCCGGAGACTGAGCTGGGACGTCGAAAATCCTACCCAACGATGCGTTAGACGCGCCGTGGAGTGCAAATGATACATGAGAAATTAGCGCGTCGTAAAGTGCAACGATTGAATGGTGCAATTTTTTTCCAGCGGCTATGAAATTCTGGACGCCCAGGAACTTGGCAAGCCGCGCCGGTATGTGAAGTCTTTGTGATGGGCAATGCGGGCGCTGGGCTATGGATCGTGTCGTTGCGACCCTTTAGATGGCCGCGTTCTGTCTGATGGATGGATACGCCAGATGAGACCCAGGAAGGCGGTCCCGCTTCGGCTCACTGTGCGCGCGCGTTGTCGATCTTACTGGAGACCGAATCATTCGCTTTGGTCAGGTTGCTGGTCTTTTGAAACTCGGCGTTTGCCTCGTCG
>Ga0187855_10002503_pt1 | contig 13874 bp, 8 predicted proteins | sample June2016WEW_8_10_2_FD_132969 | JGI IMG/M metagenome (GOLD analysis project Ga0187855, IMG submission 132969) | Peatland microbial communities from SPRUCE experiment site at the Marcell Experimental Forest, Minnesota, USA - June2016WEW_8_10 | ecosystem: Environmental > Terrestrial > Soil >...
CTCAGGCCGCGGCGCACCACATTGGGCGGCGGGGCCCGGTCGAATCCGGGATTTGGTTGTCTATATCTGGAGAATCCCAAATCTTCATGATCGAGCTTTCACCCAAGATTACCCCAAGAGACACACGATTCCCTCCCGTGGCGGAGGAGTTCAGGCCGCCGGGAACGCCCCCAGGCGTTCGAACGTTGGCCTTTTTCCTCGCGGTAGTTGCGGCCGTCCTCGCCGTCGTGGCCTACCGGCTGAGTTCCGCGGTGACCAGGGACAGGGTTCAGCTCGCCCAAGCCGCTTCCGAGACCGAGCAGGTCAAGGCCGACCTAGCCAAGGCCAACGCCAGGGCGGCTGACCTCCAGCTGCAGCTCGACAAGGCCAAGGGCCTTCGGTTGGACCTGCAGGCGCAGCTGGACAGGGCGCAGTCGCGGCAGTCCGACCTTCAGGCGCAGCTTGAGAAGGTCCAGGCCGACCTGCGGTCCCAGGTCGACAAGGCCAATGCCCAGGCGTCCGAAATGCGGGCCGAGTTCCAGGCCAAGATCAACTCGGCCAGCGAGGACTCGTCCGGGATGCGCAAGGCGCTCGACCAGGCCAGGAGCCAGGCGGAGTCCCTGAAGTCGCAGCTGGCAAAGGCCCAGGGCGACCTGGCCAAGCTGCAGCCGCTGGCCGTCAAGGCGCGCGCCATGCCCGTGGTCACCACACTCGAAAAGAACTACTGGGAGCGCGCATTCACGCTGCACGTGAAGAACATGAACCCCGATCCGCTGCAGGTGAGCATCACCGTCTTCGGCCCGGGAAAGCCGTCGGCAAAGTCCGTCACGGTGGAAGGCGGCGGACTCCTCAATGTTGAGAACCTCGCCGCGGGAGCGAAGGTGGTCATCGAGAGCGCCGGCTACGACACGCTGAGCGTGACGGCGCAGTGACCGGCGCCGCGCCTAGATCGTCAGCTTGCCTAGGTTCAGCGCCGCCACGCCTTCGGTCGGCTGGCCCCGCTCCAGCGCGGGCTTGAACCGGATGCACTTCACGACGGACTCGAGATAGGGATCATCGGCCCTCGTGGTGCAGGCGGGGTCCAGGAAGGCCGCTTCGGCCAGGCCGTCCTTCGACACCCTCACGTAAAACGTGCCGGCGTACTTTCCGTCGGCCAGCCGGGCGGGCAGGCTCGCCGGCAGCCGGCCCATCGCGGGCGTGGCCGGGAGCGTGTCGGCCTTGTGGGCGCTGATGTACTCCATCTTGACGTATTCGAAGGCCTCGTCGCGGGTCAGCTCCACCCTCTTGGGCGAGACGCTGGTCGCCACCTCGGAACCCCGGTTGTACAGGTGAACCTCGAATTTCCGCATCTCAAAGGCCGGCGGAAACCCCTCCTCGACGAAGTGGACGGAGGCCGGGTGGCTGTCGATCGGGTTGAGGGCCTTTGCAAAGACGAGCCTCTGGAAACGGGCCGGGCCGGCGTCCTTCCTATGAAACTCGGTGACGATCACGACGTACGGATGGTCGAGGCGGTGCTCCGATGAAATCCTGAACGCAACATCCAGCGCGTCGCATCCCTGGGCGAGGCCGCGGTCCCCGACCAGTTCGAGGTCCGCGCCGGGGCCTCCCGCTGCCTCCTCGAGTTCATTCTCAACCCTCGAGACCTGGGCGCTGGCATTGGAAGCCCCCATGGAATAGGGTTGGAGCACCGGCCCGTGGAGGTTGTTGGTCGCGGTCGTGTACTGGGCCAGGTTCTGGGCCTGTATGACGGTGGCCTGGGCCTGGTTCACAGCCGCCGTGTATCCCACGTTGTCCTGGGCCGTCTTCACCAGGGCGCGTGTCATCGTCGTGGACGGGTCCTTCCCGAACGAATAGGCCGGCGTGCCCGACAGTTCGGTGATCGTGGCGGAAACCTCCGTGAGCTTGAGCGACGGGGTGATCCTGAGGTCGATCGGCCCGCTGACCGCGGAAACGGTCGTCGGCCGCCCGTTTACATCGACGACCCATGAGCTTCCGGAGACGTCCCTCACGGCGCAGATCTGGTTGTCCACGCCGACCGAGAGATCGGCGCCCATGAACAGGGTGTGGCTCTTGACCGCGTCCTGCGCGCTGGCGATGGCCGGAATCAACATGCCGCCGATTACAAGGACAGGAACCAAGAGCCGCGCAGCCGCGGCTCTCTTGAGGGAGCTGACTCTTAGGGAGGTTTTCATGGATGTTTGAGCGGGATGGAGATTCGCCGCGTCCTCTTGTTCGCATGGGTTGTGCCAAGCGTCCAGTGTTCGTCCAACATGTTGTCCCGCAATGGTGTGCGTGACATCTTGCTTTGGGCGACATTCGGAGGCCCCCCCCACATGGCTGTACGCACCCACTTCCCCGATCGGCTGCCACCGTCGATTGGACCCCTTCAACCACCCGCGCATCCGGGCCCTGGCGCAGGCCTCCCGACGGGCCCCCGGGGGAGGCCAGGGGCGCGGACTGCGTGCGCCAATCTGCAGATCCCGGTCAATTCCGACGGCGCCTGCGCTCCGGGGCCGTTCTCAATGCGCATCGTCTCCCGGGAATGACGGGCTGATACGATCGGCCGCCCGCGACCTTGGTATTCAACGGATTTGCGAGAGCATGACGTCTACGCAATTATCCCGATTGTAAGTCGGAGAGGACAGGTAGATCCTGAGGCAATCCATATCATGCTCCGCCCCCTCGCCAACGCCCCGCGTCTGCTTGGCCCCCTTCTCGCCGCACTGGCAGTGGCGGTGGCCGGGCCGCGCGCCCAGGCGCAGGGAACGGCGACCAGCATATCGGGAATCTACAACACCGGCCTCTCGTCGAGCGGCGGGCTCCAGGCGGGCGGCAGCACGGACGCCAACTGGTCGGTCACCTACGCCTCGACCAACGGCGGCGCAAACCCCAACACCGCCTACGAGGGTGCGGCCTACGTGATCAACCCGTCGGTGGTCTCGTCCTCGGGATACACGGCCAACACCAGCAACGCGCAGTGGATCGTCGCCCCGGGGGCCTACACCACGACTTCCACCAGCAGCTCCCAGAACGCCGGCGGCAACAACCTTCCCGGCAACGGCAACACGGGCGCCAACGAGGGCGTCTACATATACACCCTGGCCTTCACGATCTACGGCACGGGGGGTGCCGGCGCCTCAATCCCCGGCACCAACAGCCAGATCCAGATCACGATGACCCTCGCGGCCGACGACCAGTACGCGGTCTATGTGAATCCCACCGGCAACGGCAACTCGATCCCCACCGGCACGCCCGCCGCCAGCGCCACAAGCGCCTGGAACAACACAACCCAGATCTCCCTCCAGAACTACGGGACGGGGACCGCCGACAACTCAACGTTCAAGATAGGCACCAACTACATCGTCGTCGTGGTCGACAACACGAACAGCATAACCGGAAGCAGCACGAGCACGGCTCTCAACCCGAGCGGTCTCTTGGTCTACGAGACCTCCGCGGCCGAGATCAACGGCAAGAAGGTCCCCGAGGTGGCGACCTGGCTGCCGATGCTCGGCGCCGCCGGCTGCTACGGGCTCGTCGTGCTTCGGCGGCGCCGGACACGGCTCCATGCTGCGCGTGCCTGACGGCGCCTGCCGCAGCCAGCCCCGTCTTGCCCCGGGCCTCACGCTCTGAGAAAAGGGGCCGCCCATGACGCGCTGCACCCCATTTCGCGCGCTGCCGTGGCCCGCGAAGGCCAATGCCATCGGGCTCTGCGCCGCCGCCGCGGCCTTCTCGGCCCTGCTCTGGCCCGCGTGGCGCCAGGACGACAACCTGGCCCACGGCATCTTCCTGCCGCTCCTGGCGGGCATCCTGGTCTTCGAGAGCCGGCGGGACCCGGGCCCCAGGTTCCTGCGGCCCGGCCCCGTGCCGCTCGCGGCATGCGCGCTCCTCACCCTCCTCGGCCTCGCGAGCCTCGCCTCCGCGGTCATCTACGCGGCGGCGCTGGGTTGGACCCACGCGATGGCGGAATTCCTGCTCGCCACGGCCCTCGTACCCGCCCTGGGCGCCGCGTGGCTCGCCTTTGCCGACCAGAGGGTGCGGTTCATCCCGCTCAACTGGGCCGCGGCCGCGGCGGTCCTCCTCTGGCTCTTCGCGAGCCCGCCGCCTCCGGGCGCGTACGCCCGCCTCTCGCTCCTCCTGCAGGGCCAGGTGACGGGAGCCGTCGTGCGGATCCTGAACGCCGCCGGAATCGCGGCCTACCGGGACGGCAATGTGATCGAGCTCGCGCGGACGAGCGTCGGGGTCAGCGAGGCGTGCAGCGGGGCGCGAAGCCTCATCTCCTGCGCGGCCGCCGGGCTGTTCCTGTCCGCGCTCCTCGTGCGCCGCCCCCGAAACCGCGTCCTTCTCCTGGTGCTTTCGCCCCTGATCGGGCTGGCCATGAACCTTCTGCGTTCGCTCCTGCTGACGCTGCTCGCCAACGCCGGCGTCGACATCGGGGGCCGCTGGCACGATCTCACGGGGGCCTCCATCCTCGCGGGGACGACGATCCTCGTTGCGGCGCTCGCCATTCTGCTCCATCGCGGCGAGGCCGCGGACGCGCCCGAGCCCGCCGGGGAGCCGCCCGCCGCCGCGGACCGCTCGCCCCTCCAGGGGATGGTCGCGGCCGCGCTCCTCCTGGCCGCCGGGGCGTTCGGACTCCTCGCGGCCGCGCGGCCCGCCCGGGCGCCCTCCGGCCCGGCCCCGAACCTCGAGGCCCTGCTGCCCCCGCCGCCGCCGGGCTGGACCGCGCGGACGGTGCCGAACCTGGAAAGCGACAGCGAGATCCTGCGCACGCGCGCCCTGCTAGAGAGGGAGTACTCGGCCGCGCCCGCGCAGGGCGGCGCGCGCCTTACCCTCTACGTCGCCTACTGGCGGCCCGGGCAGGCGCCGGTGAGCCTGGTGGACGCGCACACTCCAGACGCCTGCTGGCCCGGCACCGGATGGGAGCCCAGGCCCGTGCCGGACGAGCGGCCCGCGCTCGGCGTCGGCGGCCGGACGCTGGCGCCGGCGGAATGCCGGCTCTTCGCGCACAACGACCTGGTGACCCATGTCTGGTACTGGCACCTGTACGGCGGCCGGCCGCTCGCCATCGTCGACCCGTACTCGGTCGCGCGGCTCCTCAAGCTCTCGTGGCGCCGCGGCCTTGCGCACCCGGGTGACCAGCTGTTCGTCAGCGTGTCGAGCAACCGCCCCTGGGAGGAGATTGCCTCCGAGCCCACCGTTCGGCAGTTCTTCGAGAATCTGGAGGCCCTGGGCCTCTGAAGCCGCATGCCCGAACCGCCCGAACCGCAGTCCCGCCCGCCCTGGCGGCCCCCAAGCTTTCTGAGGCGGCTCGCGGCCTTTGACACCCGCGAGCGCGCGTGGGCCATCCTCGATCACCTCGACGCGCGCCCGGCGATGAAGAAGGCGATCCTCATCGGGTTGCCCGCCCTCGCCGTGGCTGCCGGCCTCGGCGTCTGGGGGTACCGAGGCTGGGCCGAGACCAACTCCATCCGCATCGCCCGCCAGTGGCTCGACGCGGGCCGCCTTGACCGGGCCGCGATCGCCGTCGAGCAGGCGCTCGCGGCCGAGCCCAACCTGCCGGCCTCGTGGCGCCTTGCGTCCGAGCTGGCGTGGAAGGAGGGCAACCGGCCCGCCTCCGTCGAGTACGCCAAGAGGGCAGCCTCCGTCGGCCGCTACGGGGCCGACGACGTCCTCGCGTGGGCCGAGGCGTCGCTCCTGGCGGACGACACCGCGCAGGCCGAGGAGGCCGCGGCACGGCTGGGCCAGCCGCCCGCTCGCCTGCTGCCGCGGGCACTGCGCCTCGCCGGCGAGATCGCGCGCCGCGGCCGGCATTTCGCGGACGCACGCGACAGGTTCCAGGCGGCGCTCCTGGCGGACGCGGGGGCCGGCGCGCAGCCCCTGGCGATCGACGAGGTGCCGCTCGGGATCGCCTGCCTTCAGACGGGCCCGGCCGACGACCGGTCGCGGGGCCAGGCCCTGCTTGCCAAGTGGGCCCCCGATCCCGACTGGGGGGCCGAGGCCCTCCGGGCGCTCCTGGCGGACGCGGTCGCCCACCGCGAGCCGGAGGCGGCCACCCGGTGGGCGGAGGGCCTGCGGGCGCACCCGCGCTGCACCCTGGGCGACATCCCCGTCTGCCTTCAGGCGCTCCAGGGCTCCGACCCCGCGCGCTACCGGGCCATGCTGGCCCCGCTCGAGGAGAAGAGCCTCTCGAACCCGAAGGAGGCCGCCCAGCTCCTGGGATGGCTCACCGAGATCGGGCAGGGAGCGGAGGCCGCGCGCTGGGGCACGGCGCTCGATCCGGCCGCCGCGCGGAGGCCTCCCATCGCCCAAGGCATCGCCGAGGCCCTTCGGGCCACCGGCCGCTGGACCGACCTGCGGGCCTGGGTCGACCAGTGCGACTGGGGCCGGGAGCTCGGCTTCCTCGGGTGGGCCTACGGGATGGTGGCGGCCCGCCAGGCGGGCGACGGGCCCAGGGCGGAATCGTTCTGGAAGAGCCTGTACGCCGACGGCCGCTCCAGCGCCGCCCATGCGCTCTTCGCGGGCGACTCGCTTTGCGCGTGGGGATACCCCAGGGAGGCGTCCGCGCTCCTCTGGGCCGCGGCCGACCGGCCGGACCTCGCGTACCAGGCCGTTGGCACCCTGGCCCGCCTCTACCAGGTGCAGCACGACGCGCCGGGGCTGTGCCGGGCGTTCGGCCGGCTGAACGCGATGCGGCCCGCGGACCGCGACATCGCCAACAACTACGCGTACTATGCGGCGCTCACCGACCAGGGAAGCCAGACGCAGGTCGGGCGCATCGCGGAGGACAACTTCTCCCACGAGCCCGGCAACGCCACCTACCGCTCAACCTACGCCTTCGTTCTCGTCTGGTCGGGCCAGGCGTCCCGGGCCGTGGCGCTCATGGAGCAGGTGTCGGGCGATTCGAGGAAGGCGCATGCCGTCGCCTTCGCGTACGGGGCAGCCCTGGCGGGAGTCGGGCGCAAGTCCGAGGCCAAGGAGGTCTTCGATTCGATCAATCCGTCCGAGGTGGACCCGACCGAGGCCGAATGGATCCGGGCGGCGCTGCGCTAGGGAGACATGGGCGGGGATGGCGCGGACGGCCGCGGCCCAGGGGCGCCCGCCGCGCCTACGGAGCCTCGTAGACCTCGATCAGACCGACGCCCGTCGCCCCGGAGACCCCGCTCAGCTGGACCGTGTAGTTCCCGGGAGGCAGGGAGTAGACGAGCGCGGAGTCGGCCGAGGTCGTGGACAGCGCGAATGCCCCCACCTCCGACATGACCGCGAAGACGACGGGGTCGCCGCCCCAGCCCGTGTTGCCGGCGATCACGTTGCCGTTGCCGTCGAAGAGGGTGAGCTGCGTGGTGGGCAGCGCGCCCGCGACCCCGAATTGCGCCAGCGACGGCCCTATGCCGCGGAGGAGGACCGTGTCCGGCCCGCTTCCCGAAACGACGAAGCCCGCTATGAGGACGCTGGACGCCGTGCCAACGCCTCCGCGCGCGGAGATGTTTGCCAGCCTGGCCGGGGGAGTTCCCGTGTCGGCGTCGTAGACCTCGATCAGGCCCACGCCGGTGGTGTTGTCGACGCCGGCCAGCTGGGCCGTGTACGCGCCGACTCCCAAGGGCTCGAGCAGCGCCGAATCGGCGGAATTCGCCGGGAAGGGGAATGCGCCGACCTGGGCGAACGCCTGGGTCAGGGAGGTGCCCCCGCCCCAGTTGGTGTCGGAGTTGAGCTGCGCGCCCACCGAGTTGAGGAGCGTCAGTTGGGGGTTCGCCAGGGCGCCTGCGACCCCGAATTGGGTGAGCGCGGGGCCTGCCCCACGGACCAGGAGATTCTTGGAGCCCGAGCCGCTCGTCACGAAGCCCGCGATCAGGATATCGGCGCCCGTGCCCACCTCTCCGCGGAACGAAAGGTTGACGAGCCTCGAGGAAGGCGTCCCGTCGAGGCTCACCGCCGGCTGGTACAGTTCAGCGCTGCTCAGGTACTGGGTAAGCCCGACTCCCCCTGCAACCAGCACGTCGCCGTCCTGCAGCAGGGCAGCCGCATGAAACGTCGTCGCCGACGGCAGGGCCCCGGCCGTGCTCCATGTGTTGCCCAGCGGGTCATACAGCTCTGCGCTGGCCAGCATCGTTGTGAAGTCGCTAGGGTTGTACATCCCCCCGGTGACGAGCACCCCGCCGTTGGGCATCAGCGTCGCCGTCGGAAAACAGCGCGGGGCGGCGAGGCTGCCGGCCGCGCTCCACACATTGGTCGACGGATCGTAGATCTCGGCGCTGGTCGTCGAGATCGTTCCGCCCGGAGTGCCGGCGGACGCAAGCACCTTTCCGTTGAGCAGCAGCGTGGCCGTGTGGGCGGCACGCGCCGTTTCAAGACTTCCGGCGGCGCTCCAGGTGTTGGCGGCCGGGTCGAATAGCTCGCAGCTCGAAAGCGCGGTCGCGCCCGCACCGCCCGCCACCAGCACCTTCCCGTCCGCCAGCAGCGTGGCCGTGTGAAAGGCGCGCGCCGTCATGAGGCTCGCGGCCGCAGTCCAGCTGTTGAATGTCGGATCGTAGATCTCGCAGTCCGACAACTGGGTGAGGCCCTCTCCACCCGCGACCAGCACCCTCCCGTCCGTCAGGAGCGTCGCCGTGTGGCCGTAGCGCCCCGCCGCAAGGCTGCCGGCAGCGCCCCACAGGCCGGTGGACGGGTTGTAGGTTTCGGCGCTGGCAAGGAAGGTGTAGCTTCCGCCCGAGGGAGGGCCGAGCCCTCCGACGACAAGCACCTGCCCGTTCGGCAGCAGCGTGGCGGTGTGATCGGAGCGCGCCGTCAGGAGGGTGGAGGTGGGGGTCCAGGCGTTGATCGACGGGTTGTACAGCTCGGCATTGGCGATCACGCTCACCTCTCCCTGGGTCCCGCCGGCCAACAGCACCTGTCCGCTCTGCAGCAGCGTGGCGCTGGCCTCGGCGCGCCGCGTAATGAGGATGCCGGCAGGGATCCAGACCGGGGCGGCCCAGGCACGGGCGCCCGCAGCCATCAGCCCGGCTGCCATGACCACGGTGCGGAGCCGCCCGTCCCGCAGGAGGGACGCGATCGCATGCGGGGAATATCTGGGCAGGGATTGCATGCTTGTGCCGCCGCCTTTTGCGCGACAACGGGACCTGGGCATTCCAACGTGTTCTGGCCCACCAGGGCCACAAAGTCGAACGCGGACTTGATGCCGGTTTGCCGGATACGGCTCGCCAGACCGCGGAGCCGCCACCTTCCATCCGCAACTTGCCTTGCGTGCGGTTTGCCCGAAACTTCCCGCATAAAGACCCGGTTGAATCCCCCGCCGTCGATCCGGTAAGATGCAGGGTGTGACAAAAGCATTGGTCCAAGCGCGCGGCATCCTTCGAGCCGTCGGCGCGTGCCTGCTGGCCGCGCCGGCGGGCCCGTGCGCCGCCCAGCAGGGGAGCCGGCTGTGGCTCGAACCAAAGGACCTTGGCGCGGACGGCCGGACGCCGGCCGGCTGGTCGGCGTGGACGGAGAGGGACGAGATCCGGCCGAGGTGCTACGTCGACGCCGGGCGCTTTCGGTCGGCTCCCGGGGCGCTGGCCATCTCGGGCGACGGCAACCCCCTCGAGCACGGCGGCTGGTCGCGCCATGTCGGCGGGATCAGGGCCGGCCAATATTACCGGCTGACGGCCTACTACAGCTGCCGGTCGGTCCCCGACGAGGAGCGGCAGGTCGTTGCCCGGCTCGACTGGCTTGACGACCTCAGCCGGCGCGTCGGAGAGCCGGACTACGCGTATGAGACATCGGCAGACCTTCCCTGGAGGCGCGTGACGATGCGCGTGCCGGCGCCGGCAAAGGCGGCGGGCGTCAACGTCGAGCTCAGCCTTGGCTGGGCCCCGCAGGGGACCGTGTGGTGGGACGACATCACCCTGGAGGAGGCGCCGGCTCCGCCCGCCCGGTGGGTGCGGGTCGGGACCGTCTCCCTGCATCCCCGGGACAACCCGGACAACCTGGGCGCCTTCCTGAAGGCGATCGATGAGGTCGCGAAGGACAAGCCGGACATCGTGTGCCTGGGCGAGGAGATCCTCCTCGAGGGGAATTCGAGAACCTATGCCGGCGCGGCGGAGCCGATTCCCGGGCCGAGCACGAGCCGCCTCGGCGAAAGGGCCCGCAGGTACGCGATGTACATCGTGGCGGGGCTCACCGAGCGGGACGGCCCGGCCGTCTACAACACCGCCGTGCTGATCGACCGCCACGGGAGCGTGGCCGGCAAGTATCGGAAGGTGTACCTGCCCCGGGAGGAGATCGAGGGAGGGCTCACGCCGGGCCAGGTCCTCCCCGTATTCGAGACCGACTTCGGGAGGATAGGGATGATGATCTGCTGGGACAGCGAATACGTCGACCCCGCCCGCGCGCTGGCCCTCCGGGGCGCGGAGATCGTGTTCGTGCCGGCCGCGGGCGGCTATCTGACGCTGCTCAGGGCCCGCGCCCTGGAGAACCACATCTACGTGGTGACGTCCGGTTTCGACGTCGAGTCGGCCATCATCAACCCGTTGGGCGATGTCCTTTTCGAGACGAAGGAGTCCGGCGCGCACAAGACGGTCTCCATAGACCTCGGGGACCGATTCCTGGATCCCTGGCTCGGCGACATGCGGGCCCGGCTTCACAAGGAGACGAGGCGCGACATCCCGGTTCCGGCGCCCGCGGACAGGTAGCCGGCGCCGGCGCGGGGCCGGATGAGGCCGCGCCGGGAAGGGCCGCGGCGCGCGGGCGGGCGCTCCGGCACCGAATGATTAGACTTGTCTCATTGGGTGTTTTAATATTGCCATGCGCCCCATGATTTCCCCCTTCGCACGCCGTTTCGCACTCGTCGCCGCCCTCGCCCTCGCGGCCGCCGTCGCGCCCCGGGCGAGCGCACAGGCCGCACGCTATTCCTCGGAGTCGGCCGCGATGGGCCCCGGGGGGTTCGTCATGAACTTCTGCGTCCTGTGGACGTGCGACGACGACCCGCGGGGGACGACGAGCGCGCCCGGGAGGATCGACCTGGTCGACGCGGGAGGAAGCCTGGTGGGACAGCTGCTCGCGACGGCGTCCGGCGGCAGGGCGTCGGTCACCGTCAGCGGCGCCGGCGCCACCTCGAACCTGTCCGCGTCGATCCACCTCTACGGCGCCGACGGCACGCCGGCCGACGGGATCGTGAGCGGGACCTGGACGCTCCCCGATCTCGGCCCCGGGCTCTACACGTTCCGGTTCTGGTTCAGCCAGAGCTCCGTCGCGAGGAACCCGGCGAGCACCATCTCGACGGACACCCTGAACGCCGGGGGCGGCGGCCCGGTGGGCGGGGCTCCGGCGCCGCCCCCGGAGGTGACCGTGCTGGCCCCGGCGACGGCCACGGCCTTCCAGCGGGTGGGGATCGGCGCCGCCGCATCGGTCCCGCCAGGCGGCAACCCGCTGGCGTCCGTCGTGATCGACGTCTCCCTGGACAGCGGGAGCACGTGGGTCCGGATCGACTCGGACTCCAGCCCCTCGAGCCCCGCCGATTCCGAAAGCGCGCCGTACGCCTTCGGCGCTGCCGGAACCGCGACGCTCAGGGCCACCGCGACCGACACCGCCGGGCTTGTCGGATCGGCCCAGGCCACGCTTCCGGTCGGGAAGGCGAACCAGGCAGCGGTCGTGATTACGCCCTCGAGCGCCGCGGTCACGCCGGGCCAGAGCGTCGCCTTCACGGCGTCGGGCGGCGCCACGGGCAACTACGTCTTCGGGGGCGCGGCCTCGGGCCCCGGGCCCTCGCAGACGGTCGCGTTCCCAGCGCCCGGCACCTACGCGGTCACGGTGTTCGACGCCGGAGACGCAGACTACAACCCGTCGGCCACTGCGTCGGCGCCGGTCTCGGTGCGGGCTCCGTTCTTCACGCTGTCCGTCTCGGCGACCGCCGGCGGCTCGGCGTCCGGGGGCGGCAGCTACCCCCCGAACGCCCAGGCGACCGCCTCGGCCGCCCCCGGCCCGGGCAACACCTTTGCCGGCTGGACGGGGGACGCGACGGGCTCCGCCCCGACCGTCTCGGTCCTCATGGACTCGAACAAGTCGATCGTGGCCCACTTCACCGCCCTGCTCCCGCAGACGATCTCCTTTGCGCCCCCGACCTCGGTGACGACCCGGTCACCGCCCTTCCCTCTCGTCGCGACCGCCTCGAGCGGCCTTCCCGTGTCGTTCGCGCTCGACGCCGGCCCGGTCGTCCTTGCCCACGGCGTGGTGACGCCGTCGGGATCCCCCGGCGAGGCCACGGTCACGGCGACGCAGCCCGGCAACGCGGTGTACCTCGCCGCGCAGCCCGTCGTCGCCTCGTTCGCCATCGGCCCGCCGCCGCCGGGGGTCGTGCTCGAGGACGACTCGGCGTCGACAAAGCGGTCGGACCGAGTGACCCGGACCACCAGCTTCAGGTGCGGCCCTCCGGACTGACTGGGGCGGCCCCGGCACGCTTGCGCCGCTCGCGCCCGCGCTGTTTCCTGAGCGAAACCTCCCGTGGCAAAGCCATCGCAGATCAGGGCGTTCAGGCTCACGAAGATTGCCGACAACGCCGACCGCTTCAGCGGCTTCGCCCCGTACGTCGCCTCGGTGAACGACGCTGGGACGGTGGCGTTCCAGGCCGGCCTTCGCGCCGGCGGCAGCGGGGTCTTCACCGGCGACGGCGGACCGGCCCCGGCGCGCGCCGCGGCGGCCGCCGGCGTCCTCCGAAGCGTCGAGAGCCACCCCGATATTAACAGTGGCGGCGCGCTCGGCTTCTACGCCAGCCCGAGTTCCGGCGGACAGGGGGCCCTCCTGGCCGCCGGCGGGGCGCTCGTCACCGTCGCCAGCGACGGCGCGCGGTTCCGGGGCATCGGGCCGCTCGGCCCGACCATGAACGACGAGGGGATGATGGCGTTCCGGGCGGATTTAAGGCCGGGCGGCGCCGGCGTCTTCACCGGGAACGGCGGGCCAATCGCCACCATCGCCGACACCAGCGGCCCGTTCAGCGCCTTCCACGGGCTCCCCGTCATCAATCGCGAGGACGCCGTGGTGTTCCGGGCGGACCTCGCACGGGGAGGCCAGGGCATCTACACGGGCCGCGGCGGGCCCGTCACGGCGATCGCCGAGACCGGGGACATTTTCGCAGACCTGGCGCTCTTCCCGGCCATCAACGACGAGGGCACAGTGGCGTTTGCCGCCACCCTCAGGTCGGGGAGGTCCGGCATCTTCGCCGCGGACTCCCGCGGGACGAGGCCCCTGGTCGAGGCGGACGGGCAGTTCGAGAGCTTCCGCGGCGCCCTCATCAACCGCGCGGGACTGGCCGCGTTCATCGCGACGCCAAGGGGCGGAAGACTCGGCGTCTTCGGCGGGCCGGACCCGGCGGCGGGAAGGATAGTCTGCCTAGGGGATCCCCTTCTCGGCTCCACGGTGACGGACCTGGCCCTCAATCCCGTGTCGGTGAACGAGGCGGCGCAGGTGTCTGTCCGGGTCGCCCTGGCGGACGGGCGGGAGGCGATTCTCAGGGTCGATCCCGTCGCCTGACACGCGCGACGGCGGGCGCGTCAGTGCCCGGCAGGCCCCTGCTTCGGCTGCAGCATGCTCCAGTCCTGGTCCGGGAACTTCGCCTTGAAGCCCGCGGTCAGCCGGGCTTTCTCGGCCTGGTAGGCGGCCCCGTCGTGCTGAAGCTGGGCGGCGCGCTCCGCCACGCGGGCGACCTGGGCACCGATGCCGAAAGGCTCGGCCTCCCGCACCGAGACCGCCCCGGCAACCTCCTTCAGTCCGGCGGCGACGGCCCCGGCGGCATCCTCCTGCCCGCCCCCGGCGGCCCCCCCGATCGCTGAGCTGAAGACACGGACGAGCATTTCGTCCACACGGTCGACCGTCTTGCGGTGCACGAGCGCGGTCTGGTTGAGGTCGGCGAGGCTGCGCACCTCCGAGAA
>Ga0187855_10002505_pt1 | contig 13869 bp, 13 predicted proteins | sample June2016WEW_8_10_2_FD_132969 | JGI IMG/M metagenome (GOLD analysis project Ga0187855, IMG submission 132969) | Peatland microbial communities from SPRUCE experiment site at the Marcell Experimental Forest, Minnesota, USA - June2016WEW_8_10 | ecosystem: Environmental > Terrestrial > Soil >...
CGGCGGACGGGTTGGGCGCTCGCCAGGGCGGCGGCAGCCAGCAGGGCGAGGATGGTCTTCGTGGTTTGCGTGTTCGAGTGCTTCATTTCAGGATGTAAGGTTTGGTTGGGTCGTTGGTGCCGGGCAGGGCCGCTAACTTCTGGTGCAGCCGCTCGTAGGCCTCCCGTAAGTCCTCGTAATCGGCCTTGAGGGGTTCGCCGGCGGCCGCGCTCTGCGCTTCGGCAATCGTAAAGGTATGCTGGACCTGGCGGATCGCGACCAGCAGCATCTTAATTTCGGTGTCGTCCAGTTGCACGACGTAGGGGGTCACATCAGCAGTATAAAACGTCGCGGCCGAGGCGGAATGAGACGTGAGCAGCATTTCTGGTCCGGGGAGTGCCGGTTATCCGCCGCGGGTAGAGCCGCATTTCCGTGGAACGCTCCCGCGGTGCTGGAAGCTCGATGTCGATGAGGCCGGCTGCGGTCTTTGCGCACCACGGGGGCCAGCCCGCCACGGCTATACGGCGGCGAGCGTCTGACGCCGCCCGCGGTGATAATCCGCCAGTTGCGCGTTCGCGGCGGCGATGGCCTGGAGGCAGTCGACGACTTTCGCCAAATCCCGGCCGGGGATCACGACGTAAAGCTCGTCCTCCCCCAGGTCCGTGTAGACGCGGTTGCCAATGCAGCCCGAGCTGACCACCACGCCATTCGCCATGGCGGCGGGAATCGCCATACACGTTGGACGGCCAATCATCGGGGACTGCGCACCGGCGCCGGCGGCCAGAGCGGCCTCCGCGAGCAACATCACTCGTCCGGGCCGGCCCGCGACGAGCACTACGTCGGGTTCCACCGGCGTGTCTGCGAGGGGCGCATAGATCGCCACGCCCGGCGTATGGGGCAGGCGGGGGATGCCAGGAATCTCCTCCATCTTGATATAGCCGATGGAGGTCATGAGGGACAGGGTCTGGCCGAGTTCCTGGGCGCGTTCTTCCGGGAGTGGAATGTTGTGGGTGTGGCTCCCAATCGGGCAGTTGTAGTGGTCGCTGGGCACGGTGTAAAAGGTCCGGCCTTCCGCGGCGAGCCGCCAGAAGCTGCATCCGGAGGGCGTGGTCCCGGTGAACTTGGACACCCCCGCCGGCGGGCTGTCCTGGAAGGTGACGGCGACGGGTCGGCGGTCAAGGCGGAGCGCCCCGGAGAGTTGCTGTTCGATGCTTTGGTAGTCAGTCTGGTAGTCGGTCATCTTGCGCTTCCTGTTGATTTATGAGGTTCATTATCTCAGAACCAGGCCGCCTGCTTTGCTCTATCATCGTGCATACTGGACCAACGGTGATATGAGCGACCCTGGACAGCCACCGGCCGAATTGACAGTGACCGAGGAAGCCGGTGTCCGCTTTGTAGAGGGCCCGCCGGGCCGGCCGCTCATGCGCAGCGTCGAAGATGCTGGCCTTGTGGTGGAGGCCTGTTTCTCAGCCGGCGTCGACTCAGCCCTGCTGTACGCGCCAAACCTGACCGGGAGGTTCTTCGACTTGAGCTCAGGGGAGGCGGGCGCCATCCTGCAGAAGCTGCGGACCTACAGAATCCGGGTCGCAGTGGTGTGCCCTCCCGGCAGTGTCCGGTTCAGCAGCAGGTTCAACGAGATGATGGCGGAAGAGAGCGGGGAGCACTTCCGATTATTCGAATCCGTCCCAGTGGCGCGAGAGTGGCTGCACAGATCCGGCATTCACGACCAAAAACTCTGATATTCTTACATTCCTCGCCCACTAACGTGTTATCGTGAAAACATTGCTCTCCGTGCTGGCCCTGGCAGCGTGTCTATGCGCCCAGGCTCCCAACTACACCGCCGCTGGTGTGGTGAACGGCGCCAGCTTCACGCCCGGCTTGGCGCCCAATACCATCGGGTCTGTCTTCGGGACGAATCTGTCTTGGGACACGGTCACGTTGCATCCGGACGACATTTCCGGCGGCACCATGCCGACGACCATGGACAACGTGGAGGTTTACCTGGAAGGCTGGCCGGCCTACCTTTATTACGTCTCGCCCACGCAAATCAATTTCCTCGTCCCCAGCGTGCTGCTGCCCGGCAACTTCAACTTCTGGGTGACCCGGCAGGGCATGGTTGGTCCGATCGTGCAGGTTACTTTGCAGAGCGCGGCGCCGGCGCTGTTCCAGACCGCGGCGGGCGCGGCGATTGCCACTCACCTGAACGGATCGCTGGTTTCGAGCAAGGCGCCGGCGGGCGCGGGTGAGATCGTCATGCTTTGGGCGACTGGATTGGGCGCCACGGATCCGCCGCTGGAGGATGGTATGCTGCCGACGGCGGCGCAATGGCTGGTCCAAATGGGCCAGTTCGGCGTTTGTATCGGAGGCGCGCCGATCGATCCGGGATTGATTCTGTACGCCGGGGTGGCGCCCGGCTACGCGGGCTTGTACCAGGTGAATGTCCGTTTGCCCACTCCATTACCGGCCAACCCCGAACTGCAGGTTGCAGTGGGCGATGCGGTGAGCCCGGCGGGCCTGATCCTGCCGGCACAGTGACGCAACTTCGCCGTGCCCAGTGCGTTTAACCACTAGTAGGGCTAAGATAGAAGCAGGAGTTAGCGCATGGGGCTGAAATATCTTCTCGCAATGCTTTCGGTGGCGGCCGGCTTGGCGCTCGCGGAAGAGCCGCCGGTGCAGGCTCCGGCCGGGACCGGCGACTACGTGATCGCTCCCGGCACGCGCATCCCGCTCGGCCTAATCAACACGGTGAGCACCAAGCACTCGGCCGAGGGCGACCGCGTGTATCTGGAGACCGTATTTCCGATCTTGGTCGGTGGCCGCATCGTGATTCCGCCGGGTAGCTTCGTGGCGGGCACGGTGACTGAAGTGAAGCGCCCGGGACGCGTGAAGGGGCGCGGCGAGTTGTACTTACGCTTCGATTCACTGACGCTGCCCAACGGGGTAACGCGGGACTTCCGCGGGCGGGTCGGCGGGATTGACGGGCGGGGCGGTGAGGAACTCGACAAGAGCGAGGGCAAGATCCGAAGCGAAGGCGACAAGGCGGGCGATGTGCGTACGGTCGCCGAGGCTACGGCGGCAGGCACTTCGATCGGCCTGATCGCCGGCAGCGCCGCCCACAGCTTGGGCACGGGCGCGGGAATCGGCGCGGGCGCGGGTGCCGCAGCCGGCTTGATGTACGTTCTGCTTTCCCGCGGACCGGATGCCGTGCTGGCCAAGGGCAGCACCATCGAAATGATCACGGACCGGCCGCTGTCGTTCGAATCAGCCGAATTGAATTTTGGACCGGCGCAGTCCGGCCATTTCTCGGACGGGCCGGGGCCGGAGCCCGCCAAAAAAGACACCACATTGCGGCGCTTTCCGTTTTAGGTAGATCCGCCTGCGCCACCACGCAGATCGGCGAGCGAGGTGGGGCAGGCGCTTCCGCCTGCCAACATTTTTTCAACCAGTTCTTAGCCACCCGAGAACCGCTCCCCTGACGGTCGCGGCTTCGATTCAAATGTTCGGCTTTGATCAACCAGTATCCAGGCTTTGAATCAGCGGCGTGCTGACGCGCGCGCCACGAAAACGGGCGGCGCTTGTGCAAGCACGCGCCGCCCGCCGCATTCCTCGGCATCCCAAACGCTCCGTCACACTCTGGCGCGGGGCCGAACTGCGTTTCGTTTGAGAGAGTATATCACCTGCCGGGACGTGCGGCGAACTAAAGTTCGCCGGGCCCATAGGGCACCCCCGCTGAAGCGTGCGCCACGAGCGGGCAAAGCCTGAACAAACCTGCCGAATCTGCCGATCATAGAGCTGGAAGCATTGGATGGCGGCGGAACTGACCCCGGAGATCTATCGGGCTGTGCTGGACAGCTTGCCGATCGGCGTCTACCTGGTCGATCGGAACCGCCGGATCGTGCTGTGGAACAACGAGGCCGAGAAACTCACGGGCTATCTGGGCCAGGAAGTCGTTGGCCACCGCTGCTGGGACGGTCTGCTGATGCACTGCGATGAGAACAACACGGTTCTGTGCGGCGTGGCTTGTCCGCTATCGCACACCATGCACGACGGACAACCGAGGGAGACGGACGTCTTCCTGCGCCACAAGGGCGGGCAACGTATCCCGGTGCGCGTCCGGGCGGCGCCGCTGCGTAACGAGGACGGATGCATCATCGGCGCGGTGGAGAGCTTCGAGGAGCGGGTGGTCTTTCCCGCCGCCGATGCGCAGGGCCATTGCGGAGAGGACCTCTCCATCGATCACGTAACCGAGATGCCGGATCGTCAAGCGATGCGGAAGCGCCTGCAGGCGGCCGTCGAGGACTTTGCGGCCAACCCGATTCCGTTTGGCGTCCTCAGCATGACCGTGGCCGATCTGGACCTTTTGCGCCGCACTTACGGCCGCCGTGCGGTGAACGCCATCCTGTATGTGACCGCGCAGACCCTGTCCAAAAACCTTGGCCCGAACGACATGGTTGGCCGCTGGTCGCAGGACGGGTTCCTGGCGATTATGCCAGGTTGCCACGCGGCGGCACTCTTGAAGTCCGCCGAGATGTTGAAGAAGCTGGTCGGCCTCACCGGAGTTCCCTGGTGGGGAGACCGGCTGTCGGTCACATTATACGCGGGCGGCGCGGTCGTCCGCGCCGGCGACACGCCGGAATCGCTGGCGGGCCGGGCAGACGAAGCGCTCGATGCCAGCCTACGTGAACACGGGAACTACATAGTCGTGGCATGAGATATATATGTTTTCGATTATTGGCATTCTGATTGTCTTTGGAGCAGTGGTTGGCGGCTATCTGATGGAGAAGGGAAAGCTGCTGGTCCTGTTGCAGCCGGCCGAGCTCGTCATCATCGGCGGCGCCGCCCTGGGAACAGTGTTGATCGCCAATCCGCCCGAAGTTCTGAAGAAGATCGGCCAGGGCATGCTGGGAGCTTTTCGGGGATCGCCGTTCACCCGCCAACATTACCTGGATTCGCTGAAGATGCTTTTCGACCTGTTCAATCGCGCCCGGCGCGAGGGTTTGACAGCCCTGGAATCCGATATCGACGAACCAGAGAAAAGTAAGATCTTTTGCACCTTCCCCGCCATCCTGCAGGATCACCATGTCCGCAACTTTATTTGCGACACGCTGCGTACCGCTACCACGGGAGGGGTCGAGCCGTTCGATATGGACCAGATGATGGAACTGGACATGGAGGTGCACCATCACGAAGCCGCCCAGCCCGTGTCGGCCTTGAGCACCGTGGCGGATTCGCTGCCGGGTCTCGGTATCGTAGCGGCGGTGCTTGGCGTCGTGATCACCATGGGCGCTCTTGGCGGACCCCCGGAGGAAATCGGCCACAAGGTGGCGGCGGCGCTGGTGGGAACGTTTTTGGGCATCCTGCTCTGCTACGGACTGTTGGGTCCGATCGCATCCAATATGTCCAGAGCGGCGGACGACGAGAGTGCGTATTACCATGTGCTCCGCGTCTCGATGACGTCTTTCATCAAGGGGCTGGCGCCCATGCTGGCGGTCGAGATGGGAAGGCGGGCCACCCCGTTACACGTCCGGCCGGCTTTCCAGGAATTGGAATCGCTGTGCCGCAAGAAAGAGCCGCAGGCTGTCGCCGCGTAGTAGCGATTCCATGGCCGAAACGCGACCGATTATCGTTATCCGGAAAAAGGCAGCTCACGCGGGTCATCACGGGGGCGCCTGGAAAGTCGCGTACGCCGACTTCGTGACTGCCATGATGGCCCTATTCATTGTCCTCTGGCTGCTCAACAGCAGCAAGCAGATTCGGGAAGCCGTTGGCGGATATTTCAAGGATCCCACCGGCACCTCGAAAAAGGTCGGGAGCGGGCAGACCGGGGCCGGGGACAACTTCACTCTGACCAAAGAGAACATGGGCAAGATCAAAGACGAGCTGCAAAAAGCCGTCCGCAAAGTGACCGATTTCGAAAAGCTGAAGAACCAGATCGAAATGACGGTCACCGCGGAAGGCTTGCGGATCGAGCTGATGGAATCCGAGAAGGGAACGTTCTTCGCGAGCGGCGTGGCGCAGCCGAGCGACGACGGTAAACAGATTCTGGTCATGCTGGCGCAGGAACTGGCCAAACTTCCGAACACCGTATCCATCGAAGGCCACACGGACGCGAAGCCATTTGCCGCGAGCGGCAGTTACAGCAATTGGGAGCTTTCCGCCGATCGTGCCAACGCTGCGCGCCGGGTGATGCAAGAGAACGGGCTGGGCGCGCGGCAGGTAACACAGGTGCGAGGCTATGCCGATCAACGCTTGCGCAAACCGAAGGATCCCGAGGATGCCTCCAATCGCCGCATATCGGTAGTGGTCCAGTACCTTGTGAAGCCAGAGGCGGAGGAGGCTCCCGCCAAAAAATCCGGCCCTTAACCGAAGGCCGCACCGGCCCTGGGTGGCGCGACACCTGCCACACGCGCCGGCCGCTTGCCGCTGCCTGGCAGGATGCGATGACCTTCCTCGCGCAGCCTCTCGATTTGCCGCCGTACGCCGCCGGGGAACTTGGGATTCAGTGAGCCGTCATCCTTCACGACGCGCCAATATGGCGTAATCTTCCGCTTGCCCGCGCGCGCATCCTCCTCGGCCGCCTCGGCGGCAATCCGCACGAAGATTCCGGTCGTGAGTGGACAGGTTACGTCAGCCGCATATTTGGCGGCGAGCGTCGCGCGGAGCTTGGATACCGTTATCACGCTGCCGGCCGGCACTTTTCGGATGAGTGCATCGACCTCCCGCGGGTCCGGCACCAACATGGCGCCGGCGCCAAATCGCTTCTGCATTTTCGGTGGAATTTCGACCACCTTCGGCAGGTTGGGGTTGTGCAGCTTCTCACGCCAGCTTCTGCGCGTATACACGGCCATCAGTATAGCGCGCCGATTCCAAGAAGGTGGGGCAGGCGCTTCCACCTGCCAACAGCGAACTGAAGTTTGCTGTACAGCGAACTGAAGTTCGCCCCGCCATGCGGCACCCTCGCTGAAGCCTGCGCCACGCGCCTGGCTTACAACCCGTGATGGGAGCCGCATACCGACACCTCCAGCCCCATCTCGCGAAACATGGCCGCCTTGGTTGCCAGGGCGAGATTGGCGGCCGTGGCATCCGGCGCGTAGGCCACCTGCACATGGTTGGATTTGTGCCGCGCCATCATCTGGTCGCGCGTGATGCCGTATGTGACGGCATGCATGATAGGCCACTGGGGAGTGGTGATCCGCCAGCGGCGCTCGGTTTCTGCGCGCGGCAACTCCACCACCCGGGCACGGCCGATGTCCGCTTTGAGCGCGCCGTTCGCCACGAACACGCGGCTCCAGACGATCTCGCCCGGCTTACTGATGCCCTTGAGACTACCGCCGCCCAACCGGAAATACATAGGCGGCTGGCGCTCGCTGCTGGCGCCTGCGTAGCCGCCTATGAAATGCGCGGGCGGCGCGGCGCCGGAAATCTCGAAGACCCAGACGAATTCGTCGGCGCCTTCGACCGGGTAGGACTCGCCATAGCGCACGTCGTGCAGCGTAGTCTCGGGCGAGTAACCCAGCGCCTTCCAAATGCGGTTGGTGGCCAGCGCATCGAGTCCGGCGCACTCGTCGACTTCGTTGAAGTGCGGCAGGGCGTCGTTCTCATACAGGACGCGGCCATCGCCGCGCGCCCGGACGGGCGGGCGATCCACGTTGTTGAACAAGCCTTCGGCCAGGTCCGATGCCGGCGCCAAATCCTTAAGCCCCTGCTGATACTGTATGCCGATGGCATCGCAACCGAAGTCGTCCGCGATACGCAATGCGGCGATGTACATCTTGCATTGTTCGAGGATCTGGGCGTCGGTCAGTTCGCTTTCGGGATCGCCGCCGGTGGCAAACTGCATGCCCTTGCGATCGAGCCAATGGCGCACGGCCCGCGCTTCTTCGCTGCCGGTCGAGAGCATCTCCGCATAAAGCGCCGATTGGCTCAGGCGCTCCTTGAAGACGCCTGTGGGATGCAGCAGCTCATCGGGAATGATGGCGTTGTACATGCCCATGCAGCCTTCGTCGAAGACGCCCATGATGGCTTTTTCGCGGCGGAGATCGGCGGCCAGGCGCGCGCCGGTTTCCTCGGCAATGGGCGGTAGCTTGCACGCGGAGAGCGGACGCACATGCGACATATCGTGGCGAATCGGCCGGCCCCCGAGCCAAGCACGAAGGCCATCCAGAAAAAATCGATCCCTAAAATCCACGCTCCACAGCGTGCTGTACGGTACGCCCGCTTTGGTGAGAGACGCGTTCAGATTGAGGAGTCCGACCAGGCCGGGCCATTCACCGCTCCAATTCGCCACTGTGAGGATCGGCCCGCGATGGGTGAAGAGGCCGTGCAGGATGTGGTGGCTATACTGCCAGACCGCCTCGACCACCACCAGCGGCGCCTCCGGCGGGATGTCGCGGAACACTTCCATTCCGCGTTTTTGGCTATCGATGAAGCCGTGACCTTTGGCGGGGTCGCATTCGTGGCCACGATCGACGGCGTGGCCCAAGCCGCAGATAGCCTGCATAACGGAATTCTCGACGCGCGCCTGCGCCGGCCAGCATTTCTGGTTGGCAGCCAAACGCAGATCGCCGCTGGCAATTAAGATGAGGGGGTCTGGCATGACCACATTCTTAACATCGCGCGCGGCCGGAGTCCACGGGGCGCGGCGTGCTAAGCTGGTGGGATCGCTGCGGATGCGCGCGGGCCGGTAGCTCAGGCGGTAGAGCATTTGCCTTTTAAGCAAAGGGTCGCGGGTTCGAGTCCCGCCCGGCTCACCACAATAACGTATTTAGAATCAATAGCTTACGTTACAGCACTCCGTCTGTATGTACGTGCTTTGTACCGGCCAAGCAGTTAACTACTTCCTTCCACAGATTTGCAGGAAATCGGTTTTTCAGCTGGGGATAACTGGCCCTTGCGGAATCCTGCCAGTGTGCTTTGATGCAAGTACGTTACATGACCATCCAAAAAGTGTTCGCGAAAGCCAAAGCGGGAGGCTGGAACAACCGAAATCTCCGCTTTGATGGAAAGAACTGGAGGCAATGGGATGGCACTGAAGAGGAGCCGTTGGTATTTGAGGACGAATTATTCGGCAAGGTGTTTCTCGACCCTTCATTCTGGCAATCGCTCGGCAAGGCGCTGGGATGGAACGACGACTATCATCCCGTCCGAAGCAAGGAAACGAATCAGTTGAAAAACGAGATTTGGGATTGGAGGTATCACTGGCATCGCTTTATAGACCATCTTGCCGGCGGCGGGACAGCTGGCCAATTCTTTGCCGAGCTGTAATCGTCCTGCACGGACGATTGTCGGAAGTGGCAACTGGCCTGGGCCAAGCTCGATGCCTTCTCAAAGGACTTGCCAACCTCCATACTTGAAAAGCATGCCGCCGGGTTCCACGCGATTCTGGCGCGGCAACATTTGAAGGTCGGGTTGCGCATGGATACTGGCCGAACAAAATAGATCAGAAACTACAATAAAGCACGGCGATGAGTTCAGCCTGTGCGTGAAGGACAGCGCGGAGTTCTCTCTTTGTGTCTCTCTTTTGTTGCGGTTGCCCCCAGGCAGTTAGCATCGGTACCGCGTAGCCACTTCTGGCGGCGCTGGCGTTACGATTGGTATTGAACGAAATCGGGGTGAACATGGACAGGGTCGAGAAAACGGTTTTCATCAGTTATCGACGCAAGGATCTCCCGTGGGCAAAAACAATCTACGATGATTTGACCCACAACGGCTACGATGTGTTTTATGATCTTGAGGGTTTAGGTAGTGGTGGATTCGAACAAGCGATCTTTGACCACATCCAGGCGCGAGCACATTTTCTGGTTTTACTCACCCCTTCGGCTTTGGATCGCTGTACGGACCCTCGGGATATGTTCCGACGGGAAATCGAGTGCGCCCTTTTCTATCAACGAAACATCGTTCCCGTCATGATCGACGGTTTTAGCTTCGGAGCACCTGGATTGGACGACCAACAGTGGGTAAGCCTCGGGGCTCTCAAATCTTATAACGGTGTACAAGTTCACGAACAGATTTCGGAAGCCTTGGTCCGTATCCGTAGATTCATAAATGTTCCTCTGACCTCGGTGGCGCATCCTCCAAGGGCGCAAGGCGGCTTTATTCCTGCCGACCACTCCCTCGTCTTGACCACAAGGTTTAGCCCTATGGCCATGTTACCCCTTTCTGTCCCGCCCAACTCTATTGCGTACCTCTTACCTATTTCGCCGGAGCCGAATTCATTTGGGCTAATGGAAATTTCGAACAATTCCAGCACAGATGATCGGGTATGGCCGGACGTTGATAAGGCTCACCCCTCGCCACCTCAAATGTGCCATCGGTATAGCGTTTTCAATACACTCGACAAGACCGTAGTCAACATCCGGCTATTTTTCAAAGTTGATTTTAGAATCCCAAGACCTGGTGGCGGAATTGTAGCCACCGATCCGATCGATTCGACGTCTTTTCGGCAAGTCGTTATACCCCTCATCCGTCCGCAAGGACACTTCGAGTTTGTGGTCGCGAATCGAAGCACGACACACGCTGCTCAGCTTGCATTGTCCACCGATTCCGTTATTCAAATCGCTGGAGAGGTTGGCCCTCGGAAAATAGCACTTGTTATGTCTGAGGCATCCCTATTGGATATGCTCGGCTCCATGGCGCTCTTTCCAGCACTCGTCAAGTGGTGAACAATTGCTGGGATTCACCAGCCACAAGCGTATGTCCGATTTTTGTACGATACAGGAGCGAAACGAGCTACTCGACCGACCCGCGCGAATCGTGCGACCGCCCTGTTTTCAATAAGTTGCGTAGAATCAATAACGGTAGCGAGTCCGAGTCCCGCCCGGCTCACCAGTTCAAACCGCACCCCCTCCCCAACTTCGGGACCCTCGTTCCTTACTCTGCGGATGCCTCGCTACATTCGCCAACGCCCGCTACTGCACCACCTCCCGGCCAACCGCCGTATTCAACTGGCTGGCGGCGCTCAAATATGACCCGACCAAATTAATGTACGCCACCCGCGTAGCGCGGTAGTCTCTTTGCGCGTCCAGATAATCCAGAAGCGACGCCTGGCCCCGCTGGTAGGCGAACGACATCGTCTCGCGAATCCGCAACGCCGTCTCCAGATAACCGTCCGTACCCTTATACGGCCGCAACAAATTCACCGAGCTGACCAGCGTGAAGTAAGCCGAATCGACGTCGCTGAATACCTGCGCCTCCGCGGCGTCCTTTTGCCGCTGCGCGTGAGAGATGTCGATTTGGGTGCGCTCCTTCTCTCCCTGGTTGCGATCGAAAATACGCAGCGGGATGTTTACGCTCACTCCCATGTAAACCGCGATGGGAGGGTTACGGCCAAAATCCACGCCGAAAGTGGGATCCGTGGAACCGTTCGAAACGGCTAGTTTGTGGTCGGTCTCGGCCTTGCCGATAGTCTCGACGGCCGCCTTCAGATCCGGCCGGGACGCCAAAGCGACGGAGTGGAACTCATCCAAAGCCATGATCTGCTCCTGGAAATCGAACGGCCCCGCCACATCCAATTTGTCGACCGGCGTACGGTCGTTGAGCAGCATCAGCAGCGTGATCTTCGCGGTTCTGGCATTCACCAGCGCGGTCTGATAGTCGGACTCGTACTGCGCCCGCTGCAGCACCAGCCGGTCCAGGTCCACCCGCGCAATGTCCCCGGATTTGAACCGCGCTCGGCTGATGGTCAACTCTTTGTCGAAGTAATCCAGGTTTTCCTTGGCATTCGCCAGCAGCGCCTTGGCCTGCAGGGTTTGTACGAAGGCGCTGCGCAAATTGAAGAGCAGCGTGCGGTCGAGATCCAGTTGCTGCGATTCGGCGATGGCGGTTCCCTGCTGCGCGCTCTCCAGGCGCAGCTCGCGCTTGTGCTGCCGCTCGTGCAGATAATCGAACGCCACCAGCGGGAACACGTAGGCGAAGGGACGATAGGGGCTGCCGGTGAACGGATCCAGTTGGTCGAGGCCCGCGGTGAGGTTCGGGTTAGGCCGCAGATACGCGGTAATCTCCTGCGCCTTGGTTTCCTGGATATTCAGTTGGCCCGCGCGCAGGTTGGGGTTGTCGGCTTCGAACTTGTCTTTCACCTGCTGCCATGTCAAAGTAGTCTGCGCGAATGCCCCGTGGCACAGGCAAGCTCCAACAAGAAACCCGATTAGTAGACGCCAGATTGTTCGCCGCATGATTGCTCCATCAAACCTGCAAGATATCGCCTTCCCGCGCGGCCAGCGCGTAAAGCACCGGCGCCAGGAAAATCGACAGGAAAAGCCGGGAGGCCAGGCCGGCGACGATCACGATGGCAAACGGCTTCTGCGAATCGCTGCCGATGCCCGTGGACATGGCCGCCGGCAGCAGGCCGAAACACGCGACCAGCGCCGTCATCATGATGGGGCGCAGCCGCAGCAGCGAGGCTTGCAGGGTCGCCGTGGGGATGTCGCTGCCTTCCAGACGCAGCTTGTTGATGAACGAATAAAGTATGACGCTGGTCTGCACCGCCACCCCCATCAAGGCCACGAAGCCCAACATCGACGACACGCTGAAACTGGTATGCGTGATCCGCAGCGCCAGCAGCCCGCCGACCGGTTCCGTCACCAACACGCTGAAGAAGATGATGAGCGGGAATTTCAAGTTCCCATATAGCGCGAACAGGATCAGCAGAATCAACAGGACCGTCAACGGCCCAATGATCTTCATCTGCTCCAGCGAGGCCAGGTACTCCTTGTATTCGCCGCCCCAATCGAACCTGTAGCCGATGGGAAGCCTCACGGCAGCGGCGACCTTCCGGCGGGCTTCGCCTACGGCGCTGGCCAGGTCGCGGCCTTCCACGCTGAACTGGACGCCTATGAACCGCGAATTCGACTCGCGATAAATGAAGGATGCACCGCTTTCCACTTTAATTTCGCAGAACTGGCTGAGCGGCAAATATTGGCCGTCGGGAGTGGCGATGAGCAGATTCTTGATGGCGTTCTCGTCGCTGCGGAATGGCTCTTGCATGCGCACGACCAGGTCGAACTGGCGCTCCCCCTGAATCACCTGCGTGGCGGCAGTGCCGCCCATGGCGGTTCCCACCAGCGTGTTGACATCGCTCACGTTCAGGCCAAAGCGGGCCAACTTGGCGCGGTCCGGAGTAATCACCAGGCTGGGTTGGCCAAGCTCCCGGACCACCGTGATTCCGGTGATGCCCGGAACCTTGGCGATAATGTTCTTCACTTGCACGGCCCTGTCTTCGAGGGTAGTCAGATCGGGACCGAAAATCTTCACGGCCAACGAACTCTTCAATCCGGTTTCGGCTTCGTCCACCGCGTCCTCGGCGGGTTGCGTGTAGTTGAAGATGATGCCCGGAAATGCCGCCAGCTTCTGCTGGATGGCTTTCGTCAAGTCGGGCTTGGTACTGATGCGGCCATGCCATGCGCTGTCGTTGTAGGGTTTCAAGCCCACATAGAATTCGTTGTTGAAGAAGCCCGTCGAATCCGTGCCGTCGTCGGGCCGTCCGAGCTCGTTGGCGACGGTGGTTACCTGCGGGAAGCTCAGCAAAATATTCCGGATCTGGGGCGAGAGCTTGGAAGCCTCTTCGAAGGAAATGGTGTAAGGCGTGGTGGCGCGCACCCACAAAGCGCCTTCATCCAGGTGAGGCATGAACTCGCCGCCGATGGATGGAATCAGCAGAAGCGACGCGGCGAAGATCGCCAGAATGACGGCCACGGTGATCAACCGGTTGCGCAGGCACCAGCCCAGCATTCTGCCGTATATGCCGCGGATCGCCTCGTAGAGCCGCGCCCGCGGCTCATGCACGTGCTTCTTCAGAAAGAAGGAGCACAGCACGGGCAACAGTGTGAGGGCGCAGAGCAGCGCGCCCAACAGCGCGAACGACATGGTGTCCGCCATGGGCTGGAAGAGCCGGCC
>Ga0187855_10002510_pt1 | contig 13855 bp, 14 predicted proteins | sample June2016WEW_8_10_2_FD_132969 | JGI IMG/M metagenome (GOLD analysis project Ga0187855, IMG submission 132969) | Peatland microbial communities from SPRUCE experiment site at the Marcell Experimental Forest, Minnesota, USA - June2016WEW_8_10 | ecosystem: Environmental > Terrestrial > Soil >...
ATGGTGTGCGCCACCTGGCAGGCGGCGGCGCTGATGGCGTCGGACGAGGTGTGCTCCGGCATCGCCATTTCCGAATGCAACATGCCGAAATAGACCGGATCGATCTGCACGCGGCTGATGATGCGGTCCATCATGGTGACGGCCTCGACCGGATAGGAACCCACCGCGGTTTCGGCCGAGAGCATCACCGCGTCCGCGCCCTCGTAAACCGCGGTGGCGACGTCGGAAGCCTCGGCGCGGGTCGGCACCGGCGCGCGCAGCATCGATTCCAGCATCTGCGTCGCCACCACCACCGGCTTGCCGGCGATGCGGCAGGCATGGACGATGCGGCGTTGAAGGGGAGGGACATCTTCAGGGGGCATCTCGACGCCGAGATCGCCGCGCGCCACCATCACCGCCTCGGACAGCTCGATGATTTCGTCGAGCTTGCCGATGGCGGCGGGCTTTTCCAGCTTCACCAGGATGCCGGCGCGGCCGGAAATGAGCTTGCGCGCCTCGGCCACGTCCTCGGGCCGCTGCACGAAGGACAACGCCACCCAATCGACGCCGATCTTGAGCGCGAAGTCGAGATCGGAGCGGTCCTTGGGCGTCAGCGCCGACACCGCCAGCATCGCGTTCGGCACGTTGACGCCCTTGCGGTCGGAAAGCTCGCCGCCGGCCAAGACCTTGGTTTCGGCGAAATCCTTGCCGGATTTCTCGACCTTGAGGCGGATGTTGCCGTCGTCGAGCAGCAGCTCGGTGCCCGGCGCGATCGCCGCGAAGATTTCGGGATGCGGCAGGTTGGCGCGGGACGCGTTGCCCGGCGCCTTGTCGAGATCGAGCCGGAATCCCGCGCCCGGGACGAGCTTCGCCTTGCCGCCGGCGAAGGTCCCGACGCGCAGCTTCGGGCCCTGCAAATCGGCCATCACGCCGATGGGCCGGCCCACCTTCTTTTCCAACGCGCGGATGGCGTCGAGCCGCGCGCGGTGTTCCGCCTGCTCGCCATGGCTGAAATTGAGACGGAAAACGTCGACCCCGGCATCGAACAGGGAGGCGATCTTATCGGGCGTGGCGCTGGCCGGCCCGCGCGTGGCGACGATCTTGGCGCTTCTTCGGCGTCGCATCTTTTCTTGATCCTGTGGTCATGGGTTTTAGCACCAGGACGGCGCGGAAGTCGTTCACATTCGTGCGGGTGGGGCCTGTCACGATCAGGTCATCGAGCGCGTCGAACGCGCCCCAGGCGTCGTTGGCGGCAAGCTTGGCCTTGAGATCGACCCCCCGCTTGGCCGCGCGCGCCAGACTGTCGGGACCGCAGATCGCGCCGGCATTGTCCTCGCTGCCGTCGATGCCGTCGGTGTCGCAGGCAAGGGCGTGGATTTGCGGATGACCCTTCAAATCGAGCGCGAGCGCCAGCAGGAATTCGGCGTTGCGTCCGCCGCGCCCGTTGCCCTTGACCGTCACCGTGGTCTCGCCGCCCGACAGCAACACGGCGGGAAGCGTCGGCGCCTTGCCGGCGACGCGGAAACGCCCCTGCGCCAGGGCCCGGGCCATGCCGGCATGCACGAGCGCCACCTCGCGCGCCTCGCCCTCGATGGCGTCGCCGAGGATGATCGGCGTTATGCCGCGTTGGCTCGCGAATGCCGCCGCGGCTTCGAGCGAGATCTGTGGCGTGGCGATGAGATAAAAGCGCGAGCGCGCCAGGCGCGGATCGCCCGGCTTCGGAGTTTCATCGTCGGCCCGCTCCAGCCGCGATGCGATCGCCAGCGGCGGCGCGATCGCATATTTCGCCAGGATGGCGCGGGCCTCGGCGAAGGTCGAAGGATCGGGCACGGTCGGGCCCGAGCCGATCACGGCGGGATCGTCGCCCGGCACGTCGGAAATCGCGAGCGTCACCACACGCGCCGGGAACGATGCCGCGGCCAGACGCCCGCCCTTGATGGCGGAGAGATGTTTCCGGACGCAATTGATCTCGGAGATGGTGGCGCCGCATTTCAACAGCGCGCGGGTGACCGCGCGTTTTTCGTCGAGCGAGATGCCGTCGGCCGGCAAGGCGAGCAGCGCGGACGCCCCGCCCGACATCAGGCACAGCACCAGATCGTCGGGCGAAAGGTTCCCGACGCTGTCCAGGATGCGCGACGCGGCTTTTTCTCCGGCCGCGTCGGGCACCGGATGGCTCGCCTCCACCACCTCGATGCGCTTCAGAGGCAGGCCGTGGCCGTAGCGCGTCACCACGATGCCCGAAAGCGGCGCGCGCCAATGCGCCTCGACCGCCCGCGCCATCGCCGCCGCCGCCTTGCCGGCGCCCACCACCAGGGTACGGCCCCTTGGCGGCTTGGGCAGGAAATGCTCCAATACGCGCCCGGCATCGGCCGCTTCGAGCGCGGCGTCGAGGAGGCCGCGCAGCAAATCGCGGGGCCGGATAGGGCGGGACTTCACCTTGGGTCTTTAACCTCTCGCGCGACAGGATAGGATGACGGCCGGTTCGTTCTCAACTCCGCTCGATTAGCACCCTTCCATGACCGAAACCGCTCCCTTGCTTGCCCGCGGCGAGAAACCCGCTTTCGAGCGATCTCCGGGCCGAAACGGCGCCCGCGTTCTGCTGGTTTGCGATCACGCCAGCAGGCTCGTGCCGCGGGCCTTGAACCGGCTCGGTCTCGACGACAAGGATCTGTCACAGCATATCGGCTGGGATATCGGCGCCGGCGCCGTCACTAGGCTTCTGGCGCAAGCTCTCGGACTGCCAGCGGTGTTGTGCGGCTATTCGCGGCTGGTGATCGATTGCAATCGCGATCCGGATGATCCGAGCTCGATCCCGCAAACGAGCGACGGCGTCGCCATTCCCGGCAATCGCGATCTCGACGCCGCCGCGCGCCTGGCGCGGCACCGGCATCTCTTCGAGCCCTATCACGCGGCGGTTTCCGCCTGGATCGCCGCATCGCTGGGAAGCGGGGTTTTCCCCGCGCTGATCGGCGTGCACAGTTTCACGCCCAGCATGAACGGCCAAGCGCGGCCCTGGCATATCGGCGTGTTGTGGGACGACGACGGGCGGGTCGCCTTGCCGTTGCTGGCGGCGCTCAACGGCGAGGCGGGGCTGATCGTCGGCGACAACCAGCCCTATTCGGCGCGGGAGCCGGTGGGATACACCATGCGGCATCATGCTTGGGATCGCGGTCTGCCCCATGTCGCCCTCGAGATACGGCAGGATCTGATCGCCGAGGATGCCGGCGCGCGGCAATGGGCCGGACTTCTGGCCAGGGTTTTGCGGCCGATCCTGGACGACGATTCGATTTATCGCCTCTGGCAAAAATGACCCCGCCGCCCCACAATGGAAACATGCCCTCGAAGGGAGATGTCCCGATGGACGACCGCACCCGTATCGAACTCGAAGCCGCCGCCTTCCGCACGCTGGTTTCACACCTGCGGGAAAGAACCGACGTGCAGAACATCGACATGATGAATCTGGCCGGTTTTTGCCGCAATTGCCTGTCGCGCTGGTATCGCGAAGCGGCCGAGAAAAAGGGCGTGAAGCTCTCCGATCCCGAGGCGCGCCAGATCGTCTACGGCATGCCCTACGAGGAATGGAAGGCGAAGTACCAGAAAGAGGCGACGCCGGGCCAGAAGGCCAAGTCGGCCGCCGCCCACAAGCACTAGAAACAACATCGAAGAACGGGGGAAATCATGCCGGATGTCGGCGGCATCGCCGGAGAGCGTCTGCGGTCTTTCATCGAGCGAATCGAGCGGCTGGAAGAGGAAAGACGCGCCCTCGGCGAGGATATCAAGGAGGTCTATTCCGAGGCCAAAAGCGCCGGATTCGACCTGCCGACCATGCGGCAGATCGTTCGCATCCGCAAAATGGACCAGGACGACCGGGACGAAAAACAGGCGCTGCTTGACACCTATATGAACGCGCTGGGCATGCGGGAATCGGGGCGAAAACGGGCTGCGGGCTAGATTCGGCCTGTGGATAAATTCCCCGTTAAACCTGTTGCCAATTCACCACAATGGAAAACTGGCTTCGGATTTGGGGATTATTGGCCTATTCCAAAACGGGGCGGCGGCGATATAACATGGATTCAAATAGGGGCGAGGGATCGCACCCTTGGATCGGTTATGCATATTCACAAATAAGGGGGAGTCCCAGGCAATGAAAAAGCTTCTCATGTCACTCGCGGTAGCGGTCGCCATGTTGTTCGCCGTCGGCGGGCAGGCCAAGGCCGACGGCTATCTCGACGGCGTGCTGACCTGTAACCAAACCGGTCCCGGCGTGACCTATGTCCTGTTCTCAAGCGAGCCCGTCACCTGCCACTATGCCGGCGTCGGCACTCCGCAGACCTACACCGGCACCATGGGCGTCCTGCTCGGCGTCGACCTCGAATTTGCCCAGAAGAGGTCCATGGCTTACTGGGTGTGGGGCGGCGCCAGCACGTCGCCTGCCCTGATCGGCAATTATGTCGGCGTCAGAGGCTCGGCGACCCTGCTTGCCGGCCCGGCGGTTCAAGCCGGTCTTGCCGGCGCCGGTAACGGCTTCGAACTGGTTCCGGTGGGTCTCGGCGTGCAGGAGGTCGGCATCGGCGGGACCATCGGCCTCGCCTATCTGCAATTGACCAATGCCGGCCCGATGCCGATGATGGCGCAGACCTTCGTCGTCTATTTCAACTTCAATAAATCGGACCTGACCGGGGACGGCCAGAAGGTGGTCGACAACGCGGCCGCCTATTACAAGAAGACCGGCTCGCTCAAGGTCGCGGTCGCAGGCTACACCGACACCTCCGGCACGGCGGCCTACAACATGGGCCTGTCGCATCGCCGCGCCGACACCGTGCGCGCCGCGCTGATCAAGGACGGCGTACCCGCCGCCGCGATCACCACCGCTTGGTACGGCAAGACCAACCTGGCCGTGCCGACGCCCGATGGCGTGAAAGAGCCGCGCAACCGGCGCGCCACGATCGCCGTCAGCGGCGGCATGTAACCGGCTTTACGCATAAGCTTCGAGCATACGGCCCGGGCGCAAGCCCGGGCCGCTTTCTTTGGCACGGGGTTCCGTGGCAGACTTGGGATGCCCGGCGGGAGTGACGCCGGCAATCTCTTTGAGCCCGGGGAAGTTCATGGCCTTGGCATCGCCGCGCCGCAAGGCGCTACCGAGTGATTTGAACGCGGCGCTGAAGGCGCGCTTCGGCGAGCGGTACTCCACGGCGTTGGCGGTGCGCGAGCATCACGGCAAGGATGCCTCCTATCATCCCAACATGCCGCCCGATGCGGTGGTGTTCGCCGAAACCACCGCGGAGGTTGCCGAGGCGGTGAAGCTCTGCGCCGCCGCCAAGGTGCCGATCATCCCCTTCGGCACCGGAACCGGGCTTGAAGGCAACATCGCCGCGCTCGAAGGCGGCGTCACCATCGATCTCTCGCGCATGAACAAGATCCTGCGGGTTTCGGCCGAGGATCTCGACTGCACGGTCGAGGCCGGCGTCACCCGCAAGCAATTGAACCAGCATCTGCGCGACACCGGGCTGTTCTTTCCGATCGATCCGGGCGCGGACGCCTCGCTCGGCGGCATGGCGGCGACGCGCGCCTCGGGCACCAACGCCGTGCGCTACGGAACCATGCGCGAGAACGTGCTGTCGCTGACCGTGGTGCTGGCCGACGGCCGGATCATCCGGACATCGCGCCGCGCGCGGAAATCGGCCGCGGGCTACGACCTGACCCGGCTGTTCGTCGGCTCGGAGGGGACGCTGGGCGTTATCACCGAAGTGAGCCTCAGGCTCTACGGCATACCCGAGGCGATCCGCGCCGCCGTTTGCGCCTTTCCCGACGTCGATGCCGCGGTCGAAACGGTGGTAGCGACCATCCAGGCCGGCGTGCCGGTGGCGCGCATCGAATTGATCGACGCGGTGACCATGGATGCGGTCAACCGCTATTCCAAGCTCGACCACAAGGTGGCGCCGACCCTGATGTTCGAATTCCACGGCACCGAGCGCGGCGTCGAGGAGCAGGTCGGACAGGTGCGCGACTTCGCATCCGAGCACGGCGGCAGCGAGTTTCGCTGGGCCGCCGGCCACGAGGAGCGCAACCGGTTGTGGCAGGCGCGTCACGACGCCTATTTCGCCGTTCTCGCCCTGCGGCCGGGCTGCGAGGGCTGGGCCACCGATGTGTGCGTGCCGATCTCCAAGCTGCCGCAATGCATATCCGAGACCGAGCGGGATTTGGCCCAATCCGGGCTGTTGGCGCCGATCGTCGGCCATGCCGGCGACGGCAATTTTCACCTCGTCTTCCTGCTCGATCCCAAGAACCCGGCGGAATTCGAACAGGCGAAGAAGGTCAATGCCCGCATGGTGGCGCGCGCCATCGCCATGGACGGCACCTGCACCGGCGAGCACGGGGTCGGCTACGGCAAGACCGAATTCCTGATCGCCGAACACGGCGAAGCGCTGTCGGTGATGCGGGCGATCAAGCGCGCGCTCGACCCCGACAACATCATGAATCCGGGGAAGATCCTGCGCAGCTAGTCGAGTTTCTTGCCGTCGAGATCCCGGTCGGTTTTTCGGGTTTCGCCGCGATCCTTGTCGCGTTCGGCCTTGGGGCGGCCGAAGGCGACGCGGTTTTCCGCCGCCCGTTTGGTTTCTTCCGCGCGCTTTCGCGCCTTACGGAAACGGTTGAGATTGACCGGCTCAGCCATGCGGTCCCAACTCGCCGCTGCGGTAGCAATCACGGATGAAGAGGCGCAGAGCGCTCGACAGATTGCCGCCGCGGCCGGCGTCGATCCCGCCCACCAGCGCGTTGAGCGAGAGCTTGCGCTTTTTCGCCAGGGTCCGCAGATCGCGCCAGAACGGTTCCTCCAGCGTCAGGCTGGTGGCGTGGCCGGATATCCGGATCGAGCGCTTGCGCGGTTCGGTCATCTTCGCGGAATCCGCCCCTTTGCCGAAATCAATCGGCCGCCTATCGGCGGCGCTGCTGGGCAAGGTCGGCGAACCGGGCGCGTTGTTCGGGCGGCAGCGCCGCCAGGAAGGTTATCAGCGCCGCGGTATTGTCCTTTTGCGCGGCGCGGCGGTTCTCGCCGGCCTGCGCGATCAGGCTGGATATCTTGTCCTGGTCGGGTTGCGGTTTCACCAGTTCGCTCCATACCACCTCGAAGATCGGCCGATTCTGATCGCGCAGCTGACGCTGGCGCTCGCGGAACGCTTGTTCGAATTGGTTGAAGGCGGCGAGCTGATCGCCGGTCAGGTTGATGTCCTTGGCGATCTGTTCGAAGCGTTCGGCCGCCGCCGGCGGCGGCGCCGGATGATTCATGGTCCGGGTCCAGACCAACCCGGCGACGAAGAAGATGTTAAGGGTGAGCGACAGCGCAAACGCAACCAGGAGAAACCGTCCGCGCCCGCCGGCGGGACGGCCAGAGGGGTCGATGCCGGTCACGAGCTTGAATCCTCGCCGCTAAGGAAGCCCGCGGGCTGGTCGAACAGGTCGGGGGCGGAGGTTTCGACGCGCGATTGCGCAAAATTGCCGTAGGTGTCGCTGCCGAGCGCGAAGCCGACCAGGCCGGTGACGACCAGGCTCGCCGCGATGGCGAAGCGCGACACGGTTACGCGCCAACCCGCGGTTTGCGCCGGAGCGGGACGGAAGGGCACGACGCGCCGTTCGAAGGCTTTCGCCGCCCGGGGAGCCACGAGATCGGCGGCCCGGGCGATCATGGCCTCGGACGCCACCGGCGCCGAGGCTTGCACCGCAGCCCGCGCCGCCAGGATATCGCCGATGATCTCGGGCTTGGCCGCCAGGAAGCCTTCGACCGCTTCCGCGGCCTTGGTCCCGAGCCGGCCCTCGGCATAGGCGGCCAGCGTCAAGGGATCGCCTAACTCCCTGACCTTCAATCCGGATTTCCGTTCAAGCGCGCGGAATCGCCGCCACAACGCGGCTTCCTCGGCCCGGTTATCGTCCCCCGATTCACTCATAGGTCATCTCCGCTTCCCTAATTTAGGCATAAAACCCCTTATCCATCCCCGTTTCAGCCGGTTTTATCTCCCACGGCCTTGCCGGTGTCGTCGATGGCGAAATGGCTCCTGAGCTTGAGCATGGCCTTGTGGTGGGTGCTGCGCACCGTCTGGGGATCGACCCCCAGGGACTTGGCCACCTCGGTTACGTCCATGTCGCGCTCGTACAGCATGGCCAGCACCAGCTTCTGGCGCGGCGACAGCAGCTCGTCCGGCAGCTTGATGTGTTCATGCGTCGGCGGATCGACCGCCAGCGCCGATTCGGGCACCGCCTCGTAGGGCGTGGTCTGGGGCTGGCGGCGGCGCAGCACGTCGCGCGCGGTCGAACGCGCGACGATGGTGAGCCAGGTCGAAAGCCCGGCGCGCGTCGCGTCATAGGTCTTCAGGAGCCGGAAGCCGTCCTTGCACAGGCGCAGGAAGACCTCCTGCATCAGATCGTCGATGTCGGCGCCGTCGCGCGACTGGCTGCGCACGGCGGAGAGAATCAGCCCGGCATAGCGCCGCACGAAGGCGTCCCACGGCGCCTTTTCGCCCCGGATCAGGGCCGCGAGGTCGATGGTCTCTGCCACGCGTTTCCTTGGTTCTTGTTCAGCAACCCGCGCTTCAAACCAGCTTGGCGAAGAAGTCGTTGCCCTTGTCGTCGATGACGATGAAGGCGGGGAAATCCACCACCTCGATCCGCCATACCGCTTCCATGCCGAGTTCGGGGTATTCCACCACCTCGACCTTCTTGATGCAATCTTGCGCTAGACGCGCCGCCGGGCCGCCGACCGAGCCCAAGTAGAAGCCGCCGTATTTCTTGCAGGCCTCGCGCACTTCCGCGCCGCGATTGCCCTTGGCCAGGGTCACGAAACTGCCGCCCGCCGCCATGAACTGGTCGACATAGGCATCCATGCGTCCCGCCGTGGTCGGGCCGAAGGAGCCCGAGGCGAAGCCCTGCGGGGTCTTGGCCGGGCCGGCATAGTAGATCGGGTGGTCCTTGACGTATTGCGGCAGGCCCTGGCCGCCGTCGAGCCGGTCCTTGAGCTTGGCATGGGCGATGTCGCGCGCGACGATGAGCGTGCCGTTGAGCGCAAGCCGCGTCTTGATCGGGTGGCGCGACAGGAGCTTGCGGATTTCCGACATCGGCTGCTTGAGGTCGATCCGGACGACGTCGCCGCCCAGTTTCTCCTCGTCGATTTCGGGCAGGTACTGCGCCGGGTTGGTCTCGAGCTGCTCCAGGAACACGCCGTCGCGCGAAATCTTGCCCAGAACCTGCCGGTCGGCGGAACAGGAGACGCCGAGGCCGATGGGCACGCTCGCCCCGTGCCGGGGGAGCCGGATCACCCGCACGTCGTGGCAGAAATACTTGCCGCCGAATTGCGCGCCGATGCCCATGCCGCGCGTCAGCTGCAACACCTCCTGCTCGAAATCGCGGTCGCGATAGGCCTGGCCGAACTTGTTGCCCTTGGCCGGCAGGGTGTCGAGATAGCGGCAGGATGCCAGTTTCACGGTCTTGAGGTTCAACTCGGCCGAGGTGCCGCCGATGACGATCGCCAGGTGATAGGGCGGGCAGGCGGCCGTGCCGAGCGTCTTGATCTTCTCGTCCAGGAACTTGATGAGCGATTTCGGGCTCAACACCGCCCTGGTCTGCTGATAGAGGAAGCTCTTATTGGCCGAGCCGCCGCCCTTGGCGACGAACAGGAAATGGTATTCGTCGCCCTCGTCGGCATAGAGGTCGATCTGCGCCGGCAGGTTGTCGCCGGTGTTGACCTCGTCATACATGGAAAGCGGCGCCACCTGGCTGTAACGCAGATTGGTCTCGATGAAGGTGCGGCGGATGCCGGCAGAAAGCGCGGCGGCGTCGTTGCCGCCGGTCCAGACGCGCTGGCCCTTCTTGCCCATGACGATGGCGGTGCCGGTGTCCTGGCACATCGGCAGGACCTTGCCGGCGGCGATATTGGCGTTCTTCATGAGGTCGAAGGCCACGAACTTGTCGTTGGCCGAGGCCTCGGGGTCGTCGAGGATGGCGCGCAGTTGCTTCAAATGGCCGGGGCGCAGCAGATGGGCGCAATCGATGAAGGCCTGGTGCGCCAGCTCGGTCAGCGCCCGGAGATCGACCTTGAGCATGGTTTGGCCGGCGAAATCGCCCGTGCCGACATAATCCGAGGTGAGCTTGCGGTAGGGCGCGTCGTCCTCGCCCAGCGGAAACAGCTCGTGAAAATCGCTCTCGCCCATGGTCTACCGCCCTTCGGATCAGGAAAGCGGGCCGAGAGAAGCCCTATTCCGCCCGCCCGTCAAGCCGGGCCGTCTTCCGGTACGTCTCATCTTGAGTGCTGGATAAGCGTTGTGCGCCCTTCGACAAGCTCAGGGTAAGGCGCTTTTCTTAATGCCATCACCAATGTTTCCTCACCCTGAGCCTGTCGAAGGGTGAAGGGCTCAGGGTGGTTATGCAGCGTCAAACCGAGACACCACCCGTTCTTCTTGCCGTTATTTCTTCCTGAACTTGTCGATGTTGACCACGTCGGCGCCCTTGTCGCCGGATTTGGCGGGTGGCCCGGCGGCGGTGTCGGATTCGGGCAAGGGTTCGGCCGCCTCGGGCGGATGGCCCTCCTGGTTGGCGGCGGCGGCTTGCTGGAATTGCAGGCCGAATTTCACCGCCGGATCGGCGAAGGACAGGATCGACTCGAACGGAATCACCAGGCGTTCGGGCTTGTTCTGGAAGGACAGCGTCACCGCGAAACGGTCTTCCTCCACCACGAGGTCCCAGAACTGGTGCTCCAGCACCACGGTCATCTCCTCGGGGTGCTTGGCGCGCAGATGCGCCGGCAGCTCGACGCCCTCGAAGCCGGTCTTGAAGGTGATGTAGAAGTGATGCGCGCCGGGCATGCCGTCGGCCGCCGCGCGGGCGAGCGCCTCGCGCACCACGCCGCGCAAGGCAGCCTCGACCATCTTGTCGTATCGCAACAGGTCTTTCACGGTGCCGTCACCCTCGGCGGTTGATGCAAGACCGAAATAAGTGGGGGGCTTCTGTTGCCCGGTGCCCCCCGGACCGCGCTTGCTTAGAGACTAAGCAGCGAGTGCGATAGTGTTATCGTTCGCACTTGGTTGTTGGCCCGATAACGGCGGTACCATGCCGGGCGAAAGTTGCATCTTTACTACGCGCGTCGATCCTAGTTCGCCCCCATAACGCGCGGGATTTTCGGGGTCCCGCGAAACTGGTGGAGGCGCCGGGTACTGCCCCCGGGTCCGCAACGCATATTCCATGCGCCGTTTATCGCCATAGCTGGTTGCCCAGCCCCTTCAATATAAGCCTTTTCCGTTAACGCACAACTAGGAGCCCCGAGTCCTCCTTGGAGGCGGGCGGGACGGCGGCTAAAGTGCGCCTCCCATGCCTTTGACGCCCGAGCAAAAAGCCGAGATCGAGAAGCAGCGCGCCGAAACCGCGCCCACGCGCCGCGCCACCGTGCCCGCGCTTGAGGAAATCCTCTACCAGGCGATCCCGGTGCTGGACCACGGCTTCATCCGCGTCATCGACTACATGGGCGACGACGCGGCGGTGGTGCAGGCGGCGCGCGTCTCCTACGGCAAGGGCACCAAGAAGGTGAGCGAGGACAAGGGCCTCATCCACTATCTGATGCGGCACCGGCACACCACGCCGTTCGAAATGTGCGAGATCAAGTTTCACGTGAAACTGCCGATCTTCGTCGCGCGCCAGTGGATCCGGCACCGCACCGCCAACGTAAACGAATATTCCGCGCGCTATTCGATTCTCGACAACGAGTTCTACCTGCCCGCGCCCGAACATTTGGCGGCGCAATCGGTTTCGAACCGCCAGGGCCGGGGCGAGGTGCTGACGGGCAAAGAAGCCAAGCGCGTGCTCGATTTGTTGCGCGAGGACGCCGAGCGCAGCTATCGCGGCTATACGGAAATGCTGAACGAAAGCGAGGACGGTAAGCCGATCGACGCCAGCTGCAAGGGCCTGGCGCGCGAGCTGGCGCGCATGAACCTGTCCTTGAATTTTTACACCCAGTGGTATTGGAAGACCGACCTGCACAATCTCCTGAATTTCCTCTCGTTGCGCGCCGACGACCACGCGCAATACGAGATCAGGGCCTATGCCGAGGCCATGATCGGGACCTTGGAGAAATGGGTGCCGCTCACCGCCGAAGCCTTTCGCCAGCACCGAATGGGCGGCGCGCATCTCTCGGCCGCCGCGCTCGAAGTAGTGAAGCAGCTCATCGCCGGCAAGAAATTGTCCCAGGAAGAGAGCGGGCTTTCCAAGCGCGAATGGGTGGAGGTGATGGAGAAGTTGGGGAAATCAAACTGAGAGTCGGAATGGACGAAAAACAGCCCCTCATCCCCTGGACCGCGCTTCGAGCAATCGGCAATTCGACTGCCGTTAAGATGACAATTTTTATTCCGGTGATTGGATATATGGTTCTCTTCAATGAATACATTCTTCATTACCTTGCGCTTTCGAGTCACATTTTTGGTTCGACCGAAATTCAGTCATCGTCACAGGAAGCGCATGTTTCCTGGAGGCTGGTGTTGCTTTATTTTGGGTTTTGCTTTCTTGCGGGAGGCGCAGCGATATATCAATTTTTCTGTCCTGCTGAGGTGAAAGAATTTGGGACTCCAATTGATTACATATCTGCTATGCGGCCACAAATGGGCGACGTAATGTTTGGTCGTTTGGAGAGCACATTGAGTAAACATAAAAACTGTTCCAAAGAGTTCACCCAATTCCAAAAACACATGCTTGATCGGCAGGGGCGCTACAGTCAGAAAGCTGATAGAGACGAAATCTTTGAGGCTTATAAACGCGATGTGTTGGAATTGAATTTTCGTTCTTTGAACGCAAGTAGCCCGATTTTGCGAATGGTTACTGCAGCGTTCTACGTAGTTGGCTCAATTATTCTTGCCATTCCTTCCTTAAATGTCTTTTGGAAGGTAACGGAAATCTCTATTCCGTCCCTGTTCGCGCTGTTATAGCGAGTTTTACTGCACCACGATTCTTGGCGCCGGGCGTTGCTGCGCGCCGCCGCTGAGCTTCTCCCACAGCCGCGCCGCGATCTGCTTGTAGACCTTGGCATGCGGGCTGTCGGGCTGCGAGAGCACGATCGGCTTGCCGCCGTCCGAGGTCTCGCGGATGGATATATCGAGCGGTATCTCGCCCAGGAATTCGACGCCCAGCTTCTCGGCCTCCTTGCGCGCGCCGCCATGGCTGAAAATGTCGCTGCGCTCGCCGCAATGCGGGCAGAGGAAATAACTCATATTCTCGATGAAGCCCAGAACCGGCACGTCCACCTTGCGGAACATGTTAAGGCCCTTGCGCGCGTCCAACAGCGCAATGTCTTGGGGCGTGGAAACGATCACCGCGCCGGCGAGCGGCACCTGCTGCGCCATGGTGAGCTGCGCGTCGCCGGTGCCGGGCGGCATGTCCACCACCAGCACGTCAAGCTCGCCCCAGGTGACGTCCCGGAGCATCTGCGTCAACGCGCTTTGCACCATCGGCCCGCGCCAGATCATCGGCGTGTCCTCGGCCACCAAAAAGCCCATCGACATGCATTCGACGCCGTAATTGCTCATCGGCTCCAGCGCCTTGCCGTCGCGCGAATGGGGCTTGCCCGAAATGCCCAACATGCGCGGCATGGAGGGGCCGTAGATGTCGGCGTCAAGCACGCCCACCTTGCGGCCGATGGCGGCCAGCGCCAGAGCCAGATTGGCGGCGGTGGTCGATTTCCCCACGCCGCCCTTGCCCGAGGCGACGGCGACGATCGACTTGATGCTCGGCACCAGCAGTTTCTGCGGGCCATGGGGGTGGGCATGGGGATGGGCGTGGTCATGGCCATGCGCCGGCGCCGCTTGCGGCTTCGCCCCCGCTTTCTCGGCGGTTAACACCGCTGTAACCGAGA
>Ga0187855_10002521_pt1 | contig 13816 bp, 10 predicted proteins | sample June2016WEW_8_10_2_FD_132969 | JGI IMG/M metagenome (GOLD analysis project Ga0187855, IMG submission 132969) | Peatland microbial communities from SPRUCE experiment site at the Marcell Experimental Forest, Minnesota, USA - June2016WEW_8_10 | ecosystem: Environmental > Terrestrial > Soil >...
CGGATGAACAGCGTTGCGCCCTTCAACTGCACTAACTGTCGTTTCTTGAATTCAGAAAACAAACGGCTGACGGTTTCTCGAGTCGTCCCGATCATTTCGGCAATTTCTTCGTGGGTGAGTGTCAGCTTTACTTGTAGAGGGTCACCGTTGCCGGTCGAATTCGACCAGCCCAGAAGTAACTTCGCAAATTTTTCGGATGGCGATGCGGAGAGTCCAAGTGTGCGGATCTCTTCATACGCCGTGTAGTAATTGCGGCTTAACTGCTCCGCCATTCGTACCGCCACCTCGCCGTGTTCTCGCAGGAAATGGAGCAACGCATCCCGGGCAATAAAATTCGCCTGTCCCGGCTCAATCATTTCCGCGGTCACTTCATAAGGGCGGTTGGAGATTGTCGCGTTGATACCCAGAACATCTCCGGGCTCAGAGATCTTGGTGATGATGGTCTTGCCCTCAGAGGACGAAGTCGAGAGTTTTGCTTTGCCAGCACACAGGACGAACACGCCTCGCGGTTGCTGGCCCTCGATAAAAAGCATGGCAGATTTTGGATAGACCGCAGTGGATTTGATCTCGTTGAGCTGCTGCACCGCAGCTAAAGGAAGATTGCAGAAAACATGCTCTTCCCGCACCGGGCAGGTGAGGCAGTTGTCGAGGATATTCAGCCCGTAGGGAGCCCGCATTGCACCGCCTTCAGCTCAATTGTACCACCTCATGCCTCGTGACCACGATCACAAAAAGCCGTGACTCCGGGCATGGTAACGAGAGCAGTATGCAATGAGAATGTACGGTGCACGGGAGTTGTGGAAGCTGTGCCGCCGGAGGGTTCCATGAGCACCGCCACTGAAGTTCGAGAGCCAGATGTTAAAAAGCCGGTCGAGGCGGGGCGTCGGCCGCAAGTGCCGCCATCCTCGCAGATAGAAGCGAGACAGTTGTTTTCAGATTGTCTGTTGGAGTCACACAGGGGGAAAGACCGTCGCCGCACGGCAGCCACAATCATCTCATTTGTCATCCAATGCGGGTTACTGATCATCGCTGTGATCATACCTCTGATGTTCACCGAAGCCCTGCCCAAGCAGCAGTTGCTGTCGTTTTTAGTGGCGCCTCCGCCGCCTCCGCCGCCCCCACCGCCTGCGGCCGCTCCCGCCAAAGCTGTCGAACGCGTGAGCGAACTCGACGAAGGGCGTTTGCGTACTCCCACCAGAATTCCGGAGAAAGTTCAGATTCTTCATGAAGAAGAGATGCCGCCAGCTCTTGCCACTGGAGGAGTTGTGGGAGGAGTTCCCGGCGGAATCCCAGGCGGACAACTCGGCGGCGTGATCGGGGGAATTATCAGTGCCACCTCGAACCTTGCCTCCGTGCCGAAGCTGGCAATGCCAGCGACCCCGAAGCGTGTTCGGATTTCGCAAGGCGTGACAGAAGGGCGATTGATTCAGAAAATTCAGCCCGAATATCCGCCGATCGCGCGGGCGGCTCGCATCCAGGGACAGGTGGTGCTCAGCGCCATCATTTCCAAAACGGGAGAAATCCAAAATTTGGTTTTGGTTAGCGGACACCCCATGCTGGTGCCGGCTGCCATTAAAGCTGTCCAGCAATTTCGCTATCGTCCTTTCTTGCTGAACGGCGAACCGGTAGAAGTGGAGACTACGATCACCGTTAACTTCCAGCTCTCTTGACGTTTCTGGAAGTTCGAAGTCGGAGCACACGGGAGGGGACATCTCCATGCAAGAACACGATCAGTTTCGAGTGGTCGCCTGGTGGTCCGCCGAGCGCAATGGGATAGCCCAATCCGACTCGGCGCCGAACACCATTCATTTCACCTCCCCGCCCGCTCTGGGCGGAATGAATGGCAGATGGACTCCCCAAGATTTGTTGCTGAGTGCCATCGCCAGTTCTTTTACGACTACCTTCCGAACGCTTGCGGAGAAGTCAAAGTTTGAGCACACCGACCTCCAGGTAGAGGTCCAAGGCGTCCTCAACCAGACCGCGACAGGCTACAGCTTGCCCGCAGTTCACATACGTGCGCATCTAACGATTCCCGATGAAGAAGACCATGGACGGGCAATCAAGCTGTTGCACATGGCCAGAAGTTCCTGTGTGGTGTCGCGCTCGCTCTCGATTCAACAAATCTTTGAACCGCTAGTCACGGTTGCCGTGCCCGTGGGTTGAAGACCCACAAGCATTTCTCTCCATCATGCCGATGTTTAGGCTATCCTCGACGGTAGAGGCCGCAATCTGGCCAGTTTGAGGCATACACAGCTCTGTAAGTTCAACCGAGGATGGTCTGATGGAGTTCCCTCCAAACATTATCGAAGAAAATGTAGTAGCCCCCCAGAAGCACGGCTTGGATGCAATGTTCACTCCGGACTCGGTGGCCGTGATCGGTGCGACGAGTCGCCCAGGCACCGTTGGTCGAACCGTTCTAGAGAACCTATTGCGCGATACCTTTCGCGGCAGGGTCTATGCGGTCAACTCCAAACATGAGGAAGTACTCGGACTTAAAACCTACAAGAGCATTCGCGATATCCCTGACCGCGTCGATTTGGCGGTCGTCGCTACCCCGGCCTCTACCGTGACCCAAATTATCACGGAGTGCGTGGATGCCGGCGCCAAATCCGCGGTTGTCATCTCGGCCGGATTTAAGGAGCGGGGTGCTGAAGGAGCGGCGCTCGAACAGCAAATAAAAGAGCAACTGAAGCGGAGTTCATTGCGCCTGATTGGTCCCAATTGCCTGGGCATTATGAACCCGACGATCGGATTGAATGCCACGTTCGCCAAGGATCCGCCGCAGGCCGGAAGCGTGGCATTTCTCAGTCAGAGCGGAGCGCTCCTGAGTGCTATCCTCGACTGGAGTCATCGCGAACAAGTCGGTTTCAGCGCGATCGTCTCGACCGGATCCATGCTGGATGTGGGCTGGGGAGATTTGATCTACTACTTCGGCGATGACCCACGTACCAAAAGCATTTTGCTCTATATGGAGTCGGTGGGAGACGCGCGCTCGTTTCTTTCGGCGGCCCGCGAAGTCGCGCTCAGCAAACCAATCCTGGTAATAAAGGCGGGACGCTCGGAAGCGGCCTCCCGCGCAGCCGCCTCGCACACTGGATCTCTGACCGGCAGCGACGAAGTGTTGGACGCAGCCTTTCGCCGCTCGGGAGTTTTGCGCGTTCACAACATCGCAGATCTTTTCTACATGGCGGAAGTCCTCGGCAGGCAACCTCGTCCCAGCGGACCGCGGCTTACCATCCTCACCAATGCGGGCGGGCCTGCCGTCCTCGCTACCGATGCGCTCGTGGCCAACGGCGGGGAACTCGCCGAGCTTTCTCCCGAAAGCTTGCAACGGCTAGATGAGTTTCTGCCGGCGCACTGGAGTCATAACAATCCAATTGACGTGCTCGGCGACGCGGATCCCGAGCGCTACGCTCGCGCTCTTGAAATTGCCTCCCAGGATCCGAACAGCGATGGACTCCTGGTCATCCTCGCGCCGCAGGGTATGACCGACCCTTCGCACATTGCGGAGCGTTTAAAGCCGTACGCAAAACAATATGGCAAGCCTGTACTCGCCAGCTGGATGGGCGGAAACAGCATCGCAGAGGGCGAAGCCTTCCTGAATGCTGCAGGTATTCCAACCTTTCCTTTTCCCGATACCGCGGCCCGAGCTTTTACCTACATGTGGCGCTATACCTACAACCTGCGTGGACTTTACGAAACTCCGGCACTCACAGACAATTCGGAACTTAACGATGCGTCCCGCAAGCAGGTCGAGCAGATTATCCATAGTGCGCGCAATCGCGGTCGCGTTCTGCTCACCGAGCTTGAATCGAAACAGTTGTTATCGCTCTACGGCATCCCCACAGTAGAGACGCACGCCGCAGGCAGCGAAGACGATGCCGCTGCGCTCGCCACGAAGCTTGGCTTTCCAGTTGTGCTGAAAGTCTTTTCTGAAACGATTACTCACAAAACGGACGTGGGCGGAGTCAAACTGAATTTGCAGGATGAAGCTGCCGTCCGCTCTGCCTATCGTGCCATTCAATCTTCCGTAGCCGAGAAGGTCAGCCCCGATCAGTTCTCGGGCGTCACCGTGCAGCCGATGGTCAAGCTCGACGGCTACGAATTAATTCTCGGCAGCAGCGTCGATCCGCAGTTCGGACCGGTAATCCTCTTCGGCTCCGGCGGCCAGCTGGTGGAAGTATATCGAGACCGTGCCCTGGCGCTTCCGCCCATGAACACGACTCTCGCTCAAAGGATGATGGAGCAAACAAGAATATTCACCGCTCTTAAAGGGGTTCGCGGACGCAAACCGGTCGATCTGCCCGCCCTGGAGCGCCTGCTGGTACGTTTCAGCCAGCTCATTCTCGAACAGCGCGGGATCGCGGAAATTGATATCAATCCTCTGCTGGCCTCCCCAGAACGTTTGCTGGCTCTCGATGCCAGAATCGTGCTGCACGGCCCGGCAGTAAAGCTCGACGACTTGCCCAAGCCCGCGATCCGGCCCTATCCCTTGCAATATGTCGCGTCCTGGACCATGAGAGATGGAAATCAGGTCACGATCCGCCCCATCCGCCCCGAGGATGAGCCGCTCATTGTGAAGCTCCATGAGACGCTTTCCGATCGCAGCGTCTACCTGCGTTATTTTTGCTCGCTCAGCCTGAGTCGTCGCGTGGCGCATGAGCGGCTCCTGAAAATCTGTTTCGGAGATTACGACCGCGAGATGGCGTTAGTCGCTGAGCTCGTCGATCCCGTCACCGAAGAGCGCCAGATCATCGCCGTCGGACGCTTGAGCAAACTGCACGGCAAAAATGAAGCCGAAGTGGCAGTGCTGGTTTCAGACAAGTACCAGAAACTCGGGCTGGGACATGAGTTGCTCCGTCGCGTGGTCGAAGTCGCCCGAGATGAAAAATTGAGCCAGGTATCCGCCGAAATGTTAACCGACAACCTGGCCATGCAGATCGTCATGAAGCGCCTTGGGTTTCGTGTTCGCACGGAAGAAGATATGACCTCGGTGCGCGCGTTCCTGGATCTATAGGCCCTGGGTAGTGACCACAATCACAGGACAAAGTGACATCACGCACCGCTGAAACCGGACAGTGGTGTAACCATGGATCTGGGTGCGGAGGTGTCATTATGACAGTCTTGGAATTCAAGCAAGACACACCCGAGATTAACAGACGATCTGGCCGGATCTCTCCAAGAAATATTCTTTACGCAACCGACTTCTCGGCCACATCAGAATCGGCTCTTCCTCACGCTGCCGCGCTTTGTCGCCGTTTTGGCAGCACGCTGCATGTAGTGCACGTTCTCTCCGATACAAGTTTGCTGCTCATGACCGGAGGGGTCGATCAGGTGAGCTTCGAAGTCCTCTACGATGACGCCCAAACCCTAGCAACGGGAAAGCTCAAACGAGTCAGCGATGGTCTCGGGAAAATCCCGAACCGCTCCTATGTGCGCCACGGGAAAGTTTGGACCAACCTCAGCACGATCATCGCGGAAAATGACATAGACCTCATCGTGATCGGAACTCACGGTCGCACGGGATTCGGAAAGCTGTTGCTGGGCTCCGTGGCGGAGGATATCCTGCGGCACGCCCCTTGCCCGGTTTTGAGCATAGGACCGAAGGTCTGCGGCCGCACCAAGCTGCAGGAATTTGTCGGCACGGGCAGTGAACTCTCGCCCGTCGAACTGGAACTGCGGCACATCGTGTATGCCACAAATTTGACGGCCGCCTCCCAGACTGTCGCGCCGGTAGCGATTGCGCTGGCCAAACAGTTTGAGGCGAGATTGACGCTCATCCACGTGATTGAGGACTATTCCCAATTGGAAATCGCGCCGGGGCCGATAGAGAACGGAGTTCGTCAGCTGCAGGCGTTAGTTCCCAAGGACGCGGCGCTGGCATATGTGCCGGAAATCGTGGTCGAGTGTGGGCCTGCATCCGATTGCATCGTGAACGCAGCGATAAAACGAGATGCCGATCTGATCGTGCTGGGAGCACGTCCCGCCGATGGCACAACGCACCTGCCATTTTCGACCGTGCACCGGGTCGTCGCGCACGCCACCTGCCCTGTCCTGACCGTGCCTGCTTAGGCCAGAAGCGCCTGCCCAATATTTTGCCGTCATCCTGAGGCGCGCCCTCCAGGCTGAAGGGCCTATGCAACTGCAAGCTTAAAGTGCCGCTAGAGGTTTCCTGGCTGTTTTGACAGAAACGGAACGAACTGTGCGCACAGAGCCTTGTGACCTTAATCACTGCCCGCCCCGGACGCGTCCGGCCACAATCAAAATGCCATTCGCTGGCTGGAGCGCTCGTGTTCAAAATCATCCACGCACAATTCATCGCCCCGGGTATCAAACGGTTCGTTCTGCAAGCTCCGCGCATCGCTCGTAAACAAAAGCCGGGCCAATTTGTAATCCTTCGCATTTACGAAGAAGGCGAGCGGATTCCGGTGACCATCGAGAACTCGGATCCCGAATGCGGCACCATCAGCATCGTAGTGCAAGCTGCCGGGAAGACAACTCATCTTCTGAATTCGCTGAATTCCGGCGATCAGATCCTCGATGTCGTGGGCCCGTTGGGGAAGCCCTCCGAAATCGAGAAATTTGGCACGGTCGTCGTCGTCGGGGGAGGCGTTGGCACAGCCATGGCCTACCCGTCGGCGGCAGCATTCAAGCGCGCAGGCAACCGCGTGATCTCGATCGTCGGCGCGCGCACCAAAGAGCTCGTGATTCTCGAGCAGGAACTGCGTGAGGTAAGCGACGCAGTGATGATCACCACCGATGACGGCAGCTATGCTGACAAAGGCTTCGTCACCGACAAACTGCGGCAGCTTATCCAGAACGGAACACGCATTGACTTGGTACTAGCGATCGGTCCGATTGTGATGATGCGGGCCGTGGCGGAACTCACGCGAAAGGAGAACATCCGCACCGTGGTCAGTCTAAATCCCATCATGATTGATGGTACGGGAATGTGTGGAGGCTGCCGCGTGCCGATCGACGGCAAAAGCGAATTCGCGTGCGTAGACGGACCCGAGTTCGATGCCCACAAAGTGAATTTTGAAGTGCTGGTGCAGCGGAACTCGATGTATCGCGACGCGGAGCAGCGCTCGCTGGCCGACTACCAGCGCTCGACAGCCGAGAAGGCCGCGGCTCAAGAAGCTGAAGAATCTTGCGCTGTGGCGCATAGGGGCGAACGATGAGTCCGATCACGAACAAATCTCTCAACCCGGTTCCGATCAAGGAGCGCATGAAGGTTCCACGGCAGCTCATGCCCGAGCAACCCGCGGACGAGCGCAACAAGAATTTCAGCGAGGTGAATCTCGGCTACAGTCCTGAACTGGCGCAGCAGGAAGCTCAGCGCTGTCTGGAGTGCGCCAAGCCGACCTGTACAGACAACTGCCCGGTCGGCGTGAAGGTGAAGGAGTTCGTCGAACTCATCGTCGCGGGAGACTTCCTGGGCGCGGCTGCGAAGATTCGCGAAGATAATGTGCTGCCGGCCGTTACCGGAAGAGTTTGTCCGCAGGAAGATCACTGTGAAGGCAAGTGCCTGCTGTCGAAAAAGGTGAAACCGCTTGGCATCGGTTATCTGGAGCGTTTTGTCGCCGATTACGAACAGCGAATGGGGACGCATGTGATCCCCAAGGTTACGCTGACTGGGAAAACGGTTGCCGTTGTGGGCAGCGGCCCGTCGGGCCTCACCGTAGCCGGAGACTTAATTCAAAAAGGCCACAAGGTACGAGTGTTCGAAGCGCTGCACGAGCCGGGCGGAGTGCTCGTCTATGGCATCCCTGAGTTCCGTCTGCCCAAACAAATTATTCGCGAGCAACTGGACTACATGCGCGAGATGGGCGTTGAGTTCGAGACCGACGTAGTGGTTGGCCGCACCGTCACGATCGACGAACTCATGCACGAAGAGGGCTTCGATGCCGTCTACATCGGTACCGGCGCTGGCCTGCCGCAGTTCATGGGAATACCCGGCGAACATTTCAACGGAGTCTACTCGGCCAACGAATTTCTCACGCGCATCAACCTGATGAAGGCGTACAAGTTTCCCATCTACGATGAGCCGATGGTCGACCTGCATGGAAAAGATGTGGCCGTGATCGGCGGCGGCAACACCGCGTTGGACGCGATCCGCTCGGCTCTTCGGCTGGGAGCGCGCAAGGCTTACGTCATCTACCGCCGCAGTGATGCAGAAATGCCCGCGCGAGCCGAAGAAGTTCACCACGCCCGCCAAGAAGGAATTGAGTTCCAGATGCTGACCGCTCCCGTGCAATTTCTTTCTGACGGGAAGGGCTGGCTCACGGCGGCACGCTGCGAACGAATGGAATTGGGCGAACCGGACGCATCTGGTCGCCGCAGGCCTGTGCCGGTCAAGGGATCGGAATTTGATTTGCCATTATCCGTGGCGATCATGGCGATCGGGACTACCGCTAATCCCATCGTGCAAAGCACTACCCCGGGCCTGGGCACGGACAAACGCGGTTACATCCAGGCCGATAATGAAACGCAGCGCACTACACGCCCGGGAGTCTTTGCCGGCGGCGACATTGTCACCGGCGCCGCTACCGTCATTCTTGCCATGGGGGCTGGCCGTCGGGCCGCCAAATCGATACACGAATATCTGACAACAGGGCAGTGGTGAGTGCGGCAATCACAATCGCTAGAGTTCCTTGCGATCACTGCCTCTTTTCAATCCACGGTGTGACCCGGGTCACCAATCGATGGGACGCTTATCACTGCCTGTCCCCTCAACCGGGACTGTAATTGAAGCAGTCGCGTCTAGGAAATTTGGACGAGAACGTCTGAAGTCCTTTCAGAGGGTTCGCAATGGTCAATGATGATCTAGTGAAGTGTCCCTTGTGCGGTGGCTTTACGCACATTGATAAGCCGGAACTACTGACGGCCTTGCACGATCCCAAGATTCGCCAACAGGTTGAAAACTACGTCGCCGAGTTGCTGTCGGGAGAGCTTACCAGCGTGGTCGCCTGCAAGCCACAGAGCAAAGACTTTGACAAAGATGTTCACAACTGGAACCCCAATGTCCCCGTGTGGCGGCGGAGTCCGAAGGAATAAGCCGCTTGGGGAAACAGAGGTTGGGTGCAGCAGCACACAGATTCAGGGAGGAAGAATGATTACCAAGCAACAAGCTTTGGATTACCACAGCAGCCCCCAGCCGGGAAAAATCGAAGTCACCCCCACCAAGCCGTGCCGGACGCAGCGTGATCTCAGCATGGCTTACACGCCGGGCGTCGCCCAGCCTTGTCTGGCCATCAATAAGAATCCACATGATGCCTTCAACTACACCGGACGCGGCAACCTGGTCGCGGTCGTAACCAACGGGTCTGCGGTATTGGGCCTGGGCGACATTGGCGCGCTGGCGGGCAAGCCCGTCATGGAAGGGAAGGCGGTACTCTTTAAGAGATTTGCCGACGTAAATGTTTTTGACATCGAAGTCAACACGCACGATCCGGATGAAATCATCAAAGTCTGCCAGCTTCTCGAACTTACCTTCGGCGGCATCAATCTCGAAGACATCAAGGCGCCGGAGTGCTTCTATATCGAGGAAACACTGCGCAAGACCATGAAGATTCCTGTCTTCCACGACGACCAGCATGGCACCGCAATCATTACGGGGGCTGCACTGTTGAATGCCCTGGAGATCGTAGGGAAAGATATCTCTACCGTTCGAATCGTCTTCAACGGCGCCGGCGCTGCTGGCGTTGCCACCGCGGAACACTATGAGCGGTTGGGCGTAAAGCACGAGAACATTCTCTTCTGCGACACCAAGGGCGTTGTGTACAAAGGCCGCACCGAAGGCATGAACCCTTACAAGGAGCGTTTCGCACAAGTCACGAATTGCCGAACCTTGGCGGATGCGATGCAGGGTGCGGACGTGTTTGTTGGATTATCGGTGAAAGGTGCTGTCACCCAAGATATGGTGCGGTCGATGGCTGCGAATCCGGTCGTGTTCGCCATGGCCAACCCCGATCCCGAGATTACTTACGAAGACGCGAAGGCCTGCCGCGACGACATCATCATGGCCACCGGACGCTCCGACTATCCCAACCAGGTCAATAACGTACTCGGTTTTCCGTTCATCTTCCGCGGTGCGTTGGATGTGCGTGCCACCGCCATTAACGAAGAAATGAAGCTGGCGGCAACACGGGCGCTGGCGGCGTTAGCCAAAGAAGATGTTCCAGATTCAGTCTGCCGCGCCTATGGTGTGGAAAGGCTTAGCTTCGGCCGCGAATACCTGATCCCGACTCTGTTCGATCCCCGCGTGCTCGTTTGGGAAGCGTCTGCCGTCGCCGAGGCTGCGATGCGCACCGGTGTGGCGCAAGAGCCTGTCGATCTTGCCACGTATCGCGAGCAATTGGAGAGCAGGCTGGGCAAGGCTCACGAGGTTGCGCGTAGCATGATCCACAAAGCGCAAGCCCATCCCAAACAGGTTGTGTTCCCCGAAGGTGAGAACGAAAAGATCGTTCGCGCCTGCCACTCTGTCATGGAAGAAAAGATCGCCAAGCCGATCCTGTTGGGCGACCGCAGCTTGGTTCAAGCCCGGGCAAAAGAATTAGGCCTGAACCTCGAAGATGTAAAGATTGTCGATCCGGCGACATCGGAGTTACGCGAGTCCTACATCCAGGAACTGTTTCGTCTACGGCAGCGCCGAGGTGTCACCCTGAGCGAGGCGCGCACACTCATCAACGATCGCAACATTTTCGGTTCGATGATGGTGCACATGGGAGACGCCGACGCGCTGGTCTCTGGCGTTACCCAGCATTTCTCCGACACTCTACGTCCGGCATTGCAAATCGTCCGCATGCGGGAAGGCTTTCACCGCGTCTCGGGATGCTATGTCATGATCACGCGTAAAGGCGAGGTCTTGTTCATGGCAGACGCCAGCGTGAACATCGAGCCAACCGCGGAAGATCTGGTGGAAATTGCGTTGTGCACCGCGCACATCGCACGCCGTTTTGACATTCATCCCAGGGTGGCCATGTTGTCGTTCTCCAGTTTTGGCAGCGTGGATCATCCCATCTCAATCAAAGTGCGCAAGGCGGTCGAACTGCTCCACTTCGCCGATCCCACTCTAATCGTCGACGGAGAGATTATGGCCGATGAGGCCCTGTCGCCGGAGATCATCGAGCAATCGTATCCCTTCAGTGATCTGAAGGGCGGTGCTAACGTCCTGATATTCCCAGACCTCGCATCGGCCAGCATCGCGTGCAAATTGGTCGCCAAGCTTGCCGGCTGTGAAACCATTGGTCCCATTCTGATGGGGATGAGTAAGCCGGTGCACCTTCTTCGCCGCGGCGCTACGGTCGAAGAAATAGTGGACGTTGCCGCGATCGCCGTGGTCGACGCCCAGGAGAATGAATCTCATCTTTTGCTTCGGCAGGCAGCAGAGCATGCCGAACCGGTAACGGTGGAACACTAGAGCCGAAGATGGTGGCGTTGCTCGCGAAAGCTGGACGACCATGCCTGTTGCGAGGTGATGTATGAATGGAACAATTTTGGTTGCCATTGTCGTTGTGACGCTGGCGGTGGGATTGTTCGTATTTCGCGCAATCCCGGGCGTACGTGCTTTTTTCGCATACCGCGGCCAGCGGCTTATCACCTGCCCAGAGACTCAGAAGGCCGCGGCCGTCGACGTTGCGGCGGGTGAAGCTGCAGTGGGTGCCTTTCTCTCCGAGCCAACCCTGCGTTTGAAGGAATGCTCGCGATGGCCGGAGCGACAGGATTGTGGCCAGGAGTGCCTTAAACAAATCGAAGTCAATCCGCAGAACTGCTTGGTATGGAATCTCGTCTCACAATGGTATGAGGGCAAGCAGTGCGTCTACTGTCACAAGACTTTCGGCGAACTTCATCACCTCGATCACGCGCCTGCGCTGTTAAGCCCAGGCCACAAAACGGTAGAGTGGAGAGAGTTGCGTCCAGAGCAGCTTCCTGAAGTATTCTCCAACCATCAGCCAATTTGTTGGAATTGTCACGTTGCCGAAACTTTTCGCCGCCTTCATCCCGATCTGGTTGTAGACAGGCAACCGGAGCCGCGGCGCATGATGTAAAGCCGTTCTCACGAAGCGGTCAACGATCCTCCCAGCACGCGATTGAGCTTTGCTCGCTTCAGCCGATTCAGGCACCTGCGAGGCGACGAAGCTTTGCAGGCGCAGTGTTTGCGCTGCGCCCCGCAAGTTCCTCGATCGACGGTACGGACTCGGGCACGGTGAGCTTCCGCTCGGGAGGTCGATTTCCGGTGCGTATGGTTTCGACAAGCGCTTCCAAAGCCAAATCGGTGATGGGCCGAATATAGATTGTAGCCGCGAGCATACCGCTGCGCACCCACGATTGACCCGTCTTCGGCAAGCCGTCGCAGCCCGTATACGGTATCTTAAGCCATCGTTCGCGGTCACGTTCATCAATTTCCGAAAAAGCTTTTCTGGCCCCCGCGGCCATGCTGTCGTCTTGCGCTGCCACCAGGCCGATGCGCGCTTCCCGGGAAGTGCGGAGCCGCAACCAGGAGCTCACGCTGCGGTAGGCGCCCAGCTCGGTCCAATTCGCGCGCATGGACTTTACCTGAATGTTCGCCGGTTTCGTCCGGTTCATTCCTTCCGTCCGCTCTTTTGCCGCTGGACTGTTGGCCGGGCCCTCAATATAAAGGACGCAACCCCCTTGCGGAAGCAGCGCCGCCATTTGCCTTCCCTGAATGTGACCAACTTCCTTGTGGTCGCAACTGATCGAAAAGACGGGCACATGAGAACTCTGCCTGAGTTGGTGAATGTAGTCCGCCTCGTGGTTCAGGATGACCCAGCCAATTCCCGCAGCCGTGGCGGCTCGCCCCACCTGCGGGAAGCCAGTTCCACCCGTGGGCTCAAACACAATTGCATCGGGACGCGCAGCCTCCGCTCCCTGAATGAAGCGCAGCAGTTGCTGGCTCTGCGTGACGGCGTCATTATTGGCGTGGATGACGGTCAGATCCACTTCCAGGTGCCGCGCCGCTTTCTCTGCCGCCGCCGCCTGCTCCTGCTGGTAGTCGTTGTCGTCGTTGGTGAGCGAGACAACGACGTTTAACTTCTTCATCATTCCACCTGCTTGCGATCATAACTAACTTCCAGCACGCTTCATGGTAACCGGGGTAACTATGGTTTTAGGGCAGGTTCGCAGAGACAGTTTTTGACGCCTACTTTCTCGCTTTGTGCTCTGCAAGAAATCGCTCGCGGTGCGAAGAGTCTCGAAAGGCTTCGGTCCCTCCCGGGCGCGTCGTGGAGAGGGCGCCCGCCAGATTCCCCGCAGCCAGGCACGCCGGCAAATCCGCTCCGCGCACATACTTGTGCAGGAACCCGGCATCGAAACTGTCTCCAGCGCCCACCGGGTCCACGGCGTCGACGTTTATGGCGGGACTAATGAAGTGCTCTGTTCCGCGCTGCGCCATCGAGCCTTGCTGGCCGAGTTTCACAACCACCAAAGGAACAAACGCTGCGAGCTTTTGAACAGCAGTTTCCAGATCCGCGACACCGGCAGCCATTTGCACCTCACGCTCGTTCGGCATAAAAATATCAACATAGCGGAGCGCCTCTTGCAGGCCGCCCTCCCAGCTGTTGTCGGGGTCGTCGTTAGTGTCCAACGAAATACTGAGTCCCGCAGCTTTTATTCTGCGGAACAATTCAGGAATCTGTGGTCGCAGCCTGCGCTGCAGATAAAACGAGGACACATGGAAGTGTCGCGAATCCGTCAAGTATGCAAGATCAAGCTCCTCGAACGCCAGTTCCGCGATCGTTCCCGAATAGGTCACCATGTTTCGCCAATGCTCGCGCTGCAGAATTACAGTAATCCC
>Ga0187855_10002522_pt1 | contig 13812 bp, 7 predicted proteins | sample June2016WEW_8_10_2_FD_132969 | JGI IMG/M metagenome (GOLD analysis project Ga0187855, IMG submission 132969) | Peatland microbial communities from SPRUCE experiment site at the Marcell Experimental Forest, Minnesota, USA - June2016WEW_8_10 | ecosystem: Environmental > Terrestrial > Soil >...
GCTCGCTTGGCGTTGCGCAAGCGACAAGCGAGAAATCAGCAGTATCCCCGAGCACGACAACAGAGCCCGCCGACAACCCCAGCGCGCCCCACCCTAACATTCTGTTCGTCATCATGGATGACGTCGGCATCGATCAGATGAGCAGTTTCGGCTATGGTGGGCCGGTGCCGCCCAAGATGCCGGTCATCGACACGATCGCGTATCAGGGCATCCGGTTTCGTAACAGCTGGTCGATGCCGGAGTGCTCGCCGGCACGCGCAGCCTTCTTCACCGGGCGCTGGCCGTTGCGCAACAACATCTTCCAGGCGATCGGACCGAAGGACCTGAACAACTCGCAGGTCGCGACCTGGGAGGTCACTGTTCCGGAGCTGTTGGCCGCCGCGCATTATGACAGCGCGCTGATTGGCAAGTTCCATCTCGGTGGGCCGGAGAACAACGAGGCGGGCGACGGCGCGCCTGCTTCCGTCGGTTTTACCGATTTCTACGGCTGGACCGGCGGTCTGCCGGCGTCTATCGACCGGAATGCTGGCCTGGTCGAGCCGGCGGTGCCAACCAACAAGTACGACTGCGGATTCGTCCCCGACGCTGCGCATGGAGGCGCCGATTCCGGAGCGTGCTACTTCGCCACACCGGCAGGGGCGTCGAAGTGCATCGCGCTTTCGCGAACGAACCAGGTGGGCGACTCGGTTGGGTTACAGTGTCTGACCCGTGGCGGGGTCTTGGTACCTGGCCAGAGCTGCCAGAGCTCCCCACCACCCTTCGTCGATTTCGATGAGCAGAACGCGCACTACGTGTCGCCGCTGGTGATCAACCGCAATGGGGACGTGATAGCAACCAAACTGACGGATCCACGCACGCGCGGCTTCCGCGCGACCATTGAAGTGAACGCTGCCATCGACTGGATCAACCGCCACCAGAGCGGCCCGAATCCCTGGATGGCAACGGTCTCCTTCAGTATCGACCACTCTCCGTTCCAGCCTCCGCCAGGAGCGCTTTTGTCGCCGGAGACCCGGGCGCTGTTGCAAACCATCGGTGCGGGAACCGACTGTCGCAGCGTGCCGGCCATTCGCGTGCTCTCGAACGCGATGATTGAGGCGATGGATACCGAATTCGGGCGGCTGCTGGTGGAGACCGGACTGGCGACGCGAGATGGGAACGGCAACCTGGTTTACGACCCCGGCGCGACGAACACCGTCATCGTGATTGTCGGCGACAACGGCTCACTGGCACAAACCGTGAAGCCGCCGTTTGATCCGCTTCGCGCCAAAGCCACCGCCTATCAAACCGGTGTCTGGGTTCCCCTGATCGTCGCCGGCCCCATGGTCGTTCAGCCGGGGCGCCAGGTGTACGCCATGGTCAACGAGGTGGACATGTTCCAGCTTTTCGGCGAGATCGCCGGCATCGACGTCCACAATGTCGTACCCCGGCCAATCGATTCGTACCCCATGATGCCGTATCTGATCAATCCCCATCAGCCCAGTCTGCGGACCTATAACTTCGCTCAAGGTGGACTCAATCTTCAGGCGAACGGCGCCCACAATCCCCCGTGCGTGTTCGCGGGTAACCAGTTGGACGGCAACAACTCGACGCCGGCACAGTGCTCACAAACGCCGGTGTCCCATAGCGTATGCAATGACAATGGGGGCACATGGTGGGGCCCTGGCGGAGATCCCGGCACATACGGCGGCGGGCTTGCTGAGTGCTGGCAGGTGAACCAGGTCATTTGGGAAAATGAGGGCGAGAATTATGACACGAAGAAAGTGGACCAGAATCCACAGACGGCCATAGCCGTGCGCAACCAGCGCTACAAGCTGGTGCAAAATCAGTGGATGGACTATGACCCCAAGACCGACGGACCTATCCCGGTGATCTCAACGGAGTTCTATCGGATAAATGAAAGAGAGAGGTTTCCGCTGCTCGACAGAGAGGGGTCGGACCTGCTTCCTGGTCCCCTCAACCGGGTGGAGCAAATGAACTTCGACATGCTGCAGGCCCAGATGACGAAGGTGCTCGACTCTGCCCCGCCGTGTCCGGGCGACGGCAATGGCGATGGCGTGGTGGACGATGAGGACGTAGACGACTTCTTCCAGATTAGCAACGACTGGTTCCTCTCGAGCCATTACGATTTCAATATCGACGGCTATACCGACGTTCACGACCTGATAACCATCTACAACCATTTCGGCCCCTGTCCGCAGCCATGGCCGACGCCGCCGCACTAGCGTCTTGCGCTGCGTGAGAGTACGCTGAAGCATTTTGCGGATGTGGCAGGACTTTCGCACCAGAAACATGAGCAATCCAACCTGTCAACAAAACGCAACTGATCGACGACTGCTGGTGCACGCTTGATAGTGGTTTGCGTTCTGCCTGCAATGGCGACGGGTGCCTCCGACTCGTTCGGCTCCGCCATTCCCAATCGCATGCTGGCGCCCGGACCAACGCCCTCCGGGGATGGTCTGAATTCCCGGCGGCCGCAAACGCATCGGTTAGGGCGCGGTGTGATCTGCCCAGTAACGATCCGGCGCCCCAGACAAGGCCTAACCGGCGCGGGGGTTTATGCTGCGCACCGCCAAGGCGGTGGGTGAGGGCGCAAGTAGTTGAATAGCCCTGGGACCGACCTCTACCGCAAGGACTAACCGTAAGCCCGAGAGCATACAAGAAGCGTTTGAGGAGTTTCATCGAAAGAATCCCAATGTCTACCGTTTCCTGGTGAACTCGTGCCGCACGGTGCTGCAGAGCGGTCGCAGGGTTGGAATGCGGTGCGTCTGCGACGTTATCCCGTCAGTAATCGACACATCAGCTTGGCTTTTGTTCGCGAGCGGCTCAAGGACAGCTACAGCGAAACCGGACGACCCTCGATCGATCCCGAGCTCCTGCTGCGCATTCTGCTGATTGGCTATTTGTACGGCATCACCAGCGAGCGCAGGTTGGTGGAAGAACTGCGCATGCATCTGGCATGGCGCTGGTTCACGGGGCTGGGGTTCGATCAGGAGATTCCGCATCACTCCACCTTCTCCAAGAACCGGCACGGACGGTTTCAGGAGTCGAAGCTGTTCGAGCAGCTTTTTGAACAGATCGTGAAGCAGTGCATGGAGGTGGGCCTGGTGCGCGGGGACAACCTCTCGGTGGACGGAAGTTTCGTCGAGGCCAATGCGGCCAAGGAGAGCCGGATCCCGCGCGAACAGTTGGCCGAAGCAGCCCAAGTCAAGCAAACGCTGCGCCAGTATCTGTCTGAACTAGAAGAACAGAATCCGGTGGAAGAGCCGGTGCATGAACAAGAACAAGTATCGACCACCGATCCGGACTCGACCTACGCTACCAAGGGCGGCACTCCGGCCCGGCTGGGGTACTACGACAACTATCTGGTGGACAATGCCAGCTGCGTGATCGTAGGGGTGCAAGGGACTGCGGCGCGGATGAGCCAGGAAACCGTGGCCGCCCAAGAGATGATCACGCGCTTCGTCCAATGGCAAGGACGAGGCCCCGCGTCCGTGGTGGCCGATGCCACCTACGGCAATGGCGAGTTTCTGCAATGGTTAATGGAGCGGGACATCACACCGTATATGCGCACGCGGGACAGCGCTCTCCGCAAGAACAGTCCGCTCTATGGCCCTGAGCGATTTACTTACCTGCCCGCGAGCAACAGCTATCTCTGTCCGGCTGGGGAACAACTTAACTACGTTGGCCTGAACGTGCGGAACCGGGCACACGCCTATATCGGTAGTGGCAAGCGTTGTGGGGCATGCTCGCAAAAAGCGCAATGCACGAGCGGACGATATAAGTATCTCGCCATTCACATCCATGAACCTGCGCGACAACGCGCCCGCGAGTTGGTCAACACGCCAGAGTTCGCTAACGCACAACGGCAAAGAAAGAAAGTGGAAGCCCTCTTCGCGGAACTCAAGAATCAGATAGGACTGCGTCGCTTGCGGCTACGCAGGATGAAGTTTGTTCGTGAGCAGTTCTTCCTGGCGGCGGCTGCCCAGAACATCAAACGACTGGTCCGCTTCCTCAGCCAAGCTCCAAATCCGACTCTCCCTGCAGTCGCCTAAGCAAACCGACCACAAACAAAACAAGAACCCCCAGCGCCCAACCACACCAGGGGAATATCATCTCTGCGGAAGTGACTTTTTCAACACCCACGCCTGATTGCAATAGTTGATGATTTAATTTCCGGTTTGCCCGTGATCCGAGGGCGAAGACCGGGTCCTGCGCAGACCGCTCGCCCTGCTTCGTTTCCACGAAGTTCACATGTGGCTTTTGCGGCCCCCTTGGTGTGATTGAAGGACGAACGCCGTCTATCTGGTCGCCGGCTGCTTTTGCGACGCGGCGATGCGCTGGCGTGTTGCGGCCAGGAGCGCGTCGAAGCGCGGGTCTCCATGCAGGGACTGGAACTGGTCGTCATTTTCCAGGCGATCAAAGTCGTCGACCGTACTAATGCCCTCCGCATAGGCACGCAAGGGGACAAAGGCCTCATCCCGCTTGCCCTCCAGCGCCAGGACGCGAGCCAAGTTCTGGGCTGCGCTTGCGGTGAATTCATGCGCGGGGCCGAGAACCCGGCGCAGGCCAGCCAGCGCGTCCCGCAGAACCTTCTCCGCTTCCGAGTAATTCTTCTCTGCGATCAAGTCGGAACCCAAATTAGTCATGGTGAGCAAGGTGGAGGCATGTTCCGGACCCAGGGTCTGCCGTTGCGCGGCGAGCACCTGGCGGTTCAACTTCTCCGCGTCGGCGAAGCGTTTTTCCTTCTCCAGAAGCGTAGCCAGGTTACCCATGGCCGCCAACGTGCCGGGATGCTGCGGCCCCAGCACTCGCCGGGCGGACTCAATCAACTCTTTATACATTGCTTCCGCGTCGGCGTAACGCTGCTCGTCGAGCAGAATCGAGGCGAGATTAAACATATCTCTCAACACTGACGGATGATCGGAGCCCAGCGTCCGGCGATCCGTTTCGAGCGCCTCTCGAACTGCCTTCTCTGCTTCCGGATATTTTTGCTCATGAGTGAGAGTATCAGCCAGAAGCGACAGCGCCGTCGCCGTCAACCTGTCTTGCGGCCACTTTCGCCTCGCTATTTCGAGCGCCTCACGGTTCAATTTTTCCGCTTCGTCGTATCGCGATTCAAACCCAAGAATCCTGGCCAACTGCACCATGGAATCAACGGTGTCATGATGCTCGATGCCAAGAACCTGCCGACGAGTCTCCATGGTCTCCCGGGACAACCTCTCCGCCTCGGGGTAGTGACTCTCCGCCAGCACTGCTAAGGCGAGATCATTCTGCGATTGCAAGGTGTCCGGGTTTCGGGGGCCGAGAATACGCTGCCGGATTTCCACCGCGCGCCGGAGCAGAGGCTCGGCCTTTGAGGTAAGCCCCAGGCCTTGATACACGGTGCCCATGACGTTCATCATCTGCGCCTGCAGCTCCGGGTCGTGCGCCAGTCCGGTGTCGATCTCTTTGGAGGACTTATCCAAAATCTCGCGTGCCCGGATGTCGTTGCCGCGTGCTTCGCTCGGGTTCGACACCTTGAACATGCCGGTCATAAAGGCGGTGACGCGATCGGCGCGATCGCGCTCTCGCGTAATCCGCCGCAATTGGATCGTTTGCATCACCGCGAACGCGATCAGCAGCAGCGCCATGGCAGTTGCCGCCGCCACTCCAAATTTGTGGCGCTGAACGTACTTTTTCGTCCGGTATGCCGTGCTTGCCGGGCGCGCCACTACGGGCTCGTTCCGCAGATAGCGGCCGACATCGGCGCCCAGTTCCGAAGGGCTGGCATACCGGCGGGCGCGGTCTTTTTCCAAAGCCCTTAACGTAATCCAATCCAGATCACCTCGCAGCAGACTTTCCAGTTGCCGTGGATCCGTGTTCCGGCATTGCGCAGTGGTCGTCGACGTAAAGTCTCCGCTGAGTCTTGTGCTGGGACTCGGCGGATCCTCTTCATGCAGCCGGCGCAACATCACATGGAAAGGTTTGGTTCGCCACTGGCTGGCATCAAAGGGCAACACACCGGTAAGAAGTTCATAGAGCACCACGCCTAGCGAATAAACGTCTGTGCGAGTATCTACATCGAGCACGGTGGGGTCCGCTTGCTCTGGGCTCATATATCCCAGTGTGCCCACCATTCCTCCGGCACGCGTTACCATCGTCTCGTCCTCAGCTTGCTGCGAGATGGCTTTGGCGATGCCGAAGTCAATAATGCGCGGCATCGGCTTGCCATCGACTTCAACGACCAAAATGTTGGAGGGCTTCAGGTCGCGATGCATGATCGCTTTTTGATGCGCATGTTGCACGCCATCACAAACCCTGATGAACAGCGCTAGGCGCTCTTGGACCGAGAGGCGCTTCTCGTCGCAGTAGTCGGTGATGGGACGGCCCGGCACGTACTCCATTACGAAGTAAGGCTGACCTTCGGCCGTCGAGCCCGCATCGAAGACCTTGGCGATGGCAGGGTGATCCATGATCGCCAGCGTCTGCCGTTCTACGTTGAAGCGCAGCAAAGCGGACTCGTCGTAGCGCCCGCCTTTGATGATTTTCAGCGCAACCTGCCGCTTGACGGGCGCGGACTGTTCGGCCAGCCACACTTGCCCCATCCCTCCTTCCCCGAGTTGTCTGATCAGCCGATAGGGCCCAATCGAGCCCAAATCGAGTGCAGACACGCCCAGCGGAGCATCGGCGGAGTGAAGCGTGGCTTCGGGATTGAATCCGGGGCCTGAGTTGTGAAGGGTTGACTTGGCTGTCGGGTCGCTCACTCTTGCCTCACTGGGAAGATGCAAATCGGCAGCCAAGTTTAGCAGCCTAAGCACAGGAGGGCCACTCACTTGTCGCACAACTCGTAGTAGGGGCCACCGTACGGCATTTCGATTCGAGTCATGATGCGATCGCTCCCGGTTGGTCGGCTAACCGGAGGTTAACCGCATCTGCATTCTCAGTTGGCGATCGCGGTAGGGACACCAGTCGCCTGGTGCCCCCCGCACAGACCCGGACGGGCGCTCATTAGCGCATCCGGTTCTTATCTCGGATGAATCGCGGCCAAGCGTACCGCTTGTCCGCACACCCGCCCACCCGTGGGACACGCGCAGTCCCGCTCTGTGTCGGGTGCGTGTCGGATGAGAAAGTGTTCTCCTTGATCCGCAGCCTTCCCTCCTCACTCTCCGCCGGCGAGGTTCCGTCTTTGTTCGAATGATTCATCGGTACTATGCCGCGGTGTGACTCCTCGGAGACGTACACGCGGGCCGTGCGGCCTGAGCCTTCGCCCGCCGGCCTGCGGCTGACGTTCGCCGCAGGCATATCCGAGGTCTCCCGGTTCTCGTGCATGAAGTTTCTAAGCGTGCTCTGGGGTCTTCGACTACGCCGGACTGAGTAAGGACTCGCGCTAACGCCCCTGTTCATGTTGCCTTCCGCGCATATTAACCGCGTCGGCGTCCGGGTTGTATGTTTTCGCAGCTCAATAGCCCACCCCGCCTATACCCCTGTCTACGCTTCACTGTGTCCCTCGCGGTAGCAGCGCAAGACTCGGGGCCGAGTAGATCGCTAGTCCTTTCTCGTAAGAATTTTGCATTCTCTGCTTCATGCCGGTTTATCCGGGCGCACTAACATCCCCATTACACAAGTAACTGCTGGTTCATTCGCTCGACAGGCTGGGACGCAGCCTGGATGATCTGCGCAAGGTTGTCACTGACCTAAACAGCCGTGGGGTTGTGGTTCAGTTTCTCAAAGAGAATCTGACGTTCACTGGCGACGACAGCGATACCTCACTGAGCAAGCTCATGTTCAATATGCTGGCGAGCTTCGCGGAGTTCGAACGGTCTCTGATAAGGGAACGTCAGCGCGAGGGAATCGCTGCGGCTAAGAGGAAAGGCGTATATCGGGGACGCAAGCCATCCCTGACTGCTGAACAGGCTAGCGATCTACGCAAGCGGGTAGCATCTGGGGAAAAGAAGGCCGTCCTAGCGCGGGAGTTTGGCATCAGTCGAGAGACACTCTATCAGTACCTACGTGCGTAACTACGTCCTCCAGATTGCCGGGACAGCTTGGCTATTCGCGGCATTGAAGCTAAGGCGGTCGCTTTCTTCCTCTAGCCGTTCGCTCTTCGGGAATGATAACGTCCATTATCATTCACTATCTTGGTTGGCAACTGCCAACTGGGCTTTTGGGGATCACTTGTCCGAGATGCCGACAACACGTCCAAGTGACTTCCCCGAAGCAGACTCCTGGCCCGCGTCAATGAGAGTGTGTCCGGGCACAGATCTCCCAGAAGAAGACTTCTCGGGTATCACGAACTCCGGATCAGAAATTGGCTAGGTACAACTGCTACTGCAACCTCGCGTACTCGGCTTTTGCTTGTTTGTAGATCGGGATGTCGGGATCGGCGTCTTTCCAGAGGGTGAGGAAATTCCGGTAGGCGGTGCGGGCTTTGTCGCTGGCGGCAGGCTCAGTTTCGGCTTCGAGCGCATACGCGCGCGCCAGTCCGAGTCGGGCCAGCGCACCGTGGAGATGGAACAAAACGATGCCGGGATGATCAAGGACCTTCTGGAACTCGACCGCTGCCTGCGGTCCTTGTCCTAATTTCAAATACGCAAGTCCGCGCACATAGGCGGGATAGAGGTCAGTAGGTATGACGGCCTGGTGGCCCAGGTCGTGCGGAGTTACTGCCTGTAATATCTCAACCGCCCGGCGCGGGTCGTTCAAGGCGAGCTCGATTACCGCGCGGATCGCAGGGAGCGAGTAGCTCTGCACCATCGTGTCCAGCGGGAACTCCTGGCTCAGTTTGTCGACCAGCCTTCGTGCCTGTGCGACTTCGCCGAGACGAGCCAGGGTCAAGGCTACCAGTGCTTCCGCATCTTCATTTCGCCCGGGATTCATAGCCAAAGCCTCTGCTACAGCCCTCCTCGCCAGACTCGGGTCGCCAAGCTCGGCTTCACCATAGGCATGACGCAGTTTGAAGATTGCTACGAGGCCCCGTTCGCCGGCCCGCGTGGCCGACTCCTCAGCTCGTAGAGACAGCTCGGTTGCGCTACCGAGCCGGCCATTGTAGGTCTCATAACCCGCTTGCATGCTAAGCTGCAGCGCCTCAACTCCCGGCTTGGCCATCGCCCAAGCGTCCTGCGCCCTCATCGATTCGGTGTCGCCCTGGAGGAAAGCTATGTAGTACCGCATCTGTCTCAGCGGATAGGCATCTATGTTGCGGGCCTGCGCCTCTTGCAAAGCCGCCTTGGCGTCCTCCAGCCGGTTCATTGCAATGCAGGACTCGATGAGCAATTCATAACTTCCAAGACCGGGCCTCAGCCGAACCGCTTCACGAGCCTCAGCGGCAGCCTTCTCATATTGCCCCAGCGTGAAAAAGATATCGGCGAGGTGAACGCGCGGCAAGTAATCGCCGGGATAGTACTGGGCCCACTCTGTGTACGTCCGAATGGCATTGTCTATTTCGCCGCTGCCATCGTAGTAATAGGCTGATTCGATGTTGAAACGCTCTCGCGGGCTAACCCGGCCGCGCAACTCATAGGCTTTTTTGTAGTTCTGCATCGCCAGATCGTAGTCATAGGTATACGTGTATGAATCTCCAAGGGACACATACGCGATGGCAAAGTTCGGATCGAGTTCAACTGCGCGCTTGAAGGAAGCAGTCGCGGCGTCATCGCCTTGTTCATTTGCTATTTTTCTGCCCTGAGTGTAAGCCTGCAAGGCTTCCAGCGACGTAGTCGTGGCCTGTTCCAGTGGCTGATTGAACTTTTGCACCGAGGCCAACGACTCGCCCAGTTTTTCGCGCAATTGCGAAGTGACTCTGTTCAACGCCTGCAGCACATAATTGCGATTCTCCGCCTCTGCCTCGGCGCTCGCCAGAGTGTCACCCGTCTGGCAGTTCAGCGCGTTCAACCCGATAAGATAGCGGTCTCCGACTGCGGCAATTGTTCCCACCAGAAGTCCCTTGCTATTGCTCCGAAGGCAAACCTCTTGCGCTACTGCCCGCGTCAACCGCTCATTCGCCGGACGGTTCATGAGTTTGAGCATTTCCTCAACCTTCTCGGCGGAAAGAACGTTCAGGAATGGTGACTGCTCCAACTGAATAGATAGCGCCTGCTTCAACGTGTCATTGAAGACCGCGTCCCCGGTTTTGTTGTCAAAGTCGGCGAGAACGATGGTGTCTCGCTCGGTGAGCTTCACAGGCTTGCGCGAATGCCAATACCAATACAGTCCGCTGGCAATCATTGCGACACAGACGACTGCCGCGCTCGCCAGCCATTTCCAGCGCGAACGAATACGAGATTTACCACTGCCAGATTGTTCGGACCGGCGCGCCGCTAAGGATTCCAGATCGGCACGCATTTCTGTAGCGCTCTGATAGCGCCGCTCGCGGTCCTTTTCGATTGCATGGTTAATGATATGTTCCAGCTTCGGCGGTATGCTCGGGTTCCGCTCATGTGCCGCAGCGGGGGTTTGCTTCACGATTGCGTCGTGAACGATCGCTGCAGTATCACCGCTGAACGCTCGCTCTCCGGTGGCCATTTCGTAGAGCACCAGTCCGAAGGAAAAGAGGTCAGTGCGCGGGTCAACTTTCTCACCTCGAACTTGCTCGGGCGACATGTAGCCAGCCGTGCCCATCGCCGCGCCAGTGCCGGTAAGGTGAGAGTCTGTCGCGGGCTGAAGCCCGCTCGCGAAAGGGGGCAAGTCCTGATCGGCACGCCTGAAGCCGTACCCTGATACAGTGCCGGACTCACTGGGCGCGGCGGCAGCTTGTTCGGACTCGCTGGCTTCGACCAGCTTCGCCACTCCAAAATCCAGAATCTTGACCAGGCCGCGCGTGGTAAGGAAGATGTTGGCTGGTTTGATGTCGCGGTGAATGATGCCGCACTCATGTGCGGCTTTAAGGCCGGCAGCGATCTGTGTCCCGACATCTAGCAATTGATCGAGCGGGAAGGCCTGCGGGCAGGAACCATCGGAGCCGGATTTTTGCAGAGCTAGTGAGACCAGATGGTCCCTCAGGGTTTGCCCTTCCAGCAACTGCATCACGATGAAGGGCTGTCCCTCGTGCTCGCCGAACTCGTAGATCGAGCAAATGTTGGGATGATCGAGTGCCGAGGCGGCGCGCGCCTCGCGTTCAAAACGCTCCAACGCTTTGGGATCGTCGCCTAACTCTTCTGGCAGGAACTTCAGCGCTACCGCCCGGCCCAGCCTCAGATCTTCGGCCCGGTACACCACCCCCATGCCGCCCCCACCGACGATTTCCAGCACGCGGTAGTGTGAGACCGTTTTGCCGGTCAGGCTCGCCGCGCGCGGGCGCCCCGTCCGAGCCTCCTTTGCTTGGGCGGGGATTTTCTCCGAATCAGAAGAGTCATCTGCGACCGCCACCCGCTCCACTGGCACCAGCAGACGATAACCATGCCCCGCGAGCGTTTTGATGTACTTCGGCTCATCCGCCGCGTCACCAAGCGCTTTGCGTAGTTTCTTGATCGCCGTATTGATGCTCTGGTCGAACTCCACCACCGTGTCATTGGGCCAAAGCTTCTTCTGGATTTCCTCGCGGGTCACGATGCCGCAGCCGCGCTCCACCAGCATCAGGAGTACTTGGAAGGGCTGTTCCTGTAAGGGAATGGGTTGCTCGCCCTGGCATAACTCCCTTGTCCGCAGGTCGAGTTCGAAAATCCCGAAGCGCACGCGAACTGGCAGCGTGTCTTTCATAGAGCGAAATCAGTAAATCGGTGGGGGAAGTTTACCTCTGGATATAGCAAATTCCTAGCTTCCTTTTTCGGAAGTCACCGCAAACTAATACCGCAGGAGAGGAAACGCGGTCGCCAAAGGTAGCGAAGCGAAGGGTTTACGCAGATCACGTACAGTTCAGTCAGAAGTCAGACCCCGTCCATTGACCCAAATCGCCGATTCGCGCACACTGCCCGCCATTGCAGCAGCAGGTGGGGTGAATCGTGAACACGCAAGCAAGCAAAACGCTCCAGCTGACTAACGGCGCTACTTCCGTGCTGCGAACGCCCTTTGCTGGCGGGAGGCGATTTTCCGCCAGAAGATCGCTATCAGCTCAACCAGATATTAGGAGGCAACATGAAATCCAGAATATTGACGTGCGTTACCACGATGACGTTATTGTCGTCGCTGGCGATTCCGACGCGCCTGGTCGCGCAAAATGCCCTAGGTCTGAAATACACCGTCCTCTACACATTCACCGGCGGGGCGGACGGAGCAGTTCCCTACGCGGGTGTGATCCGGGATGAGGCGGGCAATCTCTATGGCGCGACCAACGCCGGTGGCGACCTAAGCGGCCGCTGCGGCGGCGGCGGTTGCGGCCTAGTGTTTAGGTTGGACCAGGCTGGCCACGAGGTTCCCCTTTACACCTTTACTGGAGCAACCGACGGAGGAGCGCCATATGGAACGCCGGTTCGGGACGAGGATGGAAATCTCTATGGTACGGCTCCCAGTGGCGGGGACCCAAATTGCCCGTTCAGCGGCGGTGGAGGCTGTGGAGTAGCCTTCAAGATAGACGCGCAAGGCAATTACACCGTCATTCACACCTTCGAGGTAGGGACCGGAATAAATCCTCCCGGGGGATTGACCCGGGATAGTGCAGGCAATCTTTACGGTACGGCCGTCTCAGGAGGTGGGAACGGAAGCGGATGCAGCGAATTCGGTTGCGGAGTGGTCTTCAAGCTTACAACAGGCAACGGAGGCCAGTGGACCGAGAGCGTCCTCTATAGCTTCACCGGAGGAATGGACGGGATAGAACCGTCCTACTACGAAGCACCGGCTCTAGACAATGACGGCAATCTGTACGGGACAACAATTAACGGCGGACCTTCCAATCAAGGAGTGGTTTTCAAGGTAGACCCCCAAGGGCACGAGACCATCCTCTATGCCTTCACTGGCGGGGCAGATGGCGGGGTGCCCACAGGAAGTGTCATCCTGGACGATGCACGCAACCTCTATGGCACCGCTAGCGTCGGCGGCACCTCCAACGCCGGGGTGGTGTTTAAGCTGGACTCGGCGGGTAACTACACCGTCCTCTACACCTTCACGGGAGGAACGGACGGGAATACGCCTTACGGAGGCCTGGTTCGGGACCAGCAGGGCAACCTCTATGGCACCACCAACTTCGGTGGCAACCAAGGCTCATATTGCGGAGGATTCTGCGGAGTGGTCTTCAAGGTAGACACGAACCTCAGGGAGACCGTGCTTTATGCCTTCACGGGTCAAGCGGACGGGTTAGGTCCTTACGCAGGGCTGTTCCGGGACAATAACGGCAACCTGTATGGCACCACTGGCAACGGCGGCGACTTGAATTGTCCCATAGGCGGCGGTTGCGGCGTGGTGTTCAAGCTCTCGGCCTGCCGCACGGCGCTGTGTCACGGCGAGGATGATGCCGACACCGCTCCCAGCACGACTGATCCAGCGACCGTCAGCGGAAACCTATCGACAGTAGCGCCGGCAAATCCCGCGATCAGCGACCGCCCTAACTTGGATCGACTTAGCGCCCAACGATTCCCTAGGAATCGCTCTCTCGGCGCCACAACCGCGCCAACAAACTAGTAGGGTCCCCGACAAGGGGTGCCGAGCCGGACGCGCCCCTTGTGAATTTCGAATCCTCCGCTCTCTGCCCCGGTGAAGTTGGCCAGAAATCGGCTTGTAGGAGATTACTCCCGGGAAGTCGGGCTGATCCGGCAACAGCATCGGCACGACCACTTGGATGTAAAACGCCCATTCCGTGCTCTTGCGGAGCTCTGACAGGCGCCGGCCACAAGGCCGAAACGCCGACTACGCGCCAAGTGACCGGCGGGATACGTAAACAGTAGGCGGTTCTACTTGCGAGAGCCC
>Ga0187855_10002527_pt1 | contig 13792 bp, 10 predicted proteins | sample June2016WEW_8_10_2_FD_132969 | JGI IMG/M metagenome (GOLD analysis project Ga0187855, IMG submission 132969) | Peatland microbial communities from SPRUCE experiment site at the Marcell Experimental Forest, Minnesota, USA - June2016WEW_8_10 | ecosystem: Environmental > Terrestrial > Soil >...
AATGGCCAAAGACCGCGCTGGACTTGCCCGCCTGGCCATCCGGCACGCCCGCGCAGAAGGCTGGATCGCGAAGGGCAGGCCCATCGCACTGGTCGGCGATGCGCCCAGCGATATCATGGCCGCCAAGAGCAACGGCATCCGTTCCATCGCCGTCCACACCGGAATTTCGACGCGCGAAGATCTGCTCGCCTACGGCCCTGATATTCTCCTCGAAGATCTGCGGGGCTTGACGCTCGGTAGCATCGCGAATGGTTGCTAGTGTGGTGCGTCACACAGATTAACGATTATGCACGACGGACTGAAGTCCGCCGCAGCACGCTGAAGCGTGCGCCACGGGCCTAGGAAGCACAGCGCCGGTTCGCACGATGGTACCGTTATCTGGCATGTTTCATGGGTCCATTTTCGCGCGGGGACTTTTACTGCTGGCGGTCGCGTACGTAGCTCTGGTCAGCCTGCCGACGCTGTGGGTACCGTACGGGACTGGGTTGGATGCGAGCTGGTTGTTGGCGCTTAACCTGGCGCATCGCCAAGGCTTGGTCGCCGGCCGCGACATCGTATTCACTTATGGTCCGCTGGGATATCTGATCTATCCCGACCCGGTTTCCGGAACGCCGATCGTGGCATTGCTGGAGCGCGCCGGCCTGTACTTGATCGCGATGGCGGCACTTATCCGGCTGGTTTTGGTGCATGCGTCGAAAGCCACGGTTTTTTGGATAACGGTGTTGCTCGGCTTGGCATTCGCACTGACTGTGTCACCCATGCAGAGCCAGGACGTGATGACGGCTACCGTGGTAGCGATTCTGGCGCTGGCGGACCGGTCCAAGTGGCGATGGCTGGAACTGGCCGTGCTGGCCGCCCTGGCGGCTTTTGAATCGCTGGTGAAACTGAATCAAGGCGCCGAATGGATTGGCGTATTCCTGGCGGTCATGGCGGCAGCCTACCCCCTACGCGACTCGCGTGCCAGGCGGTTGTGGTTCGCCGTGCTGGCCTGCCTGCCTCTGTGCGGCGCGCTTCTTTATTGGCTTTCGACAGGTTCGCTGGCGGGCTTGGCCGGCTACATTCGATCGGGATGGGAAATCGGTTCGGGCCACTCCGAAGCGATGGGCCTGACGGGCCCGTTGTGGCCGGTGGCATTGGCGGTGGCCACGATTGCATTGTCATTTAGCGCCGTTCTGCTTACGGCTGTCGATTTGCGCGCCCTCCTGCCGGGGCTGGCGCCGGCATTGATCGTGGCATTCTTCAGCTTCAAGCAATCCATGGTCCGGCAGGATTCACATGCGGTGTACTTCCACGTGCGATTCGCATGCGGCCTGCTGTTTTTGCTGGTCTGCGCCAAGTTGGCGCGGGACCGGCGGCTAGTCCTGGTGCTGGCAATGTTCTCGATCGCCATGGGTTATGCCATCTCAGTCGCGGCGTTCCCCACATACGCATCCGATAGCCGGGACCGCGCGGAGTTGAAAATGACCGGGCAGACGCTGGCGGCATTCTGGAATTGGCGAACTACCTGGGCCAACGTCGGCGCAGTCGAACATGTTTTGCGGGGCGATTTGCGCCTGCCGGCGCGATATCACCAGATGGTGGGGAATGGGACGGTGGATGCAGAACCGTGGGATGTCGACGTGGTCGAGGCCAATGGCTGGAGATGGCTGCCGCGGCCCGCATTTCAATCCTACGTCGCGTACACACCGATGCTCGATGGGCTGAACGCGGAGCACCTGGAAGGCGATCACACCGCGGATTTCGTGCTGTTGAAATTCTTGTCAATCGATGGCCGGCATCCGTTCCTGGAGACGCCGCATTCGTGGCACGCGCTGCTGGATCGCTACGACTTGGTGCTGCCCACGGAATCGGGGTTCCTGTTGCGGCACCGTTATCGGTCGCGCTATGAACCCATGGCGCGGGTGGGCGAGTCTACCGCGCATTGGGACGAAATGGTGCGGGTGCCGCAAAGCACGGGCATATTGGTGATGGGCCCTCAGATGCGCCCGAGCCTGCATGGGAAAGTGGAGTCGATGCTCTTTCGATCGGCAGGGGTCTACATGGATGCCTTTTTCGGTTCCGGCAGAACGCTGCGTTGGCGGTCGATTCCGCGGAACCTGGCAGCGGGTTTCCCGATTCGTCCATTTCCACAGGAACTTCGGGAGCTGGAGCCGCTGTTCCGGCCGGATCTGTTTCCGGATTCCTCGGAGCGAATCGTTTCGGTCCGTTTTCATGCGGATAAACCCGATGAGTATGCTGCGGAGATTCCTATCGTGTGGTCGAGTTTGCGAGTCGCGGAGTCTGGCCAGGAGCCGCCGGTAAGCCATCCGGAATATCCTTTTCCGAAAGGCTCGCTCACGCGCCTCTGGCTTCCCGGCGACCGCCCTCCGCGGGCCACTAACGCGCTGATTGCGCCGCGTCCGCACTGGATCGAAGTCACGCCCACTACGGACGATCCGCAGTTGCTATTCGATATCGGGCCGGAGTTGGGGCGGTTCTCGACGCTGATTGTTCGCGTGCGCTTTGAAAAGGCGGACCGGATCGACGCGTTTTTTGGAAAGCAGATCGAAGGGCGCGGGGTGAACGGAGTCGTGCCGATAGCGGGCCGGTGGTTGGATGTTTACTTGAACGTGAGCCAGAATCCGTATTGGGAGGAGGAACACGGGACGATGCTGCGCTTCGACCCGGTTTCCTCGGTTGGGCCGGGGACAAAGGCTTCGATCGCCGGGGTGTGGGGTTCCACGCAGGCTGCGCCGGAGGTTTGGCCGGAGATCGGGTTCTACGCCGTTCCGGTTGGTCCAGAGTAGCGCCATCCCCCATTTACGCGGAGCTGCCGTGCTTAATGTGAAATCGACGGCTGGCGCTCGCCAGGTTTCGGCCGCCGCATAATCATGGGCAACGGAACCAGGCAAGCAATCACCAGCGACATCACCCAGAAGCTGTTCTCAAAACTCAAGGTGTTGGCTTGCGCCTGCACCGCGGCATATGCCAACGCCAGCGCTTTTCTTCCCGACGTAACCGCGTCGTAGCCCTGGGCGACGAATACGGCCTTCAGTCCGGCGATCCATCGCTCGAAATTCGGATCGCCATGACTGGTATGCGATGCAAAGTTCATTTGATGGATCTGGTTCTGCCTGGCCAGAAACGTACTGAGAACCGAAGTACCGATGCTGCCGCCCAGGTTTCGCGCAAAATTGGAGAGACCCGATACCTGGTTATTCTTCTCCCGCGGTACGCCCACATAGTTCAGCGTGCTGATGGGGATGAAGATCAGCGGCATGAATAACACCTGCGCCATGCGCAGGTACATGATCGTATGAAAATCGATCTGCAGGTTGATAATGGTGAACCGGTAGAGCATGAATGCGGTTCCCAAAAAGCCGATGGAGATCAAGATACGAGGATCGGCCCTGGATGCCGTGATGCGGCCGGCTATGGGCATCATCAGCATCAATACGAAACCTGCCGGCGATAGCGCCATGCCCGCACGCTCCGCGGTATAGCCCAGGCTGACCTGCAGGAACTCCGGAATGAGCACGGTCGACCCGAACAGCACCATCCCCAGCACAAACGAGAAAAACACGGCGGTGCCAAAATTCCGGTTCTTGAGCAGGCGCACGTCGACAATGGGGTCCGGGTGATACCACTCCCAAAGGAAGAATCCGACCAGCACCGGCAGCCCCAAGCCGAACATGATGCGGATCAGGGGTGCGGCGAACCAATCCACTTCCTGCCCTTTGTCCAGCACGACCTGCAGGCACGACACGCCGAGCACGATCAAGCCAAGCCCGATGTAGTCCACGCGGATGCCGGATCGGCGGCGGCCTTTAAGCCAGGGCGGATCTTCCACCATGCGCGACGTGAGAAACAGGGACAGCGCTCCGATGGGCAGGTTGATGAAGAAAATCCAGTGCCAACTGAAGTTGTCGGTGATCCAACCGCCCAGCGTCGGCCCGATGGCGGGCGCCACCACGACTGCCATGCCGTAGAGTGCGAAAGCCATGCCACGTTTCTCGGTGGAGAAACTGTCCGCCAGAATGGCCTGCTCGGATGGCTGCAATCCGCCGCCGCCCGCGCCCTGCAGAATACGGGCAACAATCAGCAAGGGCAGGCTGTTGGCGATGCCGCACAAGAACGAGCAGATCGTGAACAGCAGCACGCACCCCATGTAGAAGCGCTTGCGGCCAATTACCGTGGAAAGCCATCCGGAGACCGGCAGCACGATGGCGCTTGAGACCAGGTAACTGGTCAGCACCCAGGTCGCCTCGTTGTACGATGCGCCTAGCGAGCCGGCGATATGCGGCAGAGCCACGTTGGCGATCGAGGAATCCAGTACCTCCATAAATGTCGCCAGCGTCACGGTGAGCGCGATCAAATACGGGTTGTGCGACGGCTGCCACTCTGGGGGTGGCGCAGGGGCGGCGGGCATCCTATTTTCCGATTTGAACTTCGGGTTCCACCGACATGCCCGCGCGCAAGAGGTCGAGCCCCTTCTGGCCGGGACGGAAACGCAAGCGCACGGGGATGCGCTGCACTACCTTCACGTAGTTTCCGGTGGCGTTTTCCGGGGGCAGCACGCTGCTGATCGCGCCGGTGCCGCCGCCGATGGTCTCTACGTATCCGTCGAAGTCACGATGCAGCGCGTCCACGTAAATACGAGCCGGCTGCTGGGGCTGCAGGCTGGCAAGCTGTGTCTCTTTGAAGTTGGCGGTGACCCAGATTTCGCCCGCCTCCGCGATGGTAAGTAATTGTTGGCCTGACGAAACCCGTTCGCCGATTTCCGCGGAGCGCTTCATCACAATTCCATCCGCCGGCGCGACAATCCTGGTATAGGAGAGGCGGAGTTGTGCCTGCTCCAATTGCGCCTGGGCGCTCTGGGAATTCGCTACCTGCGAGCGCACGGCGGCCTGGCGAATGGCTACCTGGTGCGCACCCGTCTGCTGGTATTGCCGCAAGCGGCTCTGCGCCTCCAGCACCTGGGCTTTTCTCTGGTCCACGATGCGTGCTGCCGAAGCTAGACTCGACCCGGCAGCCGCGACGTTGGCCGCCTGCGCCTTGGCCGCGGCCTCGATTTGGTCATACTCCTGCTGCGCGACTTCTTCGTGCGCAATCAGGATCTTATAGCGTGCCAGGTCCGCCTGCGCCTTGGCGCTATTGGCCTCCGCTTCAGCGAGGCGCGCGGCCGCCGCGTCGCGATCGTGCTCGGCGGCGCCCACGGCGGCCTCCGCATCGGCGACGCCGGCGCCTCCGCTGGACACATTTGCGGTGTTCTCCTCTTCCGTGATCGGGATGTTAGGCTGCTGCGCCGTAACCTGGATGCGGGCCTGGTTCAGAACCGCCGTCGCCTGGTCCACTGCGACTTGCAGGTCGCGCGGATCCAGATCCACTAGCGGATCTCCCGCGTGGACGAATTGGTTGTCTTCGACGTAAACCTTGACAATAGTGCCGTCCACACGCGCCCCGATCGGCGCCAGGTGCATCTCGATAAAGGCGTCGTCCGTCGATTCGAACTGGCGCGCATGCAGCCAATACAAGGTAATGCCGACTGCGACTAAGAGCAACACCAGGAAAAAGATGGCAAATGCGCGCCGGCGCCCCGCCTTCTCCGCTTTGGGCGGCGCGACATCGGGACGTGGAGCGGTCGAATCAGCCGGTACGATTTCCGGATTCTGCGTGGCACTCATGGGTGTCTTCCTTTTAATAGATCCGGCAAAGACATCTCCGCCTGACCGGCGGCGCGGGAGAGATTGAGCCGCGCCAGGTCCAGCGAGAATAAGCTGGAAATATAATCGGCCTCCGCTCCGGCGACCTGCTCTTGCGCCTGCACGACTTCCACGGTGGTCGTGACGCCGAGGTTGAAGCGGTCGCGCGCTTCGCGCAGCGTTTCGGCCGCGTAATCGCGATTGGTGGCCGCAAGCTGGAGCTGCCCGGTTGCGGTTTCCAGCTCGATCAGCGCGGAGCGGACCTCCTGCTCGACCCGCCCCTGTTGATCCGCGAGCTCGGCCTGCCGCTGGCGCAGCGCAACGTCCGCCTGTTCCACATCCGCTTTCACGCGGTTGCCGGTCCAAACGGGAACCGTAACGCTTCCAGTCGCGGTGAAGACACCATGCGTCTCGACCGGGTTGGCGCCCAGCACGCCATAATCGCCGTTAAACGTAACGGAAGGCAAACGTTCGGCGTGAGCGGCACTCACCGCTCGCTCCGCGGCGCGGACCTGCGCCTTCGCGGCCGCGAGATCCGAGCGTTGCTTGAGCGCCTGTTCGACCGCGCCCGCGGGCTCGGGTATGGGAATGGTGTCGGGCGTCAGAGGCTCGGTCAACGTCAATTCGCGGTCGAGGGGCAAGCCGACGACGCGCGCCAGCGCAAGCTTCTGCTTGCGAAGATCCGATGCGAGAGAATTCAGCCGCTGTTTCTGGGTTTGCAACTCCACAAGGGTGCGCATCACATCGATGCGGGCGTTCGTTCCAGCTTCCTTGCGGATGCGCGCCTGGTCGTACACCGCCTGCGCGTTGGCTACCTGCGCGCGCTGCGACTCGATCCGCGCCGCCGTGGCCGTGGTTTGCAAATAGGCGCCCGCCACCGCGATCACCACCAATTCACGCGCATCTTTCACCGACAGGTTGGAGGCCCGTTCCAATTCTTTGGCTGCGTTCCAGTTGCGGCGAGCTACTGGATCGTAGATCGATTCGGTGAGGGCAACCTGCGCCTGCGAGTAATTATACGGGCCTACGACCGATGGGATGGAGAAGTTCAGCCCCGGCGGCAAATTGAATACAAATCCAAAGGCCGCCAGGTTGGTCTGGGCCACGGTATCGGACGCACTCGCCGAAATGTACGGCAGAAGGGCGGCGTGCGCCTGCAAGCTTTGGGCACGAGCCGCGGCCGCCGAATTTCCGGCCGCGATGGCTCCCAGATTCGTCTCCAGGCCGCGTTTGATCGCGTCACCCAGCGTCAGGGCGACGGGTCCGGCGGGCAAGCCCGCGGAAGCCACGCTGCCTTGCAGATTTCCGCCGATCTGGATGGAAGTATTCAACGTATCGACGCCGGCGGGCGAAGTGCTCTGCTGCACGGTTACCGAGCCGGTGGGACTCGTGCGTCCCGACGGCGGAAGTGTGACCGGACGCGTGGAGCCGCCGCCCGCTGCGCCCGGCGGCGCCTGTGCCCATAGAATCGATGCGGCGGCCGCCAGTATGGCAAAACAGACTGCCGCGAAGCGCCGGGGGTGGAATGCACTCACAGTCTCCATTATATACATGCATGAATGTATATAATGAAAGCAAATGGCCGTTCCCACTCTGGCGCGAGCGCAGGCTAGCGTCGTTCGCCGCCGGGCAGCCGAAGCGCCGCCCAGTAATAAGCACCAGCAACGCACGGCGGCAACCCGCCAGGCATTGCTCAATTCGGCGCGCCGGATCTTCGCGCGCGATGGTTTCGAAGCGGCTCGCCTCGAGGAGGTAGCCGCCGATACCGGGCATACTCGCGGGGCCTTCTATGCCCATTTCCGCACCAAAGAGGACCTGTTTTTTGCGCTTTTTGAGCAGGAAGCGGAACGGCGTATCCAGCAGATCGGCGCGGCACTTGCGCGCTGCCACTCACCCGCGGAACGGCTGGCGGCATTGCGGGAGTTCTTCGTTTCGCGCATCGCGGACCGGGGCTGGGCCATGCTGATGGTGGAATTCAAGCTGTTTGCCGTAAGGCACCCGGAACTCCGGCCCGGCTTGGCCGCCACCCATCGCCGCATCCGGGCCTCATTCAAGATTGAAGGTATCGGAGAAATTTGTGACGAGTTGCAGAAGGCCGCATTAGAAGCTGTGCTGGCTGGATTTTGCCTGGAGCACGCTTACGATCCGCTACGCCTTCCGGCCCGCCGGGCCTCCGAGGTCCTGGGCGAACTTTTCGACGCGCTGGTCGCCGGCAAACGACGCTAGGTGTTTGGCCGATTGAGAGGCCCGGATGGCCCTGGAAGGAGCTACCTACTCCTGACGCCGCGCAGCCATGGGCGAGATGCGTGCGGCGCGAACGCCGGGACCGGACAGGCGGCCAGCGCAACGGTAACCAGCAACAGAGGTACGGCGACAAACGTCAGCGGATCGACCGGCGGCACGCCATATAGAAGCTTGGCCATGAGCCATGCCTTCGCCGGCGATCAGTTGGAGAATCTGCGCGGGGCCGAGTCCACACGATCTTGGAAACTGGGGCTGGGAGTTCCCCGCCCCGCCAACATGCCAATGGACGGTGGCGGCAAAGTGGTTCAGGTGTTCCTTCCCGCACCTGCGCATCATGATGGCGACGGCCCGTACAGGCGTGGGGAAGGTGGTTGAAACGGACGCCAGCGGACCCGATTACGGCTCGTGACGGAAAGGGAAGCGAAGCGCCGCGTAGCCAAGTGCGGACAGGTCGCTGGTGTCGGCCGCGCGCACCATTTCGCGCAGGATCTTTCTTACATCGGAATCGACGGCGTGAGATTCCACCAGTGCCAGGAGCCTTTCACAGCGATCGACGCGAGCCGGGCCGTAGAACACATAGATCTTTTCGATGCCGGTAGTTTCGTTTAGCTCAAACGCCTGTCCGGGAGCGGGTATGATTCTGCCCGCGGCAGAACTTACCGGGTTTGCTCCGGTTTCGAAGCTCACGCTTGGGAAGAGCGCCGAAACCGCGCCTTCACCATCCTCTTGAAACACGTAAAGCCACATGGACGATTTGGTCGCCACCTGCATCGAAAACCTGTCGCCGGAGTGAAGAGTGAAACCGTCCGGCAAAGGAAGCGGAGTCTGGCGAGAGGCGCCACCCGATGAGTAATGAAAGATGACACTGACGGGCGGCTCGGTTTTCGGCAGGCCGCGGTAAAGGACCGGTCCTTCCGGCTGCGGTTGCTCCGGCGAAACCCCACGAGTTCCCGACGCTCCTGGAGAAGGGTGCGCAGGCTGAGGAGGAGGCGACAGGACAGGGGACTTCGGAAGGAGATCCGCGGGCGGACGCGATAATGCGACGGTGGCGTATTCGGGGAGACGATTTACGATAATTAGCGTCAGCATCGCGGCGGCGGCCAGCGCTCCCGCGGACCCCGTCATCCACCATTTCCCGCCGAGTCCACCGAGCCATGCAGACTTTTCAACCCGGGCCGGAAGGGCGCGCGGCAGCACCCGAAATTTCGGACTGGCGGGCTCCCGGGCCATTCTGAACGCGGCAACCTGGAGCAGGCAGGCCTCGCAACGCTCCACATGGTCCGTAACCCATACATCCACGGCATCCGGCCCACGCTCGACATACGCGGCCAGAGACTCCCAATCCGGGCATCCCGGCACACGCTCAGGCGGCCGGGAAGCGAGCAGATCGACGACGGCGGCACGCTGACGCCTCAAATCCAGCAACCGCCGTTCGCAGTCCGCGCAACGACGGATGTGGTTCGCCGTGTCCTCGTCGGAATCCGAGCCGTCCGCCTCAAAGGCGGCAATATCATCCAGCGAAGGACAGCTCATTTAGACCTCGCCATTCTGGCACACTCCTTCATGGAGACGCCCACCACGCGGAGGCATGGAATATTCTGGTCTCCACAAGAAGTTAGACGGAAGAATTCGCGCCTTTCGAGGCAGCCCGCCGGATTTTTCGTCGCAGGCTGAATCCCGGTCCGGATCATTGGGCTGCTCCGCTCCCTTCCATGCTGGCCCGAAGCGCGCGCGGGGTCGTCCTTTCCGGTAAAGAATCTCCGCCGGAAAAGGATTCCCGCAGACGCTTCATGGATTCTCTTTCCATGATGCGAATCTGGCCGTCCGTTTTGTTTAGCGCGCGGGCTACCTGGGCAACCGAATTCTCCTCCACGTACCGCAGCCTGATGACCACCCGTTCTTCCAGCGACAGTTGCGCCAGGGCGGCCGGCAAACGGGCCAATTGGCTCTTGAGGACCGCGGCCACGTCCGGTGGGCTCGCGGGATCGGGCGGATCGAATTGCGGCGGACTTTCGTCGTCTTCATCCGCTGAAGCAACCGGTAACTGGGTCTCACGGCCATGCACCTTTATGAAGTGACGCCAGTACTTACCCCACCCGGCGTGGAGCGCGGCGCCGCGAATCCGGCCGGCGCACTCGTCGGCGCCTTCGGGAGAGAGTTTCAGCCGGGAAGCGATCTCCTGAATGTCGCGGCCGAGCATCAACTCTTTCAGCACTCCGCGATCCGTAGGCGAAAGGTTGTCGGCCCATACCGGTAAAACCACCTTGCCCTTCTCCGATTGCACAAAGCCGATGCGATAGCTATGAAAGAAAGCGCCTTCGGGATGCAACACCGAGAAAAGGAAGCTGCTAAGTGCGGCTTGTCCGAGATACCGCTTCAGTATCACGTTTTCAAGCTGATCGAGCAGGTAGGCATAACCGCCCAGGATCTGATCGCACTCCTGGCGGAGGAAATGCGCCATGAGCTTGCGAATTCCGACGCGGTGCAGTTGGCAATCGCGGTTACAGAAAGGTTTGCACCAGATATAGACAGCCTGGAGGATCTTCTCTCCGTATTCCTGAGTGAAGCGGCGGCGGGCGTCCGCGTCGCCGGCGGCTACAGCCTGAGCCCATTGATAATCCGCGAAGTGCTCGGGAAGAGGCTCGGGCATGTTGATTCGGCCTATAGTATCACAAAGGCCGCGCCAGGATGCTCTCGCGGATGAGCCACCGAATCGGCCGAGCCGCGACCGTCAGGGAGCGCCCCAGCGATATGAGGGCGGAAAAGGGGCCGGGAGCGGCCTCTCAGTTACCCTCCAAATTGGAAGAACACGCCGAAGGTTGCGCGATAGATCCAGCGGCCCGTCTGATACAAAGGTCCGCTGCTCAGGAGATAGCCCTTGGTTTCGGCCCGCAATCCGAATCGCTCGTTCAAGTAATAGCGAAAGCCGCCTCCGAAGTTAGCGGCGAAGTTGGTGCTGACAGGCACTGGCACGGGAGACGAAGGAGTGGTGGAGTATGTTCCCGTATTGGGCTCGTAATCATACCGATTCTCGGATCGGGCCGGCGAATGCAGCAGGCCCACGCCCGCGACAACGTACGGCACGATCCGCGTATGGGGTAAACGCACGCGAGCGTGCACGCCGAAGTTGGCATCGGTGAGCGGGATATCGAACACTTCCTTGTAGTTTGGGGAACCGTTGGGCAGAGGACTCAAATAGGTTCTCTCAATACTTGGGAAGTAGCTGAATTCGGCATAGGGCAGCAGCCAGGGCAGTACGGAGTAAGTGATGTTACCTCCGCCCATTGCGCGTGAGTGATCCACGCCGTAGCTAAAGCCGGCAAATCCACCGACCTCAAATTGGTTTGGCCTCAGTATAGCGACGTCCTGGGCAACTGCCGGCAAAACCATGGCCAACATCGAAAAGGTCACTACTACTCCTACTCGTTTGCGCATTTCGTTTTCCTTGTATGGCAATATTCCGGGCTAAATCAATGGATCTCCTACTGTACCGCGATGTAAGCTGTGTTCGACGAGACAGCCCCCATTTGAATCACGATGGGAACTGCGGCGCCGGTCTGGCTCCCCGCCGGCACTTGTACGTTCACCTGGTATAGCGCCACCGATCCGGGCGACAAGCCCCAGAAGATCGGCGTAGCCGGCACTCCTCCAATGGTCATAGTAGGCATCGTCACGGTCCACGACAACGGATCCGATCCCGCCTGTTGCCCGTCTTTCGGCTGATTCGTCACCGGCCCCAGCCCGTTGCAGTAGATCTCGATGTAATCCACACCCGCCTGCGCCGGCCGCGAACCTCCCCATGGCGATGCGACCGGCGCGGCGATGTCTACTGTGTTGGCGATCAGCGCGGCCGCTTGTTTTCCATCCAGGGTATAGATGGCCGGCTGCACCGCGGCCACCGATACCTGTAAATCCTGCACCGAAACCGTCCCATCACGCTGGATCTTCAGCGGCAGTGGCGCGTTCTGCGGCAACTGCGACGTGGTTGGCACCAGTGCGTTGATCTGTGTCGGGCTGACATAGTCCAACAACAGCGGGATGCCGCCCAGCAGCACCTCCGTCCCTTGCGCTTGCGTCGGGAACGGATACGGATTCGCCGTCCCGTCGGCCAGCATCGCTCCGTAGATCGCGATGTAACTACCGGCCGCCACCTGGTTGTACTGCGAGATATTGTCGATGTCCGGGCTGGCCGCATTGATGACCGTCACCGGCTGGGCGGCCGATCCCGCCGACGCCGCCGTCACCGTTCCCGTCCAAATGTCGGACCGGTTCCCCGTGGAATTGTCCCCGACGCCGACCCCGGCCACCGCATACATGCCCACGGGGCCAACCTCGTTGTTGCTGGGTGTGCTGGTGGGCGTCCAGCCATATTGCCAGAGAGCTTCCGCCGTACTGTAGACCAGGTTGGGCGTCTCCAGCGTCGCCTGGGTGGTGGAATTGTAGATGACCACGCTCAGGGTAGCCCCCACATCGCCATCGGTGATGGGGTTTCCGCAGGAGTCTTTCACCTGCACCAGGAGTTGCTGCACGGTGCCGGCCTGCACTGTGAAGCCTTGTTGGCTCAGATTTACGAACTGGGGTGGGAGCACCTCGCCGCCGGGACAGTTCGGCGGCGAGGCCAGCGGATGAACCTTCCGTTCCCGGGCCGATGCGCCCTGCGAAGTGGTACCGGAAGCCGTGGTTACCACCAGGATCACATTGATCACCTGGCTGCTGCCATCGCCGAATCCGACTCTGACCTGCCCATGGTAAGTACCCGCCGCCAGCGCCCCCGCAGTGCCTTTCACCTGCAATTGCGCAGTGCCCTGGCTTACCAGCGAGCCGCTTGGTGGACTTACCGACAGCCATGCGGCCCCATCCCCGGTCACAGTGGCGGTGGTGAAGTTGATTGCCGAGGCATTCGGGTTCGACAGCGTCACGCTGCCCGCGGGCGCGCTGGATCCACCGGCGGCTTCGAGGATGAGTCCGGTTGGAACAGCCACTTCGGGCAGCGGCGAGCCGGTGGGCAGCACATTCAGCAGCACGGCGATCGACTCGGAATTGCCCGCCGCGCCATTCGCCGCCTGCACCGTGATCTGGCCATAGTTGGCGCCCGGCACGGCCTGCGCAGGATCCACGCATACCTCGAGCGAGCCGGCTGGACCCCCGCTGGCGGCGCTGCCCGTGACCGGCTGGCTGATACTGCCGCAGCCATTAGTGGAGAGCTGCAGCCAGTTACCGCTGGCCTGGGCGGACCAGTCCATGGTGCCGGTGCCGATGTTGAATACCGTCAACGTCTGTGCGGAAGGTGTCTGGCCGCCGCTTACCGCATTGAATTCCATAGCTCCGGGCGATAGCAGGATTAACGGTTCGGCCTGTACCACCTGCAAAGTCACATTCACTGTAGCTTGAATGCCGGAACCGGCATTCACCGTCACCAGCGTATGATAGAGGCCGGCCTGCACCGCGGACGGGTTCAGCGTGATACAGATAGACGCCGGGTTGGTGAATGTCACCGATCCGGAGGCGCCGCAGGAGACCGTCAGCCAGGGCAGCACGGCCGCGGTGACGGTGTAGTTGAGCGTTCCACCACCGGTATTGAAGACCTGCACCTGCCGCTGAATGCTGGAGCCGGTGGCCGCCGCGGAGACTGTCAGATACTCGGGCGAAACGACCAGTTGCGGCTGCGCGGGAGTCACCGTGAGCGTGACATTGACAAGAGCCGCTGCCGATGGGCTGCCTTGGGGAGCAACGGTCAATGTGGCCGTGTTGGTACAGGATGCCGGGCCTGGACACGTGGGCAGGTTGGAGAGATTCGGCAGAGAGACTGTCACGTTATCGGGAGTCTGTCCGGTACCGGCTGCCGCTTTCAACCAATTGGCGGACGT
>Ga0187855_10002531_pt1 | contig 13783 bp, 12 predicted proteins | sample June2016WEW_8_10_2_FD_132969 | JGI IMG/M metagenome (GOLD analysis project Ga0187855, IMG submission 132969) | Peatland microbial communities from SPRUCE experiment site at the Marcell Experimental Forest, Minnesota, USA - June2016WEW_8_10 | ecosystem: Environmental > Terrestrial > Soil >...
GCCCGGCGTGAGCATCGGACAAGTAGTGCGTCCGATCGAAACCATCGGCTGCTACATTCCCGGCGGCCGCCATGCTCTGGTGTCAACGATGGTGATGACCGTATTACCGGCAAAGGTGGCGGGAGTAGGGCGAATAGTGACGGTTTGCCCGAGGCCAAACGCGGAATTGCTCGCGGCAGCGAAGCTTCTGGGTGTTGCAGAAATCGCGCGTATCGGCGGCGCGCAAGCGGTCGCGGCGCTGGCCTATGGAACGAAGAGCGTGCCCCGCGTGGACAAGATTTTCGGCCCCGGCAATCGCTTCGTAACCGCGGCGAAGCAGCTCATAAGCAGCGATTGTGCGATCGATCTGCCCGCAGGCCCCACCGAAGCCGTTGTTCTAGCAACGCGCGGCAATCCGCAATGGATCGCCGCGGACCTTCTTGCCCAGGCGGAGCACGCGCCGGACGCGGGAAGCTTCTTCGTCACTACGTCGAGAGCCCTGGCGGAAAGAGTACAGGCGGAAGTCACAGGGCAATTGCAGCAACTCCCGCGAACAAATTCCGCCCACATTTCGATCCAGCAAAGCGGCGCGATCGTGCTCGCGCCGTCAATCGGCGCAGCCTGCGGATTCGTCAATCGCTTCGCTCCGGAACATCTCAGTCTTCCCGGCAATGCCGCAGCCTTGCTAAAAAAGTGCCAGGCGGCGGGGACGGTTTTTCTTGGTCCGTGGGCCGCGCAACCCCTGGGCGACTACGCCAGCGGTAGTAATCACGTGCTGCCCACCGGTGGATGGGCGCGGCGCCGCGGCGGGCTCAGCGCCGCCGACTTCGTGAAATGCATCAGCGTACAATCCATCGGACGCCGAGGTTTTGCCCGGCTCGCGGATGATGTGCAAACGCTGGCCCGCGTGGAAGGGCTGCAAGCGCACGCGAGCGCCGTGGAGGTACGCCGATGAAGGTGCAGTTGCCGGTGCGCCAGGCAATTCTGGATCGCCGCACCTACGAACCGCCCGGCGAAGGCCGTGCCGACAAGCTGCGCCTCGATTTCAACGAAAACACCGCCGGCTGCTCGCCGGCGGTCAAGCGCGCGTTAGCAAAGCTCTCGCCCAAGCAGCTGGCTATGTATCCCGAGTACGACCGCGGAACCCGGCGTCTGGCTAGGCATTTCAGGGTGAAGCCCGAAGAACTGCTGCTCACAAATGGCGGTGACGACGCCCTCCGCTTGTTTTTTGACGCTTTCGTCGATTCCGGCAGCAGCGTCGCGATCTGCGAACCCACTTTTCCGATGTATCGCTATTGGGGAGAAGTCGCCAGTGCGAGGATCGATGTATTGCGCTATGGCCCGGCGATGGAATTTCCGCTCGAAGGCGTGCTGAACGCGCTCGAAACGCATCCTCGCGCCGTGTTCATCTGCAATCCCAACAATCCAACCGGCACTTTAATTTCCACGGAAGCGATCGAAACGGTTTTGAAGGCGGCAACGCACACCGCTGTGGTCATCGATGAAGCCTACGCCGAATTCTCTGGCGTAACCGTCATTCCTTGGATCCAGAAATATCCGCAGCTCTTCGTCGCCCGCACCTTCTCCAAGGCCGCAGGATTGGCAGGCTTGCGGCTTGGCGCGGTCATCGCCTGCGCGGATTCCCTCGCTATTCTGCGCCGCGCGATGGCCCCCTTCCCCGTCAACGTCGCGGCGCTCGCCGCCGCGGAAGCAGCCGTCGGCGATCCGCAAACAATGAAGCGCTACGTGCGCGACATCCTGCGCATGCGGGTGTGGTCCGAGAAGGAACTTTACAAGCTCGGCGCAAAAACCTATCCGAGCGCGGGCAACTTCCTGCTGGCGGATTTCGGACCTGGCGGACCGGTGATGTGCCGGCGCCTGGAAGATGAGGGAGTTCTGCTGCGAGATCGCTCTAAAGAAATCGGACCTGGGTTTGTGCGAGTCAGTATTGGCACCAAGGCGGAAATGGAGCGCCTGATGCGTTTGATCAAGCGTTACCGGTAAATAAGAATGCCGAGAACAGCGACAATTCATCGAAAGACGAACGAGACCGATATCCACATTCGCCTGAACCTCGACGGGCGAGGAACTTCGCGCATCTCCACGGGAATCCGCTTCCTCGATCATATGCTGGACCTCGTTGCACGGCATGGGGCGTTCGACCTGACGCTCGAAGCGAAAGGCGACCTCGATGTCGACCAGCATCACACCGTGGAAGACGCCGGAATTGCGCTCGGCGAAGCCGTGATGCAGGCGCTGGGAACGAAGCGCGGCATCCTGCGTGCGGGTTATTTCCTCATGCCCATGGACGAAACCCTTGCCGCCGCGGCGATCGACCTAAGCGGCCGGCCCCATTGTGTCTGCAGTGGAAAAATAAACGCCAAGCGCGTCGGCGATTTCCAAACCGAGTTGGCCGAGGATTTCTTTCAGGGTTTTGCCCAAGGGGCGCGCGCCAACGTTCACTTGCGCCTCCTCTACGGGCGCTCCTCGCATCACCAGGTCGAAGCCATGTTCAAGGCGTTTGCCCGCGCGCTGCGTTTCGCGGTTTCCCGAGACAAGCGCCTGCGCAATGTTCTGCCCAGCACGAAGGGCCTGTTGTGAAAGTCACGTTGCTTGATTACGGCGCGGGAAACGTCACTTCCGTCGAGCGCGCCTTGCAGAGGCTTGGCGCGGAATCACAAAGAGCGACCACTCCGGAATGTCTCGGGAGCGCCGAGGCATTGATTCTTCCAGGCGTCGGACACTTTGCCGCGCTGATTCGCGCGCTCGACGAACGCGGTTTGCGTGCGCCGCTTCTGGAAGCTCTCGACCGTGGTGTGCCCTTTCTCGGAATTTGCCTGGGATTGCAGGCTCTCTATGATTCCAGCGACGAAGCACCGGAGCTTCACGGTCTGCAGGTCTTCCCGGGAAGAATCCAGGCGCTTCCAGGAACCGTGAAATTGCCACACATGGGCTGGAATCAACTGCACCTCGCCGGCGGATCGCGATTGCTCCAGGGGATCGCGCCCCAAGCGTACTTTTACTTTGCGCATTCGTACGCGGTAACCGCCAACGGAACCGCTCACTCCCTCGCGACCTGCATGCACGGATCGGAATTTGTGGCCGTACTCGAACGAAAGAACATCAACGCCGTGCAGTTTCATCCGGAAAAGAGCGGTGCGCCCGGCGCCCAGCTTTTGAGCAATTTTCTGAGGCTCGCGGCGTGACCCTCGCGCATCGCATCATTCCCTGCCTCGATACCGACGGCGCCCGCGTCGTCAAGGGCGTCAATTTCGTTGGCCTCCGGGATGCAGGCGATCCAGCGGTGCTTGCCGCGCGCTACAACGCTGAAGGCGCCGACGAACTCGTGGTCTTGGATATCGCCGCCTCCCGCGACCGCCGCCCCACCTTTCTCGAGACCATCCGCCGCGTCGCCGACCAACTCGCCATTCCCCTGGCCGCCGGCGGCGGCATCCGCACCCTGGACGACGCACGCGCCGTCGTCCGCGCGGGCGCCGACAAGATCACCGTGAATACCGCCGCTGTCGGGCGCCCCGCGTTGATCTCCGAACTCTTCGGCGAATTCGGCGCGCAAGCCGTGGTGTTGGCTGTTGATGCCAAGCATGCCGGCGATCGCTGGGAAGTCATGGTCCGCGGCGGCCGCGATGCCACCGGACTCGACGCCATAGCGTGGGCAAGACAAGGCGTCTCGCTCGGAGCGGGGGAGATTCTGCTGACCTCGGTCGATCGCGACGGCACGCAGCGGGGCTTCGACATCCCGCTGACCTCCGCGATCGCCTGCGCAGTCTCCGTGCCGGTAATCGCCTCCGGCGGCGCGAAACTTCCCGAGCATTTCGCCGAAGTTTTCCGCGATGGCGGAGCCGACGCCGCCCTCGCCGCATCCATTTTTCACGACAGCGTGCAACCCATTCGCGGCCTCAAAGAATTCCTCGCGGCGAGATGCATCGAGGTCCGCCTCCCGTGCTGATTCCCTGCATCGACCTGCAGAGCGGCCAAGCCGTGCAACTGGTACACGGACGCCGCCGCGAACTTGCCGTCGCGGATGTCTTCGGCCTGCTCGATAGATTTCGCAAGTATCCGTGGCTGCATATCATCGACCTCAATGCCGCGATGGGAAAGCCCGGAAACGACAAACTCGTGCGCGACCTCTGTGTGAAAGCCCGCGCCAAATATAAAATGAAGGTGCGCGTGGGAGGCGGAATTCGCAGCGTCGCGCGTGCCGCGGCAATCGCCAAATTCGGCGCCGAGCAGATCATCATCGGCAGCGCCGCGTTCAACGCCGGCAAGGTGAACACCCACTTCTTTCGTCAACTCGTGAAGAAAATCGATTCAGGACAAGTTGTTGTGGCGCTCGACACCGAAAAGGGCCGCATCGTAACCAACGGCTGGCGCCGCAAGCTAAAACTCCGCCCGGAAACGGTAATGGCCGAACTAGAGCCGTTCTGTGCTGCATTCCTGTGCACCGACGTGGACCGCGAGGGCACCATGACCGGCGCAAACCTTGAATGGTTTAAACGCCTGCGCGCAGCCACGTCGCATCCCATCATCGCCGCAGGCGGAATCAAGACCCGCCGCGAAATCGTAGCTCTAGAGAAAATCGGCATGGATGCTGCGGTGGGCATGGCCGTCTACAAGAACCGCCTGCGCTGAGAACCTCCACTTCGTGAGGTCATCAAATTCTTACAAACCGCTGACAAGTGCTCGCCCCAAAATGAAGTAGGATGTGCGGCCATGCGAACAGCAAAGTATCTCGCCATTGCATTTCTGTTTCTTGCAGGCGCCGCGCGCGCCCAGACCCCGACTGCGCCAGCCTCCAATTCCCTTCCCTTCACTCTCAAGCCCCTCGGCCACAACGTCTGGGCCGCGATCGACGACCCCAAAGGCGACGCAGGCGCCAACGCCGGATTCGTTATCGGCGACGACGGCGTAGCCGTCATCGACACCTTCGAGAATCCCGAAGCCGCCAGGCAAATGCTCACCGAAATCCGTAAGCTGACCAATCTCCCGGTGAAGTTCGTAATCAACACGCATTATCACATCGACCATGTCGCCGGAAACGAGGTCTTTCAGAAAGCTGGCGCGATCGTCTTTGCGCAACGCAACGTGCGCTCGTGGATCCACACCGAAAACCTGAAATTTTTCGGCAAGAACATCAAGCTCGAAGAAAAATCGATGGTCGAAGCCCTCGGCTCTCCAGACGCTGTCTACGATTCCGGAGTAACCCTTTTCCTCGGTTCACGCAAAATCGACGTCCGCGTTTTCTCTGGCCACACCGGCGGCGATTCGGTGGTCTTCATTCCCGACGCGTCCGTCGTCTTTACCGGCGACCTCTTCTGGCGCAACACCCTACCCAATCTGATCGACGCGACCACCGCCACATGGCTTTCAACTCTCGACACCATCACGGCATCCTCACCCTCCGCCACCTTCGTCCCAGGACACGGCGATATCGGCAACGCCGCCGACGTGCAAGCCTTTCGCGGCTACCTGGCCTACCTGCGCGAACAAGTTGCCGGCACCGTCAATGACGGCAAAACAGGCGACGCGCTCGTAAACGCAGTCCTGCCTCAACTAAAAGAAAGATACGGTAAGTGGGATTTTTTTGAGGGATTCGCGAAACCAGACATTGTCAACACCGCGGCCGAGTTTCGGGGCGACAAGAAAATTCCCCAACCAGAAGCCAGCGCCACCACCACAAAAGCTCCCTAGCGCAAATACGCGTCCGTCACGTACTGCTGCACCATGCGCTGCGTATTAAAAAATGATCCATTAATCGCAATCGCGTGCTGCATCACCGTCAAATACCGGCTGCGCTCCTTGTAAAACATCGGCAGAATCACGTTCTCCAATTTCCAGTACAGCGATTGCACTTCGGCAGCCCCGTCCGTCGGAGTAGCGATACCCGCCGACAACCGCGATTCCCCGATCGACCACCCGGTAATGCCCTCGATGTGACCTTCCACCCACCAGCCATCCAGGATGCTCAAACTCGGCACACCATTCAGCGCCGCCTTCATTCCGCTGGTCCCCGAAGCCTCCAATGGAAACTGTGGAGTGTTCAACCACAAATCCACTCCCGCCGTAATCTTCCCACCCACCTCCATATTGTATTCGTCAAGAAAAACCACCGGCACCGCCTTGCGCAGAGCCTTCTTCGCCTGAAAAATGTGCCGGATAATGTCCTTCCCGCCGCCATCGTGCGGGTGAGCTTTGCCAGCATATACAATTTGAAACTTCCCCACCGTCTTGGCAATCTGCCGCAATCGGTCCAGGTCGCTAAGAATAAGGTCAGCGCGCTTATAGCCCGTGGCCCGTCGCGCAAATCCAATCGTGAAAACATCGGGATCGAGCGTCAAACCGGTTTTGGTCCGCACCGTCTCGAACAAATCGTGCTTGGCTATCAGATGCGACGCCCATAGCTCCTCCGGCGGCAATCCCAAAGCACTCCGCAAACTGTAATTGTCTTCCCGCCAGGACGAGATGCACCGGTCGAACAATTCCTTGAACGCCGGAGAAGTCCAAGTCACCGCATGCACGCCGTTAGTGATCGATTCCACCAGCACCTGCGGAAACATTTTCCGCGAAGTCTCCCCGTGCAACTTCGCCACGCCGTTCACGTACGTACTCAGACTCAAAGCCAAGTACGTCATGTTCAGCGAAGCTCCCGCCCGCGCAGCTTCCTGCATATCCGGAAAATCCTGCTCCGCTTGCAAAATCCGCTTCACCAGGTCCGCCGATGAAGCGTCCTTCAAATCAAAAAACCCGCCCTGGTCCGGAAACGCTCGCGTCAAATACTCCATTGGAAAGCGATCGTGTCCCGCGGGCACCGGGGTGTGCGTCGTAAAGATGCATTTGCTCCGCACCTTCTCAATATCCTCGCCCCGAATCGAAGTCCGCCCCGCCTTCTCCGCTTCCTCACCCAACAACTCTAACGCCAGCAGCGCCGCATGCCCCTCGTTCATGTGGTAGCGCGTCAATTCCGTATATCCCAGCGAGCGAAGCATGCGTACGCCCCCAATGCCAAGCAGCACTTCTTGGCATAGCCGATAGTACGCATCGCCACCATAAAGGCTGCCCGTCAGCGCGCGGTCCGATTCCTGGTTGTCGGGGAGGTCGGCGTCCAGAAAGTACACCGGCACCACGAAGCCACGCACGCCTTTGACGTCGTACCGCCAAGCCCGTAGTTCCACACGACGATTCTCGAGCGGCACAGTTACCCGCGCAGCTTCTTCCTTGAGGAAGTCTTCCACGCGCCAGACCGCCGGCTCTTCCGTCTGCGTGCCGTCCTCCGCTAAACGCTGCGTGAAATATCCTTTGCGATACAGCAGCGACACCGCCACCATCGGCAGCTTGATGTCCGCCGCCGCACGTACCGTATCTCCCGCCAGCACGCCGAGCCCGCCGCTGTAGCTCGGCATGGCGTTCTCCAGCGCGATCTCCATAGAGAAATACCCGACAATTCGCTTTGGCGAATGAGCTTGCTTTGCCATGTCCCTCGAACCCCGCGAGCCACTCATGCGCTCGCCCACATCAAAAAAACACGCCACCCAAACGACTCATTGTCGAGGAATACCGCCACACACGCAAGCCACCTCCCCAACAAGGTTGCTATGCAGAAGCACCCGCCAGGCGCGAAGGTGCGCGGTTCCAACTTGTTACCTTTTCACCCATCCCCCAAACCCGGCGCCACCCTCTCCCTCGCACCGCCAAGTAAAGCTATCATTTACAATAGGTTACAAACGGCGGCGCGTGGCACCCCAACTGCTCCTCCCCCTGCAGGTTTTTGAGTCGGACTCAAAGTCCAAAGAAATTTCCAGCCTTACGGAGACAGAATGATCTGCGGTTCAGCAAAACCACACAACACCCGCCCTCGCTCACGAGCGCGCTTCTCGCGCGGCTTCACTCTTCTCGAGCTCGTGATCGTGGTCGCGATCAGCATGATCCTTGCCGCAATGGCCATCCCTGTAATTACAAACACCATGCGCATCTACAGGATGCGCTCCGCCGTTACTTCTCTAACCGGAGCCATTACCTCCAGCCGTTATCAAGCCATTTTTCACGGCTGCAAGTCCCAGGTGGTCTTCACTGCGGCCTCCTATAGCTACCAGGTCCAGAGCGAAGCCCCGGCATACGGCGGACTGGCCTGCGCCGCGGCCTTTTCCAACGTAGGCGGAGCAGTTCCTCTGATGGGAGAGGGCGTCGTGCTCACTCCTGCAACCATGACCTTGACCTTTAGCCCCGGCGGTTCCGTCACCAGCACCCCCGCGGCCACCCCTATCCAACTCGTCTTAACTTATCCGGGCGTCACTACAGTGCCCACAGAAACGATCACGGTGTCCAATTATGGAAACGTCACAGTCGCTCCGTAAGCCGCGCCGCCAGCGCGGCTTCACGCTCCTCGAGACGATGGTCGCGATCTTCATCCTTACTATCGGCCTCGTCGGCACCGCCGCTCTCATGAGCCAGTCCGTCAATATGGGCGCACACGCTCGTTACGTGAGCACCGCCGCCCTTCTCGCATCCGAAAAGATGGAGGACCTCGACCGCTTTCCCTCCACCGATCCCAACCTCACGCCGGGAGGAAGCTTGGCCGCCGACGTTGCGGGCTATTCCGACTCCGTTCAGATCTCCTCCTACGACGGCAACATCAACGAGACCACCACCAGCAACGGCACCACCACTCTTTACACACAGCAACCCACTGGCGTCGTCACCGTGACCCCGGGAGGCGCACTCCCTGCTGCCACTCCGGACATGCTCACCTTCGATCGCCGCTGGCAGATCACAAGCAGCCCGACAGTCGGCGGCCAGGTAATTACCGGAGCGCACCAAATCACGGTTCTGGTCACACTAGACAATCAGTCCTTGAAACCCATAGTCACGTTTCAGACCAGCTTGGTGCACCCATGAACCACCTAACCATCGTCACGCCGCAGTCGCAACGAAAGGCACGATTCCGACGCGTCGACTCCGTCGGCTTCACGCTCATCGAGCTCATGATTGCCATGACCGTATTCCTGGTCATCGGCGGCGCGGCAATGAGCCTGTTCCGGCAACATGCCGCCCTATTCAACGATCAGCAGTATCAAATTGGGCTGAACGTCTCCTTGCGCAACGCCCTCTCGCAAATGGAAGCGGACGTCGTGAACGCGGGCACCGGCTGGTACAGCGTTGCCAATATTTCAAGCTGGCCCGTCGGCGTCACCATCATCAATAACAATGCCGGCGGCGCCACCTGCCATCCGACCGGCACGTCCACTTACAACGCCGCTTGCTTCGACACCCTGAACATCGTTACCCCCGATCCCAACACGCCTCCGGGACAGGTTTATGTCGCTCCCGGGACCGTAAGCTGTGCCTCTCCCGCTCTCACCACCAGCGGCACCATGCTCATGTCTGCAGTCGCTCCTGCTACCGCCGCGCAGCTTATCTCTGGCACCGCCGCTGGCGGAGGCTTCACCAGCGGTTCCCAAGTCGTGTTCATCCACGTCGGCACTTCCGGTACGCAGATGACCACCGCCATTCTTTCGGCGAATGCCGTCGCTTCCGGGGCCAACGTCTCCATTACCTACGGAGCCACCGCCGCGAACGGCACCAACAGCAGCACCGCGAATGACGCTCTCAATCTGACCACCAACGTCGATACCACCATCACTCCCTCGCCACTCACCGACTCTTTCTGCAGCGGCACCGACTGGGTTGTGAAATTGGCGCCCGTTCAATACTCCGTCAGTACCACTCTCGATCCTACCGGTCCGACGCTGGTCCGCACCGAAAGCGGCACCACCAACGCCGTTGCCAGCCAGATCATCGGTTTCAAAGTCGGCGCCTCCACCGTGGTCCTCAACGGTTCCACCGTGTCCACCAGCTCCGCAGCCTATTGCTTCAGCAGCGCCTCCACCACTTCTCCGTGCTACGACAATCAGTACGACGAGGTCCGTTCCATCCGCATCTCTCTGATCGGCCGTACCCCTCCGGGCGTTTATTCCAACAGCAATGCTTACAACCCGGCTGTTTTTACCAACACTTTTGACGGGCAGACCTACAAGATCCAAGCCCTGTCCATCATCGTCAACCCGCGCAATCTCAGCATGAATGATTGAGGAGCAACCATGAATAACCACATTTCCTTCTCCAAGACCGTCCGCTCGTCGCGCTGGAAGAATCAGCAGGGCATCACCCTGATTACCACCCTGCTGCTATTGCTCCTGCTGATCGGCATGTCCCTGACTATGGTTTTGGCGGTCAGTTCCGAGTCGCTCATCAACGGCTACTACGGCCGCTATCGCGGCTCGTTCTACGCGGCCGACTCCGGCGTAACCTCCGCTCGCCAGACTTTGATCGCCAACCTCACGAGCGACGTCCCTAACGGTTTTTCGGCTGGCACCGCGCCGATCGCGAATACCACAACCGCCGCCACCAACGCCGCGACCGCGGTCACCGGTGCGTTCGGTGCCTTCACCACCGTCAACACCGCCAATTCTTGGCAGGAGCGCTTCGAGGTGACCAGCGTCGTGGTCGCAACTCCCCCCACTACCCTTGCCGCCTCTTGCACGCCCCAGGGTCAATCTCCCAGCACCGCGACTTGCGCTGGTCCTTTCACCACCAATCCGACCGCGTACGTATATTCTTTCCCCTACTCGATGACCATCGTCGGCCAGTCCGAAGGCAGCGAAGTCGCCACCCTCGTTGACAACGGCACCATCTTTCTGACCGCCAACGCCACCGCAGGCACCCTGAACCAATCGTTTGCCGCTTGGGGTATGTTCATCGGCACGCAGGGCCTCTGCAGTGGAGACCTGGTCCCCGGAACCATTACCGGCCCGGTCTTCACCAACGGCTCGTGGAACTTTTCCAACTCCGGCCCTTACACCTTCACCGACGCTGTTGGCCAATCCGCCTCCACTGCGGGTTGGGACGGCAGCAGCGGCAGTTGCGTGAGTTCCGCAACCCCCACCAACGGAATTAATCCGACGTTCACCAACGGCTTCAATGTCAGTCAAACGGCCATTACACTCCCAGCGAACTCCTTCAACCAGGAGCAAGCCGTCCTGGACGGCATCGGTAACGCCGCCAGCGCACCGACGAACGCTCAGTTGAATGCCATCCTCAAGAACGCTGCGGGTACCGCCTACCCCACCGGCGGTGCCGCCTCTGGCGTCTACGTCCCGTATACGGTTAGCGGCTCGCCGGCCGTTAAGACCTTCAGCGGAGGAGGTATCTACGTCCAAGGCAACGCCACGGTCACTTTGGCGCCCGTCAGCACCTCCACTACCGCTCAGCAATACACCATCGTGAACAACGGGGTGACCACCACCGTCGTCATCGACCCGGCCGCTGGTTCGGCGGGCACCACCACCATCACCACCACCGGCCTAGGCACGCAGACCATCAATGGCGTTCCCCAGCAGTTTAGCTCCGCGGATCAGCTGATGGGCGACGCCACCATGCTGTTCGTGAATGGCGCCATCACCAGCCTTTCCGGTCCCGGCCAAGGCCAGGCTGCCATTCAAAACGCCACCGCTCTTACCGTCGTCGCTTCTGGGAGCAACGACATCACCATCACCGGCGACATCCTTTACAAAGCCGAACCCGTTACCCTGACCGGCACGGTCGCCACCATCGACCAACTCATCCCGGCCAACAACACCGGTCAGGTTCTCGGAATCTATACTTCCAACGGCAACATCAACCTCGCGAACACCCAGTCCAACGGCAACCTCGAGATCGACGCCTCCATCGCCTGCATTTCCGCAACCGGTTCCGGAGGCCTCGTCAACACCGGGGCCGCCATCAACACCCTGACCATCGTCGGCGGACGTATTCAGAACACCATTCAAAGCATCAACACCACCACCCGTAACGTTCTCTTCGATCGCAGGTTCTTGTCCGGTGGCTTCGCGCCGCCGTGGTTCCCCTCCACCACGGTCACCGCTGCTGCCGGAAGCGGCACGTCCGTTACCACCACCTGGAAGGGCGTGCAGTGGCTCAACAAGACCAACTACCAATAAATCGCCCGGAAAACCCCGCTACAACGTGTGCCCTGGAAGCCCTCACTGACTCAAGCAGTGAGGGCTTCTGCTCTCAGTGAGGACTTCCTCTCTCATTGAAAGGTTCTTCCCATGCGGGGCGCTTCGCCGAACTCCGCTATAATCTCGCCCGTGACCTCCGCCCTCCACTCCATCCGTGTCATCGAGCTCACCGAAGCCCTCGCTGGACCCTACTGCGCAATGCTCTTAGGCGATCTTGGCGCCGACGTGATCAAAGTCGAGCGTCCTGGCAGCGGAGACCAAACCCGCGGCTGGGGACCCCCCTTTGTCGGAGGCGAGTCCGCATACTTCCTCGCAACCAATCGCAACAAGCGCTCCATCACCCTGAACTACGACGAACCCCGCGACGCCGAGATCTTGCAGCGCCTGCTCGCCACTGCCGACGTATTCATCTCCAACCAGGCCTCGCTCGCTTCCATGCAGAAGCGCGGGCTCGATCCCGAAACCCTGTTCTCGAAGTGTCCGCGGCTAATCCATTCCAACATCTCCGGTTACGGCCTGACCGGACCAAAAACCGGCCGGCCCGGATACGACATTCTGGCGCAAGCCGAATCCGGTGTGATGACCTTCACCGGTGAACCGGGCGGCGAACCGATGCGCTACCCCATCGCCATTGCCGACATGACCTGCGGTATGTATACCGCGATGGGAATCCTCGCGGCGCTGTTCGCCCGGGAAAAAACCGGTCGCGGCCAATTTTTGGATATGTCTTTGTTCGACTCGCAGCTAACCTGGCTGGCGAACATCGGGAGCAACTACCTGAACGCAGATGCGTTGCCCCAGCGTTGGGGAAACGCCCATCCCAGTATCGTGCCCTACCAGATGTTCCGGGGCGGCGACGCCAAATATTTCGTCGTCGGTGTCGGCTCCGAGCTCTTATGGAAGAAATTCGTGCGAGCCTTGAACGCGGAAGAGACATTGGGCACGGATCAAAGATTTGCGAACAACCCGCTGCGCATTGCAAACCGCGTGGAACTCATCGCCACGCTGCAATCTCAATTCGATCGCGAACCCGCCTCGGCCTGGCTGGAGAAACTGGGGCGTGCCGGCATTCCCGCCGCGCCAATAAACACCGTGCCCGAAGCTTTAAGCGATGCGCAAACCCTTGCGCGCGGCCTGATCGTGCAACTCGAACATCCATCGCTCGGCCAGGCACGCAGCATCGCCAACCCCATCAACTTTTCGGATACGCCCGTGAGCTACCGTCTGCCGCCTCCACTGCTCGGCGAACACACAGAGCAAATCTTGCAGTCTCTCGGTTACTCAAGGGATGACGCGGCAGGCACGGCTTAGCCCCACGGAGAGGCAGCCTTCGTGGGACGGCGAATCCTGGAGATTCGCCGCGTTCTTTGACAACTTAATGAGAATTACCCGCTAGGAAGCCACAAGCAGGTGCGACTGCTTTTCTTGCCGTCGTGTCGTGTAGGCGCCGGGCTGAAGCCCGGCGCGCTAGCGCGATGTGCGAGCCTCCGTATCGCAATGTATGGCCGGGCTCACAGCTCATTGCGTTTCATTTGCGTAACGGCAAAATCGCACGCTCTCGCCGTCAACGCCATGTATGTCAGCGACGGGTTCACGCACGCCGCCGAGGTCATGCAAGCACCATCGGTCATGAACAGGTTCTTGGCTTCATGCGTCTGATTGTGCTCGTTCAGAACGGATGTTTTCGGATCGCGGCCCATTCTGGCCGTGCCCATTTCGTGGATACCCAGGCCCGGCGTCGAAATATCCTGGTACACGCCGATTTCCCTCGC
>Ga0187855_10002532_pt1 | contig 13783 bp, 11 predicted proteins | sample June2016WEW_8_10_2_FD_132969 | JGI IMG/M metagenome (GOLD analysis project Ga0187855, IMG submission 132969) | Peatland microbial communities from SPRUCE experiment site at the Marcell Experimental Forest, Minnesota, USA - June2016WEW_8_10 | ecosystem: Environmental > Terrestrial > Soil >...
GCATTCGCATCGCGGATGGCCAGGTTTTCGTGAATGGCGTTGCGCTCAATGAACCATACGCGGCGTTCGAGCCTGCGCCTCCCAATCCTTCGCGCGATACGTTTCCGGCCAGAATCTACACTGACCCCGAAGTTGACATCGACTGGTGGCGCCAGATGCAGGACCTGACCGACAACGGCGAACTGGTTGTTCCGGCTGGCGAGTACTTCGTCCTCGGCGACAATCGCAACCACAGCAAGGACTCGCGATTCTGGGGATTTGTGCCGCGCCAGGCTATCATCGCGCGCCCGCTGGTAATTTATTTCTCGCTCAGCCGCCCATCTACAACCGATGACGAGCCGGAGTCGCAACAAGCTTCGGATGATAGACTCGGACACGAACGGGAGCTTGCCAGGATTACCGGATTCGCGCGCTGGCGCCGTATCTTCCACGTCGTGCACTAGAGTGGTGTTTCGGAAATGCCTGGACGGATACGTGGGTTGCGAAATGCAGGTTCTTCGACTGCGTCTGGCGAGAAAAGGCCGCGCCATACTTCGCTCAGAAAGACAGGATGTTTTATAGCGATTGAGAAACGCCACGCCAGGAAACAAGATTGCGATGAGCAACGGAATGACGAAGAAGACGCGAGAAGTTAAAGAACCCAACGGCACGACCGAACCAACTCCCGAAAAGGTTGAAGAAACTCCGTTTGAAGCCGCAGCCAGCATTTGCTCGGTGCTGGTGGTGGGCCTTTTCATCCTGACTTTTCTCGCCCAGAACTTTGTCATCCCATCGGGCTCAATGGAAAACACGCTGCTGGTGGGCGATCATCTGGTCGTCGACCGCATCTCGCTCGCTCCCCCTACGAAGTGGATGCCCCTGGTGCACTATCGCGAGCCGCGCCGCGGCGATATCGTGGTTTTCATCAAGCCCGTAGCGGAGCCCGAGCTTGATGCCGAAGGCAAGCCGCAATACTTCTTCCTCGTCAAGCGCCTGGTTGGAGTTCCTGGCGACCGCATTCATCTGCGCGATGGCATCGTGATCCTGGACGGTGTTGCGCAGGACCAGCCGCATGCCCAACCCACCACGCCCGACAATTACCAGGCTTTTCTCGACGAGTTTCCGTCCGTGCCGCCCTATCCGCAACCCGGCGGGGCCACAGAAAGCTGGTCCATCGACCTTCCTAATCACGTTGTCAACGGCGATCTGGTCGTTCCGCCGGGAATGTACTTCATGATGGGTGACAACCGGCACGACTCGCTCGACTCGCGCTTCTGGGGCTTTGTGCCCCGGCAAAACATCGTTGGCCGCCCCCTCTTCAATTATTGGTCGTTCGTCACTCCGGAATCGGAGTACGAGCAGACCGGGTTCGGCAACCGCCTCGCCTGGATGGGCCACGTCATCCTTCATTTCTTCACCGAAACGCGCTGGAGCCGGACGTTCCACCTCACTCGCTGAGAAAGAGTTGAGAAGGCTGTGTAGAAGCCGGCTTATTGGAAGGGCATGGACCCTCAATGAGGAAGAAAAAGCCGCCAACGGAACAGCCGCTTCCAACGCCCGTCAAAACCAAAGAGGCCGAAACACCGCTTGAGGCATTGGCCAGTATCTGCAGTGTGCTGGTGGTGGGCCTGTTCATTCTGACCTTCTTGGCTCAAAACTACGTCATTCCGTCAGGTTCGATGGAGAACACGTTGCTTGTAGGCGATCACCTAGTCGTCGACCAGATCACGCTAATGCCGCCCGCTTCGTGGATGCCGCTAATACGGTATCGCGAGCCGAGGCGAGGCGATATAGTGGTGTTCATCAAGCCCGTTTATCAACCCGGTATTGATGCGACTGACGCCGATGGGACGCCGCATTACACTCCCCTGGTGAAGAGATTGATTGGCGTAGCGGGCGATCATATTCATCTACGCAACGGCATTGTGATTGTTAATGGTGTCGCACAGCCTGCGGGATTTGCGCAACCGACGACGACGGATAACTTCAACGAGTTTCTCGACGATTTCCCCGCAGTACCTCCAGCCGGGGTGCCCGGGGCAACAGAGTCGTGGGCCGTAAACTTCCCGAGTTATGTCCAGGGCGGCGACCTGGTGGTTCCGCCCGGCATGTATTTCATGATGGGCGACAACCGGCATAACAGCCTGGACTCGCGCTTCTGGGGCTTCGTGCCGCGTGCCAACATACTTGGCCGGCCGCTGTTCAATTACTGGTCGTTCACCAGCAGCGAAACCGATCTTGAGAAGACCGGCCTGGGCAACCGGCTCGCCTGGATGAGCCACGTCGCGATCCACTTTTTCACCGAAACGCGCTGGAGCCGCACCTTCCACCTGACGAAGTGAAAAGACAGCTTTCAGTCCTCAGCTTTCAGTTTTCAGCTTTCCCTGCGCTCGCCAAACTGCCGTCGCGTGATCCGCGATGAAGCTGATAGCTGACGGCTGACAGCTGAGAGTCAACAGCTAAAATCTAATTCAGACAATGGCAGACAGCGCAGAGGGCGGACAGAAGAGTCGCAGATGGCTGCGACCGCTGCTGGCGGCCATCGCTGTGCTCCTCCTCGCGCTGCTCCTGCCTCCTTTTATCAGCGTCAATCATTACAAGAGCCGGGTGACCAGCCTGATCTCAAGGTCTCTCGGCAGACCGGTGCGCCTGTCGAACGTGGGAGTGCGGATTCTGCCGCGCCCTGGCTTCGTCCTCAACGATCTCAGCGTAGCGGAGGATCCCGCCTATGGCACCGAGCCGGTGATGCACGCTAACAACGTCAACGCTTCAATCCGGCTGTTGGCGCTGTTGAAAGGCCGCATTGAAATCGGAACCATCAGCGTCAACGAGGCCACCCTGAATCTGGTGCGCGCGGGGCCGGGCCGCTGGAATCTCGATGCCCTTTTCCGCAACGCCGCTGAAGTAACCGAGCCGCATTCCGGTGCTGCCGCTTCCGTGGCACTGCCCACGCTGGATGCCACCGACTTGCGCATCGATTTCAAGAACGGAGTGGAGAAACTGCCGTTCTCGCTGGTCAACGCCGACCTTACCGTTTGGCAGCAGAATCCAGGCGAGTGGCGCGTGCGCATGCGCGGACAGCCGGCGCGCACCGACGTGAGCCTCTCCCTCGAAGACACCGGCCTGCTGCGCATGGAGGCCAGCGTCCGCCGCGGGCCAACGCTGCGCCAGATGCCCGCGCAACTCGATCTTGAATGGCGCGAGGCACAACTGGGCCAGCTGGCGCGTCTTTTGACCGGATCCGATTCCGGCTGGCGCGGCGATCTCACCGGCCAGGTCCATGTCGACGGCAGCGCCGATGCGGCGCGGGTAGCCGTTCGGCTTCGCGCTTCGGGCGTGCATCGCGAGGAGTTTACCCCCGCTTCTACACTCGACTTCGACGCCAACTGCAACTTTCTCTATCAATACACGCAGCGCAACCTTGAAAATCTGGTTTGCGATTCGCCTCTCGGCGATGGGCGCGTTCACCTGACAGGGGAGAAGCCGGGCGCCGGTGCGCCGAGTTTCGCCCTCGAACTCAATCGCATCCCTGTCGCTGCCGGCCTGGATGCGTTGCGTACGCTGCGCAACGGTCTCGCGCCGGACTTTGAGGCGGCAGGCGAAGTCAGCGGAAAACTGGTTTACGCGGAGAAACAGGCTGACGCCGCAGACGCTGTGATTGGAACCAAGAATTCGGGTGGTCATAGCCGGAAGCCCAGTCAGGAAGATTCCGGACCGCTGTCGGGCAGCCTGACGGTGGAGAATCTCGTCCTTACGGGCGGCGGCCTGACGCGGCCCATCCAAACACCGAGATTCACGCTAGCGCCCGCGAGCACAGAGACGGCTTCAATCCGACAGTCACCGGCGGTTGGCGTCCCGCCAGACGCAGATCATCGCGGCGAACTTACCGGGACTGTCGCTATTCCCGCGGGCGGGACCGTCCCGCTCACTCTTACTCTGCGCTTTTCGCTGAGTGGCTATCAGGTCGCGGCGCGTGGCCAGGCCGGCATCGCGCGAGCCCGGGAGATTGCTCATGCGGCGGGGATACAGCAAGCGGCGATTCTCGGCTCGTTGGCAGGCGAGCCTCTCGATGTGGACGTGGCCGCCCAGGGGCCGTGGCTGCTGAGAGAAGAGTTTCCGTTGAGCGAAACATCTCCGCCTCAAATGACTCCGGGGCTGGCCGTGTCGTCAGTCTCTTCCAATTCTGCCGAGCCGGGACCTGACAATTCCGACGCCCTTACCGGAACCGTGACCGTGCACAACGCCAATTGGAAAGCAGATTATCTCGCCAGCCACCTGCAAGTTGCAGATGCCACTCTGCACCTCGACGCCGGCGCTCTGCGCTGGGATCCAGTGGATTTTTCCTATGGTCCGGTGAAGGGAACTGCAACCCTGATGCTGCCGCGCGCTTGCCCCCCGGAGCCGGAACAATTGTGCCCGACGCCTCTGCCGCCTACGTTCAGCGTTGCCTTTGGCGACCTCGACGCGGTCTCGCTCGAAACTGCTTTGCTTGGCGCCCATAAGCCTGGCACGCTGCTTTCAACACTGATTGACCGGTTTCATCCTTCCACGGCGCCGCCGTGGCCACAGGTACGCGGAACGGTCAACGCCGACTCGCTCGTCCTGGGCCCCGTCACCCTCGAAAAGTTCGCGGCAGGACTTGAAATTCGCTCGGACGAAGTCGACGCCACGAACCTTGAGGCGGATCTTCTCGGCGGTCATGTGAAGCTGACCGGGACTTTGCACAAACCGGCAACCGATCAAGACAAGCCGTCCTACTCCCTCGAGGGCGATTTCGAAAATCTCGACGCGAAAGCCCTGGGCCAACTGCTCGGCTTGCGCTGGACCGGAAGCAGCGTCAGCGGCAATGGCAAAGTGGATTTGGCCGGCTACACTGCTTCGGATCTGGCCTCATCGGCCAAAGGCACGCTGCACTTCGAGACGCGCTATGGAAACATTGCTCCCCTGGCGAAGCCTCAGGGAGAAGGCGAGACTGAGGCCAATCAGGTTCTTGAAGCGCTCGGCCGCTTCGACCGCTTCACTGCCGACGCGATCATCGCCGATGGGGCCGTTACGCTAGGTCCAAACCAGTTGATCTCCACCGGACGCAAGCGGTCTGTTGCGGCGACGGTGACGCTCGCGGATCCACCGGTGGTGAGCTTTGAGGCGGCGAAGCCCAGCGTGGCGAAGCGGTAGGCCGGCGAGCCGGCAAGTCAGCGAGGCGAGACGAGCCCAGTTTGCAGCCGGTCGGCGTCTGCCTGAATTCGCCTTATTCGTTCGCTTCGATCTTTCGTCCGTGCGGATCCTGCACTGGGCGCGTGTTCATCCTGAAGAGGCTTGAAAACACGCGCAGCTGTTCGCGGCTGATACTCAGGTCTTCTTCAAACACAAACCAGGCGGCGCCTTCTGTGCAGGGCGGTGCGACTTCTGAGCCGGTATAGGTCCAGTAGCCGGGGTCGGCAGGCAGCAAGCCGCCCGCGCCCACCATATCGGTCACCTTTGTTTTCGCACCCGCGGTTTGCGGCAAATGAGTCCACAACATGGCCAACAACGCGTTGGGATTGCCACGCTCTTCGTTGAGCCGGACGGCCACTATCGCTTCCTTGCCGTCATCGCTGCGGTGCACCAGGTCCACTTCCATGTCGCTCAATTTGCCCCTGATCGAGTGTTCGCTGGGATGATGAAAATCGAGCTCGACGAGCTGATAGCGTACGCCAGCGGCTTCCATCCAACTGCCGCGGTCGACTCGGCCCACGATGCCGCGCCCAGTATTTTCGAGCGTTATCGGTCCTGCAATGTAGTGAAAGTGAAGCGGCTCAAGCGCCTTGTTTAAATGCGCTCCGTGAATGTCGATTGGCGACTGCTCGTGCCCTTTGGAACAGGCCGTGTACGCGGGATCGAGCTTGCCCCAGACCAGCGGGCCGCTACGGCCTTCGTAGCTCCAGTTCGCTCCATTTTGTGCAGCGGCCAATGTGGCCGGTACCACGAGTGCGGCGATGAAAAGAGTGCGCATGCGTCCCCTTACCGAAGGAGTGTTTCCGCATGCATTCTAATCCAGGAGGGCGGGCGGACGGCGGCGCGGTGGAGCGCCGCCCGAAACGATGCGCCTTGGGCTGGGCCTCAGGCCGAGGCCGTGGCATTCATATGCTGCTCCATCTCTTGCGGCGAGACATCGCGGACGTGGGTAGCAAGATACCACCCCGGCAACGATGTCCCGTTCTTATCTCGCCTTGGCAGCGATCGCGACGCCTGCCTGTTCTGCCAGCTTCGCCGCCTTGTCGGTCGCTTCCCAGGTGAAGTCCGGCTCGGTGCGTCCGAAGTGCCCGTATGCGGCTGTCTGCTTGTAGATCGGCCTGCGCAGGTTCAGGCTCTCGATGATTCCCTTCGGCGTCAGCGAGAAGTTCTTGCGAATCAGTTCGGTCAGCCTGGCTTCGCTCAACTTTCCGGTTCCGAATGTCTCCACCAGCACGCTTACCGGTTCGGCCACGCCGATGGCATACGCAAGCTGCACCTCTGCGCGACTCGCGAGGCCGGCGGCCACGACGTTTTTGGCAATGTGACGCGCCATGTAGGCCGCGGAACGGTCCACCTTAGTCGGATCTTTTCCTGAAAAAGCTCCGCCGCCGTGCCGGCCCATGCCGCCATAGGTGTCGACGATAATCTTGCGGCCGGTAAGGCCGGTATCGCCCATTGGTCCGCCGATCACAAATCGTCCCGTGGGATTGATGTGGTACTTGGTATGCTCGTCGAGCCACTTGGCCGGCAGCACCGCCTGGATGACGTGCTTCAAAACGTCGGCGTGCAGCTCGTCGTTGGTCACAGCTTCGGAGTGCTGGCTCGAAATCACGACAGCGTCGATGCGAGCGGGCTTGCCGTCTTCTCCGTACTCCACCGTCACCTGGCTCTTTCCGTCGGGCCGGAGGTAGGGCAGCTTTCCACTCTTGCGTGCCGTAGTCAACTGGCGCGTCAGCTTGTGAGCCAGCGAAATGGGCGCGGGCATCAGCTCAGGCGTTTCGTCCGACGCGTAGCCGAACATCATGCCCTGATCGCCGGCGCCGCCGGTATCTACGCCTTGCGCAATATCTCCCGACTGCTTATTGATCGTGGAAATGACCGCGCATGTGTTGGAGTCGAACCCATACAGCGCATTGTCATAGCCAATCGACGCGACCACGCCGCGCACCAGAGATTGGAAGTCGACGTACGCCTTGGTGGTGATCTCGCCCGCAATCACCACCAGACCGGTGGCAGTGAGGGTTTCGGCCGCCACGCGGCTGTAGGGATCCTGCTCCAGGCAGGCGTCCAGAATTGCGTCCGACACCTGGTCGGCAATCTTGTCGGGATGGCCTTCGGTCACCGACTCAGAGGTAAACAAAAAACGATCGCTCAATGCAATAACTCCTTCCATTCCCCTTTATTTTCAATAAGCGCAATCGGCTCTGAACCTAATTCATCGCACCCTGGCGCTCAGCGCAATCCCAATTTGGTGGCACCGTCGCCGCAGCGCTCGGCGCATGCAGATTCCAACCTTCTATGGTAATTGCGCGGGTGGGTTGGGAGCAAAGGATTGCAGTGTACGGCGCACGATTACCGTCGAATGGCGGCTTGCGCCTCTTAAGCCGCCGGCTCAAATCGAGCGCGTTCTAATGGCTCGAGTGGCCAAACAGGTGGCGTAACACCGCATGCAGTGGGTTCCAAATGAAGTGGAGCATACTTGAAGACCCGCCGAAAGGCAGCACCGTACTCCACCATCCGGCGCGTATGCCGTAGTAACGGACAAAAAGGAAGATGGCGGCGCAAACGGCAAGCAACAACAGGCCGGCGCCAATCCAGCGAAGCCGCATTTCCACGGCCTCGCGACGCAAAATCCGGGCCTTGCCCACATTGCTGGCGAAGGTCGTCCAGTCGCGATCGTCGTCCAGCATCTGGCCTGAAGCGTTGTAGGCTCGCAAGAATCGTTCGGTCCAATCCTGCGGGTCCAGACCCAGCGCGCCGGCGTAGCCGCGGACGATGCCCTTGTTGAGAATGCCGCCGGGCAGCAGGCGAAATCTCTCCTGCTCCAGCGCGATCAGGTGCCGCTGGGCGATCTTGGTGACGGCGGTAATCTGTTCCAGCGCAATGCCGCGCGAGAGGCGTTCTTTGCGCAGGTCTTCTCCGAAATTTCCCATCTGCATGCGAAAAAGGGGCCGGAGTCATGCCCGGCAAATGTTGACTTAACAATAACCCTGCTTCTGGTCCCGGTCAAAGCCATTCAAGCTCTCCTAACCGCCTCTGGACTCACTAACGTAACTGTCTGTTCCAGCTTCAACCTGGGTGCTAATTCGGGACCGCCAAGCTGATACCCTTAACGGTGAGGGACCGGGCCACGGAACTTGATGTTTGCCGTCCGGCTAACCATGACTAAACTCGTGATTGCCAACCTGATGCACCGTCCCGTTCGTTCCATCATCAGCATCCTTGCCGTGGGCATTGAGGTGGTCATGATCCTGTCGATCGTGGGCATCTTCATGGGTATGTTGAATGACACGAAGGAGCGCACCAACGGCATTGGCGCCGATCTGATGATGCGGCCCAGCGGCGCCAGCATCATGAACGGGATCAGCGGCGCACCCATGACCATCAAGCTGGCTCCTCTGCTAAGCAAGCTTCCGCACGTGACCGTGGTTTCCCCGGCGATTGTTCAGTTCAACACGGGCAGCGACTTTGGGGTGATCGACGGAATCGATTATGCGAGTTTCAACAGGTTGAAGCCGCTCGTGTTTGTGCAGGGCGGACCGTTCCAGGGGCCGGACGACGCCATCATCGACGACATTTTCGCACTGACGAAAAACCCCGCGACGGGCGCCCAATGGAAGGTAGGCGACACGCTAAAGACGCTGAACCACAACTTCCGCGTCAGCGGGATCGTGGAACACGGCAAAGGTGCACGCAAGCTGTTGCCCATCGATACCATGGGGCAGTTGATGGGAGCCGAAGGAAAGTGCTCGATCTTCTATATCAAGGTGGACGACCCCGCCAACCAGCAGGCAGTGATTGACGAGATCCATGCAACGCCGGGGCTGGCAGATTATCCAGTGATGACGATGGAGGAGTGGCTGAGCGAAATGACTCCGGAAAAGCTGCCCGGCTTCAACGTCGCGCTGGATACCGTCACCGGCATCGCCGTCATCGTGGGTTTCCTCGTGATCTTCCAGTCGATGTACACCGCCGTGCTCGAGAGGACTCGCGAAATCGGCATCCTGAAATCGATGGGCGCGTCGAAGCCGGCCATCGTGAGCGTGGTGCTGCGCGAGTGCGCAGCGCTGGCCGCGGCGGGGATCGTGCTGGGCATCGCGGGCGTCTTCGTCGTTCGCTTTCTGCTCTTGCACCTTTTTCCCACGCAACACTTTGAGATTACGGCGCTCTGGATTGGGAAGGGCACTCTGATCGCCTTTGTAGGAGCGATTTGCGGAGCGCTCTATCCGGCGTGGATGGCGGCCCGCAAGGATCCCATCGAGGCGCTGGCGTACGAATAAGGCAGGGAACGAGGGAACAAGGGAGCGAGGGAGCAAGAGAACGGAGAACAGTGGCGTCCCGGCATCCGGCACTGACAACTGACAACTGACAACTGAGAACTGAGAACTCAGAACTGTGAACTGGCACACGCGATGAGTACCGAGACGGCTCAACTGGTATCGATTGACGAGATTCGCGCGGCCGCGGCGCGCATTGCTTCGATCGCCGTCAAAACGCCGCTGATTCGTGCGCCGTTTCCCGACGTTGCCGGACACGCTCAGCCCAGGGAGATCTGGCTCAAGGCGGAAAGCCTGCAGCCCATCGGCGCCTTCAAGATTCGCGGGGCATCGAACAAAATCCTGCAGCTCACGCTGGGCGAAATCGCCCGCGGCGTCATCACCTATTCGAGCGGCAACCATGCGCAGGGTGTTGCCTACGCTGCGCGCGCGGTCGGCGCCAAGGCGGTGATCGTCATGCCGGCGAACGCGCCCGCCATCAAGCGCGCCGCCACGCTGGCGCTCGGAGCCCAGGTCGTCGACGTCGGTAACGCCTCCAGCGAACGCCTGGCCGTCGCCGAGCAGCTCGTCCGCGAGCACGGCTATGTGGTGATTCCACCTTACGACGACGAGCAGATCATTGCCGGGCAGGGAACATGCGGGCTAGAGATTGTCGACGAAATCCCTGATGTCGACCTTGTGCTCGCGCCGGTTTCAGGCGGGGGACTGCTCAGTGGGGTCGCTGCGGCGGTCAAACAGCTCAGCCCCAGGACCAAGGTTTTTGGCATCGAGCCCGAGCTGGCGGCGGACACCGCCGAGAGCTTCCGCACTGGCAGTATCGTCACCTGGCCGGCGGAGCGCACCAGCCGCACCATCGCCGATGGCTTGCGCACGCAAAGCGTCGGCGTGCGCAACTTCGCTCACCTGCAGGCATTCGTTGACGGCATCGTTACGGTGAGTGAAGCGGAGATTCGCGCGGCAATGCGCGCCATCGTGTCGGTGACACGCCTGGTGCCGGAGCCGAGCGGCGCTGTTTCCACCGCTGCGCTGCTCTTCCATGCCAATGAATTGCCGGCCTATCGCAAGGCCGTGGCTGTGGTCAGCGGCGGGAACGTGGACCCGGCGTTGCTGGCCGAGGTGCTCACGGAAGCTGGATCCTAACGTCGTTGAACTATGATTCTCGCTGTGAAGATTTCGCGCGCCTCAGCTACTATCAGCCTGGTTCCTGTTTTCGCGCTCGCCTGCGTGCTGCCCTGTTTCGCCGACAAGAAGGCGCAGCAACAGGTCAAGCCCATGGCCGGCCCGCGCGCCACCGTTCTTCGCGTCGCCAACCTCTACATCTCGCCCGACATCGGCTCGCAAAAAGTCTCTAAGGTGCAGATCGGCCGGGAGATGGTGGTCGCGGAAAAAAGCGGACCGTGGGTTCGCGTCTACGCGAACACCGACATCGAGGAGGAGACGGACCAGAAAGACACTCCATGGCTGGGCAGCGACGAAGCCACGCCGCCCATTTCAGGATGGATGGAGGCCAAGGGGGTCGTTGAAGAGTCCACGCCCGACGGCGACCAGATTCTGATGGGCTCGGCGGCCAATGAGGAGTCGCAGGCTTCGGACCCGCGCGGCCCAGCCAATGCCGCACAGAGTGCCCGGCTGCTCTATCGCCGCGTGGTCGAGATGTTTCCCAACTCCGCGCTGGCGCCAGAGGCCGCATGGCGCGCGGCCGATATTCAGTGGCAACTCGAGAGGCACGATCTCTCCTCGCTACCCTCGGCGCATGAGAAGGAAGCCTATCTGCGGGAGCAGATGGATGAGGACGCGCTGAGAAAAGTGATCAAGAACTATCCGCGAACCCGCTGGGCGGCCTTTGCGGCCTTCGATCTTATCGACAACAAGTTGTGCGGCGATTGGCAGGGATCACCGCAATGTCCCGAGAAGGAGTCGGAGATCTATCTGAAGTATGCCGACGAGTATCCTGACGGGCCTCGCTCGGCTCAGGCGCTTTATCAGGCGGTTTATCGTTTCGCAGTTCTCACCGACATGTATGCCGCCGACGGCAACGACAAAAAGAGCAGCGATGCGCACGATCGGGCCCGCACGGTTGCCGCGCAGCTGAAGGCTCATTTTGCCGACTCCGATTACACCCGCCGCGCCGCGGCATTGGTGTACAAATTGGATGGAGGCGTTCCTGTCTACGGAATCGATCGGAACTAACTCATGCTGATGCCAGCACGCGTCCCGGCTGCCGTTAGAGCGTTTTTCCAGTTTTTGTGGAGCGCTTTCTACGTGGTGAAAGGTGGCTTTTTCTTGAGGAAAAAGCCACTTGGCAGGGTCGGCTTCGACATAGAGCAGCTGGATAACCGCTGCAGCCGCAACCAGGAGGCTTCGTGAGTCCCTATTTCTTGTCCGTCCTGTTGGGGATTGTCGAAGGCTTGACTGAATTTCTGCCCGTGAGTTCCACGGCGCACCTGCGCATCGCGGAAGCGCTGATGAGGATTCCTCTCGACGATCCTTACTGGAAGATGTACACGATCGTTATCCAGGTGGGCGCGATCCTCGCCCTTTGCGTGCTTTACCTCGATCGAATCGTCAATTTTGTCCGCAACTTTCCGCGCGGAGAAAATGGAGACCGCGAGTGGTTCAACCATCCCCTCTCGCTGGTTTTCATCGCTTTCGTCGTCACCTCGGCCACCACACTGCCCCTGCGCAAGTGGAGTGAGAAGAACCTGGGTAGCCTGAACGCAATCGCGATCGCGCTGTTGGTGGGCGGCATCGTCATGTGGGCCATCGATGCATGGGCTTCGCGCCGCGAGGCCTTCACCACCCACGTCGAGCAGATGACCTTCCTTCAGGCTGCGTGGATCGGTCTTTGCCAGACCTGTTCGGCGATCTTTCCCGGCACCTCGCGTTCTATGTCGACCATCGCTGCCGGCCAACTCGCCGATCTCGACCGCCCCACAGCTCTCGAGTTCAGCTTCCTTCTTTCCATTCCCACGATGCTCGCCGCTACCTGCTGGGATCTTTTCAAAGAAGTCCATCCCGGCAAGACCGCCCTCGCCACTGGCGCCGTCGCTCACGTCATCATGAACTCGGAACGCTGGATCGTACTGCTCATCGGGACCGTGGTTTCGTTCATCGTGGCTCTCGGCGTTGTGGAGTGGTTTCTGATGTGGGTGCGCAAGCACGGATTCACGGCCTTTGCCATCTACCGCATTCTCCTCGGCGGTGCGCTGCTTATCTGGGGTGCGAAATTTCTCGGGAGCTGACTTCAGCGGATATAGGTGATGGGCAGGCGTGCGCCAAGGAAGTTCCCCAACCCGTAGCTAGGCAGTCAACTGATGTGTCGGCGGACCAGACGCACCCGCCCGCTTACGGTTTAGTCGTGAATCTGATGCGATAGAGCAGGTTATTCCTGATGGCCAGGAACTCCAGAACTCCATCCGCATCGAAAACCGGGGATTGCTCTCCGATGTCGTCGTAGGCCGCGCTCGACTGGCCATCCACTACGACGAATTGCTTCCATGCCCTCAAGGCCGCGTATGCCATATGTTTGGAATCGGGGCTGAAGGTCAACCCTGCGACGCCGTCGTATTCCAGGCTCGGCTTGCCGTCCACAACCACCAACTGCCTCCCGGCCTTCTTCAGGTTGTAATACCCTCGTCCGCTGGGGGTTCCGAGTATGGACTCTCCAAGAATGGGCAGAGGAATGTCGACATACTTCGCGTACCAATTCTGGTTTTGCGTCGCAACATCGCTATAGGTTTCCGGCCGTTTCGGACTTCTTGATGCCTGGTAGGCAAGGCGGTGGCTGTCAGGGCTGAAGACCGGGGCATCGACGATGTAGAACTCCGGCCCGGGTTGCCCGTCAACCACCACAAGCTGCTTATCTCCTCTCCGAGCGCGATATGCGGTGCGCTTGCCATCGGGACTGAAGATGTGCCCATCGCGGTCGTCGATCTCGTCAAATTCCCCGGCCGAATGACCGTCGATAACTGCCGAATTCTTGCCCGCCGTCCTCGTAAAATACAGAAGATGACTGGAATCGGAACTGAAGAAAGGACCACGAATCCAGTCGAATGGCGGCCCAGCCTGACCGTCGGCCACCATGAACCACTTCCCGCCTTTTCGCGCGCTGTAGGCGGCTCGGTCGCCGTCCGGACTGAACATGAACAATCCGAAATCGGTCGTTGATATCTTGACCTCATCGAATTCCTCGCCCTCCCGGCCATCGATCACCGCAAACCATTTTCCGCTTCTTTTTGCGGCATACGCCAGATGCTTCCCGTCGGCGCTGAAGGCTACATCGCGGGCATCGTCGTATGCGCCGCTCTGCTGGC
>Ga0187855_10002536_pt1 | contig 13766 bp, 23 predicted proteins | sample June2016WEW_8_10_2_FD_132969 | JGI IMG/M metagenome (GOLD analysis project Ga0187855, IMG submission 132969) | Peatland microbial communities from SPRUCE experiment site at the Marcell Experimental Forest, Minnesota, USA - June2016WEW_8_10 | ecosystem: Environmental > Terrestrial > Soil >...
CTCGGAGAATCATCGAGGAGTGGCGAGTCGACTACAACACGGCCAGACCACACAGCTCACTGGGATACCAGACGCCGATCGAGTTCGCGGCGCGACTGGTGCCTCCCCCCGCGCCAGTCGTATGCTCCACTCCATGGAGCCAAACTGAGGTCTTGGATAACCAGAGAACTACGCTAAGACCGGACTAAAACGGGGGGCAGGTCATCTTGATTCTCCAATCGGAACGCTTCTTGCTCGCCTTCCAATAATTTCTTGAAAATGCGGTCATTGATGAATTTGGAGCCGCTTTGTGAAATCACCGTAAATTGTTTTTCCGCGGGCGCTTGATATGCGACTTTCACTACTATCTCCGCATCGCGGTCCCCCAAGGGACCGTGATACTTCAGCCGATAAACGCGCATTCCTTCTACGCGGTGGAGTGCGCGAGACCGCCCTCGGTTACTCTGTTCCACGTTCTTGACGACTTGTTCCACCGTGAGAGGAACATGGGTTGTACCGGTGCCCTGCTGTGCATGCGTCGACGGTTCGCCTATGAAAACGAGAGATACGCATAGCAATCCTAAGGACTGGGCCGCGATACTCCCCGGTGTACTTGCCATGCCAAGACCTTCCGACGGGCTCGCAGCCCTCGATTTTCCGGCGGAAACGCTGTCCTTCGGGGTCGCGCCACGATACCCTCACCTTACCAACAAGTTCGCCGCAAGGAGTGTGCCGAAGGGAACAGTCCTGTACTCAGTTCGTTTGGCTTACGTAAGAGTTGACGCGGAACGACTGTCTCAAACGTGACAGAATTGGAAAACGCTTATTTGGTAGAAAGAGGTGTCCCAGATAGGGAGGTGGACGGTATGGTTCCTTCTCTTGATATTTTCAGAATAGAATCAGGCGATCTTCGCTGGTGCGAAGCTGTGGCGAACATGGAAACTGCCAAGGCTCGCGTCAAAAAGCTCGCTCTATCCTCGCGCGGCAACTACTTCATATTCGATCAAAAGTCCGGCCAGCGCATCCATGTGAGTGTAGAATCGGGTCGGAACGGAAACTAAAGCTGGCAAGCTTACCTCTCGCGGTAGAGCAGTTGAGAACGCACGTAGACTGATTCCTTCTTGCATTCTGGGCAGGCCGGCTTTTCATCGGCTCGCAGGATTTGCGGTCTGGGAAGAATCTGGAACGGATCACGGTGGGCTTGCTCCATCAATCTCGCTTCAATCGGTGTGTGCGTGAAAGTGTAAGCGCACTCAGGACATTTTACGACCCAGTTTGCCATCTGAAAACCCACATCAACAGTGAGATGCTTGAGAAGACAAAAGGATGCTATGGCATGACGTGGACCGCGTGAGGGCACGCAAGAATTGGTTTTTTACGACGGTAAGGTGTAGGCTGCCTTGTCCCTTACCGTCCCCGCTTCAGGCTGTCCATACCGCTTCGATATGGTTTTTGCCTCTGACATGCAGCCAGTACAGCGTTGTGAAACTGCTCAGAAATTTCATCCCAAGTTAGGCCAGCAAACCCGTCCGTTTTGTGTTTTTCGATGAAGGTGCCTTTGACTTTATTTATGGTGTTCGTCTTTCCGGGGCGAAACTTCTTAGCCTGGCTGGCTTCCTTTTCAATCTCTTCAGCGAATGCCATCTGTGCTCACCTCGACTAGGTCGATTCAAAACGTTTTCACATTGAGCCAGTTAAACGGCCAAAGTGCAAGATGCCGCTCAGTCCGCTCGCGTAAACCCAATTAAAAACACAATGAACCGATAGAGCGTTAGAACACAAAGTCAGCCTGCGCCAACTGACCGGTTTATCCGGCGAGCTTGTAGTTCTCAGGCTTGATTGGCTTACGTCGGGCGTTCATCGTCCGAAGAACGACACCAAGGACAAGCGCAGAACAGGCCATAATCGCCCACACGCCATCCGGCCACAGGCCGTAGGTATGTCTGTGTCGATGCGCGAAATACGTAGCGCCACCGTACATCCCTAGGATTATCGCCACACGAATCTGCACTGAGTCTGTGCTTGTCCGCTGAGGTTTCATGTTGGCCTCCAGATATTTGGACGGCGAGCTTTTCTACTCTCGAGCGGAATCTATAGTAAACTGATCGAACTACAGAACGATATTCGCGCTAACTAGGCAATTCCTGTAATTCCTGGTCACGCCTCAATGATGTTGTTGCGAACAGCGTAACGTTCGATTTCACTAGCCGAACGAATACGGTCGCGTACGGAGGAGTTCGCGTCAAGCTAAAACGCTATCGATGGGTAGGCAAAAAGCGCCTGCTGAGTTTGGATTTGGGGGATTGCGGCCCTCCGATGGCAAATTGACTACCGAGTTAGCCCAACGCTAGACGAGCCATCACTGTAGCCAGTCCGCCATGTGACCTCCTACAAGTCGCAAGGAGCCGTCTTTGTAAGGAAAGCCCGGAGGAAAGCGGGAGCGAAACTGCGGGGCTTCATCGAACAGTTCCAGAAACGAAGGCGGGTGGCCAGATTCGACCACCGGCCCCAATGCTTCGTTTTCCGCCTAGTGCTTTTTTAGCGGGCGCCAGCTACCGCTGCCATCGTGTGCGTTCCCACATTCACCTTGATCTGTTTCGGCTTTGCTTCCTCGCGCTTCGGAATGCTCAGTGTCAGCACGCCATTCTGATAATCGGCTTTGATTGCATCCGATTTTACGGAGTTTGCCAGCGAGAAGCTCCGGCTGAATGAGCCATAGGCGCGTTCGATGCGCAGATAGTTGTCCTCGTTAGCCTTCGTCGCAAACTTGCGTTCGCCGCGAATCGTAAGGATGTTGTTCTCTACACGGATGTCCAGATCTTGCGGATTCACATCCGGTAGGTCTGCCTTAACGACGAGTTCATTTTCGGTCTCATAGATGTCGACGGCTGGGGCCCAAGGGGTCAAATTCGACTCCTCGCCCGCTCGTCCCACCGCATCGCCAAACACGCGATTGATCTGTTCCTGCAGAGTCGTAGCCCCACGGAAAGGTTGTTCCAAGCGATTCATTGTTCTCATGTAATCCTCCTCAGTGAATGATTAGACTTTAACAATGAACCGTCCTTAAGCAAATGTATAGATATATTATGTTTATTATTTTAATAATCTAAGCCGTGCAGTTGCCACACCTTACACCGATGTTCAGTGGCGCGCCGGCGCAATGCCACCGTTTTGGACCCTACCGCCCGGAAAGAGGGAGTGAACCAGGCCGCTGCGCGGATCGTGCGAGGCAAGCGCGGGAAGACCAAACTGTAGTCGCATCCGCTTCCTCTTCTGCGGCGCGCGTGGTAGTGTGCGCATTATTCCGGCGACGAAAGCACTGACAGGCCGTCTTTGGAGCGTAGGAGAGATAAGAAAACGCTAATTTCGGCTGAAGAGACACAAAAATGCCAGACCAAGAGTGGATCAAAACACTTGAAGACGGCAGAAAAGTGAAATTCATCTACCAAGAACTGCCGGAAGACGGGGCGTTTATCACCGCACAGATCGGAGGGAATGAAATCGTCTATTCGGTCGTATTAACTAAAGCAAGAAACCCGTTGAGTCGTGAGGATGTTGAAGGTCATTTCAAGAGCGAGCTTTCAAAGAAGTAGTACCACTCTTTTTGGAACACCATCCGCGGAGCCGACGATTCTAGATTGCTGCTAACCAATCAAAGACCGACTTCTTGACTTGAATGACATAGGATGCTATCGGTAGTCAGGCGGTGTACCTATGCAGGCGTCCGCGAGTTCCGGTAAGGTCAAACCCAAAATAAAACTCAAGCAGAAGCCCGCTTTCGACGTTGAAGCTTTTCTCGATTCGGCCGGTGTGGCGAGAAACATTGTCGGATTTCAGAAAAAAGTGAATATCTTCATGCAGGGTGATGCCGCCGGGCATGTAATGTATATTCAACAGGGCGGTGTAAAGCTGTCCGTTGTCAATGAGGTCGGTAAAGAAGCTGTCGTGGCTGTTCTCAAGCCAGGGGATTTTTTTGGCGAAGGATGTCTTGCGGGCCAGCCTCTTCGTATGGGGTCGGCCACCAGTACGGCGCCGACCAGCGTGCTCGTGATTGATAAGGACGAGATGATTCGTGTGCTCCACGCCGAACATGAGTTCTCCGATCGATTCATCATTCACATGCTTTCCAGGAACATCCGAGTGGAAGAGGATTTAATCGACCAACTTTTCAACTCAACCGAAAAACGCCTGGCTCGGACGCTTCTCTTACTAGCCCGCTATGGCAAGAAAGACGAGCCGCAGAGAATCCTTCCAAAGGTATCGCAAGAAACCCTGGCTGAAATGATCGGCACGACGCGCTCCCGAGTCAATCTGTTTATGAACAAATTCAAGAAATTGGGCTTCATCGATAATACGAACGGCCTCGAAATTAACAGCTCACTGTTGAGCGTCGTCCTGCACGAGTAAGCGCAGCTTTTGGCGCAGCAGACCCCTGCGTGTTCCGAATTGAAATAGGCGATTCGCTCCCGATGCCATTTCATTATGGTTGCGTGCACCAGGCAAACCTGTTTGCGTCGAGTTTCGGCCCACTGGCGCTACGCGATGTCTTGGTGCCAGATGGCTAGACTTCAGATAGCCATGGCTTTTCGCGTTTCAGGCGATGACCTCAACAGCTGTACAAGCGACCTGAGCGGTCGCGTCGGACGCGGCTGGGTCAGTCCGCGGCTCCCCGGATCCTCGAGGCCTCTTGACCCGCAACGGCTCGACAGGCGGTCACAACCTCGCTCCAAAGATTGCGCTTCTTCGGCCAGACACGGAATTGGGCTCGGAAGAAATAAAAGTAATCGACAACAAATAACAAGGCTGTCATTCTGCGCTGCTCTAAGACACGAGACTCGTCCGTTTGGCAGGGCGAGATGAAAACAAGTCCCTCTGATGTGTCTTTAATAACTATTTGTATATAACCGTTGACGTGAATACTCCTCCGGTTGTATTCAGGTTCGAGCGGATTGTTTTGTGAAATATCTCACCCAAAACGAGCTCGACCATCTTTTCGTGGTGCTCCTACTCCACCCTAAAACGGCGCCCGCGGAACAGGCCGCACGAGTAGAGGAACGCGCGGAAATATGGCGCAAGCTCGTGGCCGCGTCGAATGCTCCGCCTTCGGAAGAAACGACCTACCGGACGAACCTATTTGAGTCTCCGGAGTATTTGCGGCAATTTTGGAAAGACCCCGCCGAGATACTAGAAGCCTTTTTGTGGATAAAGAAAAAGGCGAAGCGAACCAAGGCGGCGACCTTGTGAATCAGGTTACCGCGCCGCCTGAAAGCCTAGAACTGCTTTTCCGATACCTTTCGATCGCTGCGCGCCACCAGCGACAGTCGCATTCGAAAAACACCGGCTACCATCGTAAGCTGCGGAATGACTACTACCTCTATGCAAGCGTTTTCCTCGAAGAATGTTTTGCGTTCGGTGGAAACTGGCCCGAGTACGACCACGCTCTTCCTCCAACCGAATGGACGGCGTTGCTCATTGCGGTCATGCGCCGCGTTACCATCACTACGTTTACTACATGGTTTAGCCCGACGCGACAAACTCACAAAAAGGGGAATACGCTCTTCGTCTCCGTACCGGCCCCTACTTTTGTCGCGGTCCTCACCCGGACCTACGCCGACATGATCAAAAGTGTCCAGCAAGAACTTGGTACCGACTACATGATCCGCTACATTATGCGCAAAATGAAAAAATGAACGGAGAGGCTTGCGCACGATCCTTGGCTAAACGGAGACGGCGTCCTGCTTGTTCACCTTTTGTTAGAAACGGTTGAACGGCGCTTCATTTTTTAAAATCCTGAGACCCTAAATAATGAGTTAGTGCTTTTGGCGTAATTGAGATAGTTTTGTGATCCCCGCAATCCAACGTCGAACAAGGAGCCATGATTGACTCGATTTTGAATCGCTTTCGGAATGGAGACAGGGTCAGGCCGGAGCGCTTTTGGGACGGACTTACAATCGAAGCCAGGCAACAAATACTTGAACAAGAAGGCTTTTCCCCAACGTATGTTCAGGAGCTCGGTACTAAAAAATGGGGAAAACTGTCGGAGGGCGTTCGTATCTGGCTCTTTAGCCCGGTTCTCCTGACCGCTTTGGAGGTTCGCCAAGCGATCGTTCGGTCGCAGTATAAAATAGAACAGGAACCGAACCCCAGGGAACCAGTTTAGAGTCACCGTGTCAAATCGTCGTTTAGAAGGAAGTCTCCGAAGGCAACGGCCTCCGTTATTTTGAACGCGGACTTCGCGTCCTTGTTCACCTCTTTGATCCGCTCTCTCAGTGATTCAACGGCTTGTTCGGCACTTTCTCGCGAGAAGCGTGTGGTCTTGGCATCCGATACTGCTTCCCCAGCAGGCGTTGTCATCCATTCGCCTTGTTTCTCAGTTTGGACGTAACCCTGCGCTGCCAGGAACGCACGACCTGTTCGGCTTCACGGCGGCTGATCTTCAGCGTATCCGCCAGATCGCGAACTGACCATGTGACCGTGCCCTTCGTGTCTTTGAGAAAGCTGAGCGCGGCCTCCGCCGGGATCGAGGGTTGCGTAGCGGAAGTCGAAGGTGCAGATCGTCTCCGGCAGCGTGACGGCGTCGATCAATCCAGCGCAGATTACCGAGATTCTTTCCTCAGAGTAGTGGCGACGCAAATCAAGGTCGGCTCGACGGTCACCGTTCGCCTTTTCATATCAGGTTCGGCGGGTTCGCTTTGAAAGTGGATGAGGCTCAGAATCCGAGAGCGGTGCGCTAATCTGTCTCTCTGCGGCGGCAAAACTGTCGTAGATTTCCGTTACGTTGAGGTTCAGTCTTTCCAGTTCTTCGCGGTACATAGTCCTGAGGTAGTGCTCAAGCATAGTGCGGCCAAGCCTGGGGTTCTCCCGCTTTAGTCTCCGCAGTTCTTCGTAATACTTGCTAAGGTCTGGAGCCATCTTTATTTCCTGCCCTTCGCGAACGAATTTGAGCGATTTGACAAATTGTCTAGGAGAACCGGGGCTCAAGCCCGATACAACAGGTCCGTCCGAAAGTAAATTGCAGCATAACCGCAGTTAGGGCATACACATTCGTTTCCAGTGATCGCGACTTCGGGCTTTTCTGGAATCATCAGGCGCGCCATTCCGCTAATCTGGGAATGTTCAAATTCGGTTTTCACTTCGGACAAATGAGAATCCATCTCGACATCTGTCACCTCGGAGGGGCGATAGCCAAAACCCGAAGCACCGTATGTGCGGTAGCTTACCAATGGAATTTACAAAGACATTCGGGCCCTCCGGGCGACGCTTTTGCATTGCATTTCAGGGCATGTTTGTTCTCGTCGCCCGAAGGAGGGAGATTGGGTCGCAATGACAACGGTCGCCGGGCATATTGATACAGAGGTCAGAACCGTTTTTCCTCATCCTATGCTTCCACGATCTTGTTCTTGATCGCGTAGCGGACTAATTCGGTGATTGAATGCAATGACAGTTTCCTCATCACATTTGCTCGGTGAGTTTCCGCCGTTTTAGCGCTAATCCCAAGTGACGCGCCAACCTTCTCGCTGGTGTTGCCCTCCACGAGAAGTTGCACAACTTCCAGTTCTCGTGGTGTCAGCCGCTTCCGAGAATCCGACGTAGCGATGTTTGTGGACATGTTGACGCCTATGTACTCAAGCGTACCAAGCCCTAATAAAAAAGGTACAGTTATGTCTTTGAGAGTACGTAAGCGTTAGGGTCAGCTTGAAATTTGAACAAAGCGACCCGGTCGGTGGGGGTCGCTATTATTAGGGCCTTGAGGGGTATTTCTTTGAAGAGGAACTGCCTCGACTCTGTTCCTTAACCATCCGCAATGCTGTTCCTTTCAGCACAGTTTTGGTCTGTACGTTTTCCTACTATCTTCCTGCTCGCCTGAAAGAAGGTTCCATGGATATCCCTGCGACCTACTTATGGCAGACGGTCTACCTAGCTGCCGTTTTGGAGACGGACAACGCTGCAATGCCCACTCGGATTTATGAGGCGTTAGCTGCAATCGAACAAAGACTTCTCAGTCCGATTGAAGAGGATGGCGCGGAGTACAGGACACTTGAGGACGCTCAAATAGGGCTTCTGGCGCTCAAAGCCGAGCGAGCCGAAAGTGCCCCGGGGGGCATCAGTGTTACTCGTGCAGGACGACAGTAAGAAGAGACTTGTTAATTTTGATTCCGCCGTTGTACTCGATGAAGCCTAGTTTCCTGAACTTATTCATGAACAGATTCACCCGCGAGCGCGTCGTACCGATCATTTCCGCCAGCATTTCTTGCGATACCTTTTGAAGCACGCCCTCTGGCTGGTCTTCCTTGCCATAGCGAGCAAGCAGTAGCAGTGTGCGAGCCAATCTCTTCTCGGTCGAGTTGAAGAGTTGATCGATCAGGTCCGCCTCAACCCGGATGTTCCGCGCCAGCATGTGCGTAATGAAACGGTCGGAAAGGTCGTGTTCCGCATGGAGCACACGCGTCATTTCGTCTTTTCCGATGACAAGCACCGTCGTCGGAGCAATAGCGGTCGCTGTTCCCATGCGAAGCTTCTGGCCCGCCATCCCGCCTTCTCCAAAAAAGTCGCCGGGGCCAAAAATAGCCACAACCGCTTCCTTGCCGTCCTCGTTGACCACCGTGAGCTTCACGCTCCCTTTCTGGACGTACATGATGCTGTCCGCAGGCTGGCCCTGAGAGAAGATGGCTTGCTTCTTGCGGTACTCCTCGACCCTCCTCGAGGCACCGACCGATTGGAGAAAGACCTGCACATCGAATGCGTTTTTCTTAGGTGTCATGTGGGCACGTTTCGGATCGCCTTACGAGGCTCGAATTCATCGCAGAGGGACGCAACTGCCTCACTCTGCCTGTAGCTCACGGCTACTCGTCGAGAGACAAGAATTCGACAACTATGATGCACGGTTAGTTATCGCGTGGCCCAAACAGTAATACGCTGTAACGAAATGTGTCAAATCCATTTTTCCCCGCGCCCCACGCAAGAAATTATTGTTGTCGATGATTCGAGAATGGCTTGACGCGATCTTTCCAGCTTTGATTTACTTGCGGGACCGACATGGATCAACAACGCAGCAGCCTGAGGCTTCCGTTCGTAGCCGCCGCCGAGATCGCGCTCGAAGGCTCGCCCAGTGCAAGTATCACAGCCAGCGTCAAGGAACTGAGTCTATCCGGGTGCTACGTTGACACTCCTGCGCCATTTGCCCCCAAAACGGCCGTCTTGGTGAAGATTTTAAAGTCTGACGAGTACTTCGAGGCTAAAGCAACCGTTGTGTACGCCCATCCGGCACTGGGAATGGGGCTTGCGTTTCGCGATGTGAAACCTGATTGCCGCATGGTCATGCAGAAGTGGTTGCTGGCGGCGCTGCAAGACAAGGAACCCAAACCGTGAGCGACGGCTGTGTCCGGAACGGCACAGACGTCGTCTTGAGAACCGCCTACAGTGGAACTTGCCTCCCCCTTCAAAGAGGGCTGGTTAGAGAACAGCAGACAACAATGTTTGGATACGGACTACTTGGGACTTTGGTGGTGATCTGCTTGATCGTTTGGATCGTCAGGAAACTATAAACGTGAATCACGGAATGAGCCCATGAACAATAACAAACACAAAAGAGAAACCAGCAATACGATACTCGCCGGCGTCCAGACGGAGATGGCGCTGCCGCGCATATCGAAGTCCGCAAGAATAGCGGAACTCAACCTAGACACGGCGAGAATTTCCCAACCGCCGAGGACGGTCATCGCCGGAATCGTTGACAAGTTGATCGCATCTTCGCATCCAAACCAGCGGGAGGAGGCGCAGATTTCTATCGAAGGTGCCGATCCTGGCTATCGGGACGTCCGTATTGAGAATTCGCTTACTGACGAACACGGCGACGAGGTAAAGCTTAAAAAGGGTGCCCACGTTGAGGTTACTGTCGCGGCGAGACCGGATGTTGTTAAGCGATAAGAAGGACCCATGAACAATCCAGAGAAAACTTACGATTGGCAGCAGCCCTACACGGCGGCGATCTGGGAAACAGATAACCTGCTAATGGAAGCGCGAATCGGTGAGGCACTGTCAGCCGTTGAAGAAAGACGGCTGAGCCCAGTGCAAGTTGGGAGCGATGAAGGTCATGCGCTGGCGGAGGCCGACGCCGGAATCCAAGTTCTGATTACGGAGAGAACTGAAAAAGGCGTTTGAAGTTTGTGTCATTCTGCCTTCCCGTTTTCCCCCGAGGGCGCGTGAGCATTCAAGCCGATCCCGAAAACGTCGAACAAATCCGCGACGCCTGCGCAAGATGTCCGATCTGGCCAGGCGGAAGCAGCCTTGCTCTTCTTGGGTTTGCGAGCGTCCGACCACTTCCTAAAATTCCAACGCCGATGATTAACGGTGACCGATAGCTACAAATTGCCAATGCGCCTTCGCACGAGCAGCTCTTCACGCGACGGCTGATCTGCCTCTGAAAACATGTACGAGGAGCATCACGATTCCGATCACCAGCAGAATGTGAATGAGGCCGTTGGAAACGTGAAAAGCAAAGAACCCTAGCAACTAGAGTACAATCAGTACCGCTGCAATCATTCCGAGCATGTCGTCAACTCCTTAACCAGAGCGGCGTGCCAGTGAGGAAAACCTCCTGTCAAGCACAGCACGGATGCCGACTTCGGACTTGTGCTTGGTTAAGGCTCTTAGTTGGGATACTTGAAATCTGTCTCCTAAGGCACATTCGCGCCCGATCCGCTACTTTGTCTTGGGGAAGCCAAGAGGCCATGTGGCGGGGCTGGTCTGGCGCAACTTGGGCGGAAGGGCAACGCGACAAGAAGAATCGCGGGCCCCCCTCGGCTTCCCATCTCAAATAGTCTTGGAATGTGCGGCGAAAGAAGGAGAAGTGAGGAAATGCCCGGACGGCTGGTTATCCGGGCCGCTGCGCCGAATTATTTGTTAGAGCCGCTCGTTGCGGTCTTTGACTTGTCGTGGGCTGGATTTTGCTGGTCATGCACGGGGTCGTGCTGCTGTTGATCTTGATGCTTGGGGTCCTGATTTACCGGATGCTTCATTGCTTCTTGCTGTTTTGGGTCTTGATTTTGACTACTTGGATGCTGGCTATCGTGCTGAGGGTCTTGCATTGCAGTTTTCTTGTCGTCCATAAAACCTCCATCTAATCGTCGCGCCGTTATCCGAGTCACGTAATAAGGTTCTTCGGGTAGTTGACCTTACGAAAACGGAGGCCAGCCTTGATCGAACTGAAACCAGAAAGCCCCCAAAGAACTCCGCGAACGCCTATGCAAGATGTCCAATCTGGAACTTCGCCGCTTCGGCGAGCGAGCGCAAAAACTATCTGACCCGAAGATGAACTTTGGCGCGACCGAACCGCATGTTATGGAACTTGAAGAGGCGAGGGCGGAGTGGCGCAGACGACATCCTAAGTAGAGCGCTGCACCGAATTGTTTTCAGTATGCTTCGCAAGACTATCTGGACGCTGCCTGCGAGGCGGTGTGACCCTTGCAACCTGCATGTGGGCACTTGCAGGCAATGTCTGGAGTTTTTTCCATCGCTTCGCACTCGGTGCTGCAATACTTTCCGGAGGTTACATTGCAGGAACAGATGGGGTGTGCGCATTTATTACTTTCAGCCATTGAGTCTCCTTTTCGTCGAACCTAAGCAACGATCAGATGTCTCACGGGTCAGTAAAGGCGGCATCGCGGGCAAGTCGGGGGAAAAGCTCAATGGCCGCGTAGCGAGCGTGTGGGGGTGTAAGCGGCGGGAAACTGGACAGGCTGCGCCGCCGGAAGCCGTGTATACGTCCTCCACAGCCAATAGACGAGGAGAACGAGAAGGATGAGGCCCGCGATCTTGTAGGCGATGGCGGGAATGCGAGGAACGTGTGGACTCGTCCTTCTCGATGGAGGTTCAGGCGGCTCGTAGGGTAGGGCGGTCACGCCGCAACTCGATTAACGTGCCTTTCGCACGGCACTCCTAATAAGGTTCCACCGAAGTTGCCGCCCGCGAGAGAAGAACCCCGACCAGGTGGACCTCGCGGGTTTACCTGGCGCATTGACTCGGAAATCACTCACTAGCTCTTCTTCGTATCGGCAGTTCAGGGATTCGTAACGACGCCGTAAACCAGTCATGATCTGGATCAAAAGAAGGTCAGAGGGATTCGCGGTGTCGAGCATAGCAGTCCTCGAATACAATAACGCGATTTCTCCATATCTGTCAGTCGATTATTCCCGGCATTTTTCGCTAGTAAACCCGACAAGCGGCTCTGCGTTCCGGGTTCAATTAGACGATGACGAGGGTGGAATGGCGGCGGCATTCGAAGCTGATTGCCCGAGCTTCGATACTTTCGGGAGTCTCAGAGTAATTCTACATTTGGCACCTCGAATTTCGACGTGAATCCTACAGCGTCGAGGCGCAAAACAAATACGATGGTTCATGTAGGATGAGCAGGATGAGTGCTTAAGAGAACGGTTCGACGAGGTTATCTCGCCATCTTGCGTCAGCGTGACCAACCGTTGTTCCGGCTGAATCTAATTCTTCAAGTCTCGCGGCAGTCGTTCATTATTCGGCGCGATGCTCAGACCGCGAGCCGTTGAAATATTGGATAGAAGCTACGAAGAGCACTAACGTCAAGACGAGGGACGCACCCAGCAGTTCCATTGCGCAATTCTGAGCGGAATTGATGGCCGCGCAATACAGCGCTTGCCTGATAAAAATCGTTGAGATACTGCCTGCGGAAACAAATCACGGACCGGTTCGCCCACCGTCCCCGGAAAGGTACATGACATAGGCGAATGCGCCAGCCGCACCGACAATGATGGCTACAAATATTCCCACAATAACTGCCGCCATGCTGGAACCTCCAATAAACAAGAGTGGTGTATCTGCGCTGTGCCGTCGATAGGGTAATTCCTGTAGCTGGCAAAAGCCTCACGTCTACCGCGTTTTAGATACCGTGAATCTTAAAGTTGCCTACAGCCAAGAGGGGATTGAGTACTACCCCCGCTAATTATAAAAAACCCGCACGGTCTTTAATCGATCCGATCCCAGGAGGATCACTGATGTCTGCGAGACCAGGAGTTACGATGGACGCGAAAGTTCAGAAGATTATAAAGTCGCCCGATCCGCGAATACCGGACAAGGCGGAGATCGGTATCGAAGGTGCCGATGAACTCTATCGGGAGATCCGAATAGAAAACACTCTCACGGACGAGAAAGGCAGGCAGGTCGAACTAAAACAGGGTGCCCATGTTGACGTGACGGTTGAAGCTGAATCAAGCGAAACGACCCGCAAGATCAACTAGCGTGCAGGGTGGGCCTAAGCCCGATACAACAGATCCGTGCGACGGTAGATCGCACTATAGTCGCAGTTAGGGCATACACATTTGTTTCCAGTGGGGGGGAATTCAGGCTTCGCGGGAATCATCAGAAACGACATTCCGACATCGCTAATCTGGGAGTGTTCAAATTCGGTTTTGCACTTCGGACAAATGAGAATCCATTTTGACATCTGTCACCTCCTAGGGGTGACAGCCAAGAAGCTAGAGAGCACCGCGCTAAGTACGGAAACGTACCAACATAAAATTAGAAAGACAATCGGGTCCTTCAGGTAGCAGCCCCGATGTCTCAAATCGAACAGTTGAACAGACAAGATTAGACGAATATGCTAAATACTCCTTTGGGGTGGGGACCGATGCAAGGTGCTGACGTGACCGGCTTGAATTAGTCCAGCGGGAGTGAGAGAAATCACTCGCAAGGAGAGCTGGACATGCCGATGAAGAAACACAAGCCGGAGCAAATCGTGGCGCTGCTGCGGCAGATTGAAG
>Ga0187855_10002537_pt1 | contig 13764 bp, 19 predicted proteins | sample June2016WEW_8_10_2_FD_132969 | JGI IMG/M metagenome (GOLD analysis project Ga0187855, IMG submission 132969) | Peatland microbial communities from SPRUCE experiment site at the Marcell Experimental Forest, Minnesota, USA - June2016WEW_8_10 | ecosystem: Environmental > Terrestrial > Soil >...
ATGCCCACAGGCAAACGACGTGCCCACGACCATCACTTACTTCTTCTTTCGTACCCCACCCACCGATGCCCACCCAAAACGGCACCAGCATGCCCAAACTCAGCGGCGCTCAACACCTGGGCGAGGGTCTTGCCCATCGCGGTTGCCATATCCCGATCCGACTCGTAGGTCGCGGCGTACTCCCGGTTGGGATGCTTTGCGCGTACCGAGGCACGAAGGTCCGTCGTCACGTCTAGGCGCACGTCGTCATTGCGAGGGATGATCTCGAGCATCCGCTCGACGCCGCGCGTAAACGCGTCGGCGTCGAAGTTGTCGGCGGGGGCGGTCAGATCGACTTGCATCGACCCCAAATCGTAGAGCCGACGGCCACGGAATCGGGCCTACGCGGCGTTCGCCGTGGGCCCCGTCTCCCCAAGGCTCAAGCCGACGTTTGCCTATCCTGGATCGATCGTCCCACGATCGGTCCAGATGCCTGATCTACCAGCCCCATATAACCCTCGCGATCCGGCTCATGCGGTGCAGGTGATGCTCAGCGGCACGCATGGCCGCAGCGCGCTCGCGCCGCTTGCGTGGCCGTCCGAGGAGGGCGTGTTCCCGGCGGCGTCGTTCTTGAGGAAGCCACGGCCGGTCGTCGGGGATACACGCTGCCTCGCTGAGGACATCGCCTACGCCTGCCGGGAGAACCGGCGCACGGTGCTCGTGACAGCGGCCAACGAGCAGATCATCCGCTTGTTCTGCTCGGCGCACGTCGTCGGCGAGATTTTCAAGAATCACGCCATCTGGTCATCGGAGGCCAAGCGGCCCGTGCCCAGCGAGGAGTTCCTGCGGCGCTACATCACCGAATACCTGCCGCTCATGCGTGTAGTGCCGGACGACGGCGTACCCGAAAGCTGGCTATCCCCTTCCGAGCGAGCGCGGCTTGCGATGCTCGCGCTCAGCAACACCAACGACTTCCCATCGGTGAAGCTCGCGCTCGCCGTTCGCGGCCTGTACCTCTCCAAGGACAAGCGCGCCCTCCGGGCTGTGTACGGCGCGGAGTCCGAACTCGCCGAGCACGCCGAGTGGCTTGAGCGGCTACGCGCAGGCGGCAACGCGGCCGAGCTTGAACGGTTCATGGACACCACCAGCAGGTTCACCGCCCTGTCCGGCTACGGCATCTTCAAGGGCGCGCAGCGCGCCTACGAGGCCATCGGGCCGTTGAGCATCCTGCTCGGTGCTCTCGGCGCCTATGGCGCCTGGCAGTGGCTCAGCGACCCCTCGCGTCAGTCTCTACGGGACGGGTTCGGGCGGTTCGTCGAGTTCTGCGCCGAATTGATGATGCAGCAGCACGCCTACGAGCAGCAGTTCGACGCGGCACTTCCCGCCGTACCCACACACCGTCAGTTGGCAGCCCATGCTTCCGCCGACGATGTGCTTGGGCGAGCCTGCCTGCACGCGCTCGCGCGCAACCCGGAAGGGCATCTATCAGCCCAAGAGCTTGCATCCCGTGTCCGGCGTGAGCTTCCCTGCGCCGACTCGCGCGTCAGAGCGATCATGCGCGAGGGCGCGTCGTTCTCGGAGGTTTATCGCGGTCGATGGTAGGTCGGCTCCGACTATTCCCGCGCGCTTCTCGCTACGTCTGCCCGAGCAACTGCCGGTAGACGAGACGAGTCTCGCGGGCCGGCTCAAGGCCTAGCTGCTCGTCAAGCGAGCGGGTGAGTTCGTCGTAGCGGCGGGTGATCGACTCGCGCAGGCCGAGGGCGTTTTCTGCTTGGAGCGCCAGCCGCCAGCTTGGCTCGTGCAGTTCCTCTAGGCCGATGGCCTGCTCGGCCATTTGCAGCGCGGCGCGCGCGTCGCCGTGGTCGAGCCGTGCGCGGCCTACGCGCTCAAGGAGATCGACGAGCGTGGCGTGCAGGTTGCGTCGCTCCCCTTCGGCCCAGAGGTAGTCGCTGCCCTCCAGCGGTTCGCCGCGCCAGAGGACGAGCGCCTTTTCCAGCGCGGCGGGCTCGTTCGCGGTGGTCAGTAGGCGGTCCAGCTCATCGAGGTCGACGTGTACCTGTGCGCGGTCGAGCTGGTAGCGCTCGCCGTGGTGAAGCCAGGCCTCGCCGAGGGCGCGCTTGGCCTCGCTCACGGACTGCCACAGCCTGGGACGTGTGCGCTTGGGGTCCTGCCCCGGCCAGATGGCCTCGGTCAGCTCGTCGCGGCTCGCGCCTTGGGAATGGAACGCGAGGTAGGCAAGCAGCTCGTAGGTCGCCGCGCGCTTGATCTTGTGCGCGAGCCCATCGACGGTGAGCGGGCCGAGCACCGCGATCGAGACTCCGGGCTGCTCGCGCTCCCCCGGCTGCTCGACCTGGGGAGCCGGCTCTGACCGCTCGGGCGCAGCCATACGCATAGCGGCGGGCGCGGCGACGGTGAGGACGTAGCGGGCGCTCGCGGCGTTGCGAGCCCGACGCGGCGGCGTCGTCGGCGAGGGCGGCAGCACCCGGGCGAGCGTTCGCGGGCTGCTGGGCTGACGGCGGATCAGCGCGTGGAGCGCCTGCACGAGCACAATGCCGGCAAGCACCAGCGCGAGCAGCCAGGCCAGCGCGAGGATGAGCCGCTCGACTTCGGTGGTCGTGAGCGAGACTCCGAGCGCGAGGAACGCGAGCGCGCCGATGACGGTCGCGGCGATCAGCGTCCTGGGCTTCATGGTGCTCGCGGCGCGGCGCTCGCGTGCGCGGAGATCGTGAATGTGTGCAGACCGACGAGGCCGAGCAGGATCGTCTGCACGCGGCGGGTGACGGTGACGTTCACACGGTCGCCTGTCGTGCTGACTTCGCCCCTGGTTTTTGAGTACCCGCCGATGGTGTGCAGCGCGTCGGTGCGTGCCTGAGTGGGGTTGAGTTCTAGGCGGCCTTCGTGAAGCGCGGGAATGTCGATGTCTTGACTGCCTGCCAGGGCCGCGTCGTCGGGCGATCGAGGCAAGCTCGCGGCGGGCGAGGAACGCTTGCCCGAGGTCCACGACGACACCGAGGAGCGTGGCGAGCACGACGGCGAGCAGCAAGCCGCTGATCGCGATCGAGCCGCGCTCGCTCGCCAAGCGTGTGCGGCAGGTTCGCGCGGTCACGGCGCACCCGCTGGTAGGACGCTGCGATACCGGTCAACTGGGGCTGCTGCTTGCCCATGCACGACGACCGTGCCGATGTGCCCGAGGAACGGCAGCGAACCGATCGGGACCGCGACTGTGACCTTCGCGTTCATCACTTCGCCCGGCGCGAACGTGCCCGTGAGGCTTCCCACCATGCGGGCGCTCGTGCCGGCCTGTTCGCGCGCGAACGCTGCGTTGGCGGCGGCTGCGTCGGGTGCCTCCACGGCCGCGCGTACAGCGTCGCGGGCGGCCTGCTGCGCATCGACGTGAGCAAGGCTCGATGCGCGCGCCGAGCGCGATCAGGAACATCAGCGAAAGGATCAGCCCACCGAGGATCAGCAGGAGGCTGATCGGAGCCGCTTCGCCGCGATCGTCGCCGAGTCTGTGTAGTAGTGCTCTGCTCATTGTTCGTCCTGGGGGTAGCGCTCAAGCGGTGTGCTCGCGTGCGCGACGATCGTCGGCAGCACGAGATTCACACCGGGCAGAACGCGGGGAGCCGTGCCACTGACCTGCACCGTCACCACGTTCGCGGTCGTGCTCACAGACGGGTGAAGTCCTTTGCCGGCGCCGCCGGCTGGACGCAGGACGGCCTTCGCGCGCGCCATGCCGGCCGCCGGGCCTTCGCTCGCCGCTGTCTCGGCGCCGTCCTGGGCTGCTGCCTGCGCGACCGAGCGAGTGTGCGCGAAGCCGATCGCTTGGATAACGGCACGTTGTCAGATGAAAACTCGCGCTCGTCCAACACGAGTCGCGCTCACGCACGTCGTCGGGCTCGGCTCACGACTCACCGACCGCGACCGGCAGATAGCGCTCGACTGCTACGAGCACCACGCCCTAACCACCAGCCAGCTACAGCGCCTGCACTTCGACGGCATCCGAACCGCACGCGCACGACTCGAAACGCGCACCGCCTACGCGTCCTCGACCGCTTCCGGCCACCAGCGCCGCACGGCACCGGAAGCTCCCCCTACCACTGGATTCTCGACGAGGCCGGCGCGCACGTCGTCGCCGCGCAGTACGGCATCGCACGCCGGGAACTGAAGTGGCGCCACGCGACCGCGCTCGCGCTCGCCGACTCCCCCAAGCTCCACCATCACATCGCGATCAACGAGTTCTTCGCGCAGCTCGCCCAGGAAGCCGCCGCCAGCGGCGGGGCGTTCGCCGAGTGGTACGGCGAGCGCACGATCCACGGCCTCTTCGACGGGCTCGTATGGCCCGACGGGTACGGCGTCCTCACACTCCCCGACCGAGCACCGCTCCACCTACTGCTTGAGCTTGACCGCGCGATCGAGCCCGCCGCCCAGCTACGCGACAAGGCCACCCGCTACGCCAAGGCCATACCCCGAAGCACGCTCGCCCGCCACCGGCCAATCGTCGTCCTCGCCGTGCCCAACTCGGCACGCGCCCAGGTCGCGGTCGCGGCCGTTGCCGGCACTGGGGCGCCGATCACTGTCGCGACGTGGAGCCCGCACGCAGCGCGATCAGCGCTCGCGGTCGTCCTCGATTCGTCGCTACCGGAGGCTACGCTCGGACGATGACGGCGATTCGGAGCTTCGAGTTCGATCTAGACGACTCCTCCTTGGCAGTCGAGTTGAGCGACGGCACGACACGACGCGACGTGGTTCCTCCGCTCGCTTTCGCCGAAGTGAGCAGCATCCGACACTTCCGCCTCGACTTCGCGGCGGGACAGCTTCTCCTGCGGCTGCCGAACGGGGGGACAGCACCCGTCGAGCTTGCGATCCCCGGCTACGACGATGCCGCGCTGCTGGCCGGACGATTCGTCGTCTACCTCGACCAGAACCTGTGGTCAACTCTCGCGGCGGCGCGTCACGGCCATCGAAAAATCAGTGAGCAGGACGCCGCTGCCGCTGCGGCGCTCGCGCAGCTCGTCGAGCAGAAGCACATTGTTCTGCCGTTGTCCTCCAGTCACTTCCTTGAGACGGGGCGACACCTTGGGCCGAATCGTGTGCCGCTGGCGAGCACTCTGCTTGAACTGGCCCGCGGCTGGCAAATGCGCCATCCCGGCATGATCGGGATTCGCGAACTTTCCTCCGCTCTCACAGGCAGCGCAGCGCCGTCACCAGCGAGCATCTTCACACTTCAACCCAACGCGGTTTTCCTACAGGACTTCCCGCCACCGGAGTCCAAATATCCCGAGCCGTTGGGCAGTGTCATGTCGCAGGTAATCGCCGCGTCGGGAACTTACGACGCTGTGATCGAGTCTCCGATCCCGGATGAAGGTAGCGCCGCCATCGTTCAACGATGGGTCGCCGCGCAGGACGAGGTGGTCAAGATGCTGGCGGACGACAAAGCCTCACCGGATTTTGTTCGTCGCGTAGCACTCGGGCGACTGCTCGCGGACTATGGCGAACAGGGCATCCTCCGCTCCGGGCCGGGGCTTGGGCCTAAGGTATTCGGCGGTGACTCGCTTACGAAATGGCTGCCACGGGCCACTGACGAGATCGCGCAGATGCCCTATCTCGGCCGCCTCTGGCGCTTGACCTACACGCGCCTGCGCAACGGTGCCCCGTGGAAGCCCGGCGACCTCGCCGACATTCACAATCTCGCCGCCGCAGCCGGATACGCCACCGTGGTCGCGGGGGAGAAACGCACGATCGGCGATCTACGGTCGGCCAAAGAGGTGACACCCGGCGCGTACCTTGCAACCAGCCTCACCGAGGCCGTCGCTGCGGTGCTGATGGCAGTCGTGGATCAGACGAAAAAGGCCGCCGAATGATGGATGCTGGTTGACCCGTGAACGCCAGGCGCGTGCTCGACTTGGATTTGGACTTCTTCCTCGACGGAGCTGCGACGTGGCGTGGTCGGCAAGATGATCGGCTCGACGCGGCCGACTATCGGCCGTGGCCGCTCGCGCAGGTGCTTTCGTTCCTGCGGGAGAGATGCCGGCTCGCGGGCACGCTGCCCGGCATCGTTGTCGAGCATCACGGGGAACTGTTCGGGCGCTGGCGCGACGCGATCGACGCCGGTCAGCTCACCCCGCCGTTTCACGTCACGCACGTTGACGCACACGCGGACCTCGGCCTCGGAGACTCGGGCTACAGCTACCTGATGACTTCCCTGCTGTTCGAGGAGCCCGAGCAGCGCCGCTTTCCCAAAGAAGGCGAAGGCGGATTGGAGGACGGAAACTACCTCGCGTTTGCCACTGCCTGCCGCTGGCTCTCAGACCTCGCCTACATTCACAACGGCAGCAGCGGGGGAGATGACGTGCTGCTCTACTACCGGCAGGGGTTCGATCCTGCTGCCCAGAACCTCCAGCTCGTCGGGATTCGCAGCCAGCAGGAACTACGCGAAAACCTGCTGACTCCACAGAACCTGACAATCGCCCACCGCGAGCCCGCCATCCCATTCCAGTCACTTCAATGGGAGCAGTTCCACACGGAGCAACCCTTCGACTTCATCTGCTTGGCTCGCTCGCCGCCGTTCACGCCAGCGGAGTCGGACCCGATCTTTGACGCGATCCGTCAGCAGTTCATCGAGGAGATTGACTAGCTGCCGGCTCCCGCGTGGTACGCCTGCGCCTGATCGGCTTCGGCCGCATAGTCGAGGAAGCCCCGAATCGCCCAGACAAGATTGCTGACGTGCTTGTCGAGCGCCGAGAGATCAATGAACGGCGGACGCTGATGACGGTTGCCGTCTCGGTCCACGGGATAGCGATACGTGTGCGAGGACCGGTCCTGTTCATCGAGGAGAGCGACAAGCTCCCCTCCCGCACCGTCGATAAACACCCACTCGTCGGAGTCCCGGCCGAGCGTTTCAGCGCAAAGGTGCCACAGCGCAGAAAGTGAGTGCGGCGACTTGATCTCGCGCAGATCGACTTTGCGCGTGTCGAGCAGCTCCTTAAGCGCCAGCTCGACCCGATGGCGCTGGAGGAAGAACACGACGATCCCGACCTGATCTATCGAAGCGCCCAGCTCCGCTCGATGTTCTGTAAGGAAGCGCACCGCCTCCTCAACGCCGATCGACGCGTAGCCCCATCCCTCCGCCCACTCGGTCTGCACAAAGTCGGGATGACGCTCGCTGGGGAATATCTCGTCCGCAACGCTCACCCGGTCGAGCATAGCCACCGTCTCGCGGAGTTCATCACCGGTCGGAATCCTCACCCAGACGTGTACCGCAGGAGTCCGTCCAGGCACCTTTGTTCGTTGCAAGGGCCTCCAACCGACGCCTACATGCTTGCCAGAAAAAGAACGAAAGACCGCAGACCTTCCGCTTGCGATTTGGCCGTGTGCGCAGCAGACGAGCCAGTGGCAGCGGCACGGTCGCTACGTGCCGGCCTCACACCGGCACCCAGCGAAGATGCTCCCGGCGCTCACGCGTCGGGTGATCGAGACGTACTCCGAGCGTGGCGATCTCGTGGTCGATCCCATGTGCGGGATCGGCACGACGATCGTCGAGGCTGTCGATCTCGGGCGCCGCGCTGTCGGCGTGGAGCTTGAGCCGCGATGGGCGGCGCTCGCTCAAGCGAACCTCGACCACATACACAAAGACCCCGGCACACGCTCGCGCGGGGAAGTGTTCGTGGGCGATGCTCGCGAGCTTCCACGGCTGCTGACGCTCCACGCTCAACGGCTGCTGCGCCCGAGCGGCAGCGTGCGCGACGGTGCTGACGCTCGGCTCGCGCACGGCACCGTCGACCTGATCCTCACCTCGCCGCCGTATGCGTGTGAGGTCGCCGACGTGAACCCGGTGAACAGTCCCGAGCCGCTGCGGCGGCAGGACACGACCAACTACGGGCCGAACCGGAGCAACCTCGGGCACGCACGCGGCGCGGCGTACTGCACGGCGATGGCCGACGTGTACGAGGCGTGCGCGGCGGTACTCAAGCCAGGCGGGTTCCTCGTGTCGGTGACGAAGGACATGCGCTCTGCCGGCGGCGGCGCGCTGCGCAACCTCTCCGGCGAGACGGTCGCGCTGTGCCAGGACGCCGGGCTGCTCTACTGGCAGCGCGTCATCGGCCTGCTCGCGACCGTCCACGACAGCGAACTGGTCATGCGCCCGTCGTTCTGGCAGACGCTCCACGCACGGCGCCGCCGCGCCAAAGGCGACCGCACGCAGGTCGTCGCGCACGAGGACGTGCTCGTGTTCCGCAAGCCCGGATGGACGCCGGTACGCACGGCGCCGTCGCACCGCCGGAAGGCAGCGTGATGGCGCTGGTCTGTCGATCGGGAGTGCCCCCGGGCACTCCCTGTCAGGACCTTGAGATCGCCGTCGTGGTCTGGTCTGATCGAAGTGAGCCATGCGCCACGGGCGTCGGACACGTCGAGCAGCGACGACCGCGACGGCTAACCGTCCGGCACCCCGCGCAGGGCGCCGCCACTCGTGCGAGCGGCGGCGCTTTCGCTTCGGGCGCATGACCGGGCACATGGACGGGCTCCTCGCACCGACGGTCGAGCCGTGGGTGACCAAGCAGACGCTCGCCGATCACCTGCTCGTCACGCGGCGCTGGATCGAGCAGCAGCAGCATCACGGGCTGCCCTACCTGCGCATGGGCAGCATGAACCGCTACCGCGTCTCCGAAGTCGAGGAGTGGCTGCGCGAGCGCTACGGGCAAGGAGGCGAGACGGCCGATGCCGATTAACCGGGGCACCCGCCACAAGCCGATATGGGCGGGGCATGTCCGCTACAAGGGCCGGCGCAAGTGGGTCGGCTCGTTCGACAACATGGAGGACTGGCGCAACGAACGCGCACGGTGCCTCGCCGAGCTGCGCGAGGAAGTCGATAACCCCGCCTCCTCCACAGCGCCACCGCCCGTGCCGACCGTGCTTGAGTTCGCGCGCGCCGAGATACACGAGAACGGCCGGATCACGATGGAGTGGCCGGACGGCGAGCGAGCGCAGAAGGACACCGGCCGCCGCGACTCATCCGTGCGGCGACTGCGCGACGGCCTGCGGCCGTTCATCCGCGAGTTCCACGATCGTCCGCTTGACAGCTTCACCCGCAACGAGGCTCTGACGTGGATACGACCGAAGGGCGCCAACATCCAGCAGGCCGTCCGACAGTTCTTCAACCACGCGCTCGACCGCGACTTGATCGAACGCAACCACTTCACCCGCATTGGCGCGAGCACGCGTTGACCGGGCCGACTTCGAGATCATCACCAACGAGCAGTACGCGCGGCTACGCCGAGCCGCGCGCGAGAGCCGCGCGGACAAGTACGGGCAGGTGCTTGAGGGCATGGTCCTCGCCGTGGGAGAGGAGGCGATGCGCCCCGCCGAAATCTTCGCGCTGCACTGGCCCGAGATTCACCTGCCGCAAAACCTGATCCACGTCAAGCGCAACCTCGACCTCGACACGGGCAAGATCACATGGCCCAAGGACGACGACGGGCGCTGGGTCGTGATGAGCCCCGCCTTCCGCGAGCACATCGAGACTATGCCCCGCATGGGCAAGGTCGTCCACAGCGAGATGGGCCAGATCGTCTACCCCGCGCCGCAGGGCGGATACATGCACCGCAGCAGTTGGTCCTCGTACTGGAACGCGGTACGCGTCGCGGCGGGGATGCCCGGCCAAGACTTCTACGAGCTGAAGCACCGCGCGATTCAGTGGATGGTCGATCCCGTCGATGACGGCGGGCTCGGCCTCGACCCCGCGACGGCCGCCGCGATGGTCGGCCACGACGACGGCGGCTATCTCATCGCCACCGTCTACACCAAGCTCGCCGAGCGCCGCGCCATCGCCCGCGCACAGCGCGCGATGGACGCCTACCAGCAGCGCCGCGACGCCGCCAACGCCGAGCCGCCGCGCCTCACCGTCGTCCGCAAGGCCGGCTGACCGGCGAGATGAGCGAGCAGCCAGACAAAGAGCTGACCGCGCTCGGCAAGTCGATTCGAGAGGGCCGCGAGGCGAAGGCGATGACCCCGGCCGAGCTTGCCCGCGCCGCGAACATCGAGCGCGAGGACCTAGAAGCACTCGAAGCCGGGCGGCTCGCCCCGACCGATGACTTCATGCTCAGGCTCAGCACCGGGCTCGGCATCGACCCCGACTCCTTCGGCGGCTATCTGGACCCGGCCGCCGCAGTCGCCGCGTTCGGCCGCCGACTACGCGAACGGCGCGAGAGCGGCGGCCTCTCACGAGAGGCGCTGGGCTACTTGACGGGCGTTCATCCGACCGCGATCCAACGGTTCGAGAAAGGCCGGCGCGACCCGCGCCTCACGTCAATCCTGCGCCTCGCTCGTGGACTGCGATTGCCGCCGCGAGTCTTGGTCGAAGATGACGCCGAGCGCCCAGACCCGCCCGTCGCGGACGCGGCGTGATGAACACGCTGCTGATAGCTGAGTGCCAGATGAACGAGTGGCGGACAAATGGATGCAGCACGCGACGCCAGGGAACGCGCAGCGTCACGACCCTGCGGCAAACCGGCCGCAAAGTGGCCGCAGCACGCGCCTTGCGGCCACTTTGCGGTCACGGAAGCCATCGAACAGCAGCGAACGCGTGCGAACGGCGTCCCGCGAAGCCCAGTGTTCTCGGGGGTTTTCGCCCGTGTTCGCTGGCCTTCGCGGGATATGAAGGAATCGGGGCGCCCATATAAATTTGGCTTAGATACTGGACTTTCGGCGGGTCTTGCAGCCGATTTGCAGCCGGTGTGTACACCGGGCGCACGCCACGAGAGCCCACGATGCACGCTCGATGCACATCCTACCGCGCAGACCGGGCGTAGCCCGCGACGGCCCGCGTTTGGGGGCGGGGGCCGACTGTACGATGCGACGCGTGGGCTCTCTCGGCTTCTCCGTCAGCGTATCGGCGGCTGGGCCGCGCGGTAAGGACTCAAAGGTCCGTGTCCGCTCGACTTTGGAGTGCTTTGGTCTGCCGGGCATGGAGCTCGCGGCCTCCAGCGAGCCCGGGCGTGCTCCGCACGTGGACCCGAGCCGGCTGCCCGAGGGTCTTGGCTGGTCGATCGATGACCGGCTGCGACATGCCGGCGCCCGCAAGGGTCGAGTCCTCGCCGTCTGGCAGGGCAAGACCCTCCTCGCTGCATGCGCGTGGCACCTGCAGGAAACCGGGCCGCCGGTGATCTTCGACCTCGGGGCACGCTCGGATCTTCCGGCGCGCCAGCAGCGAGCCGTCTGCATTGCGTTGCTGGCCTGCCTGCGGGACGTCGCGCAGGCGCTTGGCCGGACACCCGATGAATTACGCTGGAGTGACCGGCCGCTCGAACGAGTGCCCGACCCGCAGCAACGCGACCGCTACCGCGCCGAGGTCCGCAATCGCGCCGATGCCATGCAATTCGTTCCGCTGCGCCCCAGACCCAAGTTCTGGAAAGGACGCTGGGCAGTCAAGCGAAGCTTCTAGACACTATGGCCGCCTGCTCTCTGTCCGGTGGTGGTGTGAGGGTCGGCACCCGCGCATGAGGTGCGCGGGTTGAGCGTCCAGGAACGGCCTGGGCGCCGACCGCAATCATGGAGGTGCCGACCATGGCAAAGGTTCGCAGCTGGGCGGGATTGGATGTGCATGCGGCGAAGGTGCTCGCGGTGACGGTCGACGGGGAGTCTGGTGAGGTGCGCGCGCGGCGGCTGTCTGGCCGCACGAGCGAGATCGTGAAGTTCTGCGCCGCGTTGCCCGGGCCGACGCGGGTCGCATATGAGGCGGGGCCAACAGGGTTTACGCTCGCACGGGTACTCAGGGATGCGGGCATCGAGTGTGTGGTCGCGGCCCCGGGGAAGATCGAGCGGCCCGCGCAGGATCGTGTGAAGACTGATCGGCGTGACGCGGAACGACTCGTGAGGCTGCTGATGGTCGATGCTCTGCACCCGGTCAGGGTTCCGAGCACCGAGGAGGAGGCGCTGCGTGACCTTGTCAGAGCACGCGAGGACGTTCGCGGTGATCTGATGCGCGCTCGTCACCGAATGGGCAAGTTGTTGTTGCGCCACGACGTCACCTTCGATGGGCCAGGCGCGAACTGGAGTGTCCGCCACCACGAATGGCTTGGGCGCTTGCAGCTGCCCGACCATGCCGCCCAGGTGACGCTGCTCGACTACCTCGGCGCGATCGACGCGCTCATCCTTCGCCGTGAGGGACTGGAGGGCGCGATCGCCGAGCTTGTGCCCAGCTCGCCGTGGGCGCAGACCGTCGCGCGACTGCGGTGCATGCGGGGAATCGACACGCTCTCCGCGGTCGGGTTGTGCGCGGAGATCGGCGACTGGGAGCGCTTTCCGCGCGCCGGGCATCTGATGAGCTTCCTCGGGGTCGTACCCTCCGAGCACAGCAGTGGCCAGACACGTCGCCAAGGAGCGATCACGAAGTCGGGCTCCCACCACGCCCGCAGGCTGCTCGTCGAGGCTGCCTGGCACTACCGCCGCACACCGGCGAAGGGAGTCACATTGCGCCGCCGCCAAGAGGGTCAGCCACCGCACGTGATCGCACTGTCCTGGAAGGCTCAGCAGCGCTTGCATCGCACCTGGCGCCGGCTCGATACAGAGCGCGGCAAGCGCAAGACAATCGTCGCGGTCGCCGTCGCCCGCGAACTCGCCGGGTTCTGCTGGGCGATCGCCAACGCCGACTGACCGACCCAGCACCAAGTCGGTCAAGGAGGCGGCGGGAACAACCTGGCAACCACGCGCGAGAGCATCCGCGAGATGGCTATGAGTAACCCCTCCCGGGGCCACGCTCGATCCTAGACAGCGGGCTCTCACGACGAAACCCGGTCCTGCGGTACCCAACCCGCGCATATCAGCCTGACCGCGCGTCGCGCACCCGCCAGCCCGCCGCCCCCTTGACCGACCCGGATACCCGCCCCAGCCGCGGGCATCCGGCGCTGAGCACTTGACAAACCAGCGTCCATATCAGCCATCCTCGCCGAGCATCCGCAAAAACTCGGCCGTCTCGGGAGTGCGCCCGTGAGCAGCGATCGCCTCCGCGGCAGCATCCTCCTGGACGGGCTCGATCTCCCCGGCGGGCAGTCGCGGCATCCAATCGACCAGACCGTAGGTCAGCTCACGCAGCCCACGGTGCCCGCGCGCCACGAGCCATTGCGCTGGCGTTGAGCCGCGCAGGTTCGGCAGCCCCGTGCTCACCCACTCCCCGACCTGAAGGTCCCCGTGTAGATAGGGTCGGGTCTCCTCGCACAGCTCCAGCAGCAGCTCGACCTGCGCTGCCTTCTTGACCTGCGGGCGCACAACCCCGCGCCCCCGCCATACCGCAACGGTCGCCTCATCCCAGCCAAGCGCACCGGCCAACAGCACGTCCCGCCCGAAGAAGGAATACAGCCGCGCAAAGGAATCCAACGCCTGCCTCGCCTGCGCCGACGGCACCCGCGATCCCCGCCTCAAGCCAACACCACCATGCTCAGCAGCGCGAGAGCGAAGCTCATTCTGCCGTTCCACGGACCGGCCAGCTCCCTGCCCACGACGCGAGCGACTCGATGCCGTGGACGAATCAGCCTCAGCTACATTAGGGTTCATTTGTAGGATTGTAGCATGGGTGGGGCACGGCGTTCCGCCACACCGCCGTGAAGCGACTCACCGAGCCTGGACCTGGAGCCAACAGAACTTCGCAGTTCGTCAGAAGAGAGGCGCTCAGGGTCGGAGCGGCGGTTTGCACTGGCCCCGGCGCGGCGGCTTGAAGTGGCCCCACTTCGCGTCGGTTGTTGTGTGTGTTGATCTTCTCTGTTTGTGACTTTCGACGATGTCTCGTGGAGCGGAGCG
>Ga0187855_10002538_pt1 | contig 13762 bp, 9 predicted proteins | sample June2016WEW_8_10_2_FD_132969 | JGI IMG/M metagenome (GOLD analysis project Ga0187855, IMG submission 132969) | Peatland microbial communities from SPRUCE experiment site at the Marcell Experimental Forest, Minnesota, USA - June2016WEW_8_10 | ecosystem: Environmental > Terrestrial > Soil >...
ACGGTGCTGGCCGGCGCCAGTACCAGGGCTGCGGTTGTCAGGGCAATGAAGGTGAGCAGCAGGACGTATTCCGTGAGGTCCTGGCCCTTTTCGTCCCGCCACAGTTGCTTCAACAGATGCATGGTTTCTCGCGTAGCCCCTTCGCCTGGCTTGTCGAACGCGGGTGTGGGCTGATCCAACGATACTGGGCCGGCCCCCCGAATGGTACACCGAATTCGGTTAACCAAACCAGGTTTCGGAAGTTAACTCCAGGCCGATGGACAGGATTGTCCCGCCCCGAGTTGGGTCCACCGCCCTTATCGGTGTTCTGCACGCGGTTGACTGGATGCGCGATTGGACCTACAATTCCGGCATGTGCATACGCATGGCAGCCTTGATCCTCTGCGCCAGCGCGATATTGCTCGCGCAAAAAGACACCGGCGCAATCGTAGGAACCGTTTTGGACGCGAGCGGCGCCTCCGTTCCGGGCGCGCAAGTCACGGCGGTCGACACGGCCACCAACTTCATACATAACGCCACCACCGACGCCACCGGACAATACGTGATGAGCCCGGTGCGCGTAGGCACTTACCGGATCTCGGTCAGCGCCAAAGGCTTTAAAACCGAGGTAGCCGAAAACATCACCCTGGAGATCCAGCAGCGCGCGCGTGTGAATTTCACGCTGCAGCCAGGCGAGGTCAGGGAGACCGTCGAAGTCACCGGCCAGGCGCCGGTGCTCGAAACCGACAACTCCGAGCGCGGCCAGGTAATCAACAGCCGTTACATGCAGGAGCTTCCGCTGAACGGCCGCAATCCGGTGCAGCTTGCGCAACTCACGGCGGGCGTGGTGTTCAGCGAGCCGGGCGCGCGCGACGAGCAGGGCTACGGCTTCTCGGCGAACGGCGCCCGATCGCTCCAGAACAACTTCCTGCTCGACGGCATCGACAATAATTCCAATCTGCCGGATCTGCTGAACGAGGCTAATTATGTAGTGATGCCGTCGGTGGACGCTCTCGAGGAGTTCAAAGTGGAGACCGACACCTACTCGGCGGAACTGGGCCGCGCGAACGGAGCGGTCGTGAACGCCACGCTGAAATCGGGCACCAACGAATATCATGGCGTGCTGTACGAGTTCCTGCGCAACGACAAAGTGGATGCGCGCAACTTCTACGATCCTTCGCTGCCGCCATACAAGCAGAACCAGTTCGGCGCAACGCTGGGCGGACGCATCGTCCGCGACAAGCTCTTCTTCTTCGGCGACTATGAGGGTCTGCGTGTGCGTCAGGGCCAAACGCTGACGTCGCTGGTGCCGACCCCCGCGCAGGCCAGCGGCGATTTTACCTCCCAGCTCGATTTGACTTCCCCCACCGGGGTGCCGGACTGCAATGGCATGCCAACCTTCGCGGGGGAGTTGTTCGATACGCGGCTCACGCAGGCCAGCGCATCGTCGCCCACCGGCTACTGCGGCGTGCCGTTCAGCTATAGCGCGAACGGGATGCCCTCTAACGTGATTCCGGCTTCCCGCCAGGATCCGCTGGGCCAAAAGCTGATGGCCCTGTTTCCGGCGCCCAATGCGAACGGCAGCGGCTACAACTACGTTTCGAACCCCGTGCTGGTAGAGGATCGCAACCAGGGCGATGTGCGCGTCGACCAGGTTTTCTCGCCCCGGGACAACGCCTTTTACCGGTTCAGCCTCTCCAAGGCGCCCACCACGATCCCCTCCCCGCTTCCCGGATTGGCCGATGGCGGAGGATTCTTCGCGGGCATTCAGGATTTCGACGGGTACAACGCGGCCATTAGCGAGACGCACGTCTTCAGCCCGACGCGCGTGAACGAGTTGCGCATCGGGTACAACCGTTTGCGGGCCAGCCGTTTTCAGCAAAACTACAACACGGATGTGGCCGCCCAGATCGGATTTCCGGGTGTGCCGTATTCGCAGGGAACCGATAACGGAGGGCTGCCGCAGCTCACCTTCAGCGACGCCTCGAACCTGGGGAGCCCGACTTATCTTCCCTCGCTCGAGATCCAGAATACTTACTCGTTCTCCGATACCGTCACCCTGATTCGCGGCGCGATGACCTGGAAAATCGGCGGAGATTTCCGGCCGGAGGAGTTCACGATTTTTCAACCCGCGGCTCCCCGCGGTTATTTGGACTTCGGGCCCGTGTACACGGACAATCCGGCCCAGCCCGGAACCGGGGGTAGCGGCCTGGCGGACCTGCTAGCGGGACAGCCGGACGGGGGCGGCATCAACAACCTGCATAACGTGGATTACACGCGCAAGAACTATGCGGCGTTCGTGCAGAACGACTGGCGCGTGAGCCACAAGCTCACCGTGAATCTCGGCCTGCGCTACGAGTTTTTCGGGGTCGTCAAGGAGCGGTTCGAGTCGCAGGCCAACTTCAACCCGCTCACGGGCCAGTTGGATATTCCATCCGGCAGCAACGTGACCCTGACCCCCACCTTCGCGCAGTTGCTGGTGGTCAATCACAGCGCGCCCGCCGGCCTGGTGCATTCCGACTTCAACAACGTCGCCCCCCGCGTGGGCTTCGCCTATCAAGCCGCTTCGAAGCTGGTGCTCCGCAGCGCCTTCGGCGTTTTCTACAATGCATCGGAGAACGGCCCTTACTCGAATCCCAGCCCGGGTTTCAATCCGCCGTACTTTGTCAGCCAGACCTTTGCCGCGCCTTGCGGACTGCCTTCCGCCGGCGCCGCGCTCGATTGCTCCGTTCCGGGCTTGGGCTTTTTGTCCCAGGGATTCCCGGCGAGTTCGCTAGTGGATCCCAACACGCCGACGCTGTTTTCGATGGATCCCTACATGCGCACGCCTTACGTGTTGCAATGGCATTTGACGGCGCAATACCAGGTCGGCCGCAACTCCCTGCTAGAGGTCGCCTATGTGGGATCCAAGGGAACCAAGCTGTATACCTTCGGGAACGTCAACCAGGCTGCTCCGACGGCCGACCCGAGCGCGCCTTACGCGCCGCGGCGCCCGTTCCCCTCGATCGACACCAGCATCGCTTATCTGAATACGGCGGGCAACTCGGAGTACGATGCGCTGCAGACCAAGTTTCAGCACCGCTTCTCGGGCGGGCTCAGCCTGCTCGCCAATTTCACTTGGGGCCACGCCCTGGGCAATGCGTCCAACGCCAATCTGGGCGCGCAGAACAACGACGCCTTCCGGTGGTGGGAGCACCCGGAATGGGAGCACGGCAACCTGGACTTCGATATTCGGCGCCGCCTGGTTTTCAACTACATCTGGGAGTTGCCGTATGGCCACGGAAGGCACTTCGGCGGGGATGCCTCCAGGTTCGCTAACGCGGTGCTCGGCGAGTGGGAATTCTCCGGTGTCACCACTATTTCGGACGGCACCTGGTACACCGTGACGGATGCCAACGCCAACTTCGCCAACTCCGACGGCCAGCAACGGCCGGATTCGGTGGCGGGACAGAACCCCAACGGCACGCCTTGCGTCCCCGGCACGTTCTTCAACACTTGCGCGTTCGTCGATCCGGCCTACGGCTCCTTCGGCAACGTCGGCCAGAACACGGTGCGCGGTCCGGGCCTGCAGGAGTGGGACATGTCGTTCCAAAAGAATCTCCCGGCCGGCGAACACCGGCGCTTCGAATTCCGCGCGGAAATGTTCAATATCTTCAACCATCCGAACTTCCTGTTCGCGCAACCGGGGCCGCAGAATTCGAATAATGCGACGGTGTTCGGTACGCCCTCGTTCGGCTATGTCACGGCCGCGCGCGCGCCGCGCCAGGTGCAGTTCGGCTTGAAGTTCTATTATTGATCGGCGTCCTTCAAGCATCGCGGGAAAGCCTAGCCCCGATAGCCTGATAACACATGTACCAGAGCTGTGGGGTCAAGCCGGTCAGAGCAAACGCGAAATTGAGTTGAGCCGCCGGGCCCGGCATGCCGGGGCGAAAGCCCGACGCCAAAGGCGAGCCGATGAGGCAGGTTGGGCGCTGGCACCGCGTGAACCTCGCCTCCACCGGCCGATTTCGCGTGGCCCCGGCAGCGACCGCGCAGGGCGTGCCGATCAGATTTGGACCTGGCAACGCTTGGCTGTGCCTTCGCTTCTCATCCAGAGCAGCACCTTCTTGGCTCTCTGGCACCAATTCCTTACATCGGCTTCAAAGGTCGGGCAGTCCGCCACCACTTCCAGGATGTCGCCCTTGGCCATGGAATGGCACTCGGTCAACATTTTGAGCTGAGGCTGGGGACACTTCAATCCGCGCGCGTCAATCGTCTTAACGGCCATTATGATTCTCCTCGAAATCTGTCTGTGGTCTGGGCGAAACTCTCTAGCCGCCCGAGCATACTCTGCATGCTGACGGCCTGGGCGCTCATCTGCTGGCTGGTGGCCGCCGTCTGCTGCGAGTTTGCCGCCGTCTTCTGGGTAAGATCTTCCAGTTGGCGCATGGTTTCTGAGATCTGCTGGGTACCTCTGGCCAACTCGTCGCTGCTCGAGGTGACCTCTTCCACCAGTTCCTTGATTTTGCCGTCGTTTTGGATGAGCGATCGCATGGTCTGGGCGACCGCATCGAGGCTGGCATCGGCTTCTCTGGCCTTACCGGCAGTGTCTTCAATCAACCCGCTGATGTCTTTGGCCGCCTGCCCGCAACGCAATGCCAGGCTGCGTACCTCGTCAGCCACCACGGCGAAGCCGGCTCCGGCCTCTCCGGCGCGCGCCGCTTCCACCGCGGCGTTAAGGGCCAGAATGTTGGTCTGGAAGGCGATCTCGTCGATCACCTTGGTAATCCGTGAGATCTTCTGGGCCGACGCATCGCTCTCCCCCACGGTGCGGACTAAACTCTCCAATCCCTGCGTGACTTCTTCCGCTAATCGCCCGGAGTCAACCATAAGACTGGTGGCCGAACGCGTGCTCTCGGCGGTTTGTCGCATGATGGACGCCATCAGTTCGCTGGTGCCGGACGCTTCGGTGAGCGAAGACGCCTGCGTCGACACCCCTTGCGCCAACGACTGACTGGCCGAGGACAGTTGCACGGCGGCGGACGCTACCTGGGCCGACCCTTCTCGTACACCCACGGCAATCGCTCCGAGTTCGCGCGAGATCCGGCGGCTCAAGATAAAGGCCGCGCTCAGCGCCGCAATCCACAGCGCGGCCACAATCCACAAAGCGTGAGCGCCCACACCTAAGAAGACCAGTAGGGCCGAGACTGCCAACAACAGAAGGAGCGCCGCAAAGGCGAGTTTGAGTTTAAGTTGCATAGTAACCAGTTGTTCCCACGGCAGCTCGTAGAAGCCCGCCAACAAGACTATCGGCCGAGCCTGCCCGGGCATTTATACCGGGATGCCGAAAATTTTCTTGCCAGCACGGGGTAAAGCAGCCGGCTGAATCGCCGATAGTTTTGTTGGGGGCGATTGTGGCGCGACCCACATTCGTTCTGCCGGGGGAATACTACGTGACTTCGCAGGCGACAGATACGGCGGAAAAACCCAAGCTGGCAGTCTACTGGGCTGCATCTTGCGGAGGGTGCGAGATTGCTATCGTGAATCTGCACCGGAGAATCCTCGATCTCGATCGCCATTTCGACTTCGTATTTTGCCCCTGCCTGCTGGACACCAAGGTTCGGGATGTCGAGAGTATGGCGGACGGCAGCATCGCCGTCACCTTATTCAATGGGGCGATCCGCACGTCCGAGAACGCCGAGATGGCTCGTTTGCTGCGGTCGAAAAGCCAATTGTTGGTGGCTTACGGCGCCTGCGCTATCGCCGGATCGATTCCAGCTCTGAGCAACTTACACAACCGGGACGAACACATCCGTACAAATTACCTGGCCGGCGCCTCGGTCGACAATGCCGCTGCCGTAGTTCCCCGCGGCGCCACGCCCGTGCCGGAGGGAGAACTCGAGCTTCCCGAGTTCTTCGAGACGGTCAGGACGCTGGCCGATGAAGTGGAGGTCGATTACCTGCTGCCGGGCTGCCCGCCCGAACCGCACCAGATCTGGAACGTGGTGGAAGCCCTGACCTCCGGCGCGCCGTTGCCTCCGCGCGGCAGCGTGCTAGGCGCCGGAACGTCCTCGGTGTGCGCGGAGTGTACCCGGCAAAAGGACAACAAGACCATACGGGAATTTCATAGGGTCTACGAGATCGTCCCGGACACCACGCAATGTCTGCTGGAGCAAGGCATCGTTTGCATGGGAGTAGCCACGCGCGACGGCTGCGGCGCGCTCTGTCCGCGGGTGAACATGCCGTGCACCGGTTGTTACGGGCCGCCGGAAGGAGTGCGGGACCAAGGCGCCAAGATGCTGGCGGCGCTGGGGTCGGTCCTCGATCCCGGGCCCTTTAAAGGCATGACGGAGCGGGAAGTAGCGGAAAAGGCGGACGCCATGATGGCCGCGCTGCCGGATCCGTCGGGTACGTTCTACAAATACAGCTTGGCTGGCTCGCTCCTAAGGGGCAAGGTGCAATGAAGCGCATCTCTATCAATCCGATCACGCGGCTGGAAGGTCACGGCAAGATCGAGATTTTCCTGGACGAGGCGGGCAATGTGGCCAATGCCTACCTGCAGGTCCCCGAGTTGCGGGGTTTCGAGCAGTTCTGCGTGGGCCGGCCGGCCGAGGACATGCCCATCGTCACCAGCCGGATCTGCGGCGTCTGTCCGGAAGCCCATCACATGGCTTCAGTGAAGGCGCTCGACCAGGTGTTCGCGGCCGATCCGCCACCAGCGGCCAAGAAGATTCGGGAACTCCTGTACATGGCCTTCTTCGTCACCGACCACACCACCCACTTCTATGCGCTGGGGGGGCCGGACTTCATCGTAGGCCCGGACGCGCCGCCGGCGGAACGCAACATTCTCGGAGTGATTCGCAAGGCCGGACTGGAGATTGGCAAGCAGGTGATCGAGTGCCGCGCGCGCAATCACCACGTCATCCAGATGCTGGGTGGCCGTGGCATACATCCCACGGCGGGGTTGCCGGGCGGCTGGAGCAAAACGGTCTCCGAGCCAGAGCGGCAGGAGATCCAGCAGGCCGCCCGCCAGAACGTCGAGTTCGCGCTGTTCACGCTGTCCCTTTTCGAGAGCATCGTTCTGAAAAACTCCGCATATCGCGAGATGCTGGGGTCCGAAGCTTATTGCCACCGCACCTATTCGATGGGAACGGTGGACGCGCGGAACTGTCTCAACTTCTACGACGGCAGAATCCGCGTGGTGGATCCGGAGGGACGCGATTTCGCCGTATTTCCGTCTTCGGATTACCTTGGCCATATCGCCGAGCACGTCGAACCGTGGACCTACCTGAAGTTTCCGTTCCTCAAGAGGATCGGGTGGCATGGCTTTCGCGATGGCAGCGACAGCGGCGTCTATTGCGCCACGCCGCTGGCCCGTCTGAACGTCGCCGACCGCCTGGCCACGCCGCGCGCGCAGGAGTTTTTCGAGCGGTTCTACGAAACCTGCGGCTCCGGCAAGGCCGGCGGGCGGTATCGGCCGGTGCATCACCGGCTGGCCACGCATTGGGCCCGGCTCATCGAGTTGCTCTATGCGGCGGAGCGCATGCTGGAACTGGCCTCCGACGCGGAAGTCACTTCGCCCGAGGTGCGCAGTATCCCGCGGGAGATTGCGGGCGAGGGCATCGGCAGCATGGAGGCCCCGCGCGGCACGCTGATCCACCACTACGTTACCGATCGAGAGGGCCGGCTCCGCAAGGTGAACCTGATCGTCGGCACCACCCACAATCACGCGGCCATCTCGATGTCGATCCGGAAAGCGGCGGAAAGCCTGATCCGGGCTGGACAAGTCGTGGAGGAAGGGCTGTTGAACCGCATCGAGATGGCCTTCCGCCTCTACGATCCGTGTTTGTCGTGCGCCACGCACTCCCTGCCGGGAGAGATGCCGCTGGTAGTCGATATACGGAGTCACGAAGGCGAGCGAATCCGCACGCTGAGGCGGCTGCCGTGAAAACGATCATCGTGGGCATAGGCAATCCGGTGCTTAGCGACGACGGGGTAGGGCTGGAGATTGCGCGCCGGCTCGCGGGGCGACTGGCCGGGCGCGACGACGTTGACGTAGTGCAAATGTACGGCGGCGGCCTCCGTCTGATGGAAGCCCTGGCCGGCTACCAGCAAGCCATCGTCATCGATGCCATAGTCACCGGCGGGCCACCGGGAACGATCCATGGGTCCAACCCCGGCACGCTGTGGACCGGGAGGCATATTCACTCCACGCACGACGCCAATCTGCCCATGGCGCTCGACCTTGGCAGAGCCGCGGGGCTCTCCCTTCCGGCCGAAATTCGCATCTGGGCGGTCGAAGCGGCGGATGTGGAAACCGTGCGCGAGGGCCTTTCTCCAATGGTGGAAGAAGCGGTGCCCGCGGTCGTCGAGCGCGTCGTTGCCTGCTTCGAGAGCGCCTGCCTGGAGCGGGAGTTAGAAAAACCATGAAAGTCGGCGTCTATTTTTGCAACTGCGGAAGCAATATATCCGAACGAATCGATGCGCAAAAGATTGCGTCCGAACTTTCCGGCGAGATCGCCTGGATGGAGGCTGTCGACTTCGCATGCTCCGAAGAGGGGCAAGAATCTCTCGTGCGTCATCTGGCGGAGCACAGACCGGACCGCGTGGTGGTCGCGGCGTGCTCGCCGCGCGAGCACGAAGCCACGTTCCAGCGCGTCCTGGAACGCGCCGGCATGAATCCCTGGCTGCTGCAGATGGTCAACATCCGGGAGCAGGTCGCCTGGGTAACGCCCGATCCGGAACTGGCGACGCGCAAGGCGGCGCGCTGGATACGCGGCGCGTCGGCGCGGGTCCGCCGGCACGAGCCGTTGGAAACGCGGGAGGTGGAGGCATCGGGCAATGTCCTGATCATAGGCGCCGGGCCCGCGGGCCTGAAGGCGGCTCTGCTGCTTGCCGAAGCCGGGCGTAAAGTGGTGTTGGTGGAGAAGACACCCGTGCTGGGCGGCATGCCCGTGCGCTACGAAGATTTGTTCCCGAATATGGAATGCGGACCCTGTATGCTGGAGCCCGTCCTGGGCGAGGTGATGCACGGACCACATGCGTCCAACCTGGAAATTCTCACGCTGGCCGAGGTGACGGAGGTCACCGGCTATTACGGCAACTTCACGGCGAAGATCCGGCAGGCCCCGCGCCACGTGGATGTCGAGAAGTGCATCGGCTGCGGAGAGTGCATCGCGCCCTGCCCGGCGTCGAGTCCCAACGAGTTCAACTATGGGCTGGACGAGCGCAAGGCGATGTCGCTGGCCTTCGCCGGCGCGCTCCCCAACGCTCCCTTTCTGGACGAGGCGGCGTGCGTGCGCTGGAAGGGCGAGGACTGTCAAGCCTGCCTGGACGCCTGCCCGGTGGAGGACACGGTCCTCTTCCATTGCGGCGTCAAGCACCTGAAGAGAAACGCCGGCGCCATCATCGTGGCTATCGGTTCGGCTCTGTACAGTTGCGCGGAATTTTCCGCCCTCGGACACCGCGCAATTCCGGGAGTCTACACCAGCCTGGAATTCGAGAGGCTGCTGGCCTCCAACGGTCCGACAGCGGGCGAACTACGCGCTCCCGGCGGCGGACCGCCGTCACGCGTAGCGATTATACATTGCGTGGGCAGTCTGGACGAAAAGCATCGGCCCTATTGTTCCGGCGTTTGCTGCCAGTACGCCTTCAAGTTCAACCACTTGGTGCGAAAGAAGCTGCCCGAAGCAGCCATTGTGCACTTCTATAAGGAGCTGTGCGTGCCGGGCAAGGAGGAATTCGCGCTGTACGAGCACGCGCGCCAGACCGCCGGCGCCACGTTCGTGCGTTATACCAGCTTGGCGGACCTAAGGGTCGTCACAGAAGACGACAGCAAGGCCGTAATCTATCGGGATGCGGCCGGCGCGGAAGCCCGGATTTCCGCGGATGTGATTGTACTCTGCCCGGCGGTAGTGGGTCCGGCGGACGCGGCGCAATTGGGCGCTACGCTCGACATCTCGCCAGACCGGTTCGGTTTCTTCGAAGAGTTGCATAGCCGTTTGGATTCGGCGCAGAGCAAGATGAAAGGGATCTATCTGGCGGGCGCCTGCCAGGCGCCCATGGACATTCAGAAATCCATCAACCAGGGCCTGGCCGCGGCAGGCTATGTGCTGTCGGGGCTGGTGGAAGGCAAACGGCTGCGCATCGATCCGATTACGGCATCGGTCGACGAGCCGCGCTGTTCCGGTTGCCGGACCTGCGGCGCGGTTTGTCCGTACAAGGCCATCGGCTTCCTGCCCGACAGCCGCCGCGCGACGGTAAACGCACTGCTCTGCCAGGGCTGTGGAACCTGCGTGGCGGCGTGTCCGGCCGGCGCCATCCAGGGCGCCCATTTTGCAAATGCACAAATCTACGCGGAAATGGAGGCGCTCCTGCAATGACCCCATCGACGGCTTCAGAACCGTTCGAACCTAAGATCGCCGGGTTCCTATGCAACTGGTGCTCCTATGCGGGAGCGGACAAGGCGGGCGCCTCCCAGACGCCTTACCCTCCGAATCTGCACGTCATACGGGTGATGTGCAGCGGCAGGGTGGATCCTCAATTCCTGCTCCAGGCGTTTCGGCTAGGCGCGGACGGCGTTCTGGTCCTGGCATGCCATGCCGGCGATTGCCATTACAAGGAAGGCAACTATCGCGCGACGCAGCGCCATCGCATGCTGCGGCGCATGCTGGCGCAGTTTGGCATCGAAGAACAACGCTGCCGTTTCGACTATGTCTCCGCCGCCGAGGGCGAGAAGTTCGTGCGGCTGGTCACCGAGATGGTGGAGACGGTGAGGGCGCTGGGACCGTTGTCTCTGCGCGGATTCGAGAGCCTCCCTGCGGCCTAGAGAGGCCCTCGCTGGCGGAGCGAGCAGCCGGGGACCACGCGGCGCGGTGGCCGGGCAGATCCGCCTGTTGCCCCGCGTACGAACAGTGCGTATCGGCTCCTTCTCTCACTACTTCTTACAAAGGTTTTACAAAACCCCGACCCTCGAAGAGCCGGAGTCTGCTAGCTTGTAACAAATTGGCGCTTGAATAGGAGGGCTATGCAGACCTGCCGCTGGAATGTTGCAGTTTTCGGTTTCATGGCGATGCTGCACCTGAGCGCGTTTCTTGCAACGGCGCAAGAGGCCAGCACCGGCTGTACGCCGAACGGAAACAAGTTTAATCTGGCGCCGCTGAAGAACGCCGTCGGACAGTTCGACGAAAGCGTGGCCGTCCTGCCAGGGGCCGGACTCAACGGCGCGGACTTGGTAATCGGCACGGCATTGGATACGCGGCCCTTGCCGCCAGTCGGGTTTGTAGGCGACATCATGGCCGATGCGATCTACGTCCAGCGCGACGCCTCGGACTGTGGCGCGGATCTGGAAGGGGAGTTGCCCTTCATCGTTACCGGTGACCTCGGGAGCTTCGAGATATTCGGACATCCCATCGTCGTGGCGGATCCGGCGCACGGCGCTTTCTTTGTCGCCGATCTACGGTACAACGGACCAGGCCTGGCGGTGGGGCTGCTGAAGACCACGCCGGCGATTCTTCTCAATACCACGCAATGCCCGAACGGAACGGTGCCTGGCACAGGGGTCTGCTTCGTACAGGCCGCACAGATCGCCAATTACGAGACGTTCAGCACGATCACCGATCTGTTCGATCCTTCGATTGCGGTGGACCAGCGGACCACCGGGACAGGCGCCGGCGATGTGTACGTGGCCAGCGCTCAAACTAACCTTGCCGGCCTCAATGAGCCCACTTCCGTCACACTCTCCGCCTGCGCCAACAACATGGAGGTTTGCAGTTCGTCAGTCACCATCAGCGGCACGGACCAGCGGGCCGGCGCTCCCTGGGTCTATGTGCGGCCGGATGGCGGCATCACGATCTCCTACGTGAATGCGGTAAAGGTTAGTCCCAGCAGCCCGCTCGACATACGCTTCGTGAACTGCACGCCGGGCGGCGCCCCCCATCCCCCCACCTGCGCCGCGCCGGTCCCGGTCCTGACCGAAGACCAACCCACGGGCATCCCGGGCGAGGTCCAGCTCAGCCCGCAGAATATCAACCCAATACTGCTGGAGTCCCCGGACCCTATGCTTCCCAAGCACATCGACCGGCTGGAAAGCGATGACACAACGGTGACTACGTTCCTGGTGTACGACCGTTGCGACGTTCCCCTGTACGCCGTGGGCGATCTCTTCCCGCTCTGTCCGAAGACCGACGTGGTGGTCACCAGTTCGACGGACGGCGGCAATACCTGGTCACCTATCCAGAAAGTATCGGATGCCGAGGGCCAGCAATTGTTCGGCAACCTTGCTCTGGACGCATCTACCGGCACCGTGAACATTGCCTATTACTCGACCGAGAACGACCCGCTGAAGACGCGTATGCAGGTCTTTCTGGCGCAGATCCTGCCGGGCGAAACGACTGCCGGCACGCCGCAACAGATCACGTCGCAGCTCTATGACGGCGCGCTCGGTGGTTTCAACAATACTGAAAGTCTGCCCGGAAACTATCTTGGCATCGCTGCCGGTGGGACCGGAACAGCCGGCCAAAGTGTTGTCTATATCCACTTCACGGGGAGCATCGCCGATGGCATCTACAACGGCGTGACGTTTCCTGTCATCAACAATCTCCTGACCAGATTCCAGTATTAGCGAACCCGGAGAAACAGAATGAGAATACTGAAGATCGGCCTGATTGCCTGCCTGTTCGTTTCGATGATTCCCGCGCCGCTCGATTCGCAGAATACGCCGCGCCCCCGCACGAGGGCAAAGCGTCCACCGATTCCGGCGAACTTGCGACGCTCGGCAACCCTCAGATTCCTGGCTTCCGAGGAGGGCCGCAGCCTGATGCAGGTTTCGGGACATCCTTTGTCAAAGTATCTGAACCAGGCGTTCGGCGATCCTTCACCTGCGGCGCTGGAGGCGGCCCAGGCCCGCCTGCCGCGCATCACGGCCGCTTCCAGTCAGCCCGAAGCAGCAGCGGCCACGGTGCCCTGCACCGGAGATTCCGGCGCGCGCTTCAACCTGGAGCCGCGGGCCGGCGCCGTACCGCAGCAAAGCGCGGCCGCCGACTTCATTCTGAACGGCGCGGGCTCTGGTGCGGACCTGATCGTGCAGACGGCCAACGACTACCGGGGTTCGTTCGCCAGCAGCACCTGGGACAACAGCACGAGCGGTTATTACGTCCATCGCTCGAGCACCGCCGATTGCAGCGTGCAGTTTGAAGGCGGTTTGCCCGGTTTCACGTTTCAAGGGAACACCCTGCTCGGGGTGGGAGACGCTTCCGTGGTTGCCGACCCTGCGCGCGGCGCCTTCTTCATGGCGGATCAGCGCTTCGCTGCCACTTCCGGCATCGGCCTGTTCCGCGCTTCCGCGGCGAATCTGCTGAATTCAACCAACTGTCCCAACGGCACGCATCTGCAAGCGCAAGCCGCCTCCTGCTGGATGCAGACCCCACCGGTTCTCATCAACCCAGTCTCACAACCGTTTTTTTCCTTTCAGTTCAACCTGGCTGTGGATGAACGCCGCACCGGCACCGGCGCGGGAGATGTCTATGTGGCTGCCAATGGGTACGTAACCAGCCAGAGCTCCGATGAGGTGTTCGTCACCGCCTGTACCAACTCCACGCTGCAGTGCAGTCCGCTGGTGCTGCTGAACAACAACGACATCGCCTTTCCCTATGTGCAGGTGCGGCCGGATGGCCTGATCGCAATTTCCTATGTGGGAGCCGCGTCGCAACTCTTCTTCGTGACCTGCACGCCGGCCGGCGCTCCCAATCCGCCTGTGTGCGGCCAGCCTGTCGCCGTGACCACCATCGCCAATGCGTTGCCGACC
>Ga0187855_10002541_pt1 | contig 13753 bp, 9 predicted proteins | sample June2016WEW_8_10_2_FD_132969 | JGI IMG/M metagenome (GOLD analysis project Ga0187855, IMG submission 132969) | Peatland microbial communities from SPRUCE experiment site at the Marcell Experimental Forest, Minnesota, USA - June2016WEW_8_10 | ecosystem: Environmental > Terrestrial > Soil >...
ATCGCCGTTGATCGCCGCGCATGGCAAATCACCTCCGTCGCTCCAAACGACGGAATCATGATCAGACCTTGCCGTCGAGGGACTTTTTCAGCAGCCTGTTAGAGGCTCTTGCCCGAACCAACCCGCATAAAACGCACCGGCTCGCTCAACCCGCGTAGCGTCGCGTGGTCCTCGGTCAGGGTTCGACCCGCCAGTGCTTCGCGCGCTTCGCTGTCGGCCAGCGCCGCCTCGGATATGATCACCTCGCCGCCGCGGCATTGGTGTTCGAGCCGCGACGCCGTGTTCACGGCCGAGCCGAAATAGTCAAGCACGCCGCCGGCGGTGACGGCGATGCAGGAACCAAGATGCAGCCCGAGTTTCAAGACGATCCCGGCGTCGCTTCGGCGGCGATTAAAGTTCGCCACCTCATCCTGAATCGCTAGCACCGCCCGCACCGCGTCGGCCGGATCGTGGAACGCCGCCATCACCGCGTCTCCTACGGTCTTGACGATGAAGCCGTTATGGCGCTGTACCCGTTCCGAGAGAAAAGCGAAATGATCGCGTACCAGACGGAAGGCGGTGGCATCACCGAGATCGTCATAGAGCTTGGTCGAGCCTTGCAGATCGGTGAACACGATTGCCACGCGGCCGATTTCCACATCGTCGCCGGGGCGCAAGAGTTGTTCGGGGCAGAGCCGTCGGAACGCCGGCATCGCAATCACCCTTTCGCCGGTCAGAGCATCCCTAGCCCAGTTGCGGTCCTCGACGACGAAGAACAACGACCGGTCCGTGTCGTTATGGATAATGAGTTCGCCGTTGTTACCGCGCGTCGCCAACAGAATGTCGGAGCCGTTGGCCGTGATCTCAGGGATGATCCCATCGCTCCCGATATCGGCGTCCGCTTCGGGGCCGGCCTCGATGGTGCGGAAGCGATAGCGGCCGGGCGGTGGCGTCAGCGCGAAGCTCTTGGTGGAATGCGCTGCGACCTCAGCCTGAAACTTGACATGCGGGGTCGTGCCTTGCCCGAGCAGGCATAGCTCGCCTTCGGGCAGCGGGCGCAGCCAGGCCTCGGGATGAAAGGTGAGCTCCACGTTCCGAGTGAAATCGCGGCCATAATTGATGTTGCATGACGAGCAATGCGCGCCCTGCGGCAAATCGTGCAGATGTTCTACCCGCGATTTGGCACCGCGGCAGCGCGGGCAAAGCAAATCCCAGCCCATCGCCAGAATCCCGAGGCGCTGGGCCGCCAGGAATAGCTCCACGGCATCCGCGTCCGTCACGCGCCAAAATCGCGCCATCGCCAAGGGGCGTATGCCGCGCAGCGCCACCACCGGCGCATGCAGCAGAAACTCAGCGAGCCTGGACGCGAGGCCGTGACTCGACGGATCGCGTTCCAGATCGGCGATCAGCGCAGCAAGGCGGCGGCGGGCCGCAGGCTTTGCCGCCTCCCGCGCGCTGGCGCCGAATATTTGGTCCGGCGCCTCGGCCTCGTCGATGAGCCTTTCAATCGCGGCGAGGCGCTTGTCGCCCTCGCGCTCGATCTGACCGGACAATTTTGCCAGCAATCCCAATACACCGACGCACTCAATCTCGGCCAGGAACACTAGCCGGCTTCCGGTGCCTTCGGAATAGAGTTCGGCGCCGGCCTGAAAGCGGCGGATTGGGCCGTTGATGAAATTGCGGACGTGCACCAGCCGGCAGTTTTCCTGCCACTCGCCGAAGCTTTCCTCCCATTTCACCCGTATTGGGCCGACCCCCACACTGGCGAAGCGGTGGATGCGGCCCTGGGCATCGGCGCGCTCCTCGACCCGATAAGGCGGAGAGCCGGCGATCTCGTTGATGCGAGCGGTATCCGCAACGAAGGGCCAAATCGCCTCCGGCGCCTTAGCAAAATGCCGTTCCTTGCGGTACCGATAGACGGTCTTCATCGGTGAATTTCCGGCTCCGGTGGCCGGCCTCGGCTACCGGAAGATACGCCATCGCCTGCATGGTTTCGCCGCCAATAAACGATCACTATCGGCGCCACAATAGCCTAACCATCCGCTGCCGCGCTTTTCAACGAGACCCTACAACGGACTTCACCGCCCGATCCTCCGTCGCCCGTCGGCAGCCGAGCACCGTTCCGGAAAACTGCAATTGGGTGAGGAAGCTGTCAGGCTTGCAACGCATAGGCAAAATCGCGCAAGCTATGCCTGTCCGGTATCGAAGCGGTAACGATATTGCCCACCCTGCTCAGCCACACGTGATTGGAGCTTCCCGTGAATCGCCGATCCCTGCTCAAATCCGCTCTTGTTGCACTAGCCGCACAGCGGCTTCCGCTGCCCGTCTGGATAAGCAGCGCGCAGGCAGCGGCTCCAGCGTGGCGGCACGGTGTGTCGCCATTCGGGGATCTGAAGTATCCGCCCGACTTCAAGCAGTTCGACTACATCAACGCGAACGCGCCGAAGGGCGGCGCGGCGCGGCAAATCGCGCTCGGCACCTTCGACAATTTCAATATGGTGGTGGCCGGAGTCAAAGGCACGCTCGCCCTCGGTATCGATCTCATTTACGACACGTTGCTGGTCTCGGCACTCGACGAAGTATTGAGCAGCTATGGCCTCATTGCCGAGGCCGTGCATCGCCCGGACGATTTCTCATCGGTCTCGTACCGGCTGCGAGCGGAAGCAAAGTGGCACGACGGGACGCCGGTGACGCCGGATGACGTGATATTCTCCTTCAATACGTTCAAGAAATTAAGCCCGCAAGCTGCTGCAAGTTACGTCAATGTCGTCAAGGCTGAGAAGACGGGCGATCGCGAGGTTACATTCGTGTTTAACGGAACCGGCCACCACAGGCTGCCCGAGCTCCTGGGACAGCTCACCATCTTGCCCAAGGCGTGGTGGGAGGGAACCGACGGCAAAAAACGCGACATCGGATCGACCACGCTTGAGCCGCCGCTTGGCTCCGGCCCCTACGCCATCAAAGAGTTCACGCCTGGCCGCAGCGTCGTCTACGAGCGCGTCAAGGACTATTGGGGCAGCGCCGTCAACGTCAATATCGGTCGCGATAATTTTGATGAGCTGCAGTTCGAATATTTCCGTGATGGTACGGCCGCGCTCGAGGCGTTCAAGGCAGACGCCGCCGACTGGCGCGTCGAGAACAGCGCCAAGAACTGGGCCACCGCCTACGACTTCCCGGCGGTCGCCGACAAGCGCGTCATCCTGGAGCAATTCCCGATCAACAACGTTGGCTTGATGCAAGCTTTCGCGTTCAACATCCGCCGAGAGAAATTCCAGGACCCGCGCGTGCGGCTGGCATTTAATTATGCGTTCGATTTCGAGGAGATGAACAAGCAACTTTTCTACGGTCAGTACAGACGCATCGCCAGCTATTTCGAGGGCACGGATCTTGCCGCCACCGGCTTGCCAGGGCCCCGCGAAGTCGAACTGCTGAACACGGTGCGTGACAAGGTTCCCCCTGAAGTCTTTGCAAAGGCCTATTCCAACCCGGTCGGCGGTACTCCCGCCGCCGTGCGCGATAACCTGCGCGAAGCCGTGCGCCTCTTGAAAGAGTCGGGTTACGACATGCGCGACCAGCAATTCGTCAGCAGCAAGTCGGGCGAGCCGCTCACGGTCGAACTTCTTGGCAATAACCCAGTCTTTGAGCGCGTCTTCTTGTTCTACAAGCCCTCGCTCGAGCGTCTCGGCATTACCGTGTCGGTGCGCACCGTCGATGAGGCGCAGTACGAGAACCGGCTGCGCAGTTGGGATTTCGACATCACCACCTTCGCCTGGCCGGAGACGCAATTACCCGGTAACGAGCTGCGCGACTATTGGAGCTCGCAAGCCGCCGATCAGTCCGGTTCGGACAACATGATCGGCATCAAAAACCCGGCGGTTGATGCGATGACCGAGCACGTCGTCTTCGCCAAGACATACGAAGATCTGGTCGCCGCCGCCAAGGCGCTCGACCGCGTCCTCCTTTGGAACCACTACGTCGTGCCGCAATGGAGCTACAACAAGGTGCGCACAGCGCGCTGGGATCGGTTCAGCCATCATAACCCGTTGCCGAAATACGGCATGTCCGCATTCCCCAGTTTGTGGTGGTGGGATGCCGACAAAGCGGCCAAAACGGCAAGCCGCTAGACGGAACGCCTAGCTGCGTTGCTTGCCGGACGGTCGTCGTCGGCTATTCGATGAGGCCGATTGTGGCGCGAGCGGTGGATCGAATGGATCAATTCGCCGTGACGGGCATGCCGTGCGCCTTCACGGCCATGCGCCTTGCCGCAGCGAGAGCTGATGCTTACGTTTAATGGGCGGATTAGGCGTGAGCGAGACCTCCGATGAGCGAAACCGAAGCCCTTTTCAAAGTGCTGCGGCAATCGGCCGACGTGGATTGCGTGGCCGCCATCGAGCGCTCGGTTCGCGAGGCATCGGATCGTGAGCTTTGCCGCGTCAACGTGCTCGATTTCGCCGCCAAGCACGGCCTCGACGAAGAGCGCGCCGTCGCCGCCTTCCTGCATGCCGCTCGGCTCGGCCTGTTCGAATTGTCGTGGAACGTGCTCTGCCCCGGCTGCGGCGGCGTGCTCGATGCGAACGGCACGCTGAAGACGGTGAACCGCGAGGAGTACGATTGCGGGCTGTGCGCCTGCGGCTACAAGCCGACGCTCGACGAGATGGTCGAGGTGACCTTCACGGTCAGCCCGCGCGTGCGCCGCATCGCCGCCCACAGTCCGGATACGCTCCCCGAGGTCGAATATTACCGCCAGATTTTCTGGAGCTCGGGCATCGATCTGCCGGAGACGCTGGGAGACAGCCTCGCCGAGTTTACCGTCGATTCGATCGAGCTGCCGCCCGGCGAGAAGGCCGTGCTGTCGGTGCAGTTGCCGGCCAATTTCGTCATCGTAGCCGATCCGGTGACGCACGGAACGCAATTCCTCGATGTCAAGGGCGAGCCGACGCACGAGCGGCAGACGCTTTCGATGGTGTTCAACAAGGTGAAGGCGCCGGTCGGGACGGTCGAGATGCGGCCGGGGCCGTTGCGACTGTCGCTCGAGAACCGCACCGACCGCCGTGTGCTGCCGACGCTGTGGATCGCCGGCGATGCGCTCCATCGTCTGCTCGGCAAGCGCAAGCCGTTCCTCACGGCCAAGCGCCTGCTCACCAATCAGACTTTTCGCGACATCTATCGGGCCGATACGCTGGATATCGATCAGCGGCTCAAGATCACCAGCCTCACCTTCCTGTTCACCGATCTCAAGGGCTCGACCGCGCTCTATGAGCGCGTCGGCGATCTGGTGGCCTACGATCTCGTGCGCCAGCACTTTCAGGTCCTGCACGAGATCGTGGCGGCGGAGACGGGGGCGGTTGTGAAGACGATCGGCGACGCGGTGATGGCGACGTTCCAGACGCCCGACCGGGCGCTGGCGGCGGCGTTGCGCATGCGCGAGGAAATGACGCGCATCAACGCCGAGCGTAAGAACGAGGATTTGCTGCTCAAGATCGGCATTCACGAGGGGCCGTGCCTCGCCGTGACCCTCAACGACATGCAGGATTATTTCGGCCAGACCGTGAACCTGGCCGCACGCGTGCAGGGCCTTGCCTCCTCGCGCGCCATCATCGTGACCAAGCCGGTCATGGAGGATGCAAAGACCGCGAAAATCCTCGAGAGCGCTGGCCTGCAGCCGACGATGCAGCACGCCGCGCTGCGCGGCGTCGCCGACGAAACGACAGTGTACGAGATTCCCTGATGCAACCGGTGCATCGGGCGGGCGCCGTCGAACGGTGCCGGGCACTCACCTCAATTTTATTCGGGCTCGCTCGATTTCGCGATGTCGAGCAACGTCGACCCGTTCTCGAAATGCTCGAGAAAGACCAAGCCGATGCCGCGGGTTAGTGCGCCCGCGGAAATCGCGGACACCGCCAGGCCAAAAAGCGCGCTTCCCGGAACGACGAAGACGAGCGTTGAGGCGGTTGCCGCCCCTAGGCCGGTGGGCACTGCGCCCCCCATGAGCCCAATGATCATCGATCGCGTCCGGTCACGCTCGAACGGCACCCCATAAAGATCGCTCAGTTGCTTCACCATCCGCATGTTGATGGCCGTCACCCCGGCGATATTGACGACCGGCAGCGGAAACAGCCCGCCCACCGCCGCGTAGGTCCTGTGCCGCTCGACGATTTTTCGTGCCGCGGACCGCCGCCTCGCCGCCCATCGTTCGGCAGGGTTGGGAGCCGACGGCAATAACGATTTTGCCGCCGGCGGCGCAGAAGCCGCAGCGGCGGATCCGGCCTTGACCCCATCGTGTGGCAAAGCGGACTGCGGCGCTGGCGCCTCTTCGTCGTGGGTCGGGCCGCCGGCGATCGCCCGTAGCTCGTGGCTGGTCTTCCTGATAGCCCTGGGCAGCTGTTTGCGGGTCATGCTGCCGCCTGTTTGGCTCCCAGTACCATGTCGAGCTCTTCGGCGATGGCGGCGATTTCCCGTGCCGCGGGTCCTTTCCAGCTGATGAGGCTCGGCGTAGCCCCCCAGAGCGTGGCCTCCGGATAGGCGACTCGGTTCGTCATCTCGCAGTGGAGCACCGGCAGGCCGGCGTCGGCGAGCTCGGTACGGATATGCCTGGCGATGACCGAATCGCGCGTCGTTTGCGTCAGCAAACAGCGGAACAGCGGTTGGCGGCCGTCGCCACGCTCCGTCAGGATACTCAGCGTATCCAGCATGCGGTCGACGTCGAATGGCGACGGCTTGACCGGAACAAGCACAAAATCCGCCGCCGCCAGACAATCCAGCGTCGTCTTGGAGCGAAAGCCCGGCGTGTCGATGATCACCAGGCCACCACCTTGAGCGAGGCGCCGCGCCGTCTTCGAGGCCTCCTCGGTCGCGTCCTCCAGCACGGCGACGCCGCCAAGGGCCCGTTCGCGTGCGACAAGCCGCATGATGGAGCGCTGCGGATCGGCATCGATGAGGGTCGGACGCCGGCCCCTCAGATGCCAATGGACCGCAAGGCAGCTAGCAACCGTGCTCTTGCCGCTGCCGCCCTTCATCGTTGCCACTGTGATGATCATGCTCACCTCCACGGCCTTCCGCCAAGGCCGCGCACCAGTGATTCGCCCGCTGCGCAATGGTAATGGATTTGGGAAGAACTGCCTATCTGGATGCTTTCGGTCGCCAAGCTACGCACGGTGAAATCGACGCCCAGTGAGCGTTCTATCGGCGTAAGGCGCGACTTCGGATAGTATCTCAGTTCGAATTCGGCGAACGAATTTCAGCGTCCGGCAAGGATACGGCGGCAGCCCCACCCCGCCAGCCGGATAACGAACGAAACGATCAATGCCGTGAACGACATCGAAATCGACCTCGATCAGACCGACGAACAAACCCTAACCTGCGAAGTCTCTGACGAGGCGCTGGAGAATGCAGCGAATACTGGGAACGCGAAAGCGGGGACCCTCACACTGGGCTATACAGGACCTTTGCACACGTTCTGTTAATGGTATTGAATGTCCCGACTCACCAGTAGACTAGGCTTGCCGGCGAGCAGCAAGAGGGGCGCGAACCACTTGAACATTCTGCGCGTCCAATCCCCGATTTCGTAAGACCATGAATATGATGGCGCCTAGGCAAGGCGACCAGAGGCGTCATACGCAAAGCACGTGGACGTGGCAGATCGGCTTCTTGTTCCAGCGTTCGGCAATGGCCGAGCGCACTGCGCGCCGCACCGCCTCGGCGACCGCATCGGGGTCGCGCCGGCGCGGCCGCGGCATGGACGCGAAGGCCTCTTCGACGGCGGTCCGCACGATCTGGCCCATGGGCTCGCCGGCCGCATCGAATTCCGGAATGCCGATCAGCTCGATTTCCGGGTCCGCGGCCAGCGCGCCCTGCTCGCTCAGCGCCAGCGCGACGGTGGCGATGCCGGCAAAGCTCAGCCGCCGGCGCGACGCCACGGTGCGCGCGTCGGCGGCGACCAGGATGGAACCGTCTTTGTACAGCCTTCCCGAGGGGACTTCGTCGATGATGGCCGCCGGTCCGGGCGCGAGACGAACCAGATCGCCGTTGCGGCAGACCAGCACCTCGGGAACGCCGGCCTTGCGTGCCAGCGCGGCGTGCTCGGCAAGGTGCAGCGCTTCGCCATGGGCCGGAATGAGGATTTTCGGCCGCACCCAACCGATCATATCGATGAGCTCGGCGCGCCGCGGGTGCCCGGAGACATGAACGAGATGATTTTGATCGGTGATGACCTCGACGCCCTGCGTCACCAGGCCGTTGATCACGCGCGCCACCGGCCTCTCGTTGCCGGGGATGGCGCGAGAGGAAAAGATTACGCGGTCGCCCCGCCCGAGGGCGACCTCCGGATGTTCGCCCTCGGCGATGCGGGCGAGCGCGGCCCGCGGCTCGCCCTGGCTGCCGGTGCATAAGGCCAGCACCTTGTCGGGCGGCAGGTAGCCGTAGCTCTCGACGCCGCGAAAGTCCTGCACGCCGTCGAGATAGCCGGTCTCGCGCGCAACCTGCACCACCCGCTCCATGGCCCGGCCGACGAGGACGACCTCGCGCCCGACGGCGCGCGCCGCGGCGGCAACGGCGCGAATGCGGTCCACGTGCGACGCAAACGTGGTGACCGCCACACGGCCGGGCGCCGTGCGCACGAGTTCGGCAAGGGTCTTTGCGACGTCAGCCTCCGACGGCGATCGACCGTCGCGAATTGCGTTTGTTGAGTCGCCCACAAGCGCGACCACGCCCTCGTCGCCGAGGGCGGAGAGCCTCGCCGCGTCGGTGACCGAACCGACAAGCGGGGTGGGATCGATCTTCCAGTCGCCGGTATGCACCACGGTCCCGAGCGCGGTGCGGATCGCGAGTGCATTGGATTCGGGGATCGAATGCGCGACGTTGATCAACTCGACCGCGAACGGGCCGAGCGCCAGCCGGCCGCCGAGCGGCACGACATTGATCGGGATTTTGGGCGCGCCGGGCTCGGACAGGCGGCGGGCCTCGAACAGCGCGGCCGTGAACGGCGTGGCGTAGAGCGGCACATTGAGGCGCGGCCACAGGTCGATGAGCGCGCCCATATGGTCCTCGTGGCCGTGGGTGAGGACGAGGCCGACGATGTTGCGCCGTTCCTCGATCAGATAACGGATGTCCGGCAGGATCAGATCGACGCCGGGCAAATGCTCTTCGGCCGCGAAGGCCACGCCGCAATCGACGATGAGCCATTTGCGTCGCGGGCCGTCGCCGACGCCGTAGATCGAGAGATTCATCCCGATTTCGCCGACGCCGCCGAGCGGCGCGAATACGAGCTCGCTAGCCATCAGTCCACGTGCCCCGCGGTCGGCGGCCGGACGGGCAGCGGCGCGCCGGCCACCGGGAACACCTCGCCGGCGGTGATCGCCTGCAAGCCGCCGTCGGCAAGGCGCAGCAGCAATCGACCCTGTTCATCGAGCGCCTCGAAGCGTCCCAAAAAGTCGCGGTCGGAGAGCCGCACCCGCATCTCGCCACCGATTCCGGCGGCGCGGGCCATCCAGTCGGCGCGAACGGCGGCAAAGCCGGCGCCTTTTGCCCATTGTGCGAGCCGTTCCACCATCCTGCCGGATAACGCCGCAAACATCTTTTCGGCCGAGATGGGGGCACCGGCCGCGGCCAGATCGGTCGCCGGATAGGCGGTCTGTTCGGGATGGTGCAGGCAGTTCACGCCGACACCGATAGCGACGGCAAATTTGTCGGCAACGCGCTCGCCTTCGATCAGGATACCCGCAAGCTTAGCGCCGCCGCAGAGAATGTCATTCGGCCATTTCAACGCCAGGGCATCGCGCAAGCCGGGAGCGAGCTCGAGAATGGCGTCATGAACCGCGAGAGCGGTGACGAACGACAATTCCGGCGCGTATTCGGCCGGTGCCGGATCGCCTAGTAAGAGCGTCCCGTAGAGATTGCCGGGCGGGGAGACCCACGCGTTGCCGCGCCGGCCGCGGCCCGCCGTCTGCCGCTGCGCGGTGATCCACAGCGGACCGCGCTCGCCGCGACGCGCCAGCGCCAGCGCTTCCGCATTGGTCGAGCCCAAGGTCTCATGGCTTGCCAGGCGATAGCCTGCCGCAGCCGCCGCGGCATCAAGCTGCATCAGAACAGCGAATGGGCGGCGGCGCTGGCGACGCCGACGAGCGGTCCCGGATAAACGAAGAAGAGAATGTTGAACAGGCCGCAAACCCCCAGCACCAGTTTGAGCTCATTCGGCATGCTGTAGAACGGCTCCGCCGGCTCCTCGAAATACATGACCTTGATGATCGCCAGATAGTAATAGGCGCCGATCACGCTCGCCAGCACGCCGATCACGGCCAGGATGTAGAGCCCGGCCTTGATGGCGGCAAGAAACACATAGAACTTGGCAAAGAAGCCTGCGAGCGGCGGCACGCCGGCCATCGAGAACAAGAGCATCGCCAGGAAGAACGCCATCGTCGGGTGGGTGCGCGCCAGCCCGGCAAGCTGGTCGATCGACTCCACCATGCCGCCGCTGCGCCGCATCGACAAGATCACGGCAAACACGCCGAGCGTCATGGTGAGATAGATCGCCATGTAGACGAGCACGCCCTGCACGCCTTCCGAGGTTCCGGCGGCGAGCCCGATCAGTGCAAAGCCCATATGGCCGATCGAGGAATAGGCCATCAGCCGCTTGATGTTGCGCTGGCCGATGGCGGCGAAGGCGCCGAGCAGCATCGAGGCGATGGAGACGAAGACCACGATCTCCTGCCATTGCGCCGTGATGCCGGGGAAGGCAACGACCGTGGCGCGCACGAACATGGCGATGCCGGCGACCTTGGGCGCGGCGGCGAAAAAGGCCGTCACCGGCGTCGGCGCGCCTTCATAGACATCGGGCGTCCACATATGGAACGGCACCGCGGAGACCTTGAAGCAGAAGCCGACGAACAGGAAGACCAGGCCGAAGATCAATCCCGTGCCTGCGTCCGCGGCCGAGTGCGCGATGCCGACGAAACTGACCGTGCCGGTGAAGCCGTAGACCAGCGAGGCGCCGTACAGCAGCATTCCCGAGGACAGCGCGCCGAGAACGAAATACTTCAAGCCCGCTTCGGTTGAGCGCAGCGAATTGCGGTGGCTCGCGGCCACCACGTAAAGCGGCAGGCTCATCAATTCGAGGCCGACATAGAGCGCGATCAGGTCGGCCGCCGAGATCAGCATCAGCATGCCGAGGGTGGAGAGCACGATGAGAACCGAATATTCGAAGCGCTGCTGGCGCTCGCGCTCGGCATGGTCAATCGACATCAGAATCGCGGCCGCCGAGCCGATGATGGCCAGCACCTTCAAAAAGCGGGCGAAGCCATCGACCACGAAGCTGCCGTCGAAAGTGACCAGCTTGCCGGCGGGCAACGTCAGCACGATCAGCCCGGCGATGATCAGGAGCGCGACCGAGGCGTAGTCGATCGTCCGCACCGACCGTTCGCCGCGGTAGACCCCGAACATCAACAGCGCCATGGCGCCGAGGCCGAGCACGATCTCCGGCAGCAGCGGATAGAGCGCCGGAATGGTCAAAGCCGCATTCATCGCCTCACCTCGCCAGCCCGGCCGATTGCACGCTCGCGACCGCGTGCTGGAAATTGTCGATCAGCTGCGTCACCGACACCGCCGAGATATCGAGCACCGGCTTCGGATAGACGCCGAACACGATGGTCAGGATCACCAGCGGCGCCAGCACCACCATCTCGCGCCAGCCGATGTCCTTGATGTGGAGCAGGCTGGGCTTGGTAAGCTTGCCGAAGATCACCTTGCGATAGAGCCACAGCATATAGGCGGCCGACAGAATGGTGCCGAGCGTTGCCAGCGTCGCCACCCAGTTGTTGATGCGGAACGTGCCGATCAGGGTCAAAAACTCGCCGATGAATCCGGACGTGCCCGGCAGTCCGACGTTGGCCAGCGCAAACACCATGAAAGCGAAGGCGTAGATCGGCATGCGATAGACCAAGCCGCCATAGGCGGCGATTTCCCGGGTGTGCATGCGGTCGTAGATGACGCCGACGCAGAGGAACAAGGCGGCCGAAACGATGCCGTGCGAGATCATCTGAAAGATGCCGCCGGCGACGCCCTGCGTGGTCAAGGCGAACAGCCCCATGGTGACGAAGCCCATGTGCGCCACCGAGGAATAGGCGATGAGCTTTTTCACGTCCTCCTGCATCAGCGCGACCAGCGAGGTGTAGATGATGGCGACGATCGACAGCGCGAAGATCAGCGGCGCGAACTGAACCGAGGCCTCCGGGAACATCGGCAGTGAAAAGCGCAGGAAGCCGTAACCGCCCATTTTCAACAAGATAGCGGCCAGGATCACCGAGCCGGCGGTCGGCGCCTCGACATGGGCGTCGGGCAGCCAGGTATGGACCGGCCACATCGGCAGCTTCACCGCGAACGAGGCGAGGAAGGCGAAGAAGGCCCAGGTCTGCAATGCGCGCGGGAAGGCGTGATGCAGCAGCGTCGGGATGTCGGTGGTGCCGGCCTCCCAGTACATCGCCATGATGGCGAGCAGCATCAGCACCGAACCGAGCAGCGTGTAGAGGAAGAACTTGAAGCTCGCATAGACCCGGCGCGGACCGCCCCACACGCCGATGATCAGGAACATCGGGATCAGGCCGCCCTCGAAGAAGATATAGAACAGCACCAGGTCGAGCGCGCAGAAGGTGCCGACCATCAGCGTCTCGAGCACCAGGAAGGCGATCATGTATTCGCGCACCCGGCGCTGGATGGCGGTCCAGCTCGCCAGGATCGAGATCGGCATCAGCGCGGTGGTCAGGATCACGAACGGCAGCGAAATGCCGTCGACCCCCATGGCGTAGGTGATGGTGCCGCCGAGCCACGGCCGCTTTTCCAGGAACTGGAAATCGGCCGAGCTGGGATCGAAACGCCAGACCAGGATCAGCGAGATCGCGAAGGTGAGTAGCGTCGTCCACAGCGCCACCCAGCGTGCGTTGCGCAAACCCGCCTCGTCGTCGGGCAGGAAGGCGATGAACAGCGCGCCGGCGATCGGCAGGAAGGTGACGACGGAGAGGATCGGCCAGCTCGTCATCAGTGCACCCCTGCGAACATGAACCAAGTGACGAAAGCGGCCACGCCGATCAGCATGGCAAAGGCGTAGTGGTAGAGATAACCGGTCTGCAGCCGCACCACGTTGCGGGTGACGTCGAGCACGCGCGCGGAGATGCCGTCAGGCCCGAAACCGTCGATGACAAAACCGTCGCCGCCCTTCCAAAGGAACCGGCCGAGCCGCATCGTCGGACGAACGATGAGGAAGTCGTAGATGCGGTCGAAATACCAGGCGTTGAGCAGAAAGCGGTAGAGCACGGGTTGGTTTCGCGCCAACGCCGCCGGCAGATCGGGTCGCCGGATATAGAACTGCCAGGCCACCAAAAATCCGCCGACCATCATGATCGTCGGCGCCAGCGAGGTCAGTAGCGGGAGATGCTCCATGTCCTCGAGCACGGTGTTGCCGGGTCCGAACTTCAGCGATTCGCGAAAGAATTCCTCGACGCCGTGACCGGTGAAAAAGCCGAGAAAAAACCAACCGGCGGCGATCGAGCCGACCGCCAGGATGGCGAGCGGGACCAGCATCACCTTGGCGCTCTCGTGCGCCGCCTCGTAGTGATGGTGATCGTGCGGCTCGCCGTGAAAGGTCTTGAACATGAGCCGCCACGAATAGAACGAGGTCAGCGCCGCGGCGGCGACCGTCATGACGAAGCCGTAGACCGCCATCGAATTGCTGCCGACGGCGGCCGCCTCGATGATCGCGTCCTTGGAGTAATAGCCGGCGGTGAAGGGA